>Ga0070734_10004305_pt1 | contig 13666 bp, 13 predicted proteins | sample Coa_R1_8_FD_66444 | JGI IMG/M metagenome (GOLD analysis project Ga0070734, IMG submission 66444) | Surface soil microbial communities from Centralia Pennsylvania, which are recovering from an underground coalmine fire - Coalmine... | ecosystem: Environmental > Terrestrial > Soil > Unclassified ...
ATCGGCGCAGGCAGTCGCCACTTCCGTGCTCAACGAGGTTGTTCGCCATTCCCGCCGCGTGGACTTCACCACGGTCACCGGCGGCGACTCGGTTGCCGCGACCGGAACTCTTGACGGCACGATGCCGGCTCTGTATGCAACAGCCTACGGCGGCGACGATGACGACGACCTGAGTCTGGTGATTACGAACAAGAGCAAGAATCCTCAAAAGGTGCAGATTCGCCTGAACGGGCGAAAGGTGGACGGCCGTTTCGCACTTCGTTTCGTAACGGCGCCAAGCGCGGATGTTTCGAACTCCTTTGCCAACCCGACCGCGGTTTCGGTTCAGGCGCGGGACGCTCAAGGCGTCATCGAGATCCCGCCGTTCAGCGTGGTCAGCATCACCGGCCACGACCGCCCATAAGAGTCGCAAACAAGATACACCGGAAGCATCTTGCCCACTTGCTTCGCCTCCTTGTCCACTCTGAGCGCTTCTTGTTGAACCGCCGACTCCTGGTGGTGCTGAGGCACTCGCAGGTTCCTCCGATGACCTTCCGCCTGAACGCAGGAACGTGTTCCGGCTTCTTGGACTCACGTCTCTGTTTGCCGGCGGTCGTGGCGTAACGAGAGTTAGGTGCGTTGGCGGGAATAAACCGCCGCGAACCGGTTGAACGGTAAGGAGAGCATTGAATGTACGAATACATCTACATGGCATTTAACGACCTCGATGGCGCAAAGCGCGCGATCGGCGCGCTGCTGGACCATGGGGCCGTCAAGGAAGACATTAGCCTTGTCTACAAGGGCCCGGACACGAGCAACCATGCGCTAGTGGATAGCGGGCCGGACGTTCGCCAGGAAGTCGAAGTGGCGGCAAAGGAGGGGATCTCGACCACAACCCCTGACGACGCGGCCGCCGGAGCGGCGAAGGGCGCCGTGCTCGGTTTCGGGATCGGGGCCCTGGCTGCCATTAGCGCGATCGCCGTGCCCGGCTTTGGCTTGGTGGCAGGCGGGGGTGCGCTCGCGTTGGCAGTCGCCGGAACCGCGGGGACGACGGCGGCCGGGGCCATCGCCGGTGGCGTGGTTGGCTGGCTCGTCGATCAGGGCGTTCCCGAACCGATTGCCGTTCGATATAACGAACTCTACCGCTCGGGCAACGCCATTTTGGGAGTTTCGGTGCCGACCGGTCCTTTGGATGAGCTCGCTGTGCGCGGGATTCTCGACAAGTATCGCCAAGAGACAATCGAGGTCTGGCCGGACCTCTCGGCTACATCGGCAACACGCACCGAAGACAGCGTCGGACGCGCCTAACGGCGATTGGCCGCGGCGACTCTGGTTGCCGCGGCCGCCCAGTAAGGAAGTACAACGAAATGCACCAGTACATCTACGCATCATTTGCAGACGTTCGTGAAGCGGATCGCGCGATCGATTCGCTACTCGCTCATGGGGCGCAGCAGGAAGAGATCAGCTTGGTCTATCGGGGAACCGAGCAGAGCGGGACGCGGTTGGTCGAATACCGAGATGGCTCACCACTCAAAGTGGATCACGCGGCTAAGGAGGGTATCACGGCAACTACCGCATCCGACGCAAGTCTTGGCGCTGCGACCGGGGCCACCCTCGGACTTGGAGTAAGCGCGCTTGCCGCAATCGCTGTGCTCGCCGTCCCCGGCGTGGGATGGGTGGCCGGAACCGGTGCCCTCGCCCTAGCGATCGCCGGTGCGGCAGGAACGACGGCAGTTGGAGCCTTTGCCGGAGGCATTCTGGGTTGGCTGGTCCACCTCGGAATGCCGGAGGCAGTCGCCCGTCGCTACGAGGAGCTCTATCGACAAGGCAACGCGATTGTGAGCGTGGCCGTTCCTTCCGGCACGATGGATCGGTCTCGGGTTCACGCGATTCTCGCCGAATTCCCCCATGAGGCGGAGGACATGTGGCCCGCGGAACGAGCCGAACACGCGGCCCTTTCGGCGCCCGACCACGGCGCGTCCTAGCACACCGGTCGACCGTGGGCATAATCGGGGCATGCTGAACTCCCTCGTGTTGGCGGTGACCCTTCTGGGAAATGCCCAGGGGCCACCGCATCCTGCCTATGTCACCAAGGCCGACCACGATCCCGACGGGATCGGCGTGTTCTACATGGGCCGGGAGATCGCGCAGGTGATGGGGCACGAGGCGGCCGATTGGCTCGACCGCCCCGAGCGCGAAGCGGAGGAGGCTCCATCGATGCTCGTGAAGTCCCTGCACCTCAGGGCGGGCGAGGTCGTCGCGGACATCGGCGCCGGAAGCGGCTACCTTTCCTTCCTGATGTCCGCGCCGGTCGGCCCCAAGGGGACGATTTACGCGGAGGACATTCAGCCGGAGATGCTCGACATCGTCAAGAAGAAGGCGAGCGAGAAAGGGATCAAGAACGTGGTGCCGTGGTTGGGGACCATCACCGATCCGAAGCTCAAGCCCGATTCAATCGACATGATGATCATGGTCGACGTCTACCACGAGTTCGACCACCCCTACGAAATGATCGAGAACATGGTCAAGGAGCTGAAGACGGGCGGCCGGCTGGTGTTCGTCGAGTACCGCAAAGAAGATCCCGACGTGCCCATCAAACCGCTTCACAAAATGACGGTCAGCCAGGTTCGCAAGGAGATGTCGATCTTCCCGCTCAAGTACAAGGAGACGATCGAAATCCTTCCCAGGCAGCACATCATCGTATTCTCGAAGACGTAGACGGCAAGCTCACACCACGGGTCATGTCGTGCCTTTCCAGGACACTCCGTAGCGGGCCTCCGAATGGCGACCTTTCATTCGGGAATCTGCGTGCAATGATGGTTGCGGGAGAGTAATCGCCACCGCAAGCCATGGCACCCTCGGAAACCCCTTCGCACGCGCCTCGTCAGGGCAAAAGCCGAATCTGGATTATCCTCCTGCTGGCGGCGATCGTGGCCGGTTGCGGGATCGCCTACTACCGGAGCCGAAACGCTCTCCCGGGGAACGTCATTGTGGCGAGCGGCAGCATCGAGGCCGACGAAACGGTCATCGCTCCCAAGATCGCCGGCAGGCTGGCGACGCTCAAGGTCGACGAAGGAGACGATGTGCGGCGGGGGCAATTGTTGGCGAGTCTCGACGACACGGAGCTGAGGGCCCAGCTCGCACAGGCCGAAGCCATTCTCGCCACCGACCAGGCGAAACTCGATGAGGCCGTTAAGGGCAATCGGCGCGAGCAGATTGACGAAGCGCGCGCCAACCTGGCTGCCGCCGAGAGCACCCGTGCCGGTTCCGAGCGCACTTACAAAACGGCGCTCCGAAACGTTCGAAAGGTCACCGACTTGAAGGCTCAAGTCGACGCTGCCGCCGCCAGGCTGGACGCCTCGAGAGCGGCCTACAAGCAGGCCAACGATGCCCTCGCCCTGCTCCTGGCCGGGACTCGTCCCGACCAAATCGAACAGGCTCGTGCCGCGCTCGAACAAGCCAAAATCCAGCAAACCCAAGCCGAAGACCACTACGAGCGGGACTCCAAGCTCGCTGATGCCGGGGCCATTCCCCGTCAAACCGCGTTCGATTCGGGAAAGGCGCGTGACGCCGCCGTCAAGGCTACCGCCCAGGCACAGTCCCACCTTAAGGACCTTGAAGCGGGCGCGCGGCCCGAGGAAGTGCGTCAGGCCCGGATGGCCGTCGCGATCGCACAAGCCGACTTGTCGGGCGCAAAGACGGCGCTCGCCAATGCGCGGGATGCCTATCAGGACCGGCTTGCCGCCCAGAATCAGTACGATGCGGCTACGGTAGGCGCCCGGGTTTCGGCGGCCCAGGTCGACGCGGCTCGAGCCCAGTACAACCTCATGGTCGCCGGCTCCCGGCCGGAAGATATCGAGAGCGCGCGCGGCGCTCGGGATCAAGCCACGCATGCCGTGGCGTACGCCCGGGAACTGGTCGAGGACGCTCAACTCTTCTCACCCGTCGACGCCGTCGTCAAGACCAAGAGCTCACTCCCTGGCGAGGCGCTTCAACCTGGGACGCCCGTCGTGACGCTCGCGGACCTCGACCACATCTGGATTCGCGTCTTTGTGCCGGAGGATCAGTACGGCAAACTCCGTCTCGGCGAATCGGTCGACGTATCGGTGGACAGCTTCCCCAAGGAAATCTTCCGAGGGCATATCGTGTCCATCTCTTCGGAGGCGGAGTTCACTCCCAAGAACGCGCAGACCGCCGAAGAGCGCGTGAAGCTCGTCTTCGGTGTGAAGATCATGGTCGAGAACCCCGGACGCCGCCTGAAACCGGGCATGCCCGGCGACGCAACGATCCACGTAGGGTGACGATGGACGCCGCCATCCAATGCGATGGGCTCACCAAATCGTTTCCCAACGTCCGGGCCGTCGAAGGACTCAGCCTTTCGGTGTCGTCTGGCGAGGTGTTCGGCCTGGTTGGCCCGGACGGCGCCGGCAAGACGACCACGATTCGGATGCTCTGCGGGATCATGCAACCGACGTCGGGAACGATCTCCGTGCTTGGCCGAAACATCCCGGGAGAAGTCGACGCGATCGTTTCGGACATCGGCTACATGTCGCAACGCTTTTCGCTCTACGGTGATCTCACCGTAGACGAGAACATCGATTTCTTCGCCGACCTGTTTCAGGTGGCACGAGAGGAGCGGGAAGAGCGGGCCGAGAGGCTGCTTCACGCGAGCCGGATGGAGACCTTCCGCAAGCGCTTGGCCCAAGACCTGAGTGGCGGAATGAAGCAGAAGCTGGCCCTCGTCTGCACCCTGATCCACACGCCGAAAGTGCTCTTTCTGGACGAGCCGACGACGGGCGTGGACCCCATTTCCCGGCGTGAGTTTTGGCAGATTCTGTATGGCCTCGTCGCCGAAGGTATGACGCTCGTCGTGAGCACACCCTATATGGACGAAGCCGACCGGTGCCAGCGGCTGGCCCTGATGGATAAGGGCAAGCTCCTGTTGTGCGACACACCCGCCAACGTTCGCCGCGCGATGAAGTCGACGGTCGTCGATGCCCAGACGTCGGAGCCGCAGCGAGCTCGGGCCGTTCTGGCGAAGACACCCGGCGTGCTAAGCGTTGAAGCATTCGGCGAGCGACTCCACGCGACCGTGGAGTCGGCCGACGACGTGTCTCGGATCGGATCTTCCCTGGCGGAGGCTGGAGTAGACGTCAAGGAACTCCGCGTCATTCCCCCGAGCCTGGAAGACGCCTTCATTTCCTACCTGGAGCGGGAGGAGAAGGTTGTCTGAGTTTGAAATCGAATGCCGCGAGTTGACGAAGCGGTTCGGCAACTTCACCGCCGTGGACCGGGTCTCGCTGGGGATTCGCAGAGGCGAGGTCTTTGGCTTCCTCGGCCCTAACGGCTGCGGCAAATCGACCACCATTCGGATGGTTTGCGGACTGTTGAGCCCGACGTCGGGAAGCGCCTTCGTTGCCGGAATCGCGGTGGCCCTGGAGCCTGAGGCTATCAAACAACAAATCGGCTACATGTCGCAGAAGTTCTCGCTCTACGACGACCTTACGGTGTTGGAGAACCTGCAGTTCTTCGGCGGAATCTATGGCCTCCACGGCTCGAAGCGGCGGTCGCGAATCGACGAGGTTTCGGAACTGGCCGACATTGCGGGGGAACGGAACAGTCTCGTGGCTCAATTGTCAACCGGAGTTCGACAGCGGCTCGCCCTCGCCGCGTCAATCCTGCACCGGCCTGAAATCCTGATTCTCGATGAGCCCACTTCGGGCGTCGATCCGCTGTCGCGCCGCCGGTTTTGGGACCTCATCAATGAACTGAGCGCCCTCGGCTCGACCATCTTGGTGACGACCCATGCGATGGACGAGGCGGAACACTGCAATCGAGTCGCGATGATGTACGCGGGGAAACTCGTTTGCGTCGGCCCGCCGGATGAGTTGCGCCGGACCCAGATCAGCGGCCAAATCCTGGCGGTCGACTGCGAACCGCTGTTTCCGGCACTCGCCCTGGCCGAAAGACTCCCGGGGGTCGAGGACGCCTCCGTGCTCGGGTCGCGCCTTCACGTGCGTGGGCCGGAGGGCGACGAGTTGCGAGCGGATTTGATGCAGGCGCTGTCCGCAGGCGGAATTCAAGTCCACTCGATCGAAAGCGGTGAGCGAACTCTCGAGGACGTCTTCGTCGCAGTTGCGGGCGGGGCGGCGACATGAGCAGGATTCGGTCCCGTACGGCGGCGTTGATGAAGAAGGAGTTCCTCCAGATGCTCCGCGATCCCCGCACGTTCATCACGGCGATCGTCAACCCCCTGATGATGCTGTTCCTGTACGGTTATGGGTTGTCGACAGACATCAAGAGCGTGAGGTTGGGCGTCGTGGATTGGAGCCACACTCGCGAGTCTCGCGACCTCCGTCGCGCCTTTACGTCATCCGGCTATTTCGTCGACTCCTTGTCGACAGAGCGGTACGAAGAGCTGGGCCACGCCCTCGACGACCGAACCATTCAGATCGGGCTGGTGATACCCGCAGATTTCGCCAGAAAGATCACCTCCGGGCAAGGAACCTCGGTACAGATCATCGTTGACGGCTCCGACCCCACCACCGCCAATACCGCCGGAGGCTACGCCTCGGCGATCGTGGGCGGCTACTCCAACGGCGTGTTGCAGGCCGAGATACAGCGCTACGGCGCTGGCGGAGTTTCGGCGCCGATCGACCTGCGGCCTCGGGTTTGGTACAACGAGGATCTTCTTAGCATTTACTTCATCGTGCCGGGCGTCATCGTCATCGTCCTCATGATGACGACGGCATCGTTGACTGCCAGCACGATCGCCCGGGAGCGGGAGCGGGGAAGCCTCGAGCAGATTGTCGCCTCGCCCGTTCGACCCCTGGAGTTGATGGTCGGCAAGACGGCCGCCTACGTCGCACTCGCACTCGTGAATGTGGCGTTCGTGGCCGTCATCGGCCACTTCTGGTTTGGCGTCCCCTTCAAGGGGAGCTTGCTTCTCTTCGCCTTCTGCTCGCTGCTGTTCATCACCAGCTCGCTCGGCATCGGTCTGCTCGCATCGGCCGGAGCCAGCTCCCAGCGTGGTGCGCAAACCTCGGTGATGTTGTTTACGATGTTGCCCAGCATCATTCTCTCCGGCTTCATCTTTCCTATATCGAGCATGCCGCCGGTTGTGCAGATCTTCACCTGGTTCATTCCCGCGCGCTACTTCATGGTCATCTTGCGCGGGATCTTCCTTAAGGGAGCCGGCTTCACGGAGCTCTGGCCACAGATATGGCCGATGGCGCTGCTGAGCCTAGGCTTGTTGGTGGCGAGCGTCGCGACATTCAAGAAGAGGATCTAGCGATGAGAGTTCTCGACTTCGTCATCAAGGAGCTTCGGCAGATGCGCCGCGACCCCCGGCTCATCGGAATGATTGTCGGAATGCCGATCATTCAACTCCTGCTGTATGGGTACGCGGTTTCCACCGACATCCGCCACCTGAAAACGGTCGTTTGCGACCAGGATGGTTCCTCGCAAAGCCGCGATCTCATCCGCTCGGTGATGGCGTCGCCGCAATACTTCGACGTCGTCGGCAACGTCGCGACCGCCAAGCAGGCTCAAGAGGCGCTGGACGACGGGCGAGCGCAGGTCGCGATCGTCATCGGCAACCGATACAGCCGAAACGTCAGCACGGGAGCGCCGGCTGGCCTTCAGGTTCTTCTGGACGGCAGCGATCCCAACGCGGGCACGATCGCCGGAAGCTATTTGGCCAAGATCGTCACCGCGGAGTCATCGAGCATTCTGATGAAGCGCCTTCAGACCGCGGGACGGTCTCGGCTCGCGGGCGCCGGCGTCGACGATCGCCTTCAGGTTTGGTACAACCCGACCCTCCAGAGCAGCTTCTCGCTCGTGCCCGGAGTGGTGTGCGTGATCACTGGAAATCTGACGATGATTCTGTCAGCGCTCGCGATCGTACGGGAGCGCGAGCTTGGGAATATCGAGCAGCTCCTGGTCACCCCCATCAAAAACTGGGAGCTGATGCTCGGCAAGCTCATCCCTTATATGCTCATGGGCTTCATCAACATCGCGGTGATTCTCACGATAGCCTTGCTCATGCTCGGCGTTCCGATGCGGGGCGGGTTCCACTTCATGTTCGGAATCTCGGGTTTGTTCATGATTGGGTCGCTCGGTTTGGGGCTGCTCGTATCGACCCTGGCAAAGACCCAGATGCAGGCATCGCAACTTGCCGGCTTGATGCTCATGCCCAACATGATGCTGTCGGGGTTCGTTTATCCGATCGCGAACATGCCCGACTGGCTCCGGCCGGTGACCTATGTGATGCCGATGCGCTATTTCTTGACGTGCGTTCGGGGAATCATGATGAAGGGCAACGGCTACGCGGAGTTGCGGGTTGAGATTTGGTCGTTGACCGCCCTGAGCCTCGCGATCTTCGCCGGCGCGGTGGTCATGTTCAGAAAGCGTCTCGATTAGAGCTGTCAAGGTGTGTCTAAGGGCGTCTCCGGCACCAAGACCGCCGCACCCTCAAACTTGCCGGCGCGCAGGTCGGCAAGCGCCTCATTGGCCCGGTTGAGTGGGTAGGTCGTGGTTTCAGTCGCGATTCCGATCTCCGGAGCGACACGCAGGAAGTCGATCCCATCTTGCCGGGTGAGGTTGGCGACCGAAACGAGCTGCCGTTCCTCCCAGAGCAGTCGGTACGGGAACGCAGGGATGTCGCTCATGTGGATTCCTGCGCAAACTACTCGTCCGCCCTTACGCAAGGCTCCAAGTGCCACGGGCACGAGGCTACCCACCGGGGCGAACACGATAGCGGCATCGAGCGGTTCGGGGGGCAGCTCATCCGAGCCGCCTGCCCACACGGCGCCGAGCCGGCGGGCGAAAGCCTGAGTCGCCACATCGCCGGTGCGCGTGAAGGCAAACACCTCCCTACCCTGCCACCTGGCCACTTGGGCGATGATGTGGGCGGCGGCGCCGAAGCCGTAGAGGCCGAGCCGCTTGCCCTCGCCCGCGATGACCAGCGAGCGCCAACCGATCAAGCCGGCGCACATGAGCGGGGCGAGCGAAACGTCGCTGCCGGCCTCGCCTAGAGCGAAAACGTAGCGAGCATCGGCGATGGCCGAGGTGGCGAATCCGCCGTCGCGGGTGTATCCGGTAAAGAGCGGTCGATCGCAGAGATTTTCCCGGCCGGCAATGCAGTAGGGGCAAACCCCGCAGGTTTGGCCGAGCCAGGCGACACCGACCCGCTGCCCAACCTCGAGGCCTTCGACGCCGGAGCCGACTGCGTCGACCCGCCCGACGATCTCGTGACCCGGGATGATCGGAAGTTTCGGGTTGGGCAGCTCTCCATCAACCACGTGAAGGTCGGTGCGGCAGACGCCGCAAGCCCCGATCTTGACGCGAACCTCACCCGACCCCGGCTGCCGCTCCTTGAGTTCGGTCCACTCGAGGGCGCCCCGTACCGCGTTAAGAACCATCGCGTGCATATCGCTCCCCTTCATTCTTGTGCAAACCGCGTGTGAAGAAGATCGATTCACGCGGATAATGGGCTATGCCGACCCCGAAGCTATCGCAAACGGACGCAGCGATGGCAGCCCTCCTCGGGTCCGGCGCAACCGATATCGCGGTCCGCCATGAGCTCCGTCTCACTCAGGCGCAGTTCGACCAAGCGCTTCGCCGCCTCATTTCGTTCGTCTCGGATCCCGTCGACGCAAGCAAGCCTAAAGCGCTCTGTGAGCGGGCTTTGCGATGCCGAGCCGAGGCGATGGTGCGCTCACTCGAAGCTCGGTTCCACGCCCTGATGGAGACGGCGCTCGAAGCGGTCCTCGTCGTGGATGGTCGAAGCGGCATTATTCGTGAAGCCAACGGCCCGGCCGAAGAGCTGTTCGGCCGCTCGCGGAGCGAGCTTCAGGGACTATCGGTCGAGGAACTGGTGCCAGTGAATCTCAGATCGATTCACGGAGCGTATCGCTTGGGTTTCCTCTCGAGCGACCGCCGGCGTGAGCTGGGTCGCCATCCCGGCATCGTTGCCCTCCGACCCGATGGAACTAGCTCGACCCTTGCCATCGCCCTCACCTCCACCAAGGACAACGACGACGTGATGGTCGTTTGTACGGAATACACGCGGTGGAAGGCCATCCAAGGGGCGGCGCAAGCCTCATCGGCAACCCAGTAGGTTCCGGCCGTAGCCTCGCTAATCCGAAGTCGATGCGAGATGGGCGTGTCGGTGAGGCCTCCCGGTACACGCGATCTCAGTTATTACTCGCGGTCAAAGAGTGAACCCTCTCCCCCACGTTTAGGGGTAAGAGGGTTCACGCGAGTCATTTGCCGACCCGTGCCCTAGCTCAGCGTCCTAGCCGCCTCGCTTGGCCTTTCCATTGCCACCGTTTTGCTTGGGCGGGTTACCCGTGCTCTGCGGACGCGATCGGGCTACCGCCTGCTTCGGGGGTGTTCGCTGCGGCGCCGCCTGCGTTGGCGCCCTGCGCTCGGTCACATGCCAGTTCCGGACGGGGGCTTGCGGCTGTGCCGGCCTGCTCTGTTGCGGCTGGCGCACCGGAGCGCTCGGCCGGGTTGCGATTCTCTGTTGTGGCTGACGCACCGGAGCACTCGGTCTGGTAACAACTCGTGGCTGACTGGGTCGAACGGCCTTTTGGGGATTGCCGCGTGGAATCGGAGTAGTCCGCACGGTTGGTGTGGACACCGTCCGAGGATTGCTCGGAGCCACCACGGGTCTTCTCACCAACCGCGTCTGCGTCGTGGGCACCTGCGTCCGCTTGGCCGCGATAACATTCGGGCTGGTCCGTGCCGGAACTCGAGGCTTGACCCCCGCGGCCACCGGCCGTTGCACCCGGTTCAGGGATGCTGCCCGCACGACGGGCGCCCGCAGCGTTGAGGGCGCCAATGCCCCGCGGATTGGCGGGCTGTTGCTCGCGATCGCACTTGGCACTCCGCGGCGAACGACGGAACGCTGCAGGATGGTCTGCGGCGGGATGCCCGCGTGTACGAACGTTCGAGTCGGTGCGAACGAAGTTCGGCTGGGACGGACGGTCGGCGGCCCGAAGACTTGGGCATTCGTTGGGGTGCCGGCGAAGCTGCGACCGTTACGAAACGCGGTCCCCCGCGGGTCGGCCCGAGGCGCCTGAAAGGCTCCGGAACCGATGAATGCCGTTCTCGTCGCAGTCGTCATTCCCGCGAACCTGGAGCCGTTTTCCGGTATGAACCGGCTGTTTCGAACAAAGACGCCGTTCGTGCCGGGTCCCGCGCTGTTGTAGATGTTGGTGATGTTCGTGACGTTGTAGACGTTTACCTCTCGGTTAGCGTAGACGTTGTCCCATGGCCTCGCCTCGCACCGGGTCGGGCCGGTCGGATAGTACGCGGCGGCGCCACCGATGGAAAAGTTGAGCCACCAGTTTCCTGAGCGGAAGCCGATGTTGATTGCGGCGGGGTAGACGACTTCCCCGGGAGCCAGCGGCGCCCAGCCGACATAGTTCCCGTTGTCCACATAGTCGACAACTGCCGGCGACCAGTACTGCACTGCCGGACCTGGGCACCAAGCCCACCCGTAGCTTTCGTGAGCCCAGGCGCCGTAGTGGTAAGGAGCGTAACCCCAAGCCTCGTCTCCGACCCAGGTCCAACCCCATGGGCTGACCCAAACCCAATGGCCGTTATGATACGGTCGCCAGCCGGTTTCATAGACGCGCGGCACCCAAACATAGCCGTGCCGGGGGTCGTTGTGCCAAGTGCCGTAGGTGTCCAAGTTCCCCGCGACCAGGTCGATGTTGGGCGGGACGTGGTTGTTATGGTGCCGATAGGTGACGTCCCGATTCCAGTTGAAGCGATCCCACTGGTCGGAGCTGGGAATCTCCGTGACTTGATACGGGGCGACCTGGTCATGAATCTCGAGTCGTTCCTGGGGTCGTAGCGCGGCTTGACCCTGCTTCCCCAGTACCTCGGCGGTGCCTCCCGTGCAGGCAACTTCGACCAGACTTCCGACCCCGACCCTAATCTCTGCGGGGCCGCTCGCCTTCACCGAGGAGAGCGGGGTATCGATCTGGTACTCGGACAGCTTGCTCCGCAAGTGAAATGTCGCCAGTCCATCGTTGAGCTTGACTTCCGTGAATTCGCCACGGTCATCGCTGTACATCGTGTGAAGCGTTGCCACTGCGCCTCCCCCAAGGCGCAACGTGCTGCCGTCGTCGAACTGAAGTTCTGCGCGGCTCCCGCTCTTGACCCACACTTGAGAGCCCTGTCGGCAAGGCAGATTCATGCCGGCGCGCGACCAAGACGTCGTTTCATTCGGTCTCCATGTCACGGGACCCGTCAAGTAGGAAAAGCGGGCAAGCCTAACCGGCCCGGCGTTCGCGGATGCACCGTTCTCGCCGATTGCGTACCCACCCTGGGCTTCTGCCCTGCCGGCGGAAAACGGTGCGATCGACATTGCGATCGCGAAAACGAATACGTACCCCATTTCTATGCCTCGCTCTTGGACCGGGGGCGCCGAATGATACGGGCCATACTCCCAGCCCAACGTGCAAACCTACACCGTCCGTCGACCTCTAAGGAGGTTCAATACAACGACGACCAGCGCAACAACAAGAAGAAGGTGGATGAGCTGTCCGCCTGTGGCAGTCACCAAACCGAAGAGCCACAATACGACGAGAATTACAGCGACCGTCCACAACATGACACCATGAGATTACGACCACTACCTGGCCCGCACAAGTCAACACTTGCGTGTCCCGAAAACCGGGGACAAACTAGATTCCAGTTGAGTCGCGGATGTGAGCACCAAATCCTGATTTGCTGGATCGGTTGATGACGAACTTGACGCTGCGAACTACAACTAGCCGGGGCCCGGTCCGAGGCCGGCTACCGCTGTTTCGTCAGCCGCTTTGGCCCCAGCGTGGTTAACCCCGCCGGCAACCATCACCGCGCCCGCCCTGACTGCTGTTGAGCCAACCGCTCCAGCGTCGGCCTCAGCTCGGAAATCTGCTGTAGGGGCTTCGAGAAGTGCACCAAGATGGCGATTAGCACCGAGGATGCGATGAGTCCTCCGATGGCGCCGACGATGCCGTTGCGAAGGGCTATCTTCCAACTGCCCCGCGAACGTACGTCGCGTTCGAGATTGGCGTTGAGACGCTCCATCTCGACTCGTAGTGACGCGATTTGCCCAAGGAGTTCGCGGACTCCTTCGGCTTGGACTACCGGTGCTAGCTCTTGATCCACGCGAAGAGGAGCGCCAGGTAGTACCTAGTCGAGGCGCCAACCCGGGATCGCCAGCCATCATTCGACGGCTTGAGGTGCCGGTTGAGGAAGTTCACCTATCGCAAGTGTGTAATGAGGGACACGAATTCGAATGTCTTCGCTTTCATGTAAAGCCGATGATGTCCACCAATACTTAGACACAAAGTGCGGGACTGGTTTCGCATGCCCCTAATCGGCAAGGCTATTACCAACATGCATGCATTTACAGATCACACAGTAGCCGTGTACGAAACCCACGAGAACGCCGAGGCGGCGATCAAGAAGCTCAGCAGCTCGGGTTACGACCTTCAAAACCTCAGCATCGTCGGTCAGAACTACTCCACGCAGGAGCAGCCGGTCGGTTTTATCAACACTGGGGACCGAATGCTCTCGTGGGGCAAATTGGGGGCGTTCTGGGGTTCTATCTGGGGCCTCTTCTTCGGGTCGGCGATGATGTTCATTCCCGGCTTCGGCACCTTGATGTTCGCAGGGTGGCTGG
>Ga0070734_10004306_pt1 | contig 13665 bp, 14 predicted proteins | sample Coa_R1_8_FD_66444 | JGI IMG/M metagenome (GOLD analysis project Ga0070734, IMG submission 66444) | Surface soil microbial communities from Centralia Pennsylvania, which are recovering from an underground coalmine fire - Coalmine... | ecosystem: Environmental > Terrestrial > Soil > Unclassified ...
GATACCAGGAGATTGCTCCATTCCATTTGGATCCCCGATGCAGCCACCCAATGCAAGAATCCCACCCGGAATGAAGCCAGGCACCATAAGAAAAATCATACCGATTGAACTGCCTTTTAAACAGCTCACCAATTGCCGGCCTGGCTCTTCCCCAACAAATTCGGGTTTAAAATGCCTCTTCCATAAGAGATCGACGCCATCCTTTATGGTCAAACCCGTGCCTGTGGACGTGCAACGATTATTCCCCATCGAGCCTAATTCAATATCACCTCGCTCGTCGTCCATGGCGAAGCAAGCAGCAGTAAGGATTAAGAAGATTGACAGGACCCGGGTTATCATTATCATTTAACAACTGTCGCTCGCCTGCTATTCCAACGAAGAGGGTTACAGCGCAGACTTACAGCGCTGGCCGAGAAATCGCCAGCAAAATCGGCAAGGACGACTGCGGTTGGTGTAAACTGCTCTTTTGGATTGCGGCAATCGCAACACATAGGAGCTCGCATATGAGACGCTTTCTCCACTTTGTGGCTTTGGTGGCTTTGGCCGCCGATCTTTGGGCGTTTGACTTTTCGCCAGCGGTTGATCGAGCTGTTTTGGCGATTGACGTGGATCAGTGGTATGCTGATATCAAATATCTATCATCCTTAGACCGCTTTTATCGTCATAATGACATCCACCGCGCCAGGGATTGGTTGGTTGAGCAGTTTTCCAAAATGGGTCTTACAACCTCCACCGAGGAAATTGTTATCCGCGGTGTTAGGGGTTTCAATGTGATAGCGGAACTGGCAAGCGCCAACGAGTCCGACGATATCTACATTGTGGGCGCGCATTACGACTCCATCGCCGAAAATACGCGAGTTTTAGCACCTGGAGCCGAGGACAACGCCAGCGGAACTGCAGGGCTGCTTGCGGTCGCTCGAGCACTTTTAGGACAACCGCTTAAAGCTAGAGTCCGGTTTGTGGCTTTTTCAGGCGAGGAGGCGGGGCTAGTTGGCAGCAAGGCGCATGTTGCCAACATCATTGCCCGAGGTGAACGCGAGCAGATTCGCGGTGTGCTGATAATGGACATGATCGGCTATACCAGCGACCTTGATTTAGATGCGTTAATCGAAACGAGCGACAGCAATCAAGATTTGGTTCGACTATTAACCGCCTCTGCCCAAAAATATAGCCAAGGAAGAATTGAAACCAGCTATTACTATTGGGGTTCCGATCACGTGCCGTTTATCAACAACGGATTTAGTGCCGCTTTGCTTGCGGAAAATGACTATGAGCAATATCCCGACTATCATCGAAGCACCGATGTCATCGAAAATATTAATAAAGATATGGGCGAGGTTATCTTGAAAATGCTCACCGGAGCAGTAGGCTATTGGCTGCTGTAGTTCTGTTGAGTTTTTGGATAGACTCTATCAAAAAACTCAACAGAATCTAGAAATAGTTAGGATTAATCATGGATAAAGTATTCATACAGGCCGGAAGATTAGAGGCCGTTTCGTTTCTCATGCTACTGTTAATCGCCATGCCACTCAAGTACTATGGCGGTATTCCAACCGGCGTTCGCATCATAGGGCCGCTCCATGGGCTGCTGTTCTTAGCATATGTGGCTATCGCCATGCTTATTGCGGGCCGCGATGAATGGCACCTAAAGAAGCTGCTATTGGCGGTGGTCGCGTCCATCGTGCCGTGTGGAACCTTTTGGTTTGAACGACGGTATTTGCGCAAGTAAAGGCTATTTTAAAAGAAGGTTGGCTTCTTCTTTGAGCAGCACACCAGATAATTTTCGCCGCAGTGATTCTTTGACGAGAAACATTACTTTGTCCTTAGCTTCCTCATAGCTTAATCCATGAGGTGGTCTGATGTTAGAGACGCAGTTGCGATCCGCATTGGTACACCCTGTTCTCGGAAGGTAGGTCAAATAGACCGCAAGACTATCGATAGACGACAAACCAGGCCTCTCGCCAACCACCATTAGGCCCATCGCTGGATGAACCAGATCGCCCATGGCATCAACTAGACCGACTCGACCATTGCGGGCTAGAAACACAGCGTCATGTGCAATAAAAAAGCCCGCGCGTGCCAAAGCGGTGAGCAAGAGCTCCATGAATGGCAGCAGATGTCTAGTGACGGCCACGCTTGATAGCCCATTGGAGACAGCGATCAAGATACTATTTTCTTTGGCCCTGCCCCATTTTCTCAATATTGCTGCACCGTTGTCATCTAATTGGCAGCCAAGATCGGGACGCACCAAATAAAGACTTCTGGTGGCAGCTTTGGTGGTCAGAAGCTGTGACTGATATCCCAAAGATGCCAGTTCGCTCATGGTTTTGTCGACGTCCCAGGGAATGTTGATAGCATCAGTGGCACAGGCATGATGATAGGCAAATAAAAGCCAGTGTTTGGTGGGCATGCCAGCGCCCGCATGACCCAAGGCAATTCTGGCTTGGGTATATTGGCGATAGTTATTAGCGGTCATGTGCCACCAACGACACGAGTTTAGGACTGTGATCGGCAATGCGCAGATTAGCATCCATAATACTCATCCGTTCTAGCCATGCTAAAAATTCCGGCGCCGGTTTAAGCGAAAGTGTATGTCGCAGATAGAGCGCGTCATGAAATGAGGTGCTCTGATAATTAAGCATGATGTCATCACCACCAGGAACACCCATAATGAATGAGCAACCTGCCACACCCAAAAGGGTGAGCAACACATCCATGTCATTTTGATCAGCATCCACGTGGTTGGTGTAACAAATGTCACAGCCCATGGGCACACCCAACAACTTTCCACAAAAATGATCTTCAAGACCCGCGCGTATGATTTGCTTGCCGTCAAAGAGATATTCAGGGCCAATAAATCCCACCACCGAGTTGACCAAAAATGGCGAAAACTCGCGGGCAACCGCGTAAGCCCTCGCTTCGCATGTTTGCGCATCGACGCCATGATGAGCCGACGCGGATAAGGCACTGCCCTGGCCCGTTTCAAAGTACATAACGTTGTGCCCAACGGTGCCCCGCTTAAGCTCCATCGCCATAGCGTTCGCCTCTTTAAGCATGGCGAGATCGATGCCGAAGCTTTTATTGGCTAGCTCCGTACCGGCAATGGATTGAAACACCAAATCCACCGCCGAGGCCTTTCTCATCAACTGCATTTGTGTGGTCACATGGGAAAGCACACAAGTCTGAGTGGGTATTTCGAGCCTTTGTCGCAAGTCGTCCATGAGGTTGAGTAAGTTATCAATGCTCTGTGGATTGTCTGATGAAGGGTTGACGCCGATTACGGCGTCCCCTGCCCCAAGTATGAGACCATCAAGGATGCTTAGGGAAATACCGCGCCAGTCGTCGACAGGATGGTTAGGCTGCAGGCGCACACCTAAATGTCCAGGCAAGCCCATGGTGTTACGAAACTTCGTTATCACCTGGCATTTTCTTGCCACTGCAATTAAATCTTGATTGCGCATGATTTTGGAGACCGCGGCCACCATCTCAGGCGTAAGCCCCCATTTTATGGCAAAAAGATCATCGGTGGTGGTGGAGTAACTGAGGAGCCATTCACGAAATGATCCCACAGTGTGGTGGGAAATCGGTTTAAAGGCATCATCGTTAAACTGATCCTCAATCAATCGACTCACTTCATCGCTGTTGGCCGATATCAGTTCTTCATTAACAAAGTGTCGCAGTGGCAGATCGGCCAAGCACATTTGCGCAGCTATTCGCTCTTCTTGACTAAGCGCCGCAAGACCTGCCAGTTGATCGGCAGTGCGCAGCGGCGAGGCTTTGGCCATGAGCTCTCTTAAGCTTGCAAAAGCAAAGCTCTTGTCTCCAATCGTAATCTTAAGTGACATGGTTAACCCTTCAAGTCTCCAAGCTTCCTCGCCGCGATGTCACCCCGCGGCGGAGTCTTCGGGGTCCAGCTAAGTGGCACATCAATGGACCCCGAAGACTTCGCCGCGGGGGGACACAGTTGGGCGACCAAACTCATTCTAACGGTCAATTTTGAGGCCGAGTTGATCGCCCTTTATGGCGTCGCTATTGTGGAAAATACTGGGGTTAGTTAAAAAGGCCAAGGCATATCTAGCACTACTATCATTGTAACCAAGCTTGGTAAGCCCGTCCCTGAGGGTTGCGGTATGGCGAATATCTCGCTCATCAAGGCCCGAATAGTCTTCTTGCATGACCCGCAGAGATATATGAATAATGCGATGCACGCTATTTTTTTGCTCTTTGTAAAGACCTTCTTTGAGTCGCCGAATGTGGCCGGAAAAAAGGTGTTTATAGTCAATCGGGCTGCTTGGGTTTTCAAGCTTGAATGCCCCGATCTGCGCGATCAGCTGTCGACGAAAATCCTCCTTGGTTTCTACCTCCGCCACCAGGTTGGCTTCAATATTAGACATGAATTGCTCATCCGCATCTATTTTGCGCTGCAAAATAGGATCGACCAAGCGCTCTTTTTTGGTCCAGGCCGACACATGCATTATATATCGCGTGAAGAGATCTAAATACGATTCCTTATTATAAAACCCTAGAGCATTGCGAATTTCATCTTCCAGGATGCTTCCATAATGCTGCTTTACGGACAATAGAAGGTAATTGGCATCTCTAAACCCGCGTACCGCCTCGCGCCGCAAAAACTCATAACTCGACTTCTGTTCGATAAGCTGTTCAATTTGTGAGAAAATCGCTCCCACTGATACGTGATCAAATCTTCGATCCTGGGCCGCATTTAATAGCATGGTTCGGATCTCTCTCGGCGATGCACCATAACGGCCCTCATAATTGGCATCGTGGTAATACTCATGAAAGAGATTAGGAATCTGCGCTTTGAGCTCACGCGCTTGCTTCTGGCTAAGCCTCGCAGGCACATCGCCGTGGTTATAGAGTTCAAGCTTTTCCGGAGGACTTAGATCGCGAATTATATCCTGAAGCGATGTTGGATATTTGGATGGCGTTGGAGGCTCTAGTCTCGTCAAGACAGCAAATCGCGCCGCCATCTCAAAGGCATGAGGAGCAATGTGCATGTGGGACAGAGCCTTTTTCACCTGGGAGAGATAGATGTTCTCTTCGTCAACGGAGCGTAACAGGTAAGGCACCCGTATTAATTCAATTCGTCCTTTAAACGACTGCCAATCTGGGTACTCACGAAAGCTGTGAAGATGTAGTTCGTTCGAGGTCGCGATCATCAACAGGTCGAAAAACAAGGACAGATTGCCCACACTGACCTGCGCCTGCTCGCAAGCCACGAGCAGATATTTCCATGCTTCTAAGGGGCGCTTAAGCAGATCACTGTATTCGATAAGGCCGCGGTTGCCATCGACTAAGGGACCCACCGCTTCATATAACGCAGTCTGACGTAATGCCGCAGGCAGTGAGAAAAAGGACTGATCACTGGTGAGTTGGCGCACGTCAGCATCAACGCTCATTTGTGGCTCTACGACGGAAATGCCCTTTTTATAGCGACGAGAATAGTAGAACCTTTCCACCCTGACATGTCGAAATACTTGGGCCAGATTGCCGTTATACGAAGAGAGTAGCGCATCAAATATCTGACGATTTTTATGAGATAGCTCGCCTATCCGCAAAATATCAATGCCCCTTTGATCGAATGCTTCAACGCGGCCGCCTTCGCAGGCCTCAAATAGGAGTTTGCGTTCGGGCAATGACAGCAAAAGCACGGGATGATCTTTAAGGTCGGATAGAATGCGAGCATCTACTTCATCGTCGGAAAGGAAGGCGTAGCTATCAGTTTTACCCGCCATAGCGTCGCCAAAACCTAAACGGCCACTCATAACCTCCTTTTTGGGAAAGACCCAGGAAAATTGATAGAGGGCGCCTTCATCTATGCGAGAATAAACTTCTGCCGCATGAGTGAGAACTTGAACAATACTAGTTTTCGATGAGCCATTCGGGCCATGGAGTAATAATAGCTTATCGATGCGACCGCACCGGGCGAAGTTGTTGATATGAGTAAACAGCTCATGCTGAACCTGCTCTTGACCAAAAATGCGGCCATCGCCTTGGGCAAACTCAGCGTCGAATAATCGGTAGCGCCGATAGGTCTTAGCCGGGGTGGCCACATCATAGCTGCCAAAGCTCGACCACATATCAACAAAGTATTGGGCACAACTTCTCAAATGCTTGGCAGGGTTATCAATGATTTGGCCAATAAATTGATCAAAACTCAATATCGCCTGGCTTTTCTTAAAGTTGTCGGCAGCCCGACCTGCTACGCCCGCTAGAAATTCCTGCACCTTCGCCATAGACTTCCTGACAGTTAATTGTCGTAGTAATTATAGTGAATTCGCGCCGTTATTGCGGTTAAGAGGCCAAAAAATATGAAGTACATGCCACTAGCCAACCCATTATCCATTTGCTATTGGTATGACAGGCGAGCGTGGCGGAACTGGTAGACGCACTGGATTTAGGTTCCAGCGGGGCAACCCGTGGGGGTTCGACTCCCTTCGCTCGCACCAAAAACCAACCATACGATGACCAAAAGTTGGGATAATCAATAAAATTGGTGAGCAGAATGAATGAAATTGAAAGTATACAGTTAAACGCCACTTCTCTTCATGAGCGCGAGCTAACCGTCACGGTGCCAAGCAAACTTGTTGGCCAAGAATTCTCAAAGACACTGAACAGCGTTCAACGGGTATCCCATCATAAAGGCTTTCGACCCGGAAAAATGCCCAAAGATATGGTTATGAGTATCTATGGCGCAGAAGTTAAGGAAAAGCTCATTCAGAAACTAATTAAGGATTCGTTTGATTTTGCCTGCAAAAAAGAAGACATCATCCCGGTTTCGCGGCCACAATGGGAGCCCGTAGGCGGTATTGAGCAAGATAAGCCCTTCACCTACCGAGCAGTCTTTCAAGTGAAACCCAAAGTCGCTCCACCTACATATAAGGGTTTAGCCATCGAGTTCAAGAAAGTCATCTTTAATGAAAACGATGTCTTACAGGAAATTGTCGATTTACAAGAAGGTATGGCAACCTTTGTGACGCCAGCCGAACGGAAGGAAATTGGCGACGGCGACCTGGTGGAATGCAAAAGCATAGTCAGCATTGATGGCGTTGTGTATCCTCAATACAGTCAAGATGATTATGCCATTCCCATGTATGCGGATTATATTCCTGCCGATGTAAAAGCCACCATGCGCGGAAAAGGGATTTCAGACGTGGTGTCAATCGCCCACACGATGCCCTCTCATATCGAAGACCAGGACATCGCAGGCAAGCCTTGTGAAATGACACTCACCATCCTCTCGTTTAAAGAACGCATATTGCCAAAGATGGATGATGAGCTGGCCAAAGACATTTCCGATCGGTTCACCACTTTAGATGAGCTTAAGGATACCATTAGACAGCGCTTTACGTTAACCGCGCGCCATCGTGAAGAAGGCCTGCGTCAAGAAGCCATATTGAAAGCACTCGTGGAGAAAAATGCTTTGGAAGTGCCAGAAGCACTGGTGGAGCAGATGACATTGACCCTAATTAATCAAGAGCTTAAAGCCTTGGAAAAACATGTGGCAGCCGAGTTGCTTAATAAACATTTGCATGAACTATGGCCGGTCATGAAAGAGCGTGCCCTATTTCGGGTAAAAGCGAATTTGCTGACGGAAGCATTGGTTAAGGATTTAGAGATCGATGCCACCGATGAAGAAGTTGCGCAAAGAGTAAAGCGCAAAGATAAGCTCACCAACGAAGAGGCCGCTTATATCATCAAGATAGATAAGGTACTGGGCGCCATTGAGAAGGATGCTATTGTAACTGTTGTTGAAGAGCCGTTTTTTAAAACGAGTAATTGACATGACCAAGGGAATTGCTCAAAAACCCGCTCACGATAGCCGCATTTTTCTTGAGACCTTTGGCTGTCAAATGAATATTCTCGATTCCGAACTAGTGCAAGGGCAATTCCACGAGGCTGGCTATCATTTCGTTGACCGTGCAGAAGATGCGAATGTTGTGTTGCTCAACACATGCTCGGTGAGAGAAGTAAGCGAAAACAAGGTCCTCAGTCGACTGGGTAAACTGAAGGAGCGCAAGGAAAGCGGCGAGCGATTAGTGGTGGGCGTGCTTGGCTGCATGGCTGAGCGAAGCAACGATGAGTTAAGCAAAAAGCGACCCTTTATTGACCTCATGGTGGGACCGAGCAAGATTCATGACACATTGGCTTTGGTAGAAGCAGCCTTGGCCAAGACTTCTCAGCAAGAGACCCAAAAAAGCCTTTCCTACTTCGTGAAAAGAAAGGGGCCGCTCAAAAACGACAGCCTTTCGACATTTGATGATTTGGAGACTCTTGATCGCATGCGCGCGGTCGACGATAGAGCCTCTCCTTGGCAGGCCTATGTTCGTATCACTCGGGGATGCAATAAATTTTGCGCATTTTGTGTGGTGCCGCGCACTCGTGGTCCCGAGCTCCATCGTCCACCAGGCGCTATCATCGATGAAGTGAAGCGCTTAACAGATGGCGGCGCCCTTGAAGTTACCTTGCTTGGACAAACCATCAATCATTACTATTTTGATGAGCATGATAAAAAGTGGTCATTTGCTGACCTCTTGTTTAATATTCATGAGCAGGTGCCGTCACTTAAGCGTTTACGCTTTTTGACTAGCTATCCGCGGGATTTCACCGACGACGCTCTTGATGTGATGCGGTCATGTGAAAGGATCTCTAAATACCTGCACATTCCCGCGCAATCAGGCAGCGATAAAGTCCTAAGGGAAATGAATCGAGGCTATGATTTAGAAACCTATTTGGGCCTGATTGAGCGCGCAAAAGCTCGCATGCCCGACATCAGCTTGATTGGCGATATGATCGTCGGCTTTCCCAATGAGACCGACGAGGATTTTCAACTGTCCATCGATCTATTGCGCATGGTGCGTTACAAGAATGTCTTTGTCTTTAAATATTCTCCTCGACCCGACACCGTTGCATTTAAGCGGTTCACCGACAATGTACCAGACGAAGTAAAAAAATTACGCAATAACAGCATGCTCGCCACACAAAACCAAATCGCCCTTGAGCATCACCAAACTATGGTGGGCCAAAGATATACGGTATTATGCGACACGGAATCCAAGCTTTCACTTGATACTGAGCCTTTGGAGCTGATAAAATTGCGCCCAAAAAATAGTGATGACGTCAATTTATGTGGCAGAACCACAGGCGATCATATCGTTCATTTTCGCGGCAAAAAAAGCCTGATTGGCACATTGGTAACTGTTAAAATAGAGCAAGCCCGTCCGCTCTCGCTTGGCGCAGTTATTGATCCGTAGCGCTGCTCTTTCTTTGATTTAGGACCATGCGGGCGAAGAAGAGGCCAAGCTCAAACAATGCATATGCCGGTAGCGCAAGCATTATCTGCGTAATCGGATCGGGCGGTGTCAAGATGGCACCAATTACAAATGCTGCTACAAAGGCCACTCGCCGATATTTAGCAAAAGTCCCTAATGACACCAAATCAAATACGACTAATAGAAAGATAGCCACGGGTGTTTGAAAAACCACGCCAAAGGCAAGCAATACTGTAATGGCAAAGCCATAAAGCATGCTGATTGAATAGGCGCCGTTAATTCCTGGCGGCAAAGTCTCGATAAAAAATTTGAAGGTCGGTGGAAAAACGAGAAAGTAGGCAAAAACCACGCCGAGCACAAAACAAAGGCTTGCCGCCACCACAAACCAAAACAGCATGCGTTTTTCATTTTGATAGAGCCCAGGTGCTATGAAAATCCACAGCTGATAAAAGAGCCAAGGACTTGCAACCAACACACCAAAAAATAGCGAGGCCTTAAGCTCGGTGAAAAAATATTCTTGCGGCGAAAGCACCACAAAGGACGCGTTTTTCGGCATGATTTCCATCATGGGCTTTTTGATAAAAGCCATGATCCAATCGGCAAAAAAGTAACAAAGAATCATGGCGACAACTAAGCCAATTATGGCTCGAATCAAACACGTTCGCAGTTCTGATAAATGAGTCATCAAGGGGACTTCCCTCTTATCCATGACCACCTTCTCCAAGAACCTTAGAGGCATCACTTGCGTTCTTTTGCGCTGTGGGTTTATCTTCCTTGCTCTCGATGTCGGCGCTTAAAACTTGAAAACGCAATTCATCTCGAAGCGTCATAAATTGGCGATAAAATCCCGCGATCTTGCGAAGAACTATGGGCAATTCCTTAGGACCGACGGCGATAAAACACACCAATGCGATAATGACAATTTCAAAAAAGCCGATTCCTAGCATGATGGCGACCACTAGCAGAGTCGAACGTGTTTGTCATCCTCGAGTTTGAGCTTAGCGTGACGGATATCTGGGAAATCTCGCGTCTGTGGGAATGCCGGCGGTGGATAAATCGTCTTGATAATAGACTTGCTCCAAGGTTAAGCCGTACGCCTTGGCCGTGGGACCGGCTAGTTTACGATCCTGTCCGGCCAATGCGCGTGCTATATCGTTGGCATCGCGCTTTTTGCGGCCAACTTCGATTAGAGTACCCACCATGATGCGCACCATGTGCATGCAGAAGGCGTTACCACGAACGTCGATTTCGATCAGCGGCTCAGATTTATTTACGCGCACGTGCCATAAATATCTTCGCGCATGGGCAGACACACAAAAGCTAGAACGAAAGCTTTCAAAATCATGTTCACCGACAAAAGATTGGGCCGCCCTATCCATGGCCACAACGTCGAGCGGCGTTTTTTGATGCAATGAATATGCGCTAGTGAATGGATCAGCAGTGAGCCCCTGATGAATGCGGTAGACATAGCGCTTGCCTATACTCTGTGTCCGCGCATTAAAGCCAAGTGGCATCTCTTCAATGCGCCAAACCGACATATCCTTAGGAAGTTTAGCGGCCAATGCCAAGGTTAATTGGCGAGCAGAAAGTTGGCTTTCGCATTCTAGCGATACGATTTGACCACGGGCGTGAACACCAGCATCGGTGCGTCCGGCGACTTGCATAGTAAAGTCATTTTTAAACAGCGACTTCAGTGCAAGAGCGAGCTCGCCTCCCACCGTGCGGGCATTGGCTTGCTGCTGAAAGCCAGAAAAATTGCTACCCACGTAAGATACGTATAATCGAAAGCACAATCGACGATCAGCGGCAAGGGCATTATCGAAGCAGCTTTCGCATAAGCAAGATTTACTTTGGTCCTTGATGGTAATAGTCGCCTTGCTTTCGCACCAACATCGAGCGCTGGGCCAGAGATTCGCTCCACAGTCGAAGGCCTTTTTGCATAAAGCACATTTGGCCTTCATAATTTAGGAGATAATGCTGGCATTGCCACTAGGTGGTTTTTTAACAATCTCGACATAGGCCAGTTTCAGCTGATAGAGCAAGTTATCTAACATCCGTTCTTCATCCTTGCTCAAATTGTTAACCGTCTTCTCTTTCAGTATCTGCAAAATATCGATGGTTTCCTTAGCCAGGCCAAGCTCCATTCTAACTAAACCAGAATCGGGCCAAGGCACCATACCAAGGCCCATCATGGTCTGATGGGCGAGCGATTGCACAAAGAGAGAAAAACTGAGTTTGGGCCTTCCCACTTTTTCATCGCTATCATTATTAGTTGCGTTTTGGGCGGGTATTTCTCTAACCCTTGTTTCTTCTTCTAAAGGCGCATCACGCGAAGCTTCGTCACCAGCATCAGTAAAGCGTCTGCGGTCCACCACCTTAAACGCTGGTTCTTTTTCTCGATCGTCTGTGGTCATACTTAGGATCCCCAAAATTTGCCTATTCGTCATCTTGCTCGTTACTGGAAAACTCACCGGTAAGCGCAAGACCTGGCTTTTTCGAGCGGTAAATTTCATCGCCAATATCTTCGCATTGATCCTTTAGATCTGGTAGCGATGCCAGATATTGCTCGTATTCTGTGCGGTCTACTCGACCACTTCGAATATTGCGCTGTACAATTCTGTTATCAAAAACAATGTCATTTTGTATACTGTTCAAGTTCTTCCACTCCTTCTACGATTAGGTTTCTGTTGACATTTTCCGGTGGGTCTTAAAAATTTGGCATATCGCTGCGCCAAAGCCCTAGGCCGGACATATAATAGCAATTTTCCGCCGGCCGATCGCTGCAGGAGCAGAGATATGCCAAATTTTTAAGACCCACCGGAAAATGTCAACAAGACCTAGGATTCTTTAGTTTAATATATAGATTACATCCTTCAAGAGAGGCTATGGCTCTGTAAACATGCGCCGGTGGATAAACTGGGCATAAGGTATCCGATTCCGCTCTAAAAAGTTATAAATCGGCTTGGTACTGCCAGTGGCCTCCGAAAGGATTAGAGTACGCCTAAAGATCGGACGCGCCCGTTGCTCTTTTACCAGCCGATAGTAGCCATGGAGATCTCGGGGCAGACGTGAACGATTACTGCGTTGAGCCGAAATCCATTCACCCATAGGTAGGTGATCACTGCCTCCCATCACCACCAGCCGATTGCTTCTTGGCAGCCAAAAATCCATCGCCATCTTCATGGATTTGTTGCGAGTTTTGAGGCTCTCATACGTGATGGGCTGCTTAAGAGCATCGCCATCATCCCAAAAAGCACATCTCAAATAAGGTAGACTGAGGCCATTAAAACCATAGGATTCTCTGGTTATAGATAATAACTCTGGATAACCCTGGCTTTCCGCATAGTTAGCGGCCTCATCTGGATCGTAAGGTCGTCCTAGTTTTTGCCATTGCCAGTTTCTAAAAATGCGAAAGACAAGCAAAAGGGAGCAATTTAGATCGGCTGACTCCCTGCGATCCGCACCTTCCAGCAGCACCATGTCACCGCGCGCAGCAATTCGGTCCAGATAAGCCAGGGTTGCTACTTGTCCGCCTATGGCTGTATGCCGTTCCCCCAAAAAAAGCACTCTTGGCTTGGTGGCGTTATTGCCGCCTAAGACAAAGTGATCGGGGCGTGGTTCGTATTCGCGCAGCTCTCTAATGATGGCGTGCATGTCTTTGATCATGGCGCGTTCCTTGGCATTGCAAGGCCGCACCCAACCATTTTGCCGACAAACCTCCCTTAATTCGGGCTCAGCACAGCCGAACAACCAAAAGATTGATATTATGGCCAATAAAATTCGTTTCATAGTCAAAAAGATCTTCGCGTTTATGAGCAAGTTACATAGTGCGAGCTACCTTGTAAAAGAGGGAGCAAAATAAGGCGGGTATTTCTTTTGACTTGTGACCTGCCCTTAGAGAAATTCGAGCGGAATTGATTTAGAGTCTTCGATCTCTTGGTTAATTGCGGCCTTGCAAACTTGCATTTGGCTTTTACTATTGCATGGGTTCTTTTGGTAACTGTTCCGAGGTGTTAGTCATGGAAATTTTGGTTGGCACGTCAGGGTGGTCGAACCCGATCTGGAATCCAAACGGCCTGCAATGGTATGAGAAACACGCCAAGTTAAATGCCATAGAATTAACCATGTCCTTCTATCAATTGCCCACCAAAGAGCAAATTGAGCAGTGGGTGATGGAGGGCCGCGGACTGTTTTGGACCGTCAAAGTCAATCGAGCGGTCACGCATTTCTTTTGCTTCAATCAACTGGCCTTGGAGAAATTTTGTGAGTTTCGAGAGTTATTCAGGCCACTGGATAGCCACATTACCCATTATCTATTCCAATTACCTCCTCACGCTCATCCGGCCATCAGAGGAGAAATTGAGGACTTTGT
>Ga0070734_10004307_pt1 | contig 13664 bp, 9 predicted proteins | sample Coa_R1_8_FD_66444 | JGI IMG/M metagenome (GOLD analysis project Ga0070734, IMG submission 66444) | Surface soil microbial communities from Centralia Pennsylvania, which are recovering from an underground coalmine fire - Coalmine... | ecosystem: Environmental > Terrestrial > Soil > Unclassified ...
CGCCGGCGCCAGTCCCCCGGCCAGTCCGAAGCTGAGCAGCGCCGGAACGCAACGAGACGTGGTGCGATTGGCAGCCGTTTCGTCACGGGTCGCCGCCCGGTCATCCGGCGCCGGCGAATCATCCCGTGGCGCCCCCCCGCCGCGCGCGAGCTCGCGTTCGAGCAGCGCGCGCAGGCGTGCCCCGGTGCCGACGATGCAGACAATGCCCGGCGCTGCGGCGATGCGCGCTTCAGCCGCCAGCCCGCTCACGACGATCAGGCGGCCGGGACGATCGCGCGCGGCTTCATCGCGCTCGGGCCGCGACATGGCGCGGCGCTACAGCCCGCAGGGAAGAGGCGGACGCCCGCCTTCGCGCAACCTGCGGTAACGCGCCAGCGCCCACAGGGGAAAGAACTTCGAATAGCCGTGATAGCGCAGATAAAACACCCGCGGGAATCCGGTGGCGGTGAACTCCGGCTCCCGCCAGAAGCCGTCGGGCCCCTGCGCCTGCATCAGCCAGGCAACGCCGCGCTCCACCGCAGGATGATGGATTTCGCCGGCAGCCATCAGCCCGAGCAGCGCCCACGAAGTCTGTGACGCCGTGCTGGGCGCGAACGTGTGGCCGGCATAGTCCAGCTCGTAGCTCTGCAGGCTTTCTCCCCAGCCGCCATCCTCATTCTGGATGGCCGCCAGCCACTGCACGGCGCGCCGGACTTGCGGGGACTCCGGTGCGATGCCGGCAGCCTGCAAGCCGCACAACACCGACCACGTGCCATAGATGTAATTCGACCCCCAGCGCCCGTACCAGCTGCCGTCGGACCGCTGGACTTTCAAAAGAAAGCGGACGGCGGCATCGATCAGCGGCCGGTCCGCCGGACGTCCAAGCTGCGCCAGCATGCCCAGGCAGCGGGCCGTCACGTCGGCCGTCGGCGGATCGAGCAGAGCGCCATGATCGGCGAATGGAATGTGATTGAGATATTCGCAGGTGTTGTCCGCGTCGAAAGCGCCCCAACCGCCGTCACGGCTCTGCAGCCCGGCCACCCAGTGCCGCGCGAGCTCGATCTCCGCGGTGAAAGCGGTGACGGCGGGCGCCGCGCCGTCGCGGCGGATCTTGTCCATCCCCATGACCACGACCGCCGTATCGTCGAGGTCCGGATAATGCGGGTTGGCGTACTGAAACGCCCAGCCGCCCGGCACCAGTCCGGGACGCTGCACGCTCCAGTCGCCGCTCACCGTCGTCACCTGGCGCTCGCGCAGCCACTCGAATCCCCGCAGAGCACTAACGCGCGCGGCCTCATTGCCGCACTCGAGCAGGACGTGGCAGACGAGCGCGGTGTCCCACACCGGAGACACGCACGGCTGGCAATAGCCTTCACGGCCGCTCGCCACGCACAGCTTGTCGATCGCCCGTCGCGCGGTCGCCACCCGCGGGTCGTCCCGCGGGAAGCCGAGGGCATCGAGCATGACCACGGCGTTGGCCATGGCGGGAAAGATCGCACCCAGCCCGTCCTCGCCGTTCAGCCGCTCCATGACGAACGCGACGGCCTTGTCGAAGGCGCGCCGGCGCAGCCGGCTCGGCATCACGCCATCGGCCAGATGCAGCAGGGCATCGACCGCGCCGAACAGCTTGAACCAGACACGCGACTGATGCGAAGCGCGCACCCGCCGGCGCGGATGGGGGGGATATTCGTGGAACAGCTCGTCGATGCGCACGTTGCCCGGGTTGCGCGCCACGGGCTTCAGGACCTGCAGCACCAGAAGCGGAACCAGCACCGTGCGGCCCCAGTAGGAGATCTTGGACAGATGAAATGGAAACCAGCGGGGCAGCAGCATGATCTCCACGGGGATGGCGGGGATCGCGCGCCACGGGATGAATCCGTACAGCGCGAGCAGCACCCGCGTGAACACGTTGCTCGCTTCGGCGCCGCCGTGCGCGAGGATGGCGTCGCGGGCTCGGCGCATGTGCGGCGCGTCGGGCGAATCGCCGATCGCCTTCAGCGCAAAGTATCCCTTGACGCTCGCGCTCAAGTTGAACGGTCCGCCCGGAAACAGCGGCCAGCCGCCGTGCTCGCATTGGCGGCGCCGGATATAGGAGCCCATCCGCTCCTCGGCCAGCTCGTCGCGCTCACCGAGAAAATGCTTGAGGAGGATGTATTCGGCCGGAATGGTGACATCCGCCTCCAGCTCGAACACCCAATGGCCGTCGGCGGCCTGCCGCCTCAGCAGGGCGGCCGCCGCCAGGTCGACGGCGGAACTGAGCGTCCACGCCTCGGCGCCCCGTGAGACCACCTTCAGTGCGGTGCTATTCATGATCGTGCCCGACGCTGTCCATGGCGCCGGGTTGCAATGCCTTCATGTCGGGCAAAAAATATCTGTCATGGTGCCGGAGGCGTATGGTACGTCCTTCCTTTCCAGATGCCGCCGCGGCCCTGGTAGTGCAAAATCGCCGATCGAACGGTGAACGCGGCATACGCGAACGCGATGCCCGGGAGCAGCACACCCCGCCACGGTCGCAGCCCATAGAGGCGCAGCGTTGGGCGGAATGCCGCGGCCATCATGACCCAGGCGATCAGGCCGAGCGCCGCTGCCGTCCCGTCCGCAACCACGGCGAGAAGGGGAGCGGCAAGATAAGACAAACCTATTGCAACGAGTGTACCCGCCAGCAAGAGCGGAGAAAAACGCAACTGCGCGTAAGCCGACCTGACGATCATCTCACGTATGGCGCGGGTGGTGCGATAGCCTCGCAAGCTTTTAACCTTCGTTGACAAGACCAGGCGGACAGGTCCGATCGGCTTGAGCAGCCGGGCCAGCGCGCAATCGTCGATGATGGCGCTCCGTATGGAGGCGAGTCCGCCGGCCGCCTGCAGGTCCTGCCATGCCGCCAGCATGCAGCCCCCGGCGGCGGCGGCCAGCCGGCGCCCGGGGTCGTTCACCCAGCTGAACGGATACAGCATCTGGAAAAAGAAGATGAACGCCGGGATGAAGAAGCGCTCGGCAACGGTGTCACAGCGCAGCAGCGCCATGCGTGAATTGAGCACGAGACCGTCCGCTTCGGCGCGACCGACCAGCTCGGCCAGAACGGCCGGTGCGAATGCGATGTCGGCATCGCAGAAAAGGATGTACGCCGGCGGGGCGCCGGATGCGCCGATGTGGCGCACGGCATGGTGCTGCGCCGACACCTTGCCGGTCCACCCGTCGGGGAGCGGCGGCGCCTGCAGCACCAGCAGCCGCTGGGCCGCTCCGGCCGCGGCGGCTGCGGCGCGGGCGACCTCCGCGGTGCCGTCGGTGCTGGCGTCGTCCACGACGACGATCGAAAAGGAACCTGCGTAGCGCTGGCGCAGCAGCGACAGGACGGCATCGCCGATGACTTCCGCTTCGTTGCGCGCCGGCACCACGGCGATCACCGGCGGCCACTGCGCCAGCCCGGCGGCGCCCGCCGGCAGCTCGGCCCCGCCATCGATTTCGCGGCATCGCCAGAACCCGCCGCGTGCGCACAGCAGATAGAGCCACGCGGCGCACGCCACCGCGCCGATCATCGATGCCGTCACGGCTTCAGATATCCCGCCGCGCTGAACCACTCGATTGCATCGCGCAGACCATCGACATAAGGCCGTGCGGTGAAGCCAAGCTCGCGCTCGGCCTTGCCTGCGCTGAAGTACATCCGATAGCGCGCCATGCGCAGACCGTCCAGTGTGATGAACGGCTCCTTGCCGGTGAGGCGCGCCACCGCTTCCGCGCACGCGGCAAGAGGATAGAGGGGCGCACGCGGCAGTTGCCACCGCGGAGGCGGCCGCCCGACGAGATGAGCGATGTCCGCCAGCATCCGCCCGAGCGGGACATTCTGGCCGCCCAGGATATAACGCTCTCCGACCGTCCCTTTATGCAAAGCCTGCAGATGTCCGCGCGCGACATCGTCGACATGAACCAGGTTGAGTCCGGTGTCGACATAGGCCGGCATACGCCCCGCCGCCGCCTCCACGACGACCCGCCCGGTCGGGGTCGGCTTGATATCGCGCGGCCCCACCGGTGCGGAGGGATTGACGATGACGGCCGCCAGTGCGCCGGAGCGGGCGGCCGCGATGACCAGTGCCTCCGCGAGGACCTTGCTCCGCTTGTAGGCGCCAATGGCGTCGCGCTCCGCCAGGACTTGCGACTCGTCCGAGGGTTCCCCGTCCGGCCGCAGGGCGACCGTGGCCACGCTGCTGGTCATCACAAACTTCTCGACGCCAGCGGCGGCGGCGGATTCCACGACATGGCGGGTGCCTTCGACGTTGGTGCGCAGGATGTCGGCCTCGCGGCGCGCCCACAGGCGATAGTCGGCCGCGGCATGGACCACGTAGCGCACTCCGGCCATGGCCCGGTCGATGGACGGGCGGTCGCGCACGTCGCCCTCGACGATCTCGACGTCGAGCCCATGCAGGTTGATGCGCGGGCTGGCAGGGCGGACCAGCACACGCACCACGAAGCCGGCGGCGACGAATTGCCGCGCGACAGCGGACCCGATGAACCCCGTCGCCCCGGTGACCAGGACGCGGCTCACGGTGCAACCATGGACTGCCTGTGCCGGTTGGCGACATGCAGAGGGCGGCAGCGTTCGGCGGCTGAAGAGAAGCGCCCGGCACGCGAAGGGATATGATCGAACCGCAGCGCCGCCCGGCGCGGTGCCGCTACCAGGGAGACCTGCTCATGCGACTGAACGCAAGGACCGCCATCGTGACGGGCGCCGGCTCGGGGTTCGGCGCAGCCATTGCCCGCCGCTTCGCTGCCGAAGGCGCGTGCGTCGTCGTGAACGACATCGACGACGACGCCGCGGCGAGCACCGCGCAAATCATCGCGGGAGAAAACGGCCGGGCGCTCGCGCTGCAAGGCGACGTGACCCGGGGTGCGGACTGGGCCCGCATGGTGGCCGGCGCGCTCGAACGCTTCGGCGGGCTGGACATCGTCGTCAACAATGCCGGCTGGACACACCGCAATAAACCGTTCCTGGACGTCACCGAAGAAGAGTTCGACAAGGTCTACGCGGTCAATGTCAAAAGCATTTTTCTGTCCGCGCGTCACGTGCTGCCGCATTTCATCGCCCGCGGCGGCGGCTGTTTCGTCAACATTGCATCTACCGCCGGCGTGCGTCCGCGGCCCGGTCTGACCGTCTACAACAGTTCCAAAGGCGCCGTCATCACGCTGTCCCGCTCGCTGGCGGCGGAGTACGGCCCGCGCAACATACGGGTGAATTGCGTCAATCCGGTGTTCTCCGCGGAGACGGCGCTGTCGGGCGCCTTCGCCGGAGGGACTGTGACGGATGAGGCGAAAGAGCGTTTTCGCGCCAGCATCCCGCTCGGGCGGCTGTCCACGCCGGCCGATGTCGCCAACGCGGCGCTTTATCTGGCCTCCGACGAAGCGTCGCTGGTGAGCGGCGTGTGCCTGGAAGTGGACGGTGCCCGCTGCGTCTGAGTTCCACTCCGCTGCCCGCCTCAAGCCTTCGCACTCCTGAATTTTCCGCCCGGCGGCCGTCCCGGCGTCCCGGGCCGGGGACGATCTAAGACATTTTCTCAGCACTTTTAAGGATGTTGTAACGCTTCGCACGTTCCTGTAAACATGCTTGCCCCGTCTGGTGACAAGAGCTTAATATCTGTAACGACTCTGCAGCGACGACTGTCTCAACAGAGTTGCTGCGGAGATCCGTACCGGCTTGTGCACCGATGACTTTCCCTGATCCCCACGCTACACGCGCGGTTTCGGCCAGAGATCGCGAAAAAATTCCGCCCATCCGCGGCTCGGATTTCGTGCTGGAGCATACCCGGCAGACAATCTATATCCCCTCGGGCAAGCCGGTCTACCGTTTCGATATTTTCCGGTCGCCGCGCGAAGGGGCGCAACGCATCGGCAGCGCCAGCCTGATCCTCGATCCGGACGTCAACAACGTTCAGGACATCGGCCAGGTGTCGGCGCGGCTGGAGCCCCGGTCCGACGATCCCGGCCTGCTGGCCAGGATCGTCTTTTCGCTGTCGAAATACGCCGCCCAGAAAGGCGTGAAGCGAGTGCGCATCGTCGTCCAGCGCAATGCCCGCACGGCGATCGAAGCCTGCGAGCACCGGCTGCATTGCGAAACGGCGACGATCTCTGAGGAAGCGGCCCGCAAAGGACTGGTCGGTTTCGAAATCAATTTCGACGACTGAGCCTGCTTCCCGCTGCGGTCCCCGCACCCCTGGAATTCACGCTGCACCGGCGCGTAATAGGCAATGCCGGCGTTCAGCTCGAGGCCCGGCTGCACCTGGCGCCACTTCGGATGGCCGGACGCGCGCAGCGAAGGCAACGACGCGCACAGTGCCGCGGCGAGATTGCGCAGCGGGACGGCGTTTTCGGCATCTCCATGCACAGCCGTGATCAGAAACCCAAGCGAAGCGAAGGTGGGGATGGCGGAGGCGAGCCAGTCCGGATAGCTCGACGGCCGGATGGTTGCGCTGAACCAGGTGTTCAAGGCGCGTTGCGTGGAGCGGTCGCGGGGATCGAGCTCGAGCAGCTTGAGCCGCGCGCGCACTGAAGGCTCCAGCCGCGCGAGGAATGGTATGGGCTGGCCGCCCGCGGCGAACACGACATCGAGGCTGCCTTCCAGCAGCTTCTGCAGCGCCACCTCCGGCGGGAAAAAGCTCTCCGCACCGGAGGGGATCGGTCCGCCGAACATCTCGCGGTAGAGAAGGCGCGCCGTCAATGCGCCGCTGCTCTCGTACGGACCCGTATTGATGCGCTTGTCGCGAATCTGCTCGATGTAGGTCATGCGGTCGTCGGCACGCACGATCACATGAACTTCCTCGCTGTACAGCGGCGTCACCACGCGCAGCGCGGACATGAGCCGCTGGGAGCCGGCATCGCCGCGTGCCGATAAGAGCCGCAGCTCCTGGAGAATCTCAAAGCGGGCGACGGCGAGATTGGCGCCCTGGCCCGCGCTCGACAATTGATCGAGGTCGGCCAGGTAGTGATCGGCGCGGGCCACCCGCAGCTCGACGCCCGCCCGCGGCGCAATCTGTTCGACGAGCCCGCGGCTGATCATGGCCGCCTCCTCCGTGGAAGCGAGCAGCGTGACGCTCGGTGCGGCAGGGAAGAGCAGCGAGCGCGCCGCGTCACCGAGCGGCGCCGCCGCGCGGGCCTCCGCTGCGAGACCCGGCGCCGTGGGCCGCCTGGCCGCTTGATCGACGGCAGGAACGGCACTTGAGGGCACGTCGGCGCGCAGCCACAGCAGTGCCGCGGTCATGGCCGCCAGCGCGACCACGGAAATCAGCACCCGCCGCGGGGACGCAGCCGCAGGCGCCGGCGCGGCGGAGGCGGGCACATGAGGCATGCCGTGCTTCGAGGCTTCAAACGCTGCCGCAAGGCGGGCGGCCAGGCGGTCCACCTGGGCATCGCCGGCGTCGGCCGGCGGGGCGCCGGCGGTCCCGGTCCGGAAAGGCGCCATTGCTTTGTCGGGCGCAGCGTCAGCCAGCGGGCCGCCGGCGGTCCCGGTCCGGAACGGCGCCATTGCTTTGTCGGGCGCGGCGTCAGCCGCCTGGAACGGCGCGGCGCCCGCCGCTTCGAACGGCGTGGCGCTCCCGGCGTCGATGCCGGCCAGGCCCATCGCGGCGGCGACCGGCGGGGCGAGTTGCGGCAGCGTGGGCCGCTCTTCTTCGAGAGCGGGCAGAACCGATGCGGCGCTCTCGCCATGCTGGGCGATGTTCATCCGCAGCCACGCCGCCACGCTGAGTGTGACGGCGTTCAGCAGCCTGCTCGCTGCCCGTGGGTCCATGCCGGTCTCGGCGCCCAGGGCACGGGCGACGGCCTCCTCCCGGTCGCCGAAGACCGCATGCGCGGCGGAAGCGGTCGGCCCGGCCGGGTCCGCCGCGGCTTCTGCCGGTGACAGCGATGCCGCCAGGTCTTCGGTGACCCAGACATCGAGCGAGTTCGCCGCGATCACTCGGCTCAGCGCTTCGTGGCCCCCGCGGCGCCCCAGCTCGAGGAGCCCGAGCGCGACGGCCGGCACCGCCAGGCGGACGGCCGTGCGGCAGCCCGCGAACGAGAGCCCCAGCGCGTCGCTCGCCACCTCGGCCAGGTGATCCTGCACGAGCGCCGAAAATCGATCGATGGGTCGTCGCATGCGAGACGGTTGCAACGTGTCGGAAGGTCCGGGTGAGCCCTTGAGCAAGCGGCATTCCACCCGGGCGACTTACCCGTTTCCCGTTAGCGCAGCGGCTGTTTTTGTCTTACTTCAGCTGTCTGCCGTCGACAGAGCTTGTACAAATGCAAAAGGACCCATGTCAAAACGACCGGATCGACCGTGGATCAGCGCTTTTCCGCCACCTCGGGCGAGGGGATGCCGATCAGGCGCGATACCCGGATCGGCACGTCGGGCCGCTGCAGGCTCTGCACGCCTTCCTGCATGTTCCAGTCGGCCAGTGTCCAGCGGGCACGCTGCCGCATGTATTCCGCCCACGAAGTGATGATGTACCGCTCCACGAAGCGCCCTTCGTGCTCGAGGTCGCGGAACACGCGCCAGTTGCTGGCGCCGTTGCGCCGGCGCATCGATTCGATGGCGTGAACCGCGTGCACGAAGGCGTCGCGTTGTTCCGGCGCAATGTCGTATTCGACCTGGATCAGGACGGGCCCGTCGTCGGGAAGCGGATCGAGCACCACCGCGATGTCGGGCAGCTGGAAAGCGGTGGAAGCGTCGCCCTCAGTCCCAAGAGCGACGCGAAAGCGCCGGGTAAGACCGATCAGCACCAGCATGGCGACCGCCGACGCGGCCAGCGCGATTCGCGTCCCCGCCCAGGTGGCCAGGCTGCCCCAGATCACGCTCCCTACGGCGAGGCTCGCCTGCGTCGTGATCAGATTGGTGGCGACGGCGCGGGCGCGGACCCACGCGGGGGCCTCGCTCTGCGTGCCGGCCGACAGGCTCGACAGCACGCCCACCCAGGCGGCGCCTGCCGCGGCCGCCGCGATCATCGCCAGCAACGCCATCGAAGTGGCGGACATCAGCAGCATCGCTACCGCCCACAGGAGCATGCCGGAGGTCACAATGGCGTTCAGCGTGATGCGCCGCAGCTGCCGCGCGATCGAAAACGCCCCTGCCATGGCGCCGCAGCCGAAGAAGGTGAAGATCAATCCGTAGCCCCCCGCGCCGAGCTGCAGCTGATCGCGGGCGATCACGGGCAGCAGGCTCCACAACGCGCTTGCGCACAGGCTGAACCCGAGGTTCCTGGCGATGAATGCGCGCATCGGCGGCGAATGGCGGGCGTAGCGCAGACCGCTGCGCACACTGGAAAGCAGCGTGTCGGGGACGCCCAGCAGCGCCGGCGGGGGACTGCGCCAGCCGCGCGCCGCCACGATCATGATCACGAAGAACAGCGCGCTTGCCAGCAGCGCGCTGCCCGTGCCGAGCCACGACGTCAGGGCGCCGGCCAGGGCCGGCCCGATGGCGCGCGACACGTTGAAGGCGATGGAGCCCAGGGCGACGGCTTCGGCCAGCTCGGCGCGATCGACCAGGTCATTGACGGTCGCCTGCTGCGCCGGCATGTAGAACGTGAACCCGGCGCCGATCATGAACGTCAGCGCGAGCAGGCCGGCAGGACCAATCCAGCCGAGCAGCGCCGTCGCGCCGAGCAGCGCCGTCGCGGTAAGCAGGAGAATCTGCGTGCCCAGGATGACCCGGCGCCGGTCGACCATGTCGGCGAGCGCCCCGGCCACGAGCCCGAGCAGCATGGACGGCGCGGTGCTCGCCGTCTGCACGAGTGCCACCATCAGCGCCGAAGGGCTGAGGGTCGCCATCAGCCAGGCGGCGACGGTGGCCTGCATCGTGTACCCGAGCGAAGTGCCGACCGAGCCGAGATAGAACAGCCGCATCGTCGCGTGTCGCAGCGGCGATGACCGGAAAAACCGCTGGAAGCCGTCAACCACGTGGGTACGCACGGGGGCCAGTGTACCGGAGGCGGTCACAGCGCTACCATCGCGCCATGACTTCCCCGAGCGCGCCCCGGGCTCTGATCGACGAGGGCTTTGCGGCGCTGCGTGATTACGACTGGTCGTCCGCACGCGAAATCTTCAACCGCGTGCTGGAGAACGACGTTTCGGCGCAGGCCCTGGAGGGCTTGGCGCTTGCCGCATGGTGGCAGGACGACCGGATCGTCGCCATCGACCTGCGCGAGCAGAGCTACAGGCTGTACCGCGAGGCGGGCGACGCGCGCAGCGCGGCGCGCATGGCGCTGTGGCTCAGCATGGACTATTACGCCTACCGCGGCGAACCGGCGATCAGCAGCGGCTGGCTGGAGCGCGCCCGCCGGCTGCTCGAGAACGTGGCCCCGTGCGAAGAGCACTGCTGGGTGCTGTACCGGGAAGCCGCCCGCACCTGGATCATCGAACGCGACGCCGCCCGGGCTCTGCAGAAGGCGCGCGAAGCGGTCAGCCTGTCGCGGACGATGGCCTGCACGGACATGGAGCTTCTCGCGCTTTCCTTCGAAGGTGTCACGCTCATCCAGTGCGGCCAGGTCGCCGAGGGCATGAAGCGCCTCGATGAGGTCACGGCCGCCATTGTCGCCGGCGAAGTGGCCAACCGCTGGGCGACCGGCGTCGCCGCGTGCAATCTGATCACCGGCTGCGGCCTGGTGCGCGACTACGAGCGCGCCGGCGAGTGGTGCCTGCGCATGAAGGAATACGAACAGCGCTGGAAGCATCCTCCCATCCTCGCCGCGTGCCGGACTCTCTACGCCGACGTGCTGATCGCCCGCGGCGAGTGGGAGCACGCCGAGAGCGAGCTGGTGAACGCGCTGGCGGAATACAAGAAGCTCAACATGACCATCCAGGTGGAGGCGATCGCCCGGCTGGCGGAGCTGCGTCGGCGCCAGGGCCGGACGGAGGCGGCTCGTTCGCTGGCTGCGCAAGGCGATCCTCATCCGGGATGTACCCTGGTGTGCGCCGAGCTCGCGCTGGATGAGGGCAGAGCGCAGCAGGCGGCGGACATCGCGGAACGTTATCTCCGCCGGGCCAATCCGGACAACTGCGCAGAGCTGGGCGCCGGCCTCGAGCTGATGGTGCGCGCGCAGATCGCGTTGAACCGGCTGCCCGACGCGGCGGCGCAGATCGAGCGGCTGGAAACCATCTGCCAGCGCATCAACTTCAAACGCGGGCAGGCGGCCCTGAACTACCTCAAGGGTCTGCTGCACGCCGCCCGCGGCGAACGGGAGGCGGCCCGGCGCCATCTGGAAGACGCCGCCGACTTCTATCTCGAGTGCGAAGCGCCGTACGAGTCGGGCCGCGCCCGCGTCGCCCTGGCGCAGACCCTGGTCGATGCGGGCCGCAAGGAAGAAGGATGCGATCAGGCGCGGCGCGCGATGCGGTTGCTCGAGCGTATCGGCGCGCAGACCGAGGCGCAGCGCGCGTCCGCGTGCCTGCAACGCGTGGAGCCGGAGCGCGGCGGCAACACTGGCGGCAACATCGGCGGCAACACCGGTGAGAACACCGGCGGCAACACCGGCGACAACGCGGTCAAAATCGCCGGCGGCAAGGCCGCTGCCGGCTGCCCGGGCCTGACGCCGCGGGAGCAGCAGGTCCTGCGGATGATCGCGCAGGGCCACACCAATGCCGAGATCGCCGCGCGGCTGTTCCTGAGCGAGCACACCATCCATCGCCACGTGTCGAACATCCTGACCAAGCTGGGGCTGCCCTCGCGCGCCGCCGCGGTGGCATTCGCCACCTCACGCGGGGCCCTGTAAGCCCCCTTCCCTTCCTTCCCTTCCCTTCCTTCCCTTCCCTTCCTTCCCTTCCCCCGCCCCCAGCCTATGGCCCGTTCGGGCCATCCGGCTGCAGCTTCATCGAATGGCCCATTCGTGGGAAGTCGCCGCCATGGCCGCTTCGTACAGTGACACCGGTCGTGCAATCGACAGATCTTCAAGCCGGAACACTTTCCAGGAGGAACGAAGCCATGATCACAGAGTTGAAGCCGAGAACCTCGCCAGCCAACGGGCGCTTGTGGGGCGCGCGCGCCGGCGATTGGGCCGATGTCCAGGAGGGCCTGCTGCGCCCTGTCTATGAGGAAGTGCTGCAGCGCACGCGGGTGGGAGCCGGCTGCGCCTATCTCGATGCCGGCTGCGGCGCCGGCCTGGCTGCCTCGCTGGCGGCGGCTCGGGGAGCGCGCGTGTCCGGGATCGATGCCAGCGAAGGCCTTCTCGCGGTTGCCCGGGCGCGCACCCCCGGGGCGGATTTTCGCCAAGGCGACCTGGAAGCGCTGCCCTTCGATGACGGAGCGTTCGAAGTTGTCACCGGCTTCAACTCTTTCCAGTACGCCGGTAATCCCGTGATCGCGCTGAGCGAGGCGCGCCGGGTGGTGCGGCCGGGCGGGGTGGTGGCGGTCGTGACGTGGGGGCGGCCCGAGGGCATGGAAGCCGCGATCCTGGTCGCCGCGCTGCGTCCCCTGATGCCCCCTCCGCCGCCTGGAGCTCCGGGGCCGTTCGCCCTGTCGGACGAGGCCGCGCTGCGTGCTTTCGCGCGCGAGGCGGGACTGGCGCCGACCGACCTGCTGGACGTGGAAGCGCCGTTCGCCTTCCCGGACGAGGCGACCGCGCTGCGCGGGCTCAATTCTTCCGGAGTGGCAGTGCGGGCGATGGAGCATTCCGGCGAGAAAGCCGTCAGCGAAGCGCATCGCAACGCGATCGCACCCTTCCGACGTCCGGACGGCAGCTACCGTCTGCGTGCGACGTTCCGCTGTCTCATCACCCGGCATTGACTCCTGCGGCATGTTCCGGAGAATGCCGCCGGCGCACCGACGAGTGCGGGCGGCTTCGCCGGCACGGGGCCGCAGGATGCGACCATTCCATTTATTTCACTGAAGAAGGTATCGCGAAATGCAAACATTGAGAATGTCAGGAGGAGCCTTGTTGATCACGTGCGCGGCGCTGGCCATGCAGCCGGCGGCGGGGCAGTCCTCGCCGGCCAAGTCGGCAGCGCCGGCGAAGGGGCCGGTGCAAAGGGGCCAGTATCTCGCCACATTCGGCGGATGCGGCGACTGTCACACGCCCAAGAACATGACCGACCACGGACCGGCGCCCGATGCGTCCCGCCTGCTGTCGGGCCACCGCGCGGACGATCCCGCCGCCGCCGTCCCGTCCGGCGTGCTCGGCCCGGGCCAGTGGGGTGCCCTCGCGAGCGCCGACTTGACGGCGTGGGCGGGGCCATGGGGCATCAGCTTCGCCGCCAATCTGACCCCGGACAACGAAACGGGCATCGGCCGATGGACGGCGGAGCAGTTCATCAAGACCATGCGCACCGGCAAGCACTTCGGCGATGGCCGCGCCATCCTTCCGCCGATGCCGTGGTTCGACGTTGCCGTCCTGACCGACCAGGACATGAAGGATTTGTTCGCTTACCTGAAGTCCCTGAAGCCGGTCGTCAACAAGGTACCGCAGCCCGTTCCGCCGAAGTGATCGCGGCGACGCCCTGCCCCCGGCGCGCTGCGGCCGCCGGCGCGCTGCGGCCGCCGTCGCGCAGGGGGCCGGCCGCCGGCTCTTGATCCGCCCGGCTGCGCGGGAGGGGCCGTGCTTCGTTTTGATCCGCCCGCCCGGGGCGGCCGGCCGTGCCGGCGATTGATCCGCCCTTCCGACAAGGGCTGTCGCGGCCGTCAGCGCAGCTTGGCGTGGAAGTGGTCCCAGGTACGCTTGAACAGGTTCGGCGAC
>Ga0070734_10004308_pt1 | contig 13658 bp, 9 predicted proteins | sample Coa_R1_8_FD_66444 | JGI IMG/M metagenome (GOLD analysis project Ga0070734, IMG submission 66444) | Surface soil microbial communities from Centralia Pennsylvania, which are recovering from an underground coalmine fire - Coalmine... | ecosystem: Environmental > Terrestrial > Soil > Unclassified ...
AGACAGATGCGGTCCACAACGCTGACGCCGAAGCGGGTGAGCGCGGCATCGAGCTTGACGCCGCCACGCGACACCCACGGGAACGCTGGTTCGGCCGCGAGCGCCGCATCGACCGCGATGGGTTCGGACGGCTTGCGCACCGGGATGGCGTCCACGGTTACAAGCCCAGCCGAGATCGCAGCCTGCGCCTTGGCGCGACTTTCGAACAGGCCGCGTTCGACCAGCAGGATGTCGGCGCGCCGGCGAGGAGGCATGGCGGTTCTCGTCTTCATCGTAGCTTGGTAGGCTGGACGTTACCTAATCCGAGTTGAGTGCAGCTAAATCCGGGGTCACGCTACCGGCATGGGGCCATCACCGGTTTCGCTTCTGCTCGACCCAGGCTACAGCTCTCAAACTCGATTACGATAACGTCCATCGGGCATTTGGTCTCGCACGCACGAGGTTGTAGCGTTACGCCGTCATCTTGTCTCGGTCACCAAACCCTTCCCTCAAACAGGAACCGAAATGAGCAATCTGCCGATCTATGAAATGTTGGCTCAGGCCTTTGCGGGCGAGGGCGTCGATACATTGTTTGGCCTGCTGGGCGACGGCAACATGCACTGGGCAACCGCAATGTCGAAGATCGGCGGCATGCGGGTGTTTCATGCCCGGCACGAGCATTGCGCATGCGGCATGGCGATGGGGTATTACAGCGCGACCGGAAAGGTCGGGGTCGCCACCGTGACCTGCGGTCCCGGCGTGACGCAGATCGCGACCGCACTGACCACGGCATCCCGCGCCGGCGTTCCGATGGTGGTGTTCGCCGGCGAAAGTCCAATCAACGCGCGTTGGTACAATCAGGCGCTCGACCAGGCCCCACTGGTGACCGCGACCGGCGCGCACTACGTCCGGGCCCATAGCGCGGCACGCATGCATGATTCGGTGCGCGAAGCCTTCTACGTCGCACGCTTTGAGCGAAGACCCGCCGTGTTGGGCATTCCGTATGACCTTCAGAAGCTGTCGATGCCCGGAGCCCCGGAATATGTGTCGTCGTCATCGCTTGTTCCGGAGACCGGCCGCACGCCGCCAAACTCCGAAATTCTCCAGCGTCTGGCCGAGCGGCTGGCTGCAGCGCAGCGCCCTATCATCGTGGCGGGGCGGGGCGCGATCCGCTCCGGCGCACAGGCCGCGATCGAGGAACTGGCGCGGGCAAGTGGCGCGTTGCTGTCGACCACGCTGCCGGCGCGTGGAATGTTCGACCACGATCCCTTCTCAATCGGCGTGGCAGGCGGCTTTTCGTCCGAGATTGCCCGCGACCTGTTCGCCGAATCCGATCTCGTGATCGCGATCGGCGCAAGCCTCACCTATTACACGGTGGATGGCGGTGCATTGTTTCCGCGGGCGTTTGTGGCGCAGATCGACGAGCGGCCGCGCGGATTGAAAGACGGCCTGCCAGCCGCTGACCTGTTCGTGCGGGCCGATGCGAAAGCCGGCGCCGAGGCCCTTGCCCGCGAACTCGCGCGCTACGGCACGAATGCAGGATTTCGATCGCCTGAACTCGCCCGGCAGATCGCCGAGGCCGTGCCGGACACCGCGCAGTTCACGATCGAGCCCGGCACGTTCGATCCGCGCGACGTGTTGGCGGAACTCGACCGCATCATCCCGAAGGACTGGGACATGGTGAGCGGCTCAGGCCACTCGGCCTATTTCCAGACTCACATGCGCGGCCGCAGGCCCGAGCAGTTCCACGTGTTGCCGGAATTCGGGGCGATCGGCAATCCGATCTCGCTCGCAATCGGGGTCGCGGCTGCCAGGAACAATGGCAAGGTCGTCCTGATCGAAGGCGACGGCAGTCTCATCATGCATATCCAGGAACTGGAGACGCTCAAGCGCCACGGCCTGCGTCTCCTGATCTGCGTGCTCAACGACGGCACCTACGGGGCCGAGGTCCACCAGCTGCGCCAGGACGGCCTCGACGACAGCGCCGCAATTTTCGGCCGCACCGATTTCGGCGCGATCGCGCGGGGTTTCGGCCTGCGGGGCACGACGGTGACGGACCTATCCCAGCTTGAATCGTTGATGGGGGACTATGTGGTCCAGGGCGCGGCGGAAATCTGGAACGTGCCGATCTCCGACCAGGTCATCTCGCCCGTCATCCGGCGCCTCAAGACCAGGGGGCACGGGGTGATGTAGGCGGGCGTCCACTCGCAAAGACGGGATATAGCCGCGGTAGAACTTTTCCAAAGGAGCCGAGCTCAAGCTTCTCACTATTGGCAAGCAATTTTTTGGAGTACAGCAGACGACAACTACGTACAGCTTACACCACCACCTCCCGCTCCTCCCGCCCTGCGCCGCCGAACAGCCGCAGATAGCGGGCAATTTCGTCGGGCGTGCCGGTCGCCTTCTTGGGATTGTCTGAGAGCTTCACGGCCGGCCGGCCGTTGGCGGCCGTGACTTTGCAGACGAGCGAGATCGCGCGCAGGCCGTCGTCCGGCTGCGGGGCGCAGCCGTCGAAGTCGTTGGTCAGATTGGTGCCCCAGCCGAAGCTCATGCGCGCCTTTCCGTCGAAATGCCGATAGGTGGCCACGATGGTGTCGGCGTCGAGGGCGTCGGAAAACACCAGGAGCTTGTCGCGCGGGTCGCGGCCCTTCTGTTTCCACCACGCGATGATCTCCTCGCCACCCGCTATCGGCGGTGCCGAATCCGGGCGGAAGCCGGTCCAGTCCGCGACCCAGTCGGGCGCGTCGCGCAGGAACGCGGTGGTACCGAAAGTGTCGGGCAGCACGATCAGGAGATTGCCGCCGTAATAGCGCTCCCAGTCCCGCAGCACCTGGTAGGGCGCGGCGCGCAACTTGTCATCGTCACCGGCAAGCGCGGCCAGCACCATGGGAAGTTCATGCGCATTGGTGCCGATTGCCTCCAGATCGTTGTCCATGGCGAGCAGCACGTTGCTGGTTCCGATGAAGGCCTCGCCAAGCCCCTCTTTCAGCGCCTCGACGCACCAGCGCTGCCACAGAAAGCCGTGCCGCCGACGCGTGCCGAAATCGGAAATGCGTAACGCCGGCAGCGCGCGCAGCTTCTCCACCTTGGCCCACAGCTTGGCCTTGGCGCGCGCATACAGCACGTCGAGGGTGAAGCGGCCATAGCGCTTGAGGGCAGCGCGCGAGCGCAATTCGTTGATGATGGCGAGCGCCGGAATCTCCCACATGGTGGTGTGGGTCCATGGACCGTTGAAGTGCAGCACGTATTGCCCGTCATGGCGCGTGAGTTCGTATTCCGGCAGCTGGAAATCCGCGAGCCAGGCCAGAAATTTCGGATCGAAAATATGGGCGCGGCCGTAGAAGCTGTTGCCGGCGAGCCAGATCATCTCCTTCTTGGTGAAGCGCAAGGTGCGGGCGTGGTCGAGTTGGTCGCGCAGTTCCCCCTCATCGACTTCGTCGGCGACGCGCACCCGCGTACTGCGGTTGATCAGCGAGAATGTCACACGGACGTCGCGGTAGAGGCCCCAGATCATCTGGAGCATCATCAGCTTGTAGAAATCGGTGTCGAGCAGGCTGCGGACGATCGGATCGAGCTTGAAGGTGTGGTCGTAGACCCGCTTGGCGATGTCGGTTGAGATCGTCACGATTCGCCGCTCCTCCGACGCTCATCCGTCTCTTCCCCCACGTGCAGGGGAGGGCTACCGCACGGGGCAGCGCCTTCTCCTTCTCCCCCCTTGCAGGGAGAAGGTCCGGATGAGGGAGCTTTGCCGCGAACAAGACCTTGGGGGCTGGATCTGCGCTTGTGGAGCGGCTCCCTCACCCCGGCCCTCTCCCCGCAAGCGGGGAGAGGGAGGAGTAGTGCTCCGCCACGTGCGATATCCCGCCGCACGCGGAGGAGGGGGTGTTTGCTGCACCCGGTTGCCAGAAATCGAGGCAATTGTGTTGCGGCGAAGTCCAAAGGAGCCCTCACAATCCGAACACATACAACACTGTGGCGTTGCGCTGTTCCTTGACCTCCGGCGAGTTGACGAGCGTACGCCGCCCGGTTGCGTAGAGACCGGAGGCAATGGCGAGGTATTGCTTGCCGTTGACCTCGAACGTCATCGGCGGAGCGTTGAAGCCGGAGCCCAGATTGAGCTTCCATAGCTCCTCCAACGTGGTGTCGTCGTAGGCCGCCACGGTCCCGTCCGTCAGGCCCACGAACACGAGGCCGCCGGCCGTCGTCAGGGTGCCGCTCACGTTGGGGTAGCGCAGGTGGATGCTTTTCCTGATCTCGCCTGTGATGGGGTCGAACGCCGTCAGGTTGCTTTCGAGACGATCGGCCGTCGAGCGTGTGCCGCCATTCCAGCCCCGTTCCTTGGAGTGCATGGCGGTGTCGATCTTGACGTCGTCGCATCCAGTCAGCGCCGGCACGTAGAGGAGCTTCGTCTTTGGGCTGTAGCTCGACGGCCAGTAATTGTTGCCGCCCAGTATGGTCGGGCACACCTTCCTGACCGGATCATTTGGGGTGGTGTGGACGGCGATGCCGGAATAGGTCTGAATCTCCTTCCCGGGATCGTAGTCGAGCGGCTTGCCGGTCTTCTGGTCGATGCCCCTGGTCCAGTTGATGTTTTCCATGTAGGGCTTGGCGCCGATGATCTGCCCGTTGTTGCGGTCCATGGTGTAGACGAAACCGTTGCGGGCCGAATGGGTGATGAGTTTGCGGGGCTGTCCGGCCATCTCGGCATCGATCAGGATGTGGGTTCCGGCCTCGTCGAAATCCCATTGGTCGCCGGGAGTATACTGGAAATACCAGTTCATCCGGCCGGTGTCCGGGTCCCAGGAGATGGCGCTGTTAGTGTAAAGATTATCGCCCGGCCGGTAGGTCGGATCGAACATCGGCACCGGGTTGCCGGTGCCCCAGAAAGTCTGGTTGGTCCCCGGATCGTAAGTGCCGGTGACCCAGACCGCCGCTCCGCCGGTCTGCCAGGCGTTGTTGGGCCCTTTCCAGGTTTCACTGCCGGGTTCGCCCGGCGCCGGAACGGTGTACTTCAGCCACACGCGCTTGCCGGTGGCGGCGTCAAGCGCCGCAATCCAATCGCGGATGCCGGCGCCGCTGTTGGCGGCGCCAACGATGATCTTGTCCTTGATCGCGAGCGGCGCCGTGGTGATGACCACGCTCGCAATATCCGGGAACGTCGTTTCCCACGCAATCTTGCCGGTCTGCTTGTCGGTGGCGATGACACGGCCCGGGCTATTGGCCGCCGTGATGACAAAGTTACCCCAAAGCGCGGCGCCGCGGCTCTGGCGCTGCTGCTCCTGCTTTGGGTCCATGCGCCAGACAATGCGGCCGACATCGCCCGAGGTGCCATCGATCTTGTAGAGCACGCCCCATGAATCCGTGATGTAGATAAATCCATCCTCGGCCAGCGGCGTGGCTTCGTTGAACTCGTTGCCTGCGCCGCCGCCGAGCGGAACCGCGTAGGCGAGGCGGAGGCCCTTGACGTTGTCGCGGTTGATCCGAGTGAGCGGTGAAAACCGTTGGCCGTCATAAGTGCGGTGGTTCATCAGCCAGTTCTGCGGCTCCGGGTTAGCGAGCCGCTGCGGCGTGACCTCCGCCGCGACGGCGGGCGCGGAGAGCGTGACGGCGCCTGCAAACAGCAGGCTGGAGACGGAATGGCGGTGCAGTAAATACCAATGACGCAAATGCCCGTGATCCGACTGCATGGCGACCTCCCTTCGACGTTGTTTCCACCATCGTACAGCCAGGAGCATCGGAATTGAACGATCGCCGCCAGTTACTCTTGGCCGTCGAGCATTTGGCGTCGAGCATTGCGGACGCCCGCAAAAGCGCGACCGCCTCACATCCGTCCCGTGCGGGGGCTTCCAAATACCCGGTAAGCCACTATCTTCCCCGGATCATACCGGCTCCCCTACACCCTGAGAGGCCTTCGATGACCGCGACCTACGGCTTTGAGCTGATCCGCGAGCAGAAGTTGTCGGAAATCAACTCCACGGCGCGTTATTATCGCCATGTCGCCACCGGTGCGGAACTGATCTCGCTGCTCAGTGCTGACGAGAACAAAGTATTCGGCGTGAGCTTCGGCACCCCCCCGGCCGATTCCACCGGCGTCGCCCACATCCTCGAGCACTCGGTGCTGTGCGGATCGCGCAAATACCCGATCAAGGAACCATTCGTCGAGCTGATGAAGAGCTCGCTTAATACGTTTCTTAATGCCATGACGTTTCCGGACAAGACCTGCTATCCGGTGGCGAGCCAGAATGTGCAGGATTTCTACAACCTCATCGATGTCTATCTGGACGCTGTGTTCCATCCGCGCCTGACGCCGCAGATCTTTCAGCAGGAGGGGTGGCATTACGAAATCGACGCGCCCGATGCGCCGCTCGTCTACAAGGGTGTGGTGTTCAACGAGATGAAGGGGAACTATTCATCCCCGGACAGCATGTTGCGCGAGTTTTCGCAACAGTCGCTTTATCCCGACATCACCTATGGGCTTGATTCCGGCGGCGATCCGAAGCACATCCCCGACCTCACCTACGAGCAACTCAAGGCATTCCACGCCCGGCACTATCATCCATCCAACGCCAAGTTCTTCTTTTACGGCGATGATGACCCCGACCAGCGTCTCCACCTCCTCGACAAATATCTCGGAGAATTCAATCGGATCGAGGTCGACGCCGAGGTCCCGCTCCAGCCGCGCTTCGGCGCTCCGAAGCGGTTGACCCGTACCTACGCGGCTTCGGCCGCCGAGGAGCAGCCGCAGCCTGAGGCGGATAAGCCGAAGGAATCGATGATCTCGGTGAACTGGATGATCGATGAGATCGTCGATATCGAGACCGCGCTTGGTTTGGACATTCTGGAGCACATTCTGATCGGCAATCCGGCGGCGCCGCTCTACAAGGCGTTGATCGATTCCGGCCTCGGCGAAGGTCTCGCCGGCGGCGGCCTCGATGATGGCCTGCGGCAGCCGATGTTTTCCATCGGCCTCAAGGGGATCGATCCAGCCGATGGCGACAAGGTGGAGCGGCTGATCACCGATACGATCGGCGGTCTGGCGGACCGCGGCATCGATCCGCTCACGGTCGAGGCGGCGCTCAATACGGTCGAGTTTCACCTCCGCGAGAACAACACGGGCGCGTTCCCGCGTGGAATCGTGTTCATGTTGCGGGCGCTCCGGACCTGGCTGCACGGGCGCGATCCGCTGGAGCCACTCGCCTTCGCGGCGCCGCTCGCCGCCATCAAAGCGCGTGTCGCGAGCGGCGACCGCTACTTTGAGAACCTGCTGCGCCGCCATTTCGTCGACAATTCCCATCGCACCGTCATCGTGCTCAAGCCGGATCCGGAACAGGCCGAACGCGAGGCGAAAGAGGAGCGGACACACCTCGACCAGGTGCGAGCCGGCATGACGCAGGCCGACATCAACGCCGTGGTGGAGGCCACGCGCACGCTTAAGGAACTGCAGGAGCGCCCCGACCCGCCTGAGGCGCTTGCGACGATTCCGACCCTTAAGCTCTCGGACCTGCCGCGCGAGAACAAGACCATTCCGATCGAGGTGACGAGCCTTCGCGAGGCGCGGGTACTCTACCATGAGCTCCCCACCAACGGGGTGGTCTATCTCGATTTGGGCTTCGACCTGCACACGCTGTCGGCAGAACTTCTGCCCTACGTCCCGTTGTTCAGCCGCGCGCTGCTCGAGACCGGGGTGGGCAACGACGATTTCGTACGGCTTTCGCAGCGGATCGGCCGCTCGACCGGCGGCATCCGGCCGATGCGCTGGACTTCGACCATGATGGGCAGCGCGGGCGCGACCGCATGGCTCACGCTGCGCGGCAAGGCGCTGCCGGACCAGACCGGCGAATTGCTGGCGATCCTGCGCGATATCCTCGAACGCGCCCGGCTCGACAACCGCGAGCGTTTTGAACAAATGGTGCTCGAGGAGAAGGCGGCGCTGGAGTCCCGCATCGTGCCGGCTGGATCGAGCTATGTGGATCGCCGCCTGCGCGCCGCGTTCCACGAGGCCGACTGGGCAGATGAGCAGATGGGCGGGGTGACATATCTGTTCTTCCTCCGCAAGCTCGCCGACGACATAGCAACCGGTTGGGACGGCGTGTTGGCGGCGCTGGAACGCATCCGCGCGACGCTCGTCAATCGCGCCGCCATGCTGTGCAACGTCACGGCGGAAGCTGCCGATTGGGCCCGGCTCAAGCCGCAGCTAGCGGATTTTCTTGGCGCGCTGCCCCTTTCCGGCGTTACAGCCGCGCCGTGGCGCGTTGCCGACACGCCGCGCTCCGAAGGCCTCGTGATGCCAACCAAGGTCAACTATGTGGGCAAGGGCGCGGACCTCTACCGCGCCGGCATCAAGGCGAGCGGCGCCCATCTGGTGGCGCGTGCCTACCTGCGCACCAGCTGGCTGTGGGATAAGGTGCGCGTGCAAGGCGGGGCTTACGGGGGCCAGTGCATGTTCAATCGCTATTCGGGCGACTTCACCTTCGTGTCGTATCGCGACCCCAACCTGCTCGCGACGCTCGACATCTATGACCGCACCGCGGAGTTCCTGAGGAATGCCGAACTCGGCGAAGCGGAATTGACCCGCAACATCATCGGCACGATTGGGGAGATCGATACCTACCGGCTCCCCGACGCGAAGGGCTTCGCCTCGATGCAGCGCTATCTGATCGGCGACACCGATGCGGCGCGTCAGCGCATGCGCGAGGAGGTCCTGTCGACCACGGCAGCCGATATCCGCACCTTCGGCGACGCCATGGCGCAAGTTGCCGCGAAGGGCAGGGTGGTGGTGCTCGGCTCCGAGCAGGCGATCGAGGCCGCCAACGCGGAACGGCCGGGGTTGTTGAGCGTGTCACGGGTGATGTGAGCACGCGCCGACAGTGCAGGGGGGCTAAGAGGCGGGTTTACACCGACGCCAATCCGCCCTGCACGGTGGCCTGTGTCTGCGCCCGAGGCCGCGATCGAATTTCAGATTAGACTCATTCCAAATTGTATTTTAGAGTCGTTCAAAACGATCGGCAGGGAGGACACGATGATCATGCGTGACACAACAATGGGCTGGAGACAGCGGATCCGCCATATCGGCTTCGGCCTATTCGCCGCAATCGCAATGCTCAGTCAGACCGGACAAGCCAACGCCGTGGAGGCGGGAAGGCCGGGCGAGCGCTTCGAGATTACGAGCGTCAAGGCTGTGCGGCCGGCGCTGGTGGATACCATTGCGGCGCTGCAAAAGCGCGACATCGCGGGCGCCAAAGCGGCGTTCGAGGCCTATGACTCGCTGTGGAACGGTGTCGAGATGTACGTCAACACCCGCAGCAAGGAGATGTACGACGCCCTGGAGCACGTCCTCCAGGCGAAGATCGAGAAGGGGCTGAGCGCCGCCAATCCGGACATCGCCGCATTGCTTGCTGACGCGCAGGCAATGCTGGTGAAGTATGACGAGGCCATCGACATGGTCTCGAAGGCCACGCCCCTCAATCCGCTGTGGGACGATGTCGCGCGGCTGCGCATCGTCCGGGCTCATTTGCGTGAGGTGGTCCCGGCCCTCAAGGCCGCCAATTTCGAGAAGGCGCGAAAGTCCTTCGCGGCCTTTGACAACACGTGGGACAGCATTGAGGACATGGTCAAGGCGCACTCCGCGGACGACTATGTGGCAATCGAGAAGGGCATGATCGAGATCGAAAAAGCATTGATGCCCGAAAAGCCGGATGTCGCGGCGGCGACCGCATTGGTCAACGACGTGATGGCAAAATACAACGCGACCGTGACCGCGTTGGTCATGGAGGCGCGGAGCCGTCGTTAAGCGGATTCCGATGTTGAAACCTTGTTCGGAGTCATGGCCGGGCTTGTCTTGGCTTGTCTCGGCCATCCACGCCTTGCTTGCAGCGCCCTATCCGCCGATCTCGCTCAGGTGATGCGTTACGTCTTCGGCTAAACCCGCCCTGCGCTGCTGCAGAAAGAGGACGATGCCCGCGACAAGCGCAGGCATGAAGCGTGCACTACCGGAGGACGCCGATGGACGCACAACAACCATCACCGGCAAGCGCCGAGGACGTCGGAAGCGACCGTATCGAATTGCCGCGTTATTGGATTCTCGGCATCCTGGTGTTGGGCCTGCTCGGCACGGTGACGGAGCTCATCCTGCTCGAGCATTATGAAGAGCCGCTGCAGTTCGTGCCCTTGGTCCTGATCGTGGTGGCGCTTGCCGTACTATGGTGGGACTTTAGGCGGCGCGACGTCGCGAGCCGCCGCGCCACCCAAACCGTGATGGCGCTGTTTGTGCTGGCGGGCTTTGTCGGCTTCGGAGCGCACTTTTACGGCTCGGCCGAGTACCAGCTTGAGCTCAATCCGGAGATGAGCAGTTGGGAGCTGCTCGAGAAAATCCTGCGCGCCAAGGCGCCGCCCTTGCTCGCCCCCGGCATGATGCTGCAGTTGGGCCTGCTTGGCCTCGCCTATGTGTTCTCGGATTCCCGCTTTCGAAGGAGTAGGACGAAATGACCAGGCACCGAGCCGCTGGATTTATCGGATTGCTCGCACTCGCTCTCGCGCTGCTGATCGGGCCGGGGTCACCCGCCGGCGCGCAGGGCGCAAAAGGACTGATCGATCCCAACACCGCCGCCGAAAGCGAGCTGCAAACGCTGCCCGGCATGACGCCCGCCATCATCAAAGGCTTGGTCGACCGACGCCCGTTCAAGACCGTGGTCGATTTGAACAAGTTCCTGCTCGACCAGAAGCTGACGCCGGAGCAGATGCGGGAGTTCTATCGCAGGGCCTTTGTGCCGATCAATCTCAACACCGGCACGCGTGAGGAATTCATGCTGATCCCGGGCGTCGGCTCGCGCATGTCGGCTGAGTTCATGGAATACCGGCCGTGGAAGACGTGGACGCAGTTCGACCGGGAAATCGGCAAGTATGTCGGGCAGGCGGAAACCGATCGGTTCAAGCAGTACGTGTTCATTCCGCCGAACTGATAACGAAAGCTCAGCCCAACGTTCGCCCCGTTTTAGCCCGGGCCCGTGACTTGCGTCTTTCGCGCTGCTCCGCAATGCGCCAGTTTGTGACAGCCGTCACAGCGGTGGGCGAGCAGACAGGTTATAGCCGCAAAGCGGCAGCCGGTGAGTTTTGAACCGGGCAATAGCTGGTCTCCGAGTGCCGTAGTAAGCACCGGACCGCCCACTTCACCGAGCGTGGGAGCGAGAAGTGAGCGAGCAGGACCGGGACCTTGTGAGCAGGCTGGCCGTTCCTCACCACGCCAGGGCCGCTCACCGAGCGTTGTTATTTCGTGGGCTCGACGCCCTTCCGGCGGTGCGGGAGGGACTTCAGCATCAAAGCGCTGACGTGCGTTACTGGTGCTGTCAATTCCTCGATCATTTCCTAGTGCCTGACGCCATGGACGACTTGGTCGGGATACTCGACGACGCCGATCGCCGTGTACGCCTTTCAGCGTTGCACTCGCTGGCCTGCGACCGGTGCAAGGAAGGTTCCTGCCGCCCCGAAGAAGCGAAGGTTCTGCCTAAAGCGATCAATCTCTTGGCGCGTGATCCGGACCCTCACGTCCGCGCCCACGCTGTCGAACTCGTGGGATGCTGGGTTCATACCAACCGTAATGCCGAAGCGGCGCTTTTGCGAGCCATGGAGTCCGATTCGAACCCCACGGTGCGTAAGAAGGCGAGTTGGTATGTTCCTGGCGGAACAATCCACCGGCGAACTGCCCCGAAGGTCCAAAGAGCAAGAAGGGGACGCCAAATTTAATCCGATGCTTTCGCGCATCAGCTGCCGGACCGTTGCGATCGACGTCCCGGCACTCCAGATGGGCTTCGAGACGCAAATGCCACGCCCGCTACACTCGCAACTGCTTCGGCTAAGCTGTGGCGAGAACTTCCTGATGACGCCCGATAAACACCGGGCGGCAGCCGCCCTGCTTCGCAGCGAGGCAGCTGAACTGGGTTGTGCCAAGGCGGCCACGCTGGCGACGCTGCACGATGTATTCGCGGAAGCGATGCAGCTGTGGATCGATGAGCAATGCCCCCCGACGGCGCCGCCATGAGGCGGACACGCACACTTGGCATAATCCCAGGGGCTCCGACCCAGTCAAGTCACTCCGACTTGATGCCGAGCTTGCGCACCACCGCGCCCCATTTCGCTTCTTCCTCAGCCAAGTCTTTCGCCTGCTGATCGGGCGTGCCAGAGAGCGGCTCGCCACCTTCCTCGGCAATGCGCGCGCGCACATCTTCGCTGGCGAGTGCTGAACGCAACTCAGCATTTAGGCGCCCCGCGATGGCAGGGCTGATGCCGGCAGGCGCCACCATGCCGTAGTGAATGACTGCCGCATAGCCCGGTACGCCCGATTCCGCGACCGTCGGCACCGCGGGAAAGATCGAGGAGCGCGTTTCGCCCGTTACCGCGATCGTGCGCAGGAGCCCGCTGCGGATCTGCCCGAACACCGATGGGAACGTCGAGATCGCCATATCGACATGGCCGCCCACGAGGTCGCCCTGCATCGCGCCCGTGCCGCGATAAGGAACGTGGGTCAGCTTGATGTCGGCCATCATGGCGAGCAACTCGGTCGACACGTGGGACCCGGAGCCGATGCCGGCCGTCGCGTAGGTGATCTTGCCCGGCTGCTTGCGGGCGAGCGCGATCAGATCCGCGATGCGGCGCACCGGCAGCGATGGATGGGTCACGAGGATCTGCTGATAGGACGCGATCAACCCGATCGGCGCGAAATCCCGCTGCGGATCGTAGCCCGGATCGGAGTAGAGCGCCGGCGCAACGCCGAACACGCCCGAATGGCCCACCATCAGCGTGTAGCCGTCAGGCTGCGCCTTGGCGACCGCGCGCGCCCCGATGGTGCCGCCGGCGCCGGCGCGGTTCTCGATTACGAATTGCTGGCCGAGCGCTTGGCCCATGTGCTGGGCGAGGAGGCGCGCCAGGATGTCGTTGCCGCCCCCCGCCGCGAACGGCACCACGACGGTGACCGGGTGCGTGGGGTAGACTTGCGCTGCCGTGGGTCCGGCGGTGCCGATCTGCGCCGCGACGAGGGCGGTGAAGGCCGTTATGGCTTGCGAAAATCTACTCGCTCTCATGGCGTCTTTCCGGATTGGCCTGCTTGCGTCGGCTCTCCGGTTCATCCTACCGCATTCGACCATGTCCCCGACAGCGTGAATGTGCGCAGGGTACGTACGGCGGCGATCGAGGGCACACCGACGGGCCGTCGGGTCTGCTGTTTAGACCGTATCTCGCTTGACGGTCGTTCAATGTTCAACGTCACTGCCGGGCTTGACCCGGCAATCCATCTTCATGCGAAAAGGGTGGACCGGCGGGTCAAGCCCGCCGGTGACGAGAGATAGGACTTTTCAACTTCATCGGGATATCCAGCCGCCCGAGCCCAGTGCGAGGACTCATGAACCCCATCGCCTTACCGGCCGATCCGCCGGATGTCCTCGTGGTCGGAGCCGGGAACGCAGCGTTATGCGCCGCGATCTCGGCGCACGAGAACGGCGCGCGCGTGCTGATGCTGGAGGCTGCGCCGTATGAGGAGCGCGGCGGCAACTCGCATTTCACTGGCGGCGCTTTCCGGTTCGCGTTTTCAGGCGTTGATGATCTCATCGCCGTGCTGCCGTCGCTGGCGCAGGAGAATCTCGATGGCGTGGACTTCGGCACTTACACGCAGGAGCAGTTCTTCGACGACC
>Ga0070734_10004309_pt1 | contig 13655 bp, 8 predicted proteins | sample Coa_R1_8_FD_66444 | JGI IMG/M metagenome (GOLD analysis project Ga0070734, IMG submission 66444) | Surface soil microbial communities from Centralia Pennsylvania, which are recovering from an underground coalmine fire - Coalmine... | ecosystem: Environmental > Terrestrial > Soil > Unclassified ...
GGGCAGATGCTTTTCGAGATCGATCCCCGGCCCTTCGAAGCGGTGCTTGAGCAGGCAAAAGGACAACTGGCGCAAGCGTCAGGACAGTTAGCGCAGGCTAGGGCGCAGCTCGGCCAGGCACAGGCGCAAGTTTCCGTCGCAGAAGCGAATCAAGTGCGAACGCAATTGGATGTGGACCGTTACATTCCCCTCGCGAAGCAGCAGGCGATTACGCAGCAGGATCTGGATAACGCGACGCAGAACAATCTGGCGGCGAAGGCTCAGGTACAATCCGCCAAGGCTCAGGTAGAGACTGCGCAAGCGCAAATTCAAGCGGCGCAGGCTGCCGTTCAGGCAGCCACTGCGACCGTAGCCACCGCGAATCTCAACCTCGGATTTACGCGACTCGTTTCGCCGATCGACGGCGTTGCAGGACAAGCTCAGCAGCAAGTGGGCGCGCTGGTCAGCCCGGCAAGTGGGCCGGTAACCACCGTTTCCACGGTGGATCCGATCAAATGCTATTTCACGGTGAGCGAGCGCGAATATCTGGATTTTCATCGGCGCTACGCAACGCCCGCGACTCTGGAAGCGGAGCGGAAACAGCTGAAGCTCGAGCTGATTCTGGCTGACGGCACGACGTACGCGCATCCGGGAAGTTTCTATTTCGCGGACCGCCAAGTGAACCAAGGCACGGGCGCAATTCGCGTGGCGGGGCTTTTCCCGAATCCGGGAAATCTGTTGCGTCCCGGCCAGTATGGGCGCGTCCGTACGTCGACACGAACCGCTCTGGGTGCGCTGCTGGTTCCGCAGCGCTCCGTCACTGAGCTGCAGGGTGCGTATCAGGTGGCGGTGGTAGATAACGAAAACAAGGTGGATGTCCGGACCGTTAAGACCGGCGAACGAGTTGGAAATCTCTGGATCATCGATCAGGGTTTAAACCCCGGCGAAAAGGTTGTCGCTGAGGGCGTGCAGAAAGTGCGAACCGGAATGCAAGTTCGCCCCAAACCGTATGCGATGCCGGCGGAATCGGCTGGGAAATAGTCATGTCCAAGTTTTTCATCAACCGCCCGATCGTGGCGATGGTCATCGCGATCCTGATGGTGATCATTGGCGCGGTCACCATAGCTGGTTTGCCGATCGCACTTTTTCCCCAGATCGCTCCGCCGGAAGTGCAGGTTTCGGCCATTTATACGGGTGCGGACGCGCAGACGATTGAACAGTCGGTGGCCACTCCAATCGAACAGCAGATGAGCGGCGTCGACAACATGAACTACATGTATTCGCTGAACGCCACAGCGAACGGTCAAATGCGGCTGATTGTGGACTTCGACGTGAAAACGGATCCCAACACCGATCTGATTCTCTCGGACCTGCGCGAGAACCTGGCGCAATCGCAGCTTCCGGCCGAAGTCAACGCGTATGGAATCACGGTCCAAAAGACGCTGACCGCTCCGCTCATGCTGGTGAGTTTGAATTCGCCGCATGGCACTTACGACGCGCAGTTCTTGGCGAATTACGCCTATATCAATTTGAACGACCAACTCACGCGCGTCCCCGGAGTGGGAAGCGTGCAAGTTTTTGGCGCCGGTCAGTATGCGATGCGGCTGTGGGTGAAGCCCGACCAGTTGGCGAAACTCGGCATCACGGTTCCGGAGATTGTAAGCGCGCTGCAATCGCAAAACACGGTGAATCCGGCCGGGCAGGTGGGCAGCGAGCCGGCGCCTCCGGGACAGGAGTATACATACTCGGTGCAAGCGCGCGGGCGGCGGAGTTCGCCGGAAGAGTTCGGGCAGATCGTAGTGCGCGAGACGCCGGATGGCGGGATTGTCCGCATAAAGGACGTGGCGCGCGTGGAACTGGGCTCGCAGGATTATTCAATTGTGGGACGGTTGAACAGCAATCCGAGCGCGATCATCGGCGTGTATCAGTTGCCCGGATCGAACGCGGTGCAAGCTGCCGAGGGCGTGAAGAAGCTGATGACGGAAGCGAAGAAGCGCTTTCCCCAAGACGTTGACTATGCCGTTCCGCTCGACACCACCCGCGCGGTGACGGAGGGAATGCGCGAAATCGTTGAAACATTGGTAATCGCGATTCTTCTGGTCATCGTTGTGGTGTATATCTTCCTGCAAGGCTGGCGCGCTACGTTGATTCCGCTGCTGGCGGTGCCGGTCTCACTCGTCGGAACGTTCATCTTTTTTCCGGTGTTCGGATTTTCCATCAACACGCTCTCTCTGTTTGGATTGGTGCTTGCGATCGGTCTGGTAGTGGACGACGCGATTGTTGTTGTGGAAGCGGTGGAGCGGCATATCGAAGACGGCATGGCGCCCAAAGAGGCTGCCTTACGAGCCATGGAAGAAATCTCGGGCCCGGTGATTGGGATCGCGCTGGTTCTGTCCGCGGTGTTCATCCCGACCGCATTTATTCCTGGGATTACCGGCAGGTTGTATCAACAGTTCGCCGTTACGATTGCGATTTCGGTGATCTTGTCGGCGTTCAATGCTCTGACGCTTAGTCCCGCGCTGGCCGCGCTGATGCTGAAACCGAAACAGGCGAGCCACGGGTTGCTACGCAGATTTTTCAACTGGTTCAACAAAGTTTTCCGGCAGGGCACGGATCGATACGTCGAGCTGTCCGGGTTTCTCATCCGCAAGAGCGGCGTGGCGCTGGTAATGTTGGTAATTTTCGGCGCGGCCGCGGCGTTTTTCGGAAGCAGGCTGCCGACTAGTTTTCTGCCCGACGAAGATCAGGGTTATTTTTACGTCAACTTGCAGCTTCCCAATGCATCTTCGCTGCAGCGCACCGAAGAAGTATCCACCAAGATCGAGAAGATCATCAAAGATACACCGGGCGTGAAGTACGCCACCAGCGTTATTGGGATCAGCTTGCTGAGCCTGGTACGGACGAGCTACAACGCGTTTATCTTCGTGAATCTGGATGAATGGAAGGATCGCGAAACCCGCGATAAGCAGTTTCAGGTATTGAAGCACCGCATCAACCAGGAGCTGAGCAAAATTCCGGAGGGCATCGCGTTCGATTTTTCGCCGCCCGCGATTCCAGGCGTGGGCACGGCGGGCGGATTCACGTTCGTATTGGAAGATCGCGCCGGCAAGGATGTGCAGTTCCTATCGTCCAACCTCAATACGTTCCTGGCCGCGGCGCGCAAGCGTCCGGAGATTGCCGGGTTGAGTACGACGTTTCTCGCGAGCGTCCCGCAGGAGTTCGTGGACGTGGACGAAGACAAGGTGCTCAAGCAAGGCGTGTCGATCAATGATGTTTACCGAACCATCCAGGCGTTCATGGGCGGACTGTTCGTGAATTACTTCAATCGCTTCGGCCGGCAGTGGCAGGTGTATGTGGAAGCGGAAGGCGATTATCGCACGCGAGCCGAGAATGTCGGGCAGTTCTACGTCCGAAACAATCAGGGCGAAATGGTGCCGCTCTCGGCGTTGACGAAATTCCGGTCGCGGATGGGTCCCGAATTCACGATGCGCTTCAATATGTATCGCGCGGCGCAGCTTAACGGATCGGCGGCCGCGGGCTATAGTTCGGCGCAGGCCATGAAAGCGCTGGAAGAAGTGTTCGATCAAACCATGCCGCGCGAGATGGGTTACGACTACAAAGACATGTCGTTCCAGGAAAAGAAAGCGCAGGAGGGAATTCCGCCGGCAGTGATTTTCGGATTTTCGCTGCTATTCGTCTTCCTGATTCTGGCGGCGCTCTATGAAAGCTGGTCGTTGCCCTTCAGCGTTTTGTTGAGCACGCCGGTGGCGGTGTTTGGCGCGTTCGCGGTCCTTTGGTTGCGGCGCACGGTAATCGGCTGGCTTTATCCGCCTTACATGGTGCAGATCGAAACGGACGTGTATTCGCAAATCGGCCTGGTGATGTTGATCGGTTTGGCGGCGAAGAACGCGATTTTGATTGTGGAATTTGCGAAAGACGAATTCGAAAAGGGCAAGCCCCTGGTGGATGCCGCTCTGGAAGGCGCCCGGTTGCGGCTGCGGCCGATTCTGATGACGTCGTTCGCATTCATCCTGGGCTGCGTTCCGCTCTGGACGGCTTCAGGAGCGGGATCGGTTGCGCGGCAGATCATGGGAACAACCGTAATCGGCGGAATGCTGGCGGCGAGCATCATCGGGATCTTTTTCATTCCCGCGATTTTCTATGTCGTCGAGCGGGTGTCCGGGGCGAAGGCCGGCGTGCCAGCAATTACGCCGCATCCGGCGCCGGCGCAGGGAGACTGACGAATGAAAAAACTTTCGCTTGTCCTGCTTACGGTTTTTCTCGCCGGCTGCACGGTTGGCCCGAATTATCATCGCCCGGCGATTCAGACGCCGGACAACTTTCGATCTCCTGCTCCCATTCCAGCGGGGGATAAAGCCTTAGGCGATCTCAAATGGTGGGAGGTTTTTAAGGACGAGAAGCTGCAGGATTTAGAAAAGACCGCGCTCGTCCAAAATTACGATTTGCGGGATGCGATCGCTCGCGTGGACGCCGCGCGCGCCACCTTGACCGTCACCCGGTCCGACCAGTTTCCAAACTTTGGCGCAGGCGCCGATATCTCGACGGTACGGCTCTCGCGAGATGGACAAACTGCGTTGCCGGCGTCGTTCCTGCCTTCGCAGAACCGGACCTTTGGCCAGGCTACTGTCAATCTGCTCTCGTTTGAGCTGGACATTTGGGGACGGTTGCGCCGCGCTACGGAGGCCTCCCGCGCGGAGCTGTTGGCGTCGGAGGAAACGCGCAAGGCTGTTACCACCACGCTGGTGAGCGACGTGGCCAGCGCGTATTTCAACTTGCGCAACCTGGATTATCAACTGGAAATCTCGCAACGCACGCTGCAAACGCGCCGGGAATCGCTCGAGTTGATTCGCAATCGCCAGACCGGCGGAGTGGCAACTCTCTTAGATCTGCGGCAAGGCGAACAATTGGTGTACACGGCGTCGGAAACGATCCCAACTCTGCAGCAGCAAATTGAACAGACTGAGAACCAACTCAGCCTACTGTTGGGTAAAAACCCCGGGACGATCGTGCGCGGCCGCAGCTTGACGGAACAGGAATTGCCGGATGTGCCGCCGGGATTGCCATCCTCGCTATTAGAACGTCGCCCGGATATCCGGGCGGCCGAGGAAAACCTGGTCGCGGCCAATGCGCGCATCGGCGTGGCGAAAGCCGCTTACTTTCCGCAAATCAGCCTGAGCGGCTTATTGGGCGGGCAGGGAACGCAGCTTTCCAGTTTGTTTACCGGCCCAAGCGCCATTTGGGCTTTCACGCCGCAAGTGACGCAGCCCATCTTTACCGCCGGGCGCCTCAAAGGGAATGTTCGGCTGACGGAAGCGCTGCAAAGAAGCGCGCTGATTCAGTACGAGAAGACCATCCAGACCGCGTTTACCGAAGTTTCGAACGCGCTCATCGCGCATCAGCGAGTGCGGGAAAGCCGCGTGCAGCAGGAGTTGCTGGTGGCCGCCCTGCAAGATCGGACGCGCCTTGCGTATGTTCGCTACCGCGGGGGCGTGGACACGTTGCTGAATGCATTAGATGCCGACCGGGATCTGTTTCAAGCCGAACTCGCGCTGTCGCAGGCGCGTCTCGACGAACTGGTGAGTGTGGTGCAACTCTACAAAGCGCTGGGCGGCGGATGGCAGTAGAATACCGGTAGGTCTGTGAGCGGTCCCGCCTATCCCGCCGCGCGAGCGGTTGCCGATTCCGTACGTCTTCGTTTTTCACGCCTGCTGGCCGAGGAGCGCGGGCGCGGCGCGCAGGATCTCGCCTCCGAACCGGATAATTCCGCTATAGAAGCGGTTGTCGACGCCGCATTTTGGGCCAGCCTGCTGCGCCAGGAACACTATCCGCCCAAGTTTTCGCTGGCGTTTCTTGCTCCTGATCAATCGCGTCTTCCGCTCACGTTCGAGCAGAGGCTTTCTCTGACGCCTGAGAATATCGCGCGGCTCGCGCCGGCGGTGGAGCGGCCGGGAATCCATTTGGGAGTGTGGCGCGAGGATGGTGAGTTTTTCATTTGGGGCGCGACGCGGAAACTACCGGTAATGTGTTTCGTGCTGGAAGTGATCGATCCCGGGATGCTGGTGATCAAGCACCCGCGCGGCGCCGACTCCGGGAAGTTTATCAACGTAGCGGTGCTCGAAGGCGACCGGATTCGGGTGCTGGGTCAGAAATCGGTGACGCTCGACGATCCGCCGGCGCTGGTGGCTGCGCTGCTGGGTGCGGAGGCAGCCGCCTCGTCCACGGATGCGTTGCGCGTGATCATCCAGCTTGCGGCATCCATGCGCGCGCACAGCCGCGGCGGATCGCTTTTAGTTGTCCCGCATGGAACGGAAGCGTGGCGGGAGTCGATTGTGGGCCCTACGACGTATGCGGTATCGCCGCCTTATTCGGAATTGGCCTCTTTGATCCGAGAAGACTTAGGCGAGCGAAGCCAGCGCCGCTGGCAGGAGGCGCTTCGACGAGCGGTGGATGCGGTGGCTGGCTTAACCGCAGTGGACGGGGCGATGGTGCTAACGGATGAGTGCGACTTGCTGGCGTTCGGAGCGAAGATCGGGCGGCGCGACGCATGGGCGCGCGTGGATCACGTAGTAGATACCGAGTTGATGGAAGGGGCGATCGGCAGAACGCTGCATCCGGCGCATTTTGGGGGAGCGCGGCATTTATCGGCGGCGCAGTTCGCGCAGGATCAGATCGATTCTCAAGCGCTGGTGGCGTCGCAGGACGGCCGCTTCACTGTATTTGCGTGGTCCGTGAAGCGGGCAGCCGTCTGCGCGTACCGGGTGGAGGCACTGCTGTTGTGAGGTTTTGACTGAACCCCAACCGTGTTTTGGGCCGCCCGCGACGTTTGTTTATCTGATAACGTACATGGGGAGAAACCGTGCGAAAACTGGCTGCCTTGGCTCTGATCAGCGCGCTGGCGTGCGCGGCGCAAACTTACAAACAACGTGTCGAGGCGGCGCTGGCAGCGGCCGACAAAACCGTGGCCAAGGGCCCCTTTACCGCAACATGGAATTCGCTGAGCGCTTATAACGTCCCCGCTTGGTACCTGAATGCGAAGTTCGGCATTTTCATCCATTGGGGCGCGTATTCCGTTCCGGCCTTCGGCTCGGAGTGGTATCCGCGCAACATGTATCAGGTCGATCAGCGGGAGTTCCAGCATCACATTCAGACTTTCGGCCCGCAGTTCCAGTTCGGCTACAAGGATTTCATCCCGCGCTTCAAGGCTGAGAAGTTCAACCCAGCAGAATGGGCGGCTTTGTTCCGGAAATCCGGCGCGAAATATGTTGTGCCCGTCGCCGAACATCACGACGGATTCCCCATGTACGATTGCAGCTTCACGGATTGGAGCGCGGCCAAGATGGGTCCGCATCGCGATGTCGTGGGCGAACTCGCGAAAGCCGTTCGCGCCGAGGGGATGGTGCTGGGAGTGTCGTCGCATCGCGCCGAACATTGGTGGTTCTACGACGGCGGCCGGAAATTCCCCTCCGATGTGCAGGATCCGAAGAACGCCGGATTGTATGCGCCCGCGCAACCCGAGAAGACGCCCGATGGCAAGAGCGAATCTTCGCCGGATCCGGAATTCTTGAATGACTGGTTGGCCCGGACTACCGAGTTGGTAGATAAGTATCATCCGCAATTGGTTTGGTTCGATTGGTGGATTGAGCAGCCCGTGTTCCAGCCCTATCTCCAGCGCTTCGCGGCATTCTATTACAATCGCGGCGCGGAATGGAACAAAGGCGTCGCGATCAATTACAAGAAGGAGTCGTTTCCAGCGCACACTGCGGTGCTCGACATTGAGCGCGGCAAGCTGGACAAAGTCCGCGATCAGTTCTGGCAGACCGATACCTCGGTTGGCCTGAAATCGTGGGGCTACATCGATGGCGAAAAGTTCCGAACAGCGGATTCTTTGGTGGACGATCTCGTCGATATCGTCAGCAAGAATGGCACGCTATTGCTGAACATCGGACCGCGTTCCGATGGAACCATTCCAGAAGAGGTGCAAACGATTCTGCTCGCTATCGGGCGCTGGCTCGCGGTAAACGGGGAGGCGATCTACGGAACGCGTCCGTTTGAGGTTTACGGCGAAGGTCCTACTGAAGTTCTCGCGGGCGGTTTTACCGATGCGAAAAGCCAGCCTTTCACCGGGCAGGATATCCGTTACACCACCAAAGGCGAGACGCTTTACATGATTGCGCTGGATTGGCCGGGTGCGGAACTGCGTGCGAAATCCCTCGGGACGAAGGGTCCGCTGAAGGGCCGCAAGATTCGCGGCGTTACGCTGCTGGGCAGCCAATCCAAGCTGAAGTGGAAGCAGGCAGAGGATGCGCTGACGGTGACGTCTCCAGCGCGCGGATCCGGGGAGTTCGCTTTTGTGTACAAAATCGAATTTGAGTGACATGGAGCGGCCTTCGCTGGAACATTTCGACGTGCTGATCATGGGCGCTGGCTTATCCGGCATCGATGCCGCGCATCACTTGCGGAAGTTCTGTCCGAACAAAAGCTTCGTCATTCTGGAACAGCGCGAGCGCATCGGCGGGACGTGGGATTTATTTCGCTATCCGGGCATTCGCTCGGATTCGGACATGCTGACGATGGGTTATTCGTTCAAGCCCTGGACCAGCCGGAAGGCGATTTCGCCGGGAGATGCCATTCGCGATTACATCACCGATGTTGCCCGCGAAGAAGGGATCGACCGTCATATCCGATTCGGCCATCGCATTGAGAGCGCCGCTTGGTCGTCGGAAGAAGCGCGCTGGACCGTGCAAGCTTTGCGAAATGGCGAGCCGGTCACGTTGACGTGCAACTTCTTATTTTCCTGCGCGGGCTATTATCGTTATTCTTCCGGATACACGCCTGACTTTCCGGGCGTGGGACGTTTCCGCGGCCCAGTGATTCATCCGCAAGCGTGGCCGGAGAATCTGGACTATCGCGGCAAGCGTGTCGTCGTGATCGGAAGCGGGGCTACGGCGGTAACGCTGATTCCGGCGATGGCCAAGGAGGCCGAGCACGTGACGATGCTGCAGCGCTCGCCCACCTACATTATTTCGTTGCCGGAAGAGAATGCCATGGCAAACGGGCTGAGGCGCGTGCTGCCCGCGATGTGGGCCTATCGCATCAGCCGAGCCTGGAACGTTGGCTTCATGATGTATATTTATCAACTCGCGCAGCGGTTCCCGAACTTCGTGAAAAAGGGGCTGCTCCAGAAAGTGCGCGACGAGTTGGGTCCGGACTACGATGTCGAGACGCACTTCACGCCGCGCTACAACCCGTGGGACCAACGGCTTTGCCTCGTCCCGGGCTCGGATTTGTTCCACGCCATAAAATCAGGCCGTGCCGGCGTGGTGACGGGTGAAATTGACACGGTGACGGAAACCGGCATTCGGCTCAAATCCGGTGAGAATCTGGAGGCCGACATCATCGTAACCGCCACGGGCCTGGTGATGCAAGCATTCGGCGGCGTCCGGCTTTCGGTGGATGGGCGCGAGGTCGATCCCGGCCGGACGCTTGCGTACAAAGGCGTGATGATGTCGGGCGTTCCGAATCTTGCTGCGGTTTTCGGATACATCAACGCGTCGTGGACGCTCAAAGCCGATTTAATTTGCCGCTATGTGTGCCGGCTGCTGAATGCAATGGATCGGAAAGGTGCGCGCCAGGTCACTCCGAAGAACACCAGCGATCGCGCTGTTGCGCCATTCGTAGAAAAGTTCACGCCGGGCTACATGCAGCGCGCGATTGAGAATTGGCCGAAGCAAGGATCGAAGGCGCCGTGGCGGGTGAATCAGAACTACATCCTGGATCTCGTTTGCTTGAAATGGACGCCGGTTGCCGACGGCGTGTTGGAGTTCACGGGCCCGGTTGCAAAATCCTCAACGCCGGCCGCGCGCGAACTCGCACAAGCCGCGAAGTAGACACACCGTTTCGTTGTAAAGTGGAATCATCCCTCTCACGCCATGAAGCTGACCGACCTGCGCGGGATTTTGCAATACATCCCGCAATTCCGCGAGAAAACATTCCTCATCGCCGTGGATGGCGGCATCGTCACCGACGAGAACTTCGCGAACATTCTGCTGGATGTCGCGGTGCTGCGTTCCTTGAACATCCGCGTAGTGTTGGTGCATGGCGCCGCCGAACAAATTAAGAACCTAGCGGAAAAACACAGCGTTCAAGCGTCCAACTTTGACGGCACGGGCGTAACCGATGCGCCTACCTTGCAACTGGCCATCGATGCGGCCAACCGGCTCACCCATGAGATTCTGGAAGGACTTTCCGCCAACGATCTCAAAGCGGCCTACACCAATGCGATCACTTCGCATCCGCTCGGGATCATCCAAGGCGTGGATCATCTCTTCACCGGCAAAGTGGAGCGCGTGGACACCGATCTCCTGCAAACGCTCATGAACCAGGGGATTGTTCCCATCATTCCGCCGCTTGGCATCGACGGGGAAGGGAAGACGTATCGCGCCAATTCCGACAGCGTCGCGCTGGCCGTCGCGGAAGCGTTGAAGGCGACGAAGCTGATTTTTATCACCACGCACGATGGGCTGCGCTATAACGGGCAACTGATCCGGCAGATGCTGGTGGCGGATTTGCAGAAACTGGTGCAGTCCGGCGCTGCGGGATTTGTTCCCCAAATGTTTTCCAAAGCGCAGCACGCGGCCGCGGCCTGCGCTGCCGGAGTGCAGCGGGTTCACATCATCAACGGACGTGAAGATGAAGGGCTGCTCGCGGAAGTGTTTTCCAAAGAAGGCATCGGCACTCTGATTTACGCCAACGAATACGAACAGATCCGGCCGGCCAAGAAGAAGGACGCGCGCGCCATCCAGATGTTGACGAAGAAAGCTGTGGAAGCGGGCGAACTGGTGCGGCGCACCCGCGCCGAGATTGAAAAGGATCTGGGCGACTACTACATTTTCGAAATCGACAAGAATCCGGTTGCGTGCGTGGCGTTGCATGTCTATCCCGCGCAACGAAAAGGCGAGTTGGCGAGCCTTTATGTGGATCAGGCGCACGAAAATCAGGGAATCGGCCGGAAGCTGACTCAATTCGTCGAGAACAAGGCTCGTGAAATCGGTTTGACGGAACTGATCACGCTATCGACGCAGGCGTTCAACTATTTCCAGGCGAAAGGGGGATTTTCCGAAGGCACGCCGGACGATCTGCCGCCCAGCCGGCGCGAAAAATACGACCACAGCGGGCGGAACTCGAAAGTTTTAGTGAAGAAGCTGCAGGCTGCGGCTTGAGTTACCAGCGGCGGACACGTCCGACGTCGACATGAACAAAGTTCGAAGCGCGATAGTAACCGACGCCTCCGCGTTCCAGGCGCAGCGCGGCATCCCTCACCGTTGCAGTGGGAATCCCGGCCAGGCGAATGTCGATCGCTTCCGCCTGCATATGCAGACTGTGCTTCGCGACACCAGTGTGCGCGCCGCGATTCCGCAGGAACTCGTTGCTCCAGGCTGTGCGGTAGCCGCAAACCACGTCGATCTCACCGCCGGAATCGTGCAGGGATTCGGTTAGATCGTTCAGCAGATCGAAAAGATGCGGGTCGAAATGACGGACCTCGCCCGTACGGTGGTCGCGGAGATAGTGATCGAGCTGGTCCAAGGCATCCGGCAGGTAGTGTTCGCCGCGCCGATATACGATTTCCAGCCGTTCGTTGGTGTGGGTGTGATAAAAGCGGAGACGGTATTCGCGCTCGGTTGGCGTAGCGGATTTCAACGTTTGCCCAAATGGCAATGCAAGCAACAGCGCTGCCGGCAACACGGCGGTACGGAGGAATTTCGACTGCATACAGGACTTATTCTGATTCTAGCAACCAGGCCGATGCTGGCACACTCTAAGAGGTTACATGCTGTCTAAAGACCTTAAGGTTTTTGGAAAAGTCTCTATTGCACTCCTGCTGATAGTGGGCGCCAAGGCGGCTGAGCTCAGCGCCGAAGGACAATCCTGGCTGCGCAACACCGTCGCCGCCGGCAATTTGTCCGATTTGCGCTGGCCGGATTTTAGCGACTATAGCAAGCACTTGAAAAAATTTTACGATTTCAACGGATATTCGCTGTGGTGGATAAAGGATGGGGAACCAACCGCGCAGGCGCGGCAGCTGATCGCGGTGTTTCTTCAAGCGGAACAAAAAGGTCTTTTTGCGGAAGATTACGATGGACCACGCTGGAACAGCCGCATGGCTGCGCTAAAGCCCGCCGTAAGGCAACCGCCGGAGAGTGACGCGCTTAAGTTCGATCTTGCGTTCACTGTTTGCATCATGCGCTACATCTCGGATTTGCATATCGGTAAGGTGAATCCGAAGCACCTGGCGTTTGCGTTCGACGAAGAATCGCGGAAGTACGATCTTCCTGAGTTCCTCAGAGACCAAGTGGTCAACGCACCGGACGCCGCCGCGGCGTTGACGCAAGTGGAACCGCCGTATCCGGGTTATCGGCGTACGATGCTGGCTTTGCAGACTTACATGGCTCTCGCTTCAAAAGATGATGGCGAACAACTGCCGCCAGTCAAGAAATTCATCGCGCCCGGCGACACGTATCCGGGTGTGCCGAGGCTCACCCGGTTATTACGCCTGCTTGGGGATCTGCCGGCCGATGCGGAAGTTCCCGCGGATCCGCCGGTTTATGCAGGAGCTCTGGTGGACGCTGTGAAGAAGTTCCAGCTCCGGCACGGCAGAGATATAAACGGACGGCTAGACGCTCAAACCCTGGCCGACTTGAACGTTCCCCTCAGCCGCCGCGTGGAGCAGATGCGCTGGACTCTTGAACGCTGGCGCTGGCTGCCGGAATCGTATTCGAAGGCGCCAATTGTGGCGAATATCCCAGAGTTCCGCCTGCGCGCCTACGACAAGGACTTCAACATAGGCGTGACGATGAACGTGGTGGTGGGCAAATCGTATGGCCACAACACTCCGGTATTTGGCGAAACCATGAAGTATGTCGTGTTCCGGCCCTACTGGGAGGTGCCCTACTCGATCACGCGCGCGGAACTCATCCCGCACATTTTGAAAGACCCGGAGTATCTGGCGAAGAAGGGTTTCGAAGTAGTGGACGGCAAGCAAAACGTGGTTGCCGCCGGAACGATTTCGAGCGATGTGCTGGCGCAGTTGAAATCCGGAAAGCTATTTGTCCGGCAAGTGCCTGGTCCGAAAAACTCGCTTGGTTTGGTGAAGTTTCTGTTTCCGAATAGCTATAACGTGTACATGCACGATACTCCGGCGACGGAATTCTTCGCGCGATCGCGGCGGGATTTTAGCCACGGCTGCGTGCGCCTGGAAAAGCCAGCGGATCTGGCGTTGTGGGTGCTGCGCGACAACCCGGGATGGACAGCGGAGCGCATTCGCTCGGCGATGAACGGGACGGCGACACAGCAGGTGAATCTAGCGCATCCGATTCCAGTGTTGATCGTGTACGCGACGGTGATCGTGCTCGAAGATGGGTTGGTTCATTTCTACGATGACATCTACGGGCACGATAAGTCGTTGGAGAAGGTCTTGGCGAAGGGTTATCCGTATCCAGGTTGATTTAAGCTGGCGACCTCAACCGCTGGAGCAGGCGTCCCTAGCTGTGCTTGACTTGCAGCGTCGGTATCCGAGAAGAGCTTCGATGAATCCGGGCGCGTGAAGCAATTTTGCGATTGCGGCTCGTAGACAATTGCGGTGCGATGGCTTCTCGGCT
>Ga0070734_10004310_pt1 | contig 13654 bp, 10 predicted proteins | sample Coa_R1_8_FD_66444 | JGI IMG/M metagenome (GOLD analysis project Ga0070734, IMG submission 66444) | Surface soil microbial communities from Centralia Pennsylvania, which are recovering from an underground coalmine fire - Coalmine... | ecosystem: Environmental > Terrestrial > Soil > Unclassified ...
CCTCAAGTCGTGCCCTCGACAATTGCGATCAAGGCCGGCATTTGCTGCTCTACTGTTCACAGCGCCTGAAGGTGTGCAGCTACTGGCGCAGGCGGTGCCGACTTTGTCCGCCGCCTTAACGCTTGGCCTGGCCGCGCACCATCTTCTTCATCTTGCGTTTCTTGGAGCCACGAGCATAGTCCCGCTTCTTCTTGGGATTCTTCTGCTCCCGCTCTTTGCGCTTGGTGCGCTTAGCCTTTTTGCGTTCTTCCTTGCTCAGGTTCTTTGTATTTGCCATGAGTGCGTTTCTCTCTCCGTATCGAGTAGGAACATTGCCATCAGGCCTGAGAGCCGACGCCCAATGGCCGACGGCTGCCCTTAAGCCTTCTCCAGCTGGGCATACTTCTCCACCAGCTTTTTCAGCCCAAATCGAGGGAATTGTACCGTAATCTTGGCTTCTTCACCTTCTCCTTCGCGCTTGAAGACAGTTCCTTCGCCATACTTGGGATGGCGCACCCGCTGTCCTGGCCGGAACCCGCGCGCTCCCGTGGGCGGAGTGACCTCCACCTTGGGACGGGAGAACTTCTTGCCTCGCGAGGCGAAGAACTCGGCAATATTGTCGATGGAATTGTAAGTCGGGCCTCCATAACTGGGTCGGCGCTGACCGCCTTTGCGCCGGTCGGCTTCAGCATGCGTATTCCAGGCCAGGCTCTGATCCTCATCTTCGTAGGCATAATGGCGGTCCGAACGGCGCTCTGCTCCGCTCCATGAAGAGCTCACTCCCACCCCTGCACGAGGGCGGCGGGCAGACCCGAGATCCTCGAATAACTGGGGTGGCACTTCTTCCAGAAAGCGCGAAGGGATAGCCGCTTCCGGCAGGTCGGTGCCGTAGCGCCGCCGGTAGAGAGCGCGGGTCAGAATCAGAGAATTCATGGCGCGCGTCATACCGACATAGCAGAGCCGGCGCTCTTCCTCGACGTCGTCGGGGTTGATCAGCGTGCGCGAGTGCGGAAACAGGCCTTCTTCCAGCCCGCACAAGAACACCAGGGGGAACTCCAAGCCTTTGGCGGAGTGCAGCGTCATAAGCGTGATCTGCTGGCCGGCTTCGTACTGGTCGGTGTCGCTGATCAGGGCGGCATGGTCGAGAAACTGGTCCAGGGTCTCGCCGCGGTCATGCGAGTCCATGGCCGCGTTCACCAGTTCGCGAATGTTCTCTACGCGGGAGACCGCCTCCGGCGTGTCTTCTTCCTCCAGTTTGCGAATGTAGCCGGTGCGGTCAATCAGGAATTTGAGAATTTCGGCGGTGCTGGCCGGGCCGCCGGGGGAGCGGAAACCGTCGATGGCTGACGGCTGACGGTCGACGGGAGGATCGCTATCGGCTGTCGGCCTTTGGCTCTCGGCAGTAAGATCGCCGACGGCTGACGGCTGACCGTCGACGGCGAAATCACCCGTATTGTCGGTAGCTTGCCGGCTGCCCTGTGGGCCTCCCGCCCCCAGTTCCTCCTCGTTCTCCATTCCAAAGTCGAAGGAGATGTCCACCTGCAATGGCTCCTCTTCGCCTTGGCCGTCGGCCGTCGACCGTAGACCGCTGACCTGGTCCTCATTAGCCGTAGACCGTCGGTTGTCGACGACTTCGGGGCCGACAGCCGAAGGCCGAGAGCCGAGGGCATCCTCCTCCGCATCTTGACCCAGCTTCTCTACGAACGTGCCCGCCACCATGGCCCGGGCGTCGTCAATGATCTCTTTGAAGCCGCGGAGGGCTGCTGCCGCCCGCGCCGGTACCAGTTGCTGGTCGATCGCCTGCCCAATGGCCCCCCAAAGCGACAGCCCGGTATTCAGCGCCAGGTGCTCCAGCGTGTCCACCGTGGTTTTGCCGATGCCGCGCGGCGGCGTGTTCAGCGCCCTCAGCAGGGAAATGGAGTCATCCGGATTGTGGATGACCTTTAGGTAAGAAATGAGATCCTTGATTTCTGCCCGCTCATAGAAGGAGAAGCCGCCCACCACGTGATACTTGAGCCCATAGCGCCGCATGGCCTCCTCGAACAGCCGCGACTGGGAGTTGGTGCGGTAGAGCACGGCCGCGCGCGCCTCATCGCCTCGTCCCGCCGCCTGCTGCAGGTAACGGGAGATATAGTCGGCCACGAATAAGGCTTCGTTTTCCCCATCGGGAGCCTCGTAGTAGCCCAGCTTGGCTCCTCCCTGGCGCGAGGTCCACAAATTTTTGCCCTTGCGGCGCACATTGTTGGCCACCACCGCCGAGGCCGCCTGCAGGATGTTCTGCGTGGAGCGATAGTTCTGCTCCAGGCGGATGATTTTGGCGTCGGGAAAATCCTTCTCGAATTCCAGGATGTTGCGGATGTCGGCGCCGCGCCAGGAATAGACGGACTGGTCCTCGTCGCCCACGGCGCAGACGTTGTGCCGCGTGCCCGCCAGCAGGCGCATCAGTTCGTATTGCGGACGGTTGGTATCCTGATACTCATCTACCAGGATGTATTGGAAACGCCGGTTGTACTTTTCGCGTACCTCGGGCACAGCCTTGAGCAAGCGCACAGCCTCCAGCAGCAGGTCGTCGAAGTCCAGGGCGTTAGCCTTGCGCAGTTCCTGGCGGTAGATTTCGTAGATATGCGCCACGCGCTCGGTTTTGGGATCGCGCGAGTTGAGATAGACCTCCTGCGGGTCGAGCATGTGGTTCTTGGCCCAGGAAATATGGGACAGCACGGCACTGGGTTTGGTCTGCTTGTCGTCTACGCCGAGGCGGCGCATGGCGCCCTTGACCACCATCTGCTGGTCAGTTTCGTCGTAGATTACAAAATCTTTGCGGAAGCCGATAGGTTCGCCGCCGCTGGCCGAAGGAATGCGCAGGGCCTCGATGTCGCGGCGCAGCAGCCGCACACAGAGAGAATGGAAAGTCGATATGAGCGGCTTGGCCAGCGTGTGTCCGCCTGCCAGCTTTTCGACGCGCTCGGCCATTTCCGCAGCCGCCTTGTTGGTAAAGGTGACGGCCAGGATGGAATCGGGCACCACGCCGCAGTTGTCGATCAGGTGGGCGATGCGGTAGGTGATGACCCGAGTCTTGCCGCTGCCCGCGCCCGCCAGGATAAGCAGCGGCCCGTCCGTGCTCTCCACGGCCTCACGTTGCTGCGGATTGAGTTGATCCAGAAACGACAAAACCTTGCTCGCTTTGGGGCGGAGGTATCTGCCCCGTATCGCAGGAGACGTTACAAGCAACGTCTCAACCGAATATTAGAGACGCAGCCGGATACGCTCTTGTGTTGCTCCGATCCCGTTACTCTGCCTTGGCTTTTTCCGCCCGCTGGGCCGCGCAGGCCTCACAGGGGCAATACTCACGTAGAAATTCCCAGGAGTAGATGCCCAATTCGTGGCCGTCATTCCAGCGGAAGCGGATGGCGTACTTGCCCACCGGCTCTGCCTGCAGCGGCTTGGCCGCAGCCTTGAACATGGGCAAGGCTCCCGCGGCGGGCTTCGGCGCTTCCCCCGGTTCGCGCCCGCTTTTGCCCCGCTCATCATCGCAGAGGGCGCAGGGACAGGCGTCGCGCAGCCACTTGAAACTGTAGCTGGAGTGGTGCCCGTCCTTCCACTCGATGTCCATGCCCGTTCCCGCGGTCAGGTTCACCTTGACCGACTTGGGATCGGCATTGGGATTGAGGGGCATACTGCCAGTATCGCACAGGGAATTGCGTCAAAGGACGTGGGTGGCACGGGCCCTCAGTTCTGCATTATGTCCGGCGAGAGAATCGGGCTTGAGCCTCTGTCGCACATTGTTTACCCCAGCGGCTAAAGGCGGTTTTATTGCCCTGTGCAAACGCAGCGCTAAAGCGCTGCGCCACCCAAAGTCAAACTGTGAATCGACCTGGTAATGGTCAGTTCAAACTGAGCCACTACCACTGCCATCGATTTTGCGGGTTTGTCCAAACCGGCTTCCATCCGGTAAAATCAGGATTTGACCCGCTAGTTCGTTACTATTCTGGAGCATCCATGGCACGCGTATGTGATATCTGCGGCAAGGGGCCGCAATTTGGCAACACCATCAGCCACGCCCATAACACCAGCCGTCGGCGCTGGAACGTGAACCTCCGCCCGGTGCGAGCGATCGTAAATGGTGCCACCCGCAAGCTGCGCGTCTGCACTTCCTGCCTGCGCAGCGGCAAGGTCGTGAAGGCCTAGACCGCTTTTTCGCCACAGAGGACACTGAGAGCACAGAGAATTTGCAATTTAGCAATTGGTAATTTGCAGCCTCGTGCTCCATGACGCCCGACGCTGCTGGGCTTGCCTTCGATTCTCGCGAAGCAATGCGACTTGCTTCCTGAACAATTGGCAATTACAAATTACTCAATTACACATCCCTCTGTGTCCTCTGTGGTGAAGAGCCCTTTTAAGCCAGGGCGATGACGTCAATCTCCACTGCCACGTCCTTGGGCAGGCGGGCTACCTCCACGGTGGAGCGGGCGGGCGGAGCCGATTTCCAGAAGCGCCCGTAAACTTCGTTCATGGCCGCGAAATCCCCCATATTCTTCAGGAACACGGTGGTGCGAACCACGTTCTCCAGGCCGGTGCCTGCAGCCTTCAAGATGGCTTCCAGGTTCTTCAGCACGCGCTCCGTCTGAGCCGCTACGTCGCCGCTTATAATCTGGCTGGTGGCCGGATCGATCGCGATTTGACCGGATATGAAGACAAGGCCGTTGGCTTTAATCGCCTGAGAGTAAGGTCCGATGGCCTGGGGCGCATCTTTGGTGGCTACGACGTCTCGCATGTGTCCTCCGGTAAGTGTGGTGGCCAGCTACCACCTGTGCGACAGCAAGCAGTTAGCAATTAGCACTTAGCATTTAGCCGGTGAGCGTCTTTGCTGGCGAGACGCTGAAATCTACACGTCCTCGTTTGAGCATTAAGGTTGATGGGCTAAGTGCTAACTGTTAAATGCTAACTACTGAAACTGGAACTGGCCACTGACAACTGGCCACTGGATCAGATCTTTTGCACCCTCTGCACGTCGTGCACGCCGCCGATTTTGCGCAAACCGGCGACAATCTGTTCCAGGTGCTTGAGATCCGCAATATCCACCACGATGTCGATATTGGCCTGGCTATTGGCGGTGCGGACTTCAATGTTGCGAATGTTGGTATTGTCGTCGCTGATCACGGCGGTGATCTGCTTGAGCATGCCGGCGCGGTCGTCGCAGAAAAGCGTGAGCTTCACCGGGTAACCGGATGCGGCGGCATCGCTGCGCGCCCACTCCACCGCGATGCGCCGCTCCGATTCATACATCAGATTGGTGACGTTGGGGCAGTTGCGGGAGTGTACGGCCACGCCCTTGCCCCGTGTGACGTAGCCGACGATGTCTTCTCCACGAATGGGATTGCAGCAGCGCGCCCGGTACACCAGCAGATCATCGTGCCCCTTCACCTTGATGGCATTGTGGTCGCCGCCGAAGACGCGGCGTACCACGCTGGTGATGGCGCTTTGCTTCTCCTCGTCGCCTTCACCAGGCGATTCCGAGGCCGCGGGCGCCAATTTGGCCAAGGCCTGCCGGGCGGAAAACTTGCCGTAGCCAATGCCCGCCAGCAGGTCATCCCCTCGCCCCAGCCCGTAATCCGAAGCCACCCGCTGGAAATCCGCCTCCTTGATGTCTTTGAGCGCCACCCGGTACTTGCGCGCCTCCTTCTCGATCAGCTTGCGTCCGATCTCGATGGCGCGCTCGCGCTGGTGCACGTTGAGCCAGTGCTTGATCTTGTTGCGCGCCCGTGACGACTTGACGATGCCCAGCCAGTCGCGGCTGGGATGATGGCCGGGCTGGGTGAGAATTTCGACGATATCGCCGCTGTGCAGCTTGTAGCGCAGTGGAACCATTCGCCCATTGACTTTGGCGCCGACGCACGTATGCCCCACCTCGGTGTGAATCGTATACGCGAAGTCTACAGGGGTAGCGTCACGGGGCAGGATGACGACTTTGCCCTTGGGCGTGAAGGTGTAGACCTCTTCGGGGTAAAGATCAATTTTGAGCGTGGAAAGGAACTCGCTGGGGTCGGAAACGTCGCGTTGCCATTCCACTACCTGGCGCAGCCAGGCCAGACGCTGCTCGTCTTTAGCGCTGACCGGCCCATCCTTGTATTTCCAATGGGCGGCGATGCCTTCCTCCGCCATTTTATGCATTTCCTCGGTGCGGATCTGCACTTCGAAGGGATGCCCATCTTCGGCGATGACGGAGGTGTGCAGCGACTGGTAGAAATTCGGCCGCGGCATGGCGATGAAGTCCTTGATGCGGCTGGGCACCGGCCGCCACAAGTTGTGAATGATACCCAGCACCGCGTAACAGTCCTGCACGCTGTTGGTGATCACGCGTACAGCGAACAGGTCGTACATCTGGTCCACGGAGATGCGCTGGCGCAGAATTTTCTGATGAATGCTGTACAGGCGCTTGATGCGGCTCTGCACTTGCGCTTCAATGCCGGCTTCTTTGAATTTTTCGCGGAGAAGCTCCTCGATTTTCGCCAGAAAATGCTCGCCGGCCTTGCGCCGTGATTCCACCGCGGCGTGTACCTGCTCGTAGCCGATAGGATCCATGTAGCGGAAGCCCAGATCTTCCAGCTCGCCACGGATTTTGCCCATACCCAGGCGGTGCGCGATGGGGGCGTAAATCTCCAGCGTCTCCTTGGCGATGCGCTGCTGGCGCTCGGGGGGAAGGTGCTCCAGGGTACGCATGTTGTGCAGCCGGTCGGCCAGCTTGATGAGCACCACGCGGATGTCATCCACCATGGCCAGCACCATCTTGCGCACGTTCTCCGCCTGCCGTTCTTCGCTGGAGGCGAAATCAATTTTGCTGATCTTGGTGACGCCTTCGACGATGTGCGCCACCTGCTCGCCGAATTCTTTGCGAATGTCGACAATGGTGACTGAAGTGTCTTCTACAGAATCGTGCAGCAGGCCGGCGGCGATGGCGATGGGATCCAGCTTCATTTCCGCCAGCACGCAGGCTACTTCCAGGGGATGCACCAGGTAGGGTTCGCCGGAAGCGCGCTGTTGTCCGCTGTGATGCAGCAGGGAATAGTTATAGGCTTGCCGGATGATTCCCAGATCGTCGTTGGGACGATAGGACCGGACCCGCTTCTGCAGTTCGCGGAAGCGGGTGACCGTGAGCACATTGGTAGCGATCTGGTGGCGCAGGGTCGCCATAGCTCATTATAGCGGGCAGCTTGCGCCGATTCAGCTCGCGTGTTGCGCCGACCGAGTCCTCAGTAACTACAGGAGAGAGATTTGCGTTTGTGCCGCTTGGTTACTGGCGCGCGACAAGCGTAAGCTAAGTGGCTCTCATGATCTCCATGAAAATCCTAACCACAGGGACCTCGGGGCCAATTGGCGCAGCGCTGCTCGCCGCATTAAACGAGGGCGGCCATCGCGTTACCCGCCTGGTACGCCGTCCGCCCGCTTCCGGCGACGAGATCGGATGGGATCCGATGAAGCCCGTGGCACCGGAAATTGTGAGCGGCTATGAGGCCGTCATTCACCTGGCGGGGGAAACCATTGTCGGCCATTGGGACGCGAAAAAACGGCAGAACATACGCGACTCCCGCGTCATCAGCACGCGCAACCTGGCACAGGCCTTGGCGCAGTGCGAGCATAAACCGCGCGTACTGATCACCGCTTCGGCCATTGGTTATTACGGCACCCGGGGCAACGAAAGGATCACCGAGAACAGTGAGCCCGGCTACAGCTTTCTGGGGATGGTGTGCCGCGAGTGGGAAGCGGCAACCAATGCGGCCGCGGAAGCCGGCATTCGCACCGTGCAGTTGCGCATCGGCATCATGCTCAGCATGCAAGGCGGAGCGCTCAAGCAGATGGTCACGCCATTTCGTTATGGACTGGGCGGTATTATCGGAAACGGAAAGCAATATTGGAGTTGGGTGGCAATTGAGGATGTGGTGGGTGCGGCCGTGCACGCGCTCACCCATGAAGGACTCTCCGGACCCGTGAATGTGGTTTCGCCCAATCCCGTCACCAACATCGATTTCACCCGCGCGATCGCCCAGGTGGTCCGCCGCCCCGCGTTATTTCCGTTGCCGCCCTTTGCGGTACGCCTGTTTTTCGGGCAGATGGGAGAGGAATTGATGCTGGCCAGCACGCGCGTGCTGCCCACCAAGCTGGAGGCTAGTGGCTACGAATTCCGCTATCCGGAACTGAAGCCCGCGTTGATGGATATCCTGCGCAAATAAAACCGCCACGGTGCGACGGGAATGCGCGGATCGAAGCTGAGATAAGTGTCATTCCCGAGCGAGCTTGAGCCCCACGAAGCAGGCGAAAGCGAGTCGAGGGGCTTTGTGGCTGGGGGAGGTTAACACGAGCCAAGAAGCGCAAGGTCCTTCGACTCGCTGACCGATTCGCAAGCGAATCGGTCCACTTCGCTCAGGAGGACAGGGGTGAAGCTTATTCTGAGATGGAATTCAAAGTCCGCGTTGATCTTCAAAGTCCGCGTTGATCCGCGTTAGTCCGCGGCGAAAGGACTTGCTCTGCGGCCTCTGTGTTGAAGATTACTCTTCCCCTACGCGCAGCACGGCCAGGAACGCTTCCTGAGGTATGTCGACCCGGCCGATGCGCTTCATGCGCTTCTTGCCTTCTTTCTGTTTCTCCAGAAGTTTGCGCTTGCGGGTGATGTCGCCGCCGTAGCACTTGGCCAGTACGTTCTTGCGCATGGCGGGCACGGTTTCACGAGCGATGATCTTGCCGCCAATGGCGGCCTGGATGGCTACCTCGAACATCTGCCGGGGGATTAGCTGTTTCATTTTGGCGGCCAGCGCCCGCCCGCGCTCATAGGCATGTTCCTGGTGCACGATGGTGGAGAGCGCATCCACAGGATCGCCGGAAACCAGGATATCGAGCTTCACCATGGGCGACTCCCAATAGCCGGCCAGGTGGTAGTCGAGGGAAGCGTAGCCGCGCGACACTGACTTCAGCCGGTCGTAAAAATCGAGCACGATTTCGTTCAGCGGCAGCTCGTAGCTGAGCATCACCCGGTTGGAGGTGACGTACTCAAATCCTTTCTGGCGACCACGCTTTTCTTCCACCAGCTTCAGAATCCCGCCCACGAACTCCTCGTTGGTAAGGATCGTGGCCAGGATAACCGGTTCTTCGATTTTGCGGATTTCGCTCTGCGGCAGCCAGCGCGAAGGATTGTCAACTTCCACGACTTCCCCATCGGTGCGCGTGATTTTATAGCGCACGCCCGGCGCCGTGGTGATCAGGTCAAGGTTGAACTCACGTTCCAGCCGCTCCTGGATGATTTCCATGTGCAGCAGCCCCAGGAAGCCGCAGCGGAAGCCGAAGCCCAGGGCGGCCGAACTCTCAGGCTCGAAGAAAAACGATGCGTCGTTAAGCCGCAGCTTCTCCAGCGCTTCGCGCAACGCAGTGTGTTCGTGCGCGTCCACGGTGTAGAGGCCGGCGAACACCATGGGCTTGATGTCTTCGAATCCGGCCAGGGGTTCGATGGCGGGGCGCGCATCATCGGTGATGGTGTCGCCAATCTTGGTATCGTCCACTTTCTTGATGTTGGCGATCAAGAAGCCGACCTCGCCGGCTTCGAGCATGTCTATCTCGACCGGCTTGGGAGTGAGCACGCCCAGAGTTTCAACTTCGAAAACCCGCCCGTTGGACCACAAACGAATCTTCTGTCCCTTGCGCAGCGTGCCCTGGAACACGCGGGCCAGCACCACCACGCCGCGATAGGCATCGAACCAGGAATCGAAAATCAGCGCCTGCAGCGGAGTTTCTGGCGAGCCTTTGGGCGGCGGGATGCGGTGCACAATGGTTTCCAGAACCTCGGGAACGCCCTGCCCGGTTTTGGCGCTGATCAGCAGGGCGCCGGAGGCGTCCAGGCCAACGGCCCCTTCAATCATTTCCTTAGTTCGCGCGATGTCGGCGCTGGGCAGGTCAATCTTGTTAATCACGGGAATGATTTCCAGCCCGTGATTGATCGCCAGATAGGAGTTGGCCAGAGTCTGGGCTTCCACGCCCTGGGAGGCATCCACCACCAGCAGCGCTCCTTCGCACGAGGCCAGCGAACGCGAAACCTCGTAGGAGAAGTCCACGTGCCCGGGAGTGTCAATCAGGTTGAGCTGATAAGTTTCACCATCCCTGGCCTGATACATCATGCGTACGGCGTGCGCTTTGATGGTGATGCCGCGTTCCCGCTCCAGGTCCATGGCGTCGAGCACCTGGGCCTGCATCTCGCGCGCTGAGAGCGACCCGGTGAGCTCCAGCAGGCGGTCCGCCAGCGTGGATTTGCCGTGGTCTATGTGCGCGATGATGGCGAAATTGCGGATACGAGCGCGGTCCATCGAGGTGGTGGGAACAGATCAATTTTAACAGGTAAGCAGTGGCCAGTAGTCAGTGGGCAGTGTTCAGGGAATCAGCAGGTTCGCACTCGGCATTTGACACTTAGCAGATGGCCTCAGAGGAGCGTCAGTGCTTTTAAGGAATCGCCATGGCTCTGCAAGGTCAATTGCCCAAGCCCAAGTGCTACTCACGACCTTCTGAAGATCCTGACTTGATATCCATCCTCGTCCGAAGCGAGCACCTGCTTCCATTCAGGAGATGGTGGCGCGTTCTGCCGCAGCGAGTCGGGAAATTCGGCAATCACGCGAAGCTTGACATCCCTCGCAGGCACTTGCAGCACGATTGTTCTATCCGCCAGTTCCGCCCGGCAGGTGCGCTCTCTCGACATTACTACCTCGCGCCGCAGCTCGATCAGCTTGCGATACCACTCCAGCATATCTTGTTGTGGGTGCTGCTGGGTACGGCGCGCTGTCCACTGACCACTGCCCAGTGGCCACTGCAACTTTGAATTCTCGAATGTCTGCGGATCTTGTGGATCCGGCACCTCACCGCCGAAGGCGACAAAGTGTTCGAACTCACGGCGCCGGCCTTCGCGCACCGCCTTCTGCAGAGCAGGATCGCCGTAGTCGGTGAAGAACTGGAAGGGAGCCGTTTCCCCGTATTCCTGCCCCATGAACAGCAGCGGGGTTTCGGGGGCGAGCAGCAGGAGGGCGGCAGCCAGCTTGCAGGCGCCGCGCGGAACCAGCGCATCCAGGCGCTCGCCAAGGGCGCGGTTGCCAACCTGGTCGTGATTTTGGGTGCAGATGACATGCTGCGGGAGCGAGATCCCGGCCGCCGTAGTGCCTCGCCGCCTCCCATTCCAGAATTTAAACGGTTCGCCCTGAAACACGAAGCCCTCGTTCAGCGCGCGTACAATTTGCTCTCCTTTGCCGAAGTCCTGGTAGTAGCCTTCGTGCTCCGCAGTCAGATAGGCATGCACCGCGTGATGAAAATCGTCGCTCCACACCGCATCCATACCAAAGCCGCCCTGGGCGCGGGGCAGAAGATCACGGCGATCGTTCTCGTCGGTTTCGGCGATCACGCACACGCGGCGTCCCAACTCCGTCGCCAGCCGCTGCACGTTTTCCTGGATTTCGGCCAGAATATGCAGCGGCGAGTCATCCTTGATCGTCTGCGTGGCGTCCAGTCGCAGCCCGTCGAAGTGGTACTCGCGAATCCAGTAGAGCGCGTTCTCCACCACGTAGCGGCGCACGCCCTCGCACCCGTCGTCGTCATAGTTGATGGCATCGCCCCAAGGCGTGGTGTGGTGATGCGTGAAATATGGACCGAAAAGACGCAGGTAATTGCCTTCGTTGCCCAGGTGGTTGTAGACCACGTCGAGCATGACTGCCAGGCCGACGCGGTGCGCGGCGTCCACCAACCGCTTCAGGCCGTCCGGGCCGCCATAACTCGCCTGCACCGCGTAGATGGAAACGCCGTCGTACCCCCAGTTGCGACGCCCAGGAAAGGCCGCCACCGGCATCAGTTCGATCACGGAGATCCCTAGCGACTTCAGATAATCCAGCCGCTGAATGACGCCCTCAAACGTGCCTTCAGCACTGAAAGTTCCCACGTGCAGCTCGTAAATGATGTAATCGCGCAGTTCGAGGCCGCGCCAATCCTGATCGCTCCAGCAGAAGGCGCTGGGATCAACGATCGCAGTCGGCCCATGGACGCCTTCCGGCAGCAAGCGCGAGACCGGATCAGGCAGTGGCTTGTGGTCATCAACCAGATAGAAGTAGCGGTCGCCGTCCTGCGCCGGGACCTGCACCGTGAAGGTGCCGTCAGCCGAGCGATGCATAGGCCAATCGGAGCCGCCGATAATGCGCACCGCGACCTGGCGCGCATGCGGCGCCCACACTCGCAATTCCGCTGTCCCGCCTTGCAGCGTGGCTCCGTACACGTGATTCAGGGTAGCCGATTTCACCGCAGGTTGGATGCCAGTGTGGAGTTTCGTGCCAAACAATTAGGACGTAAGGTTGCGAATTTTCCGAGCCTGCACCGTTCGGGGTATCGCCTGGGGAAGATCAGGTCAGGCCTGATCGCTGTGATCGGCGGCTGCTCTTGTGTGCTGGAAAAAGAACTGCTCGACCCGCGACCGGTCACGGTAAGCCTCGGTTCCGCCCGGCATGGTGGTGGAGAGGGCGCCGGCCAGATTGCCGTAGTGCAGGCAGGTGGGCAGGTCGGCCCCGCGCAAGTATTGATAGAGAAAGCCAGCATCAAAGCTGTCGCCCGCGCCTACCGGATCTATGGTGGCGACTTTCACGCCAGGACTACGAAATTCCTCGGCGCCGCGGCGGGCCAGGGCTCCCTGTGATCCCAGCTTTACAGCCAGCAGCGGCACTCGTGAGGCCAATTGCTGCACGGCTGATTCCAGAGATGCCGCGCCGGTCAGTCCAAGCGCCTCTCGCTCATTGGGCAGGAAAACGTCCACGTACGGCAACACGTCAAATACGCCTTGCCAGCGGTCGGCGGGATCGTCATTGGTATCCAGCGAGGTGCTTAGCCCGGCCCCCCTCAGTTCGCGCAAAAGCGCGGCCACGTCAGGCTGCAGCGCGGTCTGCAGGAAGTAGGAGGAGAGGTGAAAATGGCGGGCCGAGGCGAGAAAATTCATATCCAGATCGGCACGGCGCATGTTTGCCATGGTCCCCGCATAAGTCAGGATGTGGCGGCGGGAATCATGCTGCAGGATGACCGTGAGCCCGGTGGTGCATTCGCGGCGTCGCTTGACGTGCGACACATCCACCCCGCCCTCAGCCAACCGGGCGAGGGCGATCTCGCCGAGAGGGTCATCACCGATCAGGGATGCGAAACCCACGCGCGCGCCCAAAGCGGCCAGATTGTGCGCCAAAATGGCCGACGAACTGCCCAGGGTCAGCCGAAGCCCGCTCGCCAGCAGTTCGTGCTCGCTGGGCATGTGCTCAGGGAGGCCGTAAAGAATCAGGTCGAGATTCAGTTCTCCGGCAACGGTGAAATCAAATTGAGGCATGTTGGGGTTTACGGTTCGGCTCCAGCTCGACGACTCGGGAGAGGTTGCGTGGATGATCAGGGTTTAAGCCCTTCTTCAGGGCCGTGGCAATGCCCAGTAATTGTCCCACCACAGCGTACGCCACCAGGCGCGCGCATTCCGGCAGATCGAGACCGAGTTCGACGAGCAGGTCGGCATTGGCCCGCACGTTGCTATCGGCCGAGTTGGTTATCACCAGGGTTGTAGCCCCCAGCTGCTTCACTTCCTCCAGCACCTCCAACTCTGCCTGGCGTCCGCTCTCGGAGATCAGCAGAGTAACCAATACCT
>Ga0070734_10004312_pt1 | contig 13653 bp, 8 predicted proteins | sample Coa_R1_8_FD_66444 | JGI IMG/M metagenome (GOLD analysis project Ga0070734, IMG submission 66444) | Surface soil microbial communities from Centralia Pennsylvania, which are recovering from an underground coalmine fire - Coalmine... | ecosystem: Environmental > Terrestrial > Soil > Unclassified ...
CCTGAAATAAGGGATCTGCCATCCGGGGAGAAGGCTACCGATGTGACAATTCCAATAGAGCCCACCGATTTGACAGTTCCTGGGGAAGACGAGGATGCCATCCAGAAGACCTCCTGTCCCGTCGTGGCGTCCCAGATCCTGAACCCATCTCCACTTGCGGTGACGATACGCCGACCGTCCGGCGAAAAGCCAACCGCGCGAACCCGATCTGTGGCCCCTGCCAGCAGGAACCTGGGCTGGCCTGTATGCGCATCCCACACCCTGGCGGTATGGTCATCGCTTCCGGTGACGAGGCTCTGACCGTTCGGAGAGAAGGCGAGCGAGTCAATCGGTGCGGTATGTCCAGTGAGGGTGAGCAGCGGTTTCCCGGTGTCCGCATCCCAGAATCTGACAGTACCGTCCTGGCTCCCGGTGACGATTCGCTTCCCGTTCGGGGAGAACGCCACGGAAGGGACTCTGCCATGTACTCCATTCGATAGGATCTGTAGTTGTTTCCCGGTGCCCGCATCCCAGACCCTGGCGGTTTTGTCCTCGCACCCGGTGACGATGCGTCTGCCATCCGGCGAATAGGCGACCGAGGTCACTCTTGCACTCTGTTGGATAAGGAACACCCTCTGCCCGGTATCTGCATCCCAGACCCTGACGGTGTGATCGTAGCCGCCGGTGACGATGTGTCTGCCGTCCGGCGAATAGGCGACCGACACGACAAACCAGACATGGCCTTTGAGCGCATGCAGCACGCGGCCCGTTTTCGCATCCCAGAGAGTGGCGATCCCATCTCTATCGGCGTCGACAATGCGCCTGCCATCCGGCGAGAAGGCCACCGATAGCACTCCATCGGTGGATGCCGCTGCCAGGTCCTTTTGCGAACCGGCAGCCTCCCAGACCCGGGCGGTACCGTCCCAACTCCCGGTAAGAATGCGCTTCCCATCCGGGGAGAACGCCACCGACTTCACCTGGCTGCTATGCCCTTCCAGGGTGAATTCCGCTTTCCCGGTGTCTGCATCCCAGACCGTTGCGGTGTGGTCCTCGCTTCCGGTGACAATGTGCCTGCCGTCCGGCGAATAGGCCATAGAATTCACCAGGGCGCCAAAGCTGAAGAGCGCTTTCCCGGTGGCGGCATCCCAAACGGTGCAGGTATCCGGTATGTCCTGAGAGATGCGAGCTCCTCGCGCGGAGACAATATGTCTGCCATCCGGCGAGAACGCTGCCGAGAACAAATCGCCATAACGAGCACCATTCTGAGTAACTATCTGTACTTTAATGTTCAGCAGTTCTTGCCCTGTGGCCACGTTCCAGACTTTGATGCTGTCGGAATCGATCCCGTGATCACTGCTCACGGTGAGAATGTGCTGACCATCCGGGGAGAACCCCACAGAAACCACAAGGCCATCTGCTTTGATGGTGGATACCGCTTGCCCCGTGTCCGCATCCCATATCCTGGCGGTCCTGTCGTCACTCCCGGTGACGATGCGTCTGCCGTCCGGGGAGAACGCCGCCGAGTTCACCCGGCTGCTATGTCCGCTGAGGGTGAACAGCATCTGGCCGGTCGCGCTATTCCAGACCCTGGCAGCGTTGCCCATCCCCACGGTGACGATGCGCCTGCCGTCGGGGGAGAACGCCACAGACCGAACGACGTAATCCGGTGTAATAAACGTCAACAGCGGTTTCCCGGTCGCAGCGTCCCATATACAGGCAGTGTCTCTCCCCCCGGTAACGATGCGCCTGCCATCGGGGGAGAATGCCACGCCATTCACCACGTCCCTGGGGCCTGTGAGGGTGAGCAGGTCGAGATGGCATAGATGGTTCCAGTAGCCCCACTCGAAGCCGCGATACTTGCTCGCGCGGGTCTCCGCCAGCAGCGCCCGCATCCGGACAAAATCTTTCTGCGCATAGCTTGCCGGGATCAGGTTCATGTTGGCGATATAGAGCAGGGCATTGACATGGTCGGCGCTGTTTTTCGCTGCGGTCAGGTTGGCGGCAGCCGCTTTGAGAGCCGCTTTAAGCTGCGCGGCGTTCCGGTTCGCCTCGTCTCGGGCGGCAGTTGCTGCTGCGGCATTCCGGTCGGCCCGAATTTTCTCCGCAAGGGCCTTCGCGGCCTCTGCATGGGCCAGCCTCTCATTCTCGCCCGCCAGCAGCGCCGCTTCCCTGGCCAGCCTGGCATTTGCTTGCGCCCGCTGGGCGTTCCGGATCGCGACCGCCGTCAGCCCCCCGATGAGCGTCAGCACCACGCCCGCCAGCGCGCTCGCCCATGCCAGGCCGCGCCGAAAGGCCGCTCGCTGTCGTCGCGTCTCCGCTCCCGGCAAATGTGTCGTCACCCAGGCGCGGTCAAATACCTGCCCGTAAATACGGTTCCGGATCCGAAGCAAACCACCCTGCGCACACGTCACACCGCTCAACTTCAGCACCACACACAACGGGTTCGCCTCCTCATCCGGCACCCGTCTCCCCTCGAGCACCCGACGATACTTGTCCAGCAACGCCATCAAATCGCTCTGACCATGCAACAGACGGTTGCGAACAATCGCCAGGTTGTCGTCGGATTCCTGCGCCTTCTTGGACAAAAACAGCTCCGCACACAGGCGGTCTACATCCGTATCCCGCAGCGCCGCACTCTCCTCCGCCACTGCCAGGCACAGCCGCTGCGTCAGGTAAGGATGCCCGTTCGTCCAGTGCAGCACGCGCGTCAACAACTCCTTGCCCTCGCGCCCCGTCACGCTGATCCCGACAGCCAGTGCCGAGGCTTCCTCGACGGTAAAATCGTTGAGTTCGATACGCTTGCCGATGTTGAAGGGGGTGATGTCCACATTGTGGATCAGGTCGGCGGGCGAGGCCACTCCCAGCAGACAGAAGGTGAGACGCCGGAACATGGGTTCCCGGTCGCGGCGGTTATAACAGGCGCGAATGGCGGCGAAGAACTCGTCGGTCGGGAACGGCAGGCTGCGCACCATATCGATCTCGTCGATAAAGAGCACCACCGCTCCATTGGTCTGGGGCAGCAGCACCTCCTCGATGGCCTGCAGCCAGCGCACCAGGGGGGGCAGGTCGGCATGCTCCTGCCAGAAAGCGTCGAGGGGGTCTTCGAGGTGCAGTTGTCTGCCGATGCGGTTGAGCATTCCTTCGTACCACTGCGCCACCGTGAGGTTCTGTCCCAGCGAGTTGAGATCCAGCACGGCGACCAGAACCTGACTTTCGGTAAGTCGGGCAGCGGTTCGGACCATGAGGGAGGACTTGCCCATCTGGCGTGCGGTGAGGACATAGCAGAGTTGTCCCTGTTTGAGGGCGGCGAAGAGGGTCTCATCGGCCTGGCGGGTCACATAGGAGGCGTGGTCTCGGGGCATCGTGCCGCCGGTGATGTAGAAGGGCGCGAAATCCTGGGGTGTCGGGGCGTCTGAAACCGGAGGTGTCATCAGAGGCGTCTTTCCAGATAAGCGCGATAGATGGGGCAGCGAAATTCGACTGCCTGCCCTGTGCTTCGGATCACCAGTCCCGCGCTTTGCAGACGGTAGAAGCTCTCCGGCGTCATCTCCTCCTGGTTCTGAAGCAGGGCGCGGACGGCCTCACAGAGTACGGGAGAATGGGTCAGCGCGACGAACATCCGATTTAGATGGTCTCCATAACACCCTTCGGCCTGGTCCGCCTGCGCTGCGAACGCGTCCATGGTCAGGGAGCGTGTCGCGATCTCCTGTAGGCCACGCCGCACCAGATAGGGATTGCCGCCCACCAGCGTGAAAAATCGCTCCAGTTCCGCCGAGGCGAGCGGGGAGCGGTAGCGCCCGTTGAGTTCCGCTGCCTGATCGAGGGTGAAATCTGCCAGCGTCAGGCGGGTGCCAACATTGAAGGGAGAGCGGTTCAGGTCGGAGATGAACAGGTGCGCCTCCGTGGCGTAGGCGATGGCCAGGGTCAGGCGGCTCCAGGGGCCGTTGGGGTCGAGGGCGCGCTCATTGTGCCAACTGCGGAATAGGGCGAAGACGTCGTCCCGGAACGGGACGCCAAACAGGCGATCCACCTCGTCCAGCCCCCAGACGACCGGGCAGGAGAACTTGCCCAGCACTTCGCGCCGCACAAAACGCTCGAAGTTTGCATTGGCGCTGCGGGTTTCGCTCCAGACACTCGCCGGGGAGACCTCGCTCTCCAACTGATCGGCGATATTCTGCGCCAGCGCCCGGTAGAAGAGGTCGGACGTGAGCCAGTCGGCTGCGCTCAACTTTTGCAGGTCGGTCAGCACCACGGTCGCGCCGTCCTGGCGCGCCTGGTAGACTCCCCGCGCCAGCAGCGAGGTTTTGCCCACACTCCCCGGCCCTTTGATCAGCACGATGCTGTCTTGCCGCCGGATAGCCGCGTGAAACAGGGCATCAATCGGGCGTTCGATATAATCGGGGGAATCCAGCGGCACTGCGCCTCCCGTTGAGACAGGGAAGATCTCCCACTCCGGGGAATGGGCGGAGACAGAGAGGGCAGGAGCAGAGGATGGCTGCGGAGGCTGCTCCGGTCGGGCGGATCGGCACGGCGCGGCATTCCCCGCCACGGCGTAGACTGCCGCCTCGGATACCGGCGCTGTCGATTGGGGTTCGTAAAGCGCATCCGGATCACTCTGCAAACGCTTCACCAACTGGCGCAGCTCCTGCGACGGCTCGATGTCCATCTCTTCCCGCAGGCGCGCCTGCAGGCGCCGAAAGGCTTCGATGGCGCGCGTCGGATGCCCCTGCCGTGCCAGAACCCGCATCAGAACGAGCATCGCCGTCTCCCGAAACGGATCGGCATCTATCGCCCGTCGGGCGGCTATGGACGCTTCCTCCCAATTCTGCTGCCGCTCCAGGTCCTGCGCCCAATCCGCCAGCGCCTCCCCGTAATGACCCTGATAGACGGACTGCGCCCGAAGCGCCCAATCCTCATAGCAGCCTGTAAGCAAGGCGCCCCGATAGAGCGCGATGGCCTGCTCCCGCAGCAGGGCGCGTTCCGCAACGGCAGCCGTTCCACGCGCGCGCTTGAGCAGCGCATCAAATTCCAGGACATCGGTGGTGACGTGTTTGGAGCACAGGCAGATGGTCTGACGGTTGGCGAACAGCATCTCATTGTTGGAGAAGCCGGGTATTTCCAGGTCCCGCTTCAGGATGGACAGGGTGGTGCTGAGGTTCTGACGACCGGCATCGAGTTCCAGAGCCGGCCAGAAATGTTCGATCAACTCTTCGCGCGGAAAAGTGCATCGGGGGGAGAGAGCCAGATAGGCCAGCAGGAGCCCCGCTTTCTGCAGGCGGAATTGGGTGATGATGCGCTCCTGGTGGATGACGCGCAAGTTCCCGAACAGTTCGATACGACAGTAGGGCGTTGTTTCCGCTTGCATAGGAGGGCTCCTCAACATCACAGAACGGGGAGAGATTTAACAGCATCTTACCTGTAAGCGAACCAAAAATCACCTTAAAAAAGGTCCTTTTTGAATATTTTTGCTGCTCAATTGCATATTCAGGTTTTATTTGGATTTGATTTAGAGTTCCTTTAGATTTCGTTCAGGATGGCCTGTTACACTCTCTCTGTCGGCTCAAAAGCGAGCCCCGAGAAACCTTTTCATCACCAAGGAGAATTTATGAAACGAAGTGCCTCCCCCGGATTTACCCTGATCGAACTGCTCGTCGTGATCGCCATCATCGCGATCCTCGCCGCCATCCTCTTCCCTGTCTTTGCACAGGCCAGAGAAAAAGCGCGCGCAATCTCCTGTATCTCCAATGAGAAGCAAGTATCGCTCGCCATCCTTCAGTACGTGCAGGACTACGATGAGCAGATGCCCGCAGGAAATAATGGATTTCCTCAAGTTCTAGGACTTACGGGGGTCGGATGGTATGGCCAGTGCTATCCCTACATCAAGAACGCGCAGGTCGCCAAATGCCCCGATGATCCGACCGCTAACCTCGCTGCGACGGCATCCACTCCCGCCTACTACGCCTGCTCCTACATCTACAACCTCAACATTCCTAAGAGCGCGCCCGCTCTCGCCTCGCTCCAGGCGCCTGCCAGCACGGTTCTGTTTGCCGAAGGCATTCGCGATCAGGCGGAACTCACCTCCCCAGAGGAGTATTCGGGTGCGGGGACGTGCCCTGGGTCATCCGCGTGTGGGAGAACGGAGTCCGCTGCCGGGAATGGCCTTAACTGGATCGAATATCGCCCCGGCGGGGGCTATGTCTTCGCAACCGGCCCGCAGTACGATACCGGCATCATGGGCGGCTACAAGAACGCGCCCGCGCCGAACCCGGGCTTTATCCTGGTGAACAAGATGGATGGACGCCATACCGCGGGAGCGAACTTTGCGCTGGGGGATGGCCATGCCAAGTTCTTCCGACCGGACGCCGTCTCGGTAGGTATGAACGCCGTGAACTCCACCGATTCGCGCAATCCCGGCGCCAATCCGTGGTCGACGGCTGCCGGAACCTCCAACGGGACGTTCGCCGTGACCTTCAGCACCAACTAACTGTTTCGTAGTGGGAGGCGGAGGGGATTCCCCTCCCCACTACGGAACGGTACACACCACAGAGTTCGGATCTACCAGCTTAAGGGCATCCTTGCGCTGAGAGCAACCTGCGACACACAGAAGGGTCGCATCATGGATCAAAGGAGTGACGATTATGACTACACCGACGACGTCGAAAGGCGCAATCACTACAACGCAATCCAACGGTTCGGGCAACAACGGAGCGACAGGAACCGCCCCATCACCACAGGGGCAAACGAAAGGCGGATCCTCGACCTCCGTCAGCTCCACGACTGCCGGGGCTTCGAATCTGGGTTGGGGCGTGAACGCCCTGTCGGGTAACATTCTATCGGCCTATTTGCAGCCGATATTCGATCAAAACAAACTGTTTCCTGCCAAGAAGCCATCTATCCCCCAGCAGGCAAACCTTAACGAGCAGACCACTCTCACTTTTACCGGCGAATACGGCTACGACTACCTGGTTTCCCAATCCGCCTCCGTCGGAATCTCAGGGCACTACGCGGGGTTCTCGGGCTCTCTCCATGCCTCGTTTGGAACCACCCAGAGCCAGGAGTTCACCGAGAACTATGGTACCTGCCAGTACACCTTCCAGCTCTACCAGTTGACAATCCCGTCCAGCGCCTTCCAGAGCCTTCTAGCGGATGGTTTCAAGAATGATCTTAACACCATGGCGCCGCTGGACTTCTACAACAAATACGGGCCCTACTTTACCTCCAGTGTGATCGTGGGCGGCGCGCTCAACTCCTCCATCTATACCGTCGCGCAAACAACCTACTCCGATACTTCGATGTCCGTATCTGCGTCTGCCGCGTATAACGAGGGCATCGCGGGTGGTAAAGTCAACACATCGTACACCTATACCGACCAGACTACCAAGACCACCTACACCTGCAACTCCGGCATTACGGTGGTCGGGGGGACATCGAAGTTTGATGCAAACAACGCATTCGACGTAACGGAGTGGGAACAGACGATCGTTGGTAATCCGGCGACGATCTCTTATACGCTCACCCCCATGTGGCAACTGCTTCCCACGGGGCAACGCCAAACCGACCTGATAAATGCGATTGACGCCTATTTCAATCAGCCGAACCCGAACCTGCTTTCTCCGCTTACGCTCAAGACGTTTACGGCGACCAGCAATGTCACCGGTACAGAATCCATGGGCGTGGCCGTTGCTACAGGTTACAAGGTTCTCGGCGGAGGGGCTTCTTTGCAACAATCTAGCCCCAACAATCAGTTTCTGACATCGTCCAGCGTTGTGAAAGGCGCTCCTCCCAATCAGTGGAACTCCTCCGCCAAGTCGATGTATAACGCTACGAACGCGTCCCTCACAAGCTACGCGATCGCAGTGTACGATCCGGCCGATCTGCTGGATGTCGAGGTCTTCGACGTAAAAGGTGGCCCTACAACTCAGGATACCTATTCCTTCCTCTATACCGTCCCGGTTGGCGCCGGGTACGTGATGACTGGCGGGGGCATCGCCACATACCCCTCCAATACGAATGGGCTCATAATATCCGCGTCCTATCCGACCTCTCAGACACAGTGGACGGCTGCGGCGTCCGCACATTCCGGAGCGGCATGTACCGGATCGGTTGATGTGTCCGTCATCGGGATCAAGTGGCAAGTCCCTGCCGGTAAACCGCCGCTCGTGGTGGTTCAACAGTCGATCACGAGCAATATGCCGACAGAAATTCCCAGTCAAATGGTGGGCGTTGCGGCCAACTGTGCCATGGTCGGGGGCGGGGCCAATATCAACTCAGGCACCGCGCCCCCCGTGAATTACAATTCGTTGCAGAATTCGTATCCGTCTTCTGCAACGCAGTGGACCGCTAGCGGACACGACGCTAAAGTTGCTTGTAATGCGGTGATTACAGCCTACACGCTCGGGTTACAGGTAAAGTGGCAAAAAGCGGACGGTTCCGGTTTTGTGTACCTACCGTTCGGACCAGGCTGCCTGACTCCGCCGTCGGGGTGTGTGGTACCCACAAGCAGTCCCTAGTACAGCACGGCGTAAACCTTGCCGCAGTCCCGGTCGCAGACCGGTTGGCCGAAGGCCCATTAGACGGGTCGTTCACGGCCCGGCTTCCCGGAATGACTACGGGTCAACCAGGCAGAGATCCGGAAAGCCCCCTTCTACCTTGCGCAGAACTTGATACAGCCAGGTACGCATCAGTACCTGGCTGTAGCCATGCCCCATGAGATCCTCTGTCACTCTGCGGGAGGGGATTCGTAATAGAGATAGGGTACACTTAACGTGGATGAAATATATGCCGATGAGAGCAATATTTGGCACACCGGATACGTATAGAAGAGTGATAACCCTGAAGTTGAGAAATGCCCGCGTCTCGCCAGCGCCCCGGTGGAGCGCGGACGGTGGAGTAAGACAAAATGTTACCGAGAAAATGCCAACCATGGCGATGGTTGCTGCTCCTGGGCAGTGTCCTGGGAGTAGGACTGCTCTCTATCGCCCCGGTAATTGCGCAGGACACCGACCGGGGCGACTCCGATCCAAACTATCGGATGGGAGAAGATACGACCCTTTCGCAACCCCCGAGAGATAGCGATCCCGCTGACAATCCCCAGACAACGGACCCGAAAGCGGAGGGGCCGGTGCGCATGGCGCGCTTCGCCTACGTGAAAGGCGATGTGACCTGGCGTCCCGATGCCAACTCCGAGTGGTCGAAGGCCACGGCAAACCTGCCGATGCGCCAGGGGGCGGAGATCTGGGTCCATGACGGGGGCCGCGCCGACATCCAGTTCGATGACGGCAGTTCGCTGCGATTGGGCAACAATGCCCTTGCTATCCTCACAACCCTCTATAGCGACAACCAGGGCGAATTTTCGCAGATCACGCTCAATGATGGCCTGGCGACGATGCACTCGCGCCATGGCGTTTCCGTCTATCAGGTGGACACCCCCGCCGCATCGGTGAAGTTCAGCGGCGACACGCAGGTCCGCTTCGGCGTAGACGGCGGCTCCGAGATCGCCGTGCAGCGCGGCAGCGCGAACGTGGAGAGCCAGCAGGGCAAGGTCACTGTGGAGGAGGGCAAGTACCTCTATCTGGTGGATAACAATAGCCCCTTGACCCAGCGCTCGCTGCCCGGTCCGGATAGTTGGGATAAATGGAATGTCGAACGGAACCGGCTGATCGAAGGCAAATCGGAGACCGCGCAGCGCGTGCCCCCGAATATCGGCCTGGTAGCCGGGGATCTGGACGATTATGGAGCCTGGCGGGATGACCCCAAGTATGGCTCGGTCTGGGTGCCCCGTGTTAGTTCGCCCGACTGGCGTCCCTACTACTACGGTCACTGGGTCTGGGTGGACCCCTTCGGCTGGACCTGGGTCTCCGATGAGCCGTGGGGCTGGGCGCCGTACCACTATGGAACGTGGGTGGATGAGCCTTATGGCTGGGCCTGGTGCCCCGGCCCGCGATACCAGTACTGGTCTCCGGGCGTAGTGGGCTTCTGCTCCTACGGTGGGGAGATCGGTTGGGCGCCCCTGTGTCCATGGGAAGTGCGCTATCCGGTCGCCTTCGGGCTGGGCTTTGGAGTGCGGGACTGGTGGCTCTCGTTCTCCATCGGTTGGGCGGGATGCTACTTCCCCGGTCGCGATGGGTTCTGCGAGGGACGCCGGTTCGACAACTTTTTTGTGAACCGACGCTTCCATGATGGATCGCCCGCCTTTGCGCGGTTCCAGCACTCCGCAGAGGGCTTTGCGGCAGGTCACCACTTCGTTCCCTTCAACGCCAGCCATGCGGCGGGCGCGACCATCGCCAGCGCCTCGGCGTTCGGCGGGCGCGGTTCGTATCAGGCTGCCGCGCGGGGAACCTCGTTCTTTACGCGGGGACAGACGGTCGGCGCGCCTTCGGGCCGCACGCCGTTCTCCGGTCCGACTTCGGTGCAGCCCACCAGCCTGGCCCGAACGTCCACCCGCTCCTTCTCGCAGGGCGATCGCCCGCCGCAATCCGTGCTGCAGCGGAGCATCACGCGCGCCCCGCTGCCGACGAACGTCCAGCGGAGCCTGCCGGCAACATCGAACCGTGGCTCCATCGCGCAATCCGGATCGCCTCGGACGGGCATGCCCTCGGGCAGTACCGGGCGGCCCAGTACGGGCCTGTCATCCGGCTCCCTGGCGCAGGGCTCCAGCACAAGTCGCAGCCCGGCGGAGGCCGCACGCCAGGCCCGACAGACGCTCGGATGGTCCGGAGAGCATGGCAGTTCCGGCGGCTACTCTCGCGGCAATGGCGGATATGGAGAGGGTTCGTCCGGCGGAACGCGCAACTATGGCAGCAGCGGCGAGCGCAATGGATACGCATCGGGCCGTAACGGAGGGAACGGCTCCTCGCCGTACTCCTCCGGCCGTGGCTACTCCGGCGGATCGTATTCGGAACCGCGCGGGGGGACCTACTCGGGGCCACGCGGCGGCACTTACGGCGGATCTCCTTCCTATCGCGTCGGTCCCAATTACGGGAGCAGGAGCTACGGCGGAGGGAATAGCGGCGGCGGTGGCGGTGGTAGCCGGTCCGGTGGGGGAGGCGGTGGCGGTGGCCGCCCCAGCGGCGGTGGCGGTGGCCGTGGCCGTTAGATTCCGACCCCGTTGATCGTGAAAATGGGTCATCCCGCATTTCGGGATGACCCATTTTTTAATCACCCTAGCGCTAGTCGGAGAGGAGCGCCCGGATCAGCGTATCCGCCAGCCATGCTTCGTACTGATCCGCCGTCCAGCCGCGCTCGTGGACCAGCATGCGGTAGAGTTCACGCCCGGTCAGCCCCCAGAGTACATCGCGTGCGGTGGTCGCGTCCAGGCCCTCCCGCAAGCGTCCCGCCTGGATAATCAGCAGGATCGTCGATTCTTGCGCCTCATACCGGCGACACTCCAGCTTTTTGTCCAGTTCCGCCAGCTCCGGCTTCACCACTCCCGCGCCACGGAGCAGATCAAGCATCGTGCTCTCCGAGGCATAGATACTGCAGGCGATGCGTGCGACAAACCGCAAGCGCTCCGACGGCTCGGAGGTCTCGTAAGCCTGCCGGGCCAACTCCGCAAATCCGGGGCCGAACCGGGCCTGATCCAGAAGCTCCTCCAGGATGCCGGCCTTGGAGCGGAAGATAGCGTATACTGTCGGCGCAGCCACCCCGGCCTCCTTCGCAATGGCATCCACGGTCATTTTTGCATAACCGTGCGTTAAGAGCAGACTGCGGGCCGCATCGGCGATGCGACGACGGGTCTCATCGGCCTGGCGCTGCCGTGCGGGAGATTGATAGGTTCGGCCTGAAGGATGGGCCATTTGGGGCTTGACACCTCTCTTTCAATAGGGTATAACTTTCAATATTGAATATATGATACTATATTCAATTCTCTCCCGGCAACGTGACCGGGGTAGGTGACCGCACCAGACTGCGGTACAGCGATAAGAAGGAGTGGAACGATGATACTCGTAACCGGAGCGACCGGCAATGTCGGCAGTGAATTGGTCTCCCAACTGCTGGACCGGAACCAGCAGGTACGTGTGCTGACGCGCGACCCGCGCAAAGTCGCCCAATGGGGGGATCGCGTGGAGTGCGCGGTGGGCAGCTTCGATGAGCCCGCCACGTTGGACGCGGCCCTGAAGGGCGTGGACAAGATGTTCCTGATGACATCCGAGATCGGGTCAGGGCAAGTCGAGGCCGCGATAAAGGCGGCTCGGCAGGCAGGCGTGCAGCACGTCGTGTATCTCTCATCTACGGGCGCAAACCATCCGGACCTGCTGCTCGGCAAGTGGCATCAGGATCGGGAAGCGGCGATCCGCGCCTCCGGAGTGGCCTGGACCTTCCTGCGTCCGGGAAATTTCATGTCCAATACGCTGATGTGGGCGGAGACCGTCAAGACGCAGGGAGCTGTGTACTTTCCCGGCGGCGGTCAATCTGCTCCGATAGACCCGGAGGACATCGCTGCCGTCGCCGCCGTCGCACTGACCCAGGCAGGCCACGAAGGGCAGATTTATGAGCTTACCGGCGAGGAACTGCTCACCGTCGCGCAACAGACGGAGATCCTCTCCCACGTTCTGGGCAAGCCGCTCCGCTATGTGGACGTGCCTCCTGCCGTTGCCAGGGAGGGGATGCTGCAGCGGGGCATGCCGCCGATCCTTGCGGACGCGGTCGCGCAGGTCTTCACCTATGTGCGCGACGGCAGGGGCGCGCAGGCCACGGATACCGTCGAACGGGTCGTCGGGCGCAAGCCCCGCACGTTCGAGGCCTGGTGTCGCGATCACGTGGCCGCCTTCCAGTAGTCCGCCCGGAATCCGCCCAGATCCTGCCTTGCCCACATCTTGCGAAGGACCGATTTGTGGTTTACAAGGGAGTTTAGTCCATCGTGCCAAATCTACTTATCGCGTATCAAGAACTTACAGTGGGAACAGATCAGAGTGTTCGGGAAGACGCGCAGCGTCTCCTTCAACTCGATCCGCCGCTTATCTCCCGCCCGCTTCGCTGCAGCGGGGGCAACGGTATTCTTGAAAAACTGGTTTGTCAGATGCGCGATACCCCGAACGATGATGCTGAGCGGGCGAAAGGATCTGGGGCGGAAACTATCGTCATCATCATCCGCAGTGTAGCCTTCATTCACCTCGATGGAGAGGTAGTCGCGGAGCATGACCATACTGTGCTGGCACTTGGGGCAGTCTTTGCCGGTGCTGTCATCATAGTCCAGTTTGTAGTTCGATTGGCTCATCGTTGTGAAACCCCGCATGCGTTATGGGTGAGAGGGACAGGGCGCGTTGGTTCGCTCAGAGTGGCGACACGCCGGTTCGCGCTGCGCTATTCCGTTAGTATACTCTGCTTGCGGGTGATTCCGGTAAAAGGGGTTCAAGAGGGGGTACGATCCGATTCTATGGAGATGTTTCGGTCTCTGGATGGAATAGATGGAAAGGCTAATGCGAGGTAAGGAGGAGTGCATGGCTCTGTGCGCCGCGAAGGGCGTTCGCCGCAATCTCTCCCTGGTCATTGATGCCCACGGCGCTCTTTAGAGGATACCCCGGCGCTTTCGGCAGGAGACGGGAGAGTAACTCCAGGCGTTTGCCACGCAGGCAGAACGCCGCATCGGCGCCCTGATTGCCGTCGGCATGGAGGCCCGAGCAGAGGCCGACGACCTGGCCGCGCGCATTGATCCCGTTCACTTCGGAATCGTCG
>Ga0070734_10004313_pt1 | contig 13647 bp, 11 predicted proteins | sample Coa_R1_8_FD_66444 | JGI IMG/M metagenome (GOLD analysis project Ga0070734, IMG submission 66444) | Surface soil microbial communities from Centralia Pennsylvania, which are recovering from an underground coalmine fire - Coalmine... | ecosystem: Environmental > Terrestrial > Soil > Unclassified ...
CAGCGGGCGAGGCTTGCGTGTCCTCAGCGCATCGCGCTCACCCGGCGCGTGTCAGTGGGGCGGTGGCCACGTTGCCGCGGTCGGTGGGGTTCTGCCACGTCATGTGCAGGCTGTCCGTTCCGGTCCGGCGGAGCCTGATCAGGCCGTCCGGCACGCACAGCCGCCGCCGGTTCACCGTCATGTCCTGACGGGCGGACGCCGCCCGGCCCGAAATTCTGATCATGACGAGCTTGCCGGAGCAGCCAAGCGTCGGGAACCGGAACGTGCCCGTCCGGCCCGAGCGCACGAACTTCAGGTCCGCCTCCCAGTGGGTCACCCGTCCGGTCGGCTGGCTGGCCGGCCCCGTCCAGGTCCCGCTGAGCCACGAGGCATGCCGCGAGGCCGGCGGCTGGCCCGTGGCTGTCACACCGAGGAGTCCCGGTTGCTGCGTAAGCAGCCACCAGCCGGCCAGCACGACGGCGACGGTGATGAACGCGAGGGCCACCCGCCGACGGCCGGTGCGCCGCCGTGGAGGCCCGCCACCGGGCGCCGGCGGAGCCGGCGGATACCAGCCGTCCGCCGGGCCAGTCGGAACAGGGGAGGACGTGACGTGGTCCAGGGAGGTGCGGTCAGGTCTCCCGCCGGCAGGCGCCTTGCCGGTAGTCGTCTCGCCGACAGGGATCCGACCGGCAGGCACCGTCGCGGCAGATCCGGCCGGGTGCGGCGCGGAGCGGGCGGCCAGCGCCCGGGTGAGCTGTGGCGGCAGCCATGGCTGGGCGATCTGTCCGGTCCTGCCGATGGTGTGCCCACGGCACCAGGCCACGACCTCAGCCGGCGTGGGCCGGTCTGCCGGGTCCTTGGCCAGGCAACGGCTGGCCAGCGCACGCAGCTCCGGCGGGCAGCCAGTCAGGTCCGGCGGCTCGTACCGGATCCGGTACAGCACTGCCAGGTCGGGACCCTCGCCGAAGGCCGGTCGGCCGACGGTCGCGTAGACCATCAGCGCACCGAGCGCGAACACGTCGGTCGCCCCGGACACCGGCTGTCCAGCTATCTGCTCGGGAGCCATGTAGTGGGGGGAGCCGACCCGGGTCCCGGTACCTGTCAGCTCGGTCTCCTCCGCCGCCCGGGCAATGCCGAAGTCGATGACCCGCGGCCCGTCGGGCGCCAGCAGGACGTTGGACGGTTTCAGGTCACGGTGGACGAGGCCCGTCGCGTGGATGATCTGCAGCGCCTCGGCCACGCCCGCAGCCAGGATGGCTACGGTGCGGACCGGCATCGGCCCGTACTGGTCCACCGCCTCACGCAAGGACAGGCCAGGCACGTACGCCGTCGCCAGCCACGGGGGCGTGCCGGCCGGATCGGCGTCCAGCACCTGCGCGGTGTATATCCCGTGTACCCGCCGGGCGGCCGCCACCTCCCGCTCGAACCGGCAGCGAAACGCGCCGTCACCGGCCAGATGGTGGTGCATCACCTTGAGCGCGACCGGCCGGCCGCCGGGAGTGAACGCCAGGTAGACCTGGCCCATGCCGCCTGATCCCAGTCGGCCCCGCAACCGGTAACCGGCTATCTCCCGTGGGTCACCAGTGGCGAGGGGCACTAGGCCCAATGGACTTTACCCTCTGTGCCGGGTGACGGCGCCCAGTCCGGATGACCCCGCCGAGCCGCGAGGAACTCCTCGTGGATCTCCCTTGTGCCGGAAGGCCAGCTGCGGTGGTACCGGAGCCAGCTCAGATAGGCGACGGCCCCCGCGGCAAGCCAGAGGGTGGACCGGATAGGCGCGGTGACGGCGGCGTAGACATACATCCATCCGGCGAGGGCGGGGGGGCTCGCCGACAGCAGGCCAATCGGTCGGTGGAACCTGTGGCCCCCGGCCGGCACTGCCCCGGCGCCTGTTTCGCTGCGATTTGCAGCTGCGGAGTCCGCCATGGCGACTCCAACTCCCCCGTACCAATGAAGTAAACAATCTCCGGGCGCCTGCTGCTCTTCGCGCTGTTCAGGGCGAATGCTGGAGAGCCGGGTCACCCCGGCCGGTTGCGGACACGCTTAGGCTCATCCGCCTGGACGCCGGTGTTGTTCTCGTTAGCTTGCGCCGGCGCCGGGTAGCCCACCGTGATGGGTCGTGCTGAGCTGGGTGACCTTATCGCTGATCGCTACCGGCTCCGGGTTGTCATCCGGCGGGGCGGGATGGGGGCTGTCTGGCTGGCTGGAGATGAGTTACTGCACAGGCAGGTGGCGGTAAAGGAGATCCCCTGGGTGCCGCAGCCCGGTGCCGGGGGGCAGGAATCGCGGCGCGAGCGGGCTTTCCGTGAGGCTCGTGCAGCGGCTGGGCTTGATCACCCGAACATTGCTGGCATATATGACGTCGTCCAAGACGACGGCCGGCTATGGATGGTGATGCAGCCTGCCCCGTTCAGGTTTCCTTACCGTTCGCTCAGCGATGTTGTGCAAGACGATGGCCCGCTGCCGCCGGTTTGGGCTGCCCGGGTTGGCCTGCAGATTCTCTCTGCGATTCAGGCAGCACATGGCGAGGGTGTCCTGCACCGCGACATCAATCCGAGCAACGTCCTGCTCGGCCCAGCGGACCGGGTCATGCTCGCCGGCTTTGGCATGGTCACCGCTGATGGCAGCCCCGCGTTGACGACTCCGGAAGCCTTCACTGGGTCACTGGCCTACATGGCGCCTGAATGTGCCCGCGGCGAGCCTGCTACCCCTGCTGCAGATCTCTGGTCGCTCGGGGCCACCTTGTACGCGTCGGTTGAGGGACGGCCGCCCTTCCACCAAGACGGAAAGGTGGCTGTCCTCACTGCTGTCCTGGGCGATTACGTCGATCCGCCAAGCCATGCAGGGCCGCTGTGGCCGCTGATCAGTGCATTGCTCTGCAAAGACCCCAGCGTGCGTCCCGACGTGGCCGAGGCGGAGCGGCTGCTTCAGTCCGTGGCAGGTAGCCGCAGTGGCGCACAATCTGCTCGGCTCGCGGCAGAAGCCACGCACCCGGCAGTCAGCGCCAGCCCAGTGTCTGGCAGTGATCTGATGCACCGCCCCAACGGCGCATCATCAAATACGGCGGCCAGCAACCCGTCACAGATGAAACCGGCAGCAGCCGCGAGCGCCGGTTCCGAAGCAGACTTCGTCCCCAGGTTCGGGCCCCGCGGTGAAATGCCCGCCGGCCAAATCCCGGCACCAGGACATCGCACCCAGGAAAACCTTCTGCCCGACAGGCGCCGACAGTGGTGGCAGCTTGTCGCCGCCACCGCCGTAACCGTCATCATCGCGGCGATCATCGCCCTTATTGACCTTGCGCCCAAGGACACGACAAGCCACCAGATAACCGCACCAGGCCAGCGTGCCGTGTCACCGGGCTATCCGGCAGCCATGCCAGGCCACCAGCGACTCTCACCGGCACCGGAGGCACCCCATGCGCGCCCGGCCCCGCCCCGCCATCCTGCCGCGCCGGGGCCATCGAGCCCGAGTTCCCCGGCACCGGGCCACAGCGGGCTGGGGAATCTTCCCGGGGGATTCTCCTGGTATCACGACCCGACCGGGTTCTCGATCGGCATGCCGAAAAACTGGCAGATCTCCCACCAGGGACACCTGGTCTACATACAAGACCCCAACAGCGGCAGGTTCCTGATCATCGACCAGACCACCCATCCCAAGCCAAACCCGCTGGCCGACTGGCGGCAGCAGGAAGCCGCCCGCATCAGCACGTTTCCGGGCTATCACCGGATCCGCCTCCAGGCGGTGCGCTACGCCCAGGCCGAACGGGCAGCCGACTGGGAGTTCACCTACGACGACAACGGCCGGCTCACCCAGGTACTCAACCGCAACATACTGGCTAACGCCCATCATGCATACGCCCTGTACTGGTCCACCCCGGCCAGCGAATGGAAGACGAGTTACCACTACTTCCTGGCCTTCGCCGCCACCTTCCGCCCCGCAGGGAGGACCAGCCCAAAACGCTGACATTGCGGGTCCTCCCGCGGCACGCCGCTGTGACGAGGGTGGCCTAGCCGCTTCACCAACCGCGTAGCACCCTGCCAAGCCCGGAATCCGTGGATTAGACAGATCCTCACGTCCATGGTCGTGTCAACGATCGGGCCGCGTTCGGGTCCCAGGGAACACGCTCACGGGAGGCCTGCGCGATGCGAGGGGAGCGTAATGTCGTGTCGGCCAGTGAGCCTTTTCCAACCTGATCTTGGGTGAGCCGGGCATACGGGTTGAGCAGGGCGGCGTGTCGGCTTCGGGTGTAGCGAAGCCCCTGGTAGATGAAGCGATCACCACAGTCCTTCGTCTGCCCAGGGGCCTCGATGCTTTTCTACAGTGCTGCGCTGCCGTTGTCTCGTGCGACCTTGAACTACCTGGCGGGCGTCATCCCCGGCTTCGCAGGCAGATCGGCTCTGGCTAGCGCAAGCTGAACCCCGGGCAGCAGGCCCTGCTGGTCCACGCCCACCTGCGCAACGGCGAGACCTTCGCCGCGCTGGCCGCCGGGTTCGGCGTGGGCACCGCGACGGCCTGGCGGTATGTGCACGAGACGGTGGCCTTGCTGGCCGCCCGCAGCCCGAAGCTGGACACGGCACTGCGCGCGGCCGAACGGGCCGGGCATGCGTTCGTGGTGATTGACGGGACGCTCATCCCCATCGACCGGGTCGCCGCTGACCGGCCGTTCTACTCCGGCAAGCATCGCAAGCACGGGATGAACCTGCAGGTCATCGCCAGCCCGCACGGATACATCTTGTGGGTCTCCGGGGCCCTGCCGGGCGCCGTCCATGACCTGACCGCTGACTGCTCACCAGGACGAAGATCAGGAACAGCACGAACCCGATGAGGTCGAGAACTAGCCCGAACGAAGAGATGACGCCGCCGCGGCCGAAGCCCTGGAGGAAGAACAGAATCCCGGCGAGGATCGAAGCCCACCCCAGCCAGCGCGGCAGGACGCCGCTGCCGATCACGAGCACGCCTGCCGCGAAGGCAAAGAGGCTGCCGAACACGTCCGCGACACTGTCCAGGCCATAGGTCATCAGGTACAGCGTGTAGGACACACCCTGATCGTGCTGAGACCCGAACGACGCGAGCTTCGCGCCGAGCAGGCCGAAGATACCGACGTCGCTGACGGCATGCAAGGCAATAAAGAGCGCTCCGCCCAGCACCAACGAGCCAAGGAACCGCGTCCGATCGGTGTCCTGGCGCAGCAGGTCATACAGCTTGGACAGGTAGATCAGAAACATGGCGGCATAGACGACGGATAGGTATGTGACCACCAGCAGCCGCCCATTGTGGCCATAAAGGGTGTTCGCGAACTTCGCCGGAGAGCCGTTCTGGCTCAAGCCACCGCCGAGCACTCCGACCACGCTCTCCGCCACCAGCGCGATAACATAAAGAATGCCGCCGCTCAGGCATACCGCGCCCACGCGCTAACAGTCCGCGTCGCTACCACCATGCCATTTCCCCCATCCTGCCCTTAGGCGGCGCGAGAGGAAGCCGGGAAAGGTGAAAGGCCCATCAGTGTTGCAGGTCGAAGGTCAGTATCCCCTTCGTACCACCTGTGAGCGTGCGGACGCGTACCTCACCCTTCGCGCCCTCGTACTTGCCGGTGCCGCCCGTGACGGCCCCGGCGTACGGTGCCAGGCTGCCCAGGGTAATCAGCGCCTGCGCGGTGATCTGCGCGCCGCCGAATGAGTACGTAGCGACGCACTGCGCCTCCTGGCGTGCCAGGGATACCGTCGTGCACACCGCGCCCTCATGCCCGACCTGTTTTCCGCCCTGCAGCAGCTTCTCAGCGAACACTATTTCGTCCCCCAGGGAGGGTCCCGTGCTGCTAACAGGAACGAGGCTCAGTTCTGTGACGATGGCGACCACGCGGATGGCCTGATGCTGGCTGCTGTTACCAGAGGAACCCCAAGCGGGAGTAACTACACCAGCCACCAGCGCCGCCACCGCGATAGCCGCGCCAAGAATGCCCAGCCGCTTTCCCATGAGACCTCCCCTGTCCTGCCGTTATACGTGTTATGAAATTTCGCCCACGTGCATGGCGTCGGGATGCAGCCTCACGAGCTTGCTGAGGGATCAGCAACTCCAAAAAGAAGAAGCTCCACACCCAGCCGCACTGCCACCGCATTCCGCGGACGCACGCTGCCAGGGTCTGGAGCAACACGGCAACACTACTACCATCTCAAGGCCAACTCCAAGATCAAGACCGAGGTGGGTACCCAGACGTTCACCGTGCTGGCGGAGGAACTGGGCGACCGCCCGTGCCGGGCTGTAGCCCAAGCTGGTATCACTCAGGTCAGGACCAGCGCGGAACGGTGTGGCATTTCCGACCTAGCTAGTGGCCAGGATTATGCGTTTCTGCGGGGTTGCCGCCCCCTGAAAGGATGCGCGCTATTCCCCCAACGGCGCTGGCGGCCGAGTCACCTAGGAGACATACCGCACAAATCGGTCAGAGCGAGCAGGGCTTCGGCGCTGCTTCGTCTCGCGGCCTCTCTTGTTTCCCGGGGGGATGGGGCGTAGCGTTCGGGACTAGGAAGGGTGCTCGTTTATCCGCGCGTAGACGAGATTTTAGATTCCTTTTATCTGTATATAGACGAGATTTTAGGGATTTCTTCTGGCTGCTCTGGACCTCGGTGGCGCCCTGGCGCGCAGCAAAGCTGAGGTGGCATATGGCAGCAACTGTTCTTTTTCTGTCCGGTTCTTTTTCTGTCCCGTTCTTCGTTAGCGGTCATCGGGTCTTGCTCGCCAGCGACGCGCAGGCTGTCCGGCCGATGGCGCCCGCCGGGCAGCACGGGTGCTGCTGGCATGGCCGCACAGCCGTGTCAAGCCGGGCGTTGCCTGATTCTCACCGGCTCGCGCTGTGCTTTGGGGTCCGCTGAGGTTACCCTCGTGCGTAACCGCAAGACCAGCACAGTGCGGCGGCTCTTGCTATGCGCGGCGATGGCACCGCCCTGGGCGGCTGCCTCCTGGAAGTCGTATCTGCCGAAGCTGTCCGCGGGCCGGCGGCCCGCGGATTTCGGCGAGTACTGCGACCAGGTCGCCGCGAGTATGGGCCGGCCGGGATACGCGAAGGCGTTTTCGCGTACTACCCGCACCAGCCACGACCCGGCGCAGGCGTGGCTGGCCGACGTCACGGCGCCGGCCAGGGTCGTGATGGGCGAGCAGGATCCCGACTTCCCCGATCCGCGGGCCGAAGCTGACTGGATCGCCCGCGCGCTGCGGGCACGGGTCGTGATGGTGCCGCAGGTCGGGCATTATCCGCAGTCGCAACGGCCCGACCTCACCATCGGCGCTGTCCTGCGCTTCCTGGAATCGGTTACGGGCCGTGGCTAGGGCACGGCCCGTGCCGCCCAGCGTGCCCACGGAGACCGGGCGGATCGTCGGGGAGGTAACCCCCGCCGCGGAACCGGAAATGAGCAAGGCCAGCAGCGTCACTCCCGCCGCCGCTCGCACGAGCGGCGCGGTGACCGGAGTGCCGCTCCGCTGGCTGCGGCTGGAGGGCGGGGTGTTGCTGGCCGGCTCTTTGATCGCCTTCTCGGCTACCGGTCAGCCGTGGTGGCTGGTCCCCGCCGTCATCCTGGTTCCCGACGTGCTTGCGGCGGGTTACCTCGGCGGTACCCGGCTGGGCGCGCACCTGTACAACCTCGCGCACGGCACCATCCTGCCGGCTGCGCTCGCGGGGCTCGGCTGGTGGCAGGGCAGGCCTCTGGTCCTAGCGCTCGGCCTGGTCTGGCTCGCGCATATCGGCGCGGACCGGCTACTGGGTTATGGCCTGAAATACGGCGACAACTTCCAGCACACCCACCTTGGCCAACTCGGCCAGCCCGGAGGCACATCGTGAAACCTCGGCCGATCAGCACAGGCCGGCCACGCGTCACAGGGCCGCCAGGCCGTTGGCCTTCGCGACCAGGGCGGCCGCTGGGCATCACTGCACTTCCTGGTGACGATCCCGGAAAGGGTGATCCTGCTATGAGCGGCGAGCGTTCCGCGCCGATGACTGCGCCGTCAGGCACTCCGGAAAGGATCAGGGGCGGTACACGGCGCCTGGCCAGGTTGATCGGCGCCGGCGTGGCCGCCGCGGCCTTGGTGTCCGTGCTCGTCCCGGCACTCGGGGCCGGCCCGGCGGGTGCCGCGGGCACCTCGGGCGTGGTGCCGGCCGTCGCCTGGCACCGGTGCCCGGCGGGCAGCGCGGGCGCCATAGCGGGCGGTTTCTTGTGTGCGACCGTCGCGGCGCCGCTGGACTACCGGGATCCGTCCGGGCCGAAGATCAGCCTGGCGGTGGTGGAGCACCCGGCCACCGGGCCGGCCAGCCGCGGCGTGATCTTCTTCAACCCGGGTGGCCCAGGCGGGGCCGGCACGGTACAGCTCCCGGCATTTATCGGGTTCTTCCCGAGGGAGCTGCTGCGCGACTACGACATCGTCAGCTGGGACCCGCGCGGGTCCGGCGCAAGCACGGCGGTCCAGTGCTTCGCGAGCCAGGCCGCGGAAAGCGCGTTCCTCGGTAAGTACGCTCTGTTTCCCGTCGGCCCACGCCAGCAGGGCGCCTACATACAACGGTGGCGCGAGTTCGGCAGGATCTGCGCCGCCCGGAACGGCGCACTGCTTGGGCACGTCTCGACCGCCGACTCCGCCCGCGACCTGGACCTGCTGCGCCAGGCGCTCGGCCAGCCCAAGCTGAACTACCTGGGCATCTCCTATGGCACGTTCCTGGGCGCCACCTACGCCAACCTGTTCCCGCGCCGGGCCGGCCGGCTGGTGCTGGACGGCAACGTCCCGCCCCAGGCCTGGACCAACAGCGGGCAGCCACACCCCCGGCTGAGCACCTACCTGCGGATGGGCAGCGACAAAGCAGCCGCCAAAGCACTGGATGCCTTCCTGGCCATCTGCGGGCAGCGCAGCACCCAGGCCTGCGCGTTCTCGGCCGGCAGCCCCGCCGCGACCAAGGCCAAGTGGAATGCGCTGCTGGCCCGCCTCAGGCAGGCACCCATCACCGTGGGCGGCACAGCCTTCACCTACGCCTTTGTTGTCACCACCGTCAGCTTCGGGCTCTCCTTCGTGCAGCCGTTCAGCACGCCCGTACCTGGCAACAGCGCCCCCGGCTGGTCCGGGGTCGCCCAGGGCCTCCAGCAGCTCTGGGCGGCGCGCAACGGCACGGCGAGCGCCACACCGGGCACGCCGCCGGCCGCCGCGGCGGCCACCGGCCAGCGCTACGGGGGGGCCGAGCAGGGTTTTGCGGTCCAGTGCAACGAAGCGCCAAGCCCTCCCGCGAGCGCCTACCCCGGCCTGCAGCGCCTGCTGCTGCACCGCAGCGGGCCGATCGCCCTGCCGGATCTGTGGACCCTCGACGAGCCCTGCGCCACCTGGCCCGTGCGCGGGCAGGACACCTACACCGGCCCGTGGAACGCCCCCACCAGCCCCATCCTGGTGATCGGCAACACTACCGACCCGTTCCTCCCGCTCCGCGACGCCATCGCCATGACCCACCAGCTCGGCAACGCCCGGCTGCTGGTCGTCCACGGCTACGGCCACACCGCACTCCTCAACCCCAGCACCTGCGCCAGCAACTACATGACCACCTACTTCCGCACCGGCGCTCTCCCCCCGAAGGGAACCGTATGCCACCAGAACCTCCCGCCGTTCCCGCCCCCCGCGGGGTGACACAGCCTGCGCCGGGTCGGGTCAGGCTCCGCCACGCTGGCCTGAGACAGCCCAGCCGAGCGCTGACGCCGCAAGCCCCGGGGGCAGCGGCGGCCGGGGGCTGCCCATGCGCGGGCGGGATGGCATCGATGGGAGGTGCGGCGCAGTGACCGGGAAAGGCGAGGCGGTGACCGCACCGGGCGGCGTGGCAGGCGTTCCGCCGGGTCCCGCGGTGCGGCAGGCGGCGCGGCGGCGGCGCCCGACCGGGGCGCCGCCGCCGCTGCCGCATCCGGTCTCGGTCACCACCACGGCCTGGCTGGTCCTTGGGGCCGTGGCGCTCGCCGGCGCGTTCCTGGCGTCCCAGCACACGCCGTGGCTCCGGGTTGATGACCGGGCAAGCACGTGGGTGCTGCGTCTCCTGGCCGGGATACGGACGCCATGGCTGACCGATGTGGCCAATGGGATCAACGGGGCGGGCTCCGGCTGGGGGGTCACCGCGCTCGGCCTGTCGGTGGTTGCCCTGACGATGGCGTTCCGCCGCTGGCGGCACTTGCTGGTGTTCTTTGGCAGCGTGTTGTTCCTGGAGCTTGTCGGGAAGTCGATCTACTACGGGCTGTCCAGGCCGCGCCCGTACGGCGTGCCGATCATCGGCAGCTGGGGCGGGTACTCGGGGATTTCCCCCCCGGTGGCGGTCGTCGCGATCTTCTTGATGGGCGCCGTCTACTGCCTGGCCGTGCCGGGCCGCGGCCGCTCCTGGACCAAGGCAGCGGCAGCCGCCGTGGTCGCCGTGTTCGGCCTGGCCCGCCTGTACCTGGGCCTCGATCACCCGGGCGACCTGCTGCTCGCCGTAGCGTTCGCCGTAGCGATCGCGGTCACCGCGTTCCGGTTCTTCACCCCGAACGCGGTGTTCCCCGTCGCCTACCGGCGCGGCAACACCGCGCACGTGGATGTGACCGGCCGGCGGGGGCAGGCGATCCGCCAGGCCGTGCACGACCAGCTCGGGCTCACCGTGACCGAGATCAAGCCGGTCGGCCTGGAGTCCTCCGCAGGCTCCACGCCGTTGCGGCTGCGGGTCGAAGGCGGCCCGGAGGAGTTCGTGTTCGCCAAGCTCTACACCAAGGGCCACGTCCGCGCCGACCGCTGGTACAAGCTGTGGCGGACCATCTTGTACGGCTCCCTGGAGGATGAGCACCCCTTCCAGACCGTGCGGCGCCTGGTCGAGTACGAGGACTACGCCCTGCGCCTGCTGCAGGACATCGGGGTCCGCACGGCCCGGCCGTACGGCATCGTGGAGATCACGCCAGAACGCGAGTACATGCTGGTCACCGAATTCCATACCGGCGCCGTCGAAATCGGCGAAGCCGACGTCGACGACACGGTGATCGACCAGGGACTGCAGCTGATCCGCACGCTGTGGGACGCCGGGATCGCCCACCGCGACATCAAACCAGGCAACCTGATGGTCCGCTCCGGGGAGCTGCTGCTGATCGACGTGGCCTTCGTCCAGGTCCGCCCGTCACCATGGCGGCAGGCGGTCGACCTGGGCAACATGATGCTCGTCCTGGCCGTGCGCGCCGACCCGCAGCGGGTCTACCGGCGGGCGCTGGCGTACTTCACCGAAGCCGAGCTCGCCGAAGCATTCGCCGCCACCCGCGGGGTCGCCAGCCCGACCCAGCTGCGCGCCTTCATGAAACGGCACCCGCGCGACCTGCTCGGCGAATTCCGCGCCCTCGCCCCGCAGCGGCCGCCGATCGCGCTGCAACGCTGGAGCATCAAGCGGGTCGCGCTGGCGGCCGCGATGCTCGCCATCATCACCGCCGCCGTGGGGGAAACAGGGAACGCCTTCTTCCCGGCGGCCAGAAATCTGGGCGCCTACGCCCCCAGCTGCGGCACCGGCCATTCGATGATCCTCAGCGCCCAGGCAGTCCCCTCCGCTGCCTTGCTGCCCTGCATCGCCGCGCTTCCGGCAGGCTGGAGCATCGGCGGCACGGACATCGCCAGCGGGCAGGCCAGCTTCGCGCTGGACTCAGACCGAGCCGGGCCGGCGTCAGGCCTGAACCTCACGCTGGGTAGTGCGGGCACCGTCAATGAGGTGACGATCACCCTGACCGCCGCCTGCGACACCTCAGGCACCCGGCAGATCCCCTCCGACCAGCCAGGCACACGCCTGTTCGAGCGCCCGGCAAGCCCGGTCCCGCAGTACTCCGAGCTCCGCTACTACACCTTCCCTGGCGGCTGCGCGACCTACCAGTTCCGCTTCGCGCGAGGTGCGTCCCAGGTCGTGACCACCACCGTCGGCACCGCGGTGGCGTTCATGCCGCGGTCGGCGCTGGTCAGCTACGTCCGGCGCACCGCGGGCCTTGCCTTGTGCGGGCGGGGTGCCGCATGCCCGGGATGACCCAGCCGGCCGCAGCCCGGCGGGAGGAAGACGCGCTGCTGCCCAACCCCCGGCGGGCCGCTCTGCTGACCGCGGGGATGGTGGCGCTCACCGCCGTGGTGTTCGCCCTAGTCGCCGAGCACGGCACGCTGGCCCGGATCCAGCGGCTGGACGACGCGTGGCTGCGGCTGATGGTCTCCGGCCGGGCACCGGCGCTCACCGTGATCGCCAAGGTCTTCAACGTCCTCGGGCTGGTGTATGTCACGCTGCCGGTGCGGATCGTCCTGGCCGGATACCTTGCCCTGCGGCGCCGGTGGTGGCATCTGGCCGCCTTCATCGCGGCCGTGGTGGCATCGGAGGTCCTGATCGGCTTGCTGAAGGGGATCTACGACCGGGCCAGGCCGCCCGGGTCGCTGGTCGCCACGAGCGGCGCGTCGTTCCCGTCCGGGCACGCCGTCGCCGCGTCGGTCACCGTCGTAGCGGCGGTCATCGCCCTGGTCCCCGCGGGGCGGCAGCGCGCATGGTGGGGCGCGGCCGCAGTGGCGTTCTCCATCCTGATGGGGCTCTCCCGCGCCTACCTGGGCGCCCACTGGCTGTCCGACGCCACGGCCGGGATCCTGCTCGGCACATCCTGCGCCCTGCTGGCCGCCCTGATAGCCGACCAGTTCCAGCGGCAGCAGCTCAAGCGGAGGCGGCCTGTCGGAACGCGAGGCCCGGCTGGCGTCCCCCCGCCGGAACCCGCGGAAAGGGGACGGAACCTGGCATGAATCCGAACCAGGGCCACCAGCGAGGAAGGACCCATCCAGGCGGCAATCTGACGGCCGTGGATGAGCCGCCCGGCGGCACGGAACCGATCACGCAGCATGCTGGGCGGTTCCTGCCGGCCTCTCGGTACCGTCATCCGGGCGACGTCATCCGCCTGATCATCAGCGGTCTGGTGCTCGCCGGGACGCTCGCAGCAGTCATAGTGGCGCACCGCCGGCTGCTCGGTCCCGGCGCGGCCGCCGTGACCTGGCTGGGAACTGACCAGGCCGGACGGCTGCTCACTGCCCTGCTGCAGGTGGCCATGGTCGTCGCGGCTGCCGGGATCGTGGCCGCCACCCTGTGGCACCGCCGGTTCCGCCTGCTGGGCGGCCTGACCGCCGGGGCCGCCGCGGCCGGCGCCATGCTGGCAGGCATCTTGTACCTGGCCGGAGACCAGCACCCGCACGGAGTCACGGCCGCTGCCGGGCGCGGCTCGCTGCTGGCCAGCGCAGCGTTTCCGGGCCCGGCCCTGCTCGCCGCGGCGGCAGCGGTCACCGTGGCCGCAGCCCCGTGGCTGAGCCGTCCCTGGCGCCGGACGGCATGGATCACGCTGGGTGCCGCAGCCGCGGCCCGGCTGATCACCGGCACCGTCCTGCCGGCCGAACTGATACTCGCGTTCGCCGCCGGGGTGACCGTCGGCGCCGGTGTGCTGGTGGCCTTCGGCGTGCCCGACCGGCGGATAGGGCCCGGTGGGATCGCGGTCGCGCTGCGGTCCGCCGGCCTGCCAGTGACCTGCGTCGAGCCGGCCCGCGTCGAGGCGAAGGGCTCCCGGAAGTTCGTGGCGGTCGCCGGGGAGGGGCGGTGGCTGTTCATCAAGGCCCTCGGCGCCGATCAGCGGGACGCCGACCTGCTCTACCGGGCAT
>Ga0070734_10004314_pt1 | contig 13646 bp, 12 predicted proteins | sample Coa_R1_8_FD_66444 | JGI IMG/M metagenome (GOLD analysis project Ga0070734, IMG submission 66444) | Surface soil microbial communities from Centralia Pennsylvania, which are recovering from an underground coalmine fire - Coalmine... | ecosystem: Environmental > Terrestrial > Soil > Unclassified ...
GAGCCGTCGTCGGAGGCGTTGTCGAGCACGACGATCTCGACGTCGTCCGGCGGGATGCCGCCGGCGTGGAGCGACTCGAGGCACGTCAGGAGGTCGCTGCATGAGTTCGCGTTGACGACGGCGATCGAGACGCGCTTGAACGCCATCGTCATCGAAACGTAAGGCTACCGAGACGGCCGGTTTCGGCTTGGCAGCGGCGAGGGAAGTCGCACGACGTCCTACACCCAAGGAGGATGTTCGTGAAAGCTCGTTTGTTCCTCACGCTCGCGCTCGCAGGCGCCATGTTCGGCGTCGTCGGCACGACAGCCGGCGCCGGCACGACGCAGCAGAAGAACCCGAAGCACTTCTTCTGGGCCAAAGGCACGACCCAGGCCGCGAGCACCCAGGATCAGATCCAGAACGACCTCATCTACCACGGCGGCAACGTCGGCAACGGCGCCATCGGCGTCGAGCAGAAGCCTGCCGTCTACCTCGTCTGGTGGGGCCCGCAGTGGAAGCACGGTTTCGCGACGCCCGACACCGACGGGACGCTGTACTCCAGCAAGACGCTCCAGACGTACCTCGCCTCCTTCTTCCGCGGCGTCGGCGGAAGCGGCTGGGCCAACATCCAGACGCAGTACTGCTCTCACGCGCTCGCCGGTGCCACCAGCTGCGCCGGCGGTAGCGGCTTCGTCCAGAACCCGAGAAGCCAGCTGAAGGGCGTGTGGACGGATCCGCGCGCGGTTCCGAGCAACATCGTCACGCTCGGCCTCGCCGAGAACCTCGCCAACGACCCGATCGCCGCGGAAGCGGTCCGGGCCGTGAAGCACTTCGGTTACAGCCGCAACGCGACGTACATCATCCTCACGCCGCCGGGCACGATCGGGACGGGCGAGCCGTACTACTGCGGCTACCACTCGCAGACGACGGCCGCCGTCCACGGAGTCGGCAGCAACAAGATGCGCGTCCAGTACGCGTTCATCCCGTGGCTCAACACGAACTGGCCGGGGATCGGCGAGGGCGCGTGCGGGATGCACAACGTCAACGCCACGAGCGACGCGTTCGGCAACGGCATCTTCGACGGCTACTCCATCGTGACCGGTCACGAGTACGCCGAGGCCGTCACCGACCCGGACAACGTCGCCTCGGTGCAGGACGGCTGGAACGACGACCAGACGTCCGAGAACGGCGACAAGTGCGCGTGGCTGGGCACGCAGAACATCACCCTCGGCGCGCATTCGTTCGCGGTGCAGCCGCTGTGGAGCAACAAGGCGTTCGACACGACCGGCAAGGGCTGCGTCGTCTCCGGCCCGTAGCCTTCGGGCATCCGGACGACGCTTCTCATCGGGCTCGTGGCTGCCGTCCTCCTGACGGGGACGGCAGCCGCGACCCAACCTCGTCTCGCCTCCGTCCACACCTGGGCGTTCGCGATCGGGAACGGGACGCTCTCCGGCAATCTCGCGCAGCGCTACGCGGGCTACGACCTCGTCGTCGTCGACGGCCAGGAGGCGACCCGCGCGGAGGTGGCGACGCTCCACGGCGCCGGCGCGCTGGTTCTCGGCTACCTCGACGCCGGGACGATCGAGCCGTACCGGCCGTGGTTCCGGAAGGCGAAGCCGTACCGGCTCGACTATTGGAAGCAGTGGGGCGAGTGGTACGCGAACGTGAACGCGCCCGGCTACCGGAAGCTGATCGGCGGCGTCGCTGCGTCGTTCGAGCGGAAGGGACTCGACGGCCTGTTCCTCGACAACACGGACATGATCGAGACGCATCCGAAGCAGGCGCCCGGAATGCGGCGGCTCGTCGCGTCGCTCGCGAAGCTCGTCCACGGCCGCGGCGGGTTCCTCTTCGCCCAGAACGGCGCCGACGTCGATGGGCCGATCACCCGCTATCTCGACGGCTGGAACCGCGAGGACGTCGGCACCGATCCGGGCGCCGTTCGCGACTTGCGGAAGATGCGCGCGCTCGGCCTCCTGACGGTCGGGACGGGCTACGTCGCGAACGCCCGCTCGCCGGCAGTTCAGCGGGATATCGGCCTCGCCTGCGGTGCGGGTGCGATCCCGTTCGTCTCGAATCTCGAGCTGACGCGGATCCCGCAGCCGCCTCCGCACTGCTGAGCCGCTGGGCGGCCGGAGCGCTTTACGCAGCGTTTACGCACAGGCGAGGCTCGGATTTACATGCCCCGGGAAGACTCTGGTCGCAACCCCGAGACTGAGAAACGAAAGGGATACGACACATGAAGAAGGCACTCATCCTCGTCATCGCCGCGCTCGTCGTTCCGAGCGCTGCTCTCGCAGCGAAGCCGCCGCAGGCCGGCAAGAGCGCGCCGACGGTCATGTACGTCCTCAAGGGCAAGCTCTCCGCCTACACCGCGTACGACGCGTCGACGAAGACGAACGGCTCGATCACGATCACCGTCAGCTCGTCGAACCACCACGGCAAGGAGCTGAAGGGTCAGAGCCTCACCTTCGCCGTCACGGCGGACACCGCTGTCGTGCTGCACAACGGCGCGCCGATCGCCAACGGCGACCGCGGGATCGTCAAGATCCGCGCCGCCAAGCGGATCGCCGCAGACGGTTTCGCCAAGACGCTGCCGCAGAGCTCTGCGAAGCAGGTCATCGACCTGGGCGCGAAGGTCTCGCACTAGTCTCACCTTTCCCTACGGGGGGACGGTAGGGAGGGCGGTCGCGCGAGCGGCCGCCCTTTCTGTTTCCTCAGCCGAGGGCCGGAAGGCCCGCCGCGAGCCGCGCGCGACCACGCAGGCGACCGCATTCGCTGGCGCGCACCGGACGACCACCACTCCGAAGCGCGTCGAACGCTGCGGGGAGAAGCGAGACGCGCCGACCGCACTCCGCGCCGCACTCGCACAGAAACTCGCCGGGCAGGTCGGGGTCGGCGTAGAAGAGCAACTCGTAGATCCGGTCGTTGACCTCGTGGAAGAGCTCTATCCGCCGTCTTGCGTCCATACAAAGAACACTGCATGCCGCGGGGTGCCCTCCGATACTCCGGGAGGCGACGTCTTACCGAGGCTTTACCCGCTGGGGCACGACCCGGAGCGTCGCCCGCATGCCGCGCTCCTTGTGGTCGGCGATCGCGCACCACAGGCGATATATCCCCGGCCGCAGCGTCAGCTCACGGTCGACGTAGTTGCCCGGGTCGACCTTCGGGAAGTGGAAGATGCGCGTGCTGCCGACCCGCTCGATGTCGAGGTCGTGCGTGTCCTGGCCGCGATTGACGAGCTCGACGATGACCTTCCCGGCCTTCACGGTGCGGCGCGAGAGGGAGTAGCTGAACTCCTGCGCAACGACTTGGACGCGTGCCGGCGGCCGTACCGCGAACGTGGCCGGCGCCGCCGCGATCATGCGATGAGCGTGGGTCGCGTGAACGACGACGCGTTCGGGATCACGGCCGCAGCGTCGACGCCCATCCATTGCTCGAGGATCGCGGCATAGACGGCGCGGAAGTCGGCGGTCTCGATGAGGTTCCCGTCGGCGTCGAGCCCCGATTGGAGACCCGGGAACTCGCCGACCATCGTCCCCGTGACGCGCGAGCCGATGAGGAAGCCGGTCCCCGCGGCGCCGTGGTCGGTGCCGCTGTCGCCGTTCTCCTGCGCGCGCCGCCCGAACTCCGTCCAGACGTGCACGAGCACGCGGTCGGCGAGGCCGCGCGCCTCGAGGTCCCGCTGGAACGCGAGGAGTGAGTCCGAGGTCAGCTGCAGACCGTCCGAGAGCGCGCCAGCCTCGTTCGTGTGCGTGTCGTACGAGCCCGGAGCCGTGAGCGCGACACAGTGGAGCGGCAGGCCGAGACCGAGCATCGCGGCGAGACCGGCGAGCCTCTTCGGAAACGGGTCGTCCGAGGTCGGGTACGTGACGGGGCTCGTGTACGACTGGAAGGGGAGGAGCTGGCGCCGCAGGCGGTCGACCTGCTTCGAGACGGTTCCCGCAGTGACGAGACCGGCGTCGCCGTGCTGGTCGCCGAGCAGTCCGATCCCCTGGAGCATCCGCTGCTCGACCTCGCCCCAAACGCGGTTCGAGTAGAAGCTGTAGTCGTCGGGCGTCGAGATCGACGCGACCGGCATCTTCGTCGTCGCGAGCGCAGGTGCCAGCGTGTCGTCGAGGGAGAGCCCCTGCAGCGGATTGTTCTGCTTGCCGATCTTGTCGAGGTACCGGCCGAGCCAGCCGCTGTTGAGTTGCGCGTCGGTCGCGCCGACCTCCCAGTAATGCCGCGAGGTGAAGTGCGACTGGTCGGGATGCGTGTACCCGACTGCGGGAAGGACGCTGACTTTCTTCTCCGAGTAGAGCTGCTGGATCCCGCCGAGCGCGGGATGCCAGTAGAGACGGCTGTCCTCGGCGAGCGGGGTGCCGCCGGAGAGCGCCAGCGTGGGGCGGAGCGAGGTGTAGAGGGAGTCGCCCTGCGGCGAGAGGACGGAGAGACCGTCGGCGCCGCCCTCGAGGAAGATCGACACGAACACGGGCTGAGCCGGACCGGCGGCTGCGGCCGCGATCCCTTCCTCGAAGGCGCGGATCCCGAGGTGCGCGCCGCCGTACACGGCGAGCGCGGCGCCGAGCCCGCCCACGACGAACCGACGGCGTGTCAGCCCGGTTCCGGCCGGCAGCGGCATCCCTGGCTCGATCGACGGAAGCCCGCGTCCAGCCTCCGCGAACGCCTTGTGCAGGAGCCGCGAGCGGGAGAGCCCGTCGCAGTGGGCGCAGTCGTCGCTCATGCGGCCTGCAGCTCCGGGGAGACGGCGATGAGGTGGCGCAGCGCGTTCGCGACCATCGGCGGGTACTGCTGCTTCTTCCAGTCCTGGCCGGCGGCGTCGTGGAGCGCGCGATGCGCGAACGTGTGGAGCGCGGTGCGCGTGGGCTTCTCGAGCGGCGGCTCGTGCCAGAAGCGGAGCGCGCCCGCGATGAGCTTCGTCGCGTCGTCCGGCTTGCCGCCGCGCGAGGGGTCGAGCGCGTACGGATCGATGGCCTCCTGCGCGATCCACCAGCGGCCGCGCCAGGTCGCGGTGTCGAGCCAGCGCGTGTCGTCCCAGCCGCCGACGTTCGGCGGATAGAAGAGCTGCTGACCGGCCATCGCGTCGAGCCAGACCCAGTCGTCCGTGTCGATGCCGCGACGGATCCGCCGCAGGAGCCCGGCCGTGTAGACGACCGGCGGCTTCACGAGGCGCGGTCCGTCATAGAGCTGCGGGTGCTTGAGGATCGCCTCGACGACGGGCCGGATCCCGTAGCCCGACGAGACGTAGAGCTTCTGCAGCTCGCGCTGCGTCGCGTGGTCGGGCGGCACCGGCACGAAGTAGCTCCAGAGCTTCAGGACGAAGAACGGTGCGTGCGCCGGGTGGCTGACGCAGAGCTTGCAGGAGTCCCGCCACTTGAAGCGGCCTTTGATCCCGAAGATCGTCTTGACGCCGGTGTCGTGGTACGTCGGGTCGTACCGGAAGTGCGCCGGGCCGGACTGCGTCCAGTCGTACCGGAAGCCGGTCAGCGCGCGTGCCTGCTCGCGGACGTCGTTCTCGGTGTAGCCGCTGCCGTGGCCGAGCGTGAAGAGCTCCATCATCTCGCGGCCGTAGTTCTCGTTCGGCGAGTCCTTCGAGTTGTCTCCGCCGTTGAGCCAGAGGAGCATCGCCGGATCCGCGGTGACCTCCACGAGGAGGTCGTGGAACGAGCCGAGGCCCTGCCGGCGGAAGAGAGCGTTCTGGTTGAGCATGAGCCGCTGCGAGCCGACGCCCTCGTTCGACGTGGCGAACCAGTCGTGCCAGATCAGCGCCATCCGCTCGACGAGCGGCCGGGAGGTGCGGATCATCCGGTCGAGCCACCACAGGTGGTCATGTCCCCACGCGTCGTACGGGGCCAGCGGGTAGCCGTTCTGGTCGTGCGGCCTCGGCCCGACGAGCCGCTCGGCCCGCGGATGTGTCAGCGACCGGACGGCGCCGTCGAGCCCGAGCCTCGCGAGCGCCTCGGCCTCGCCGGGCCGCGGCCCGAAGCCCACGCGCCAGAGAAGACGCTCGGCCTGCGCGACCCGGAACTTCCCCTTCCACACCGCGACTCCCACTCCATCGAAGCTATCGACCGGGGCGGTCGCCGCCCTTGATCCCCTTTGAGTGATTCCCGCCGGCGCCCGCCTAACTTGCCGCGCCGGGGAGCGTCGAATCGGACAACACCGCAAATCGCGACGCACGGCCGGCCCACACGGCGTGTCGCGGTACCGAAGCCCCTGGCGAGGAGGGGATCCCAGGGGCTTCGCCTATCTCCACTTCTCAGACGGCGCGTGGCCGCGAAGCCACGTCACCCATGGAACCACGTGGTCGTCTCCGACGTCCCGCCGGAGCCGAGCGGCGAGCCCGTTTCCTTGAGCGTCGGTCCGGCGATGAGGTCGATCTCCTGACCACCCGGTTCGCTGCTCGGCGCCACCAGAGGCCCGAACGGGAACGCGAAGGTGTTGTCGCCGACCTGCATGTTCGTGTACGTGACAGTTCCGTAGTTCGCCAGCGAGTTACAGACCCAGAAGCACGAGTTCTGCTCGGTGATCCATTCCGCCGTCGACTGGAAGGGATGGGAATTGACGGGTCCTGCGACGACGTACCACGACCAGTTCTCCGTCAGATTGGTGATGCTGAAGAGGTAGCTCCCGGCCGGTGGAGCCGGCAACGTGTAGCCCGGGCCGCCGGATCCCTGGCCGGCGACCACCGCCACACTCACCTGGTCTCCGGGGTGGATGTGGTCGAAGCCGGGGAGGTTCACCTGGTACCCGTTGGCAACGCTGGTTCCGTACAGCTCCCACCACGCGAGGTAGGTGCCTTGCCCGCCGATGCACTGGGTCGACGTCCCGTCCTGCTCGACGGTCACGTTGCCGCTTCCGGACCCGTCGATCCCGACCCACTCGACCGCCGACGACGACTCGAGGAAACCGCACTTGACCTTCGGGACGGTCCAGTTTGCGGATACGGTCTGGTACAGATGCGGAGACGGAGGGAGCGCGTTCACCCATCCGGCCCAATTGCTCGAGGTGCCGTTGCTCGGCGTGAGCGAGATGCCCTTTGGCACATACGTCTGGAGCAGGCCGATGACCCGGTAACTCTGATCGCGTAACGGGGCTTCCGTCTTGCCGTTGCTGTTGATCAGGATGGCTCCGCCGCACTCGTACCCGGTCGCGTCGAAGCTCGAGGTCGGCCCGCTGTATTGCAGCTCGTAGATGGGAGCGCTCTGCGCGCATTGCGTCCCCGGTTCGACCGGGAGCGAGTTGAGCAGGGTGTTGACCTGAGCTTCCTGCGATGCGCTCAGCGACTCGCTGTAGTTGCCCACGGCAGGACTGGCGTTGAACACCGTGAGCTTTAGCGTCCCGCCCGTGGGCGGCTTTTCGGATGCGGGCCGCTTCGGTACCCACGACGTCTGCGCGTCGAAGCGGAGAAGCGTTGTCTTGGACGAGACACCCTGCATGCCGATCGTCAGCGTTCCGCTGAACTCGTGGATGCCGGAGACGGGGACCGACAACATCTCGAACGAGGAGTTCGTTCCGCCGAGGCAGTTGATGCCCGACCCGAGGAGGTGCGTTCCGGCGGGGACGTGGGACTTCTCGAAGGCCACGACCCGCGCCAACGGCATGCTCACCGAGTAGGCGCGGTGGATGTCGTTGAGGCCTTGGACGTCCGGAGTGAGAGCAGCGGACTGCAGCTGCGGGGCGCCGCCGAGCTTCGTCGTGACCTTCGCGTGCGGAGGGGTGACCGCCTTGGCTAGCACCGACTGCGCAAACTTCGCGGCGGTAGTCGGCATAGCGGTGTGCGCGCGTCCCAAGCCGGTCGGCGTGGGCCGGAACGGCACTCGATGCGTACAGCCCGGCGGCTCCCGGTTCGGTCAACGGTGGAGCCGGGCACGAGGCGGCCGCTAGGCCGGACGCACCGATCCGCCGAGCGGCGCGGCCGGAAGCCTTGCTCGCGCTCCAGCTCCCGCCGCCCTGCGGGCTCGTCCAGGTGCCGGACATCGACGTGCCGCGAACCTTTCCCTTGTACGTGGCGCCGACGCTGACCGCGCCGAACTTGATCTTCCCGCTCCGCACACTCCCACCGATGCCGTAGGTGCCGCTCGGATTCGACAGCGTGATGCTGCCGTGCAGCCGCGAGCCGGTCTGCCTCCAGTGGATCGTAAAGTGGCCCGAGACGGCACCTCCGTAGGAGCCCGTCCACTTGCCGGCGAGCGGGCTCGTCGCGGCGTGTGTGCTCGCCGCGGGGAGGGCCGCGCCGAAGCAGGCGAGTACGAGCAGAGCGGCGATCCTGCGGCGTGTTGACATCGTGTTCATCCCTGCGTCCTTTCCTCGGTCCCGATTGAAACGGTGGTGGCGAGCAGGCGCTCATACGGCACGCGCGCCTGCTCGGCGACCCGGCGGATCGCGTTGGCGGTTCCCTCGAAGTGGCAGAGGACGACCTCGTCCTCGCGGATCAAGACCGATCCGAGGTAGCGAACGTCGTCGTCGAGTGACGCGGCAATCTGCCGGTCGAGCGCGCACACGTCTTCCTCGCGCACGTCCGGCCAGTAGCACTCGGCGACGAAGCTCGTGGCTTGTTCCGCCATGACTCCACGATCGCCCCGCAGGCCGCGCGGAGAAAGACCTGAAGACCCTACGAGTTCGCTCGAACGACCCTATGGTCGAGTGCGCGGGCGAGCTGTGCCCGCGAGGTGATGCCGAGCTTGGCGTAGGCACGCTTCAGGTTCGACTCGACCGTCTTCACGCTCACGAACACCTGCTCGGCGATGGCCTTGTTGCTCAGGCCGGCGGCAGCGAGCTGAGCGATGCGGAGCTCGGTCGCGCTGAGCTCCTCCGGCGCGCGCCGGACCGCGACCCGCGCGAGCTCCTCGTCGACGCGCTGAAGCCACGCCTCGGCGCCCGCACCGGAGAAGAGCTCGCGCGCCTGCTCGAGCGAGAGCCGTGCCTCGCGCTTCTGTTTCAGCCGCCGCTGCAGCCGGCCGCGCGCGAGCAGTGTCCGGGCACGCTCGAACGGCATCGGGCAGCGGTCGTGCTCGGCGAGCGCCAGCTCGAGAGCTTCCGCCGCGGCGTCGAGGTCACCCCGCGCGGCGAGCACCAGGCCGCGGCACCGCTTCGAGACTGCGAGGTTCCACGGAATGCGCGAACAGGCTGCGCGTTCCTCGAAGCGGGCGAGCAGGGCTTCGGCGCGGTCGACGTCGGCGACCGCGAGCGCTGCCTCGATCGCATCGCCGTCGACTCGCCAGACGGCCGGCTCGCGGAAGCCGGCGCGCTCGAACTCGTCGACCGCCTCCGTCAGGTGCCGGTCGGCGGCGGTCGTGTCGCCCGCCGCCAGCTCCGCCAGTCCGAGGCAGCGGCTCCACAGCGCAATCCTCATCGGGTCTCGCGCGTCCGCGTTCGCCGCGGCCGCGCGGACGGACTCAACCTGCCCGGCATACGCATCGACGAAGGTGCGCCAGATGTCCCCTGTCCCCGCGGCAACTCCCTGCTGGCCGAAGGCGTCGAGCATGCGCTCCGCCACTTCCGATGCTCCGGCCAGGTCGCCGGCCCACGTCGCGACGATCACGCGGTTGAGGAGGATATTGGCGAGCGACGACTCGTCGCCCTCCTCGTGCGCGTCCTGCTCCGCCTGCTCCAGGCTCGCACGAGCTCCATCGAAGTCGTCGATGTAGCGAAGCCACTGGCCGAGCTTGAAGACGACTCGCGTGTCGACCGTGGCCGGCGGGCTGCTCGCCTCGAGCGCGAGCGCGCGCATCGCCGTCTCACGGTCGAAGCCGTCGCCGAGGAAGAGATCTGCGCGTACGCGGGCGCCGAGCGCCCCCGAAACAAGGCTGGGATCGGGGTCGGAAACCACCTCCAGCAGCCGCAGCGCCTCCCGGGCCGCCGCGGCCGCCTTGGGCAGATCGACGGTGCCGGCGTACAGGGCCACCGCGGTGTGGCAGCGGGCTTTGAGGACGCGGTCGCGGGCGTCCGCGAGTGCCTGCTCCGCGAGCGCCATCGCCGCGGACTCGCCTACCCGCCAGAAGTCGATCTCGGCCACCGTCAAGCGCGCCCGTGCGCGCTGGTCGCCCGGCGGGAGCGTCGCGAGCAACTCCTCGAGCAGCGCTCGTGCGGCAGCGAAGTCGCTGGCGAGAAAGAGCTGCTCCGCGAGCTCGAGCTGTAGTTCCCGATACGCCGGAGCCTTCGCCGGGAGCAACCGCAGCGCGAGCCCGATCAACTCGGCCGCGGAGTCCGGCGAGCCACGCATGCGCGCGTGGCGGGCGGCCTCCTGGAGCTCTCGCGCGACCTCCGGGTCTCGGCCGGTGGCCGCGAGCGCGAGATGGCGAGCGCGTTCCTCGGGATCGCGCGCAAGGTCGGCCACGGCGCGGTGTGCCTCGCGAACCCGAGCCGCCGGCGCAGCGGAGTACACCGCCGACGCGTACAGCGGGTGTGCGAACTCGATCCGCCCGTCCGCCTCGACGCTCACGAGCCCGGCCTCCTCCGCGGGGGCGAGCTCCGCCGGATCGATCGTCTCGGTGTCGGGTCGCGCGAGCGCAGCGGCGCGCAGCAAGCCGTCTCGGGTTCCGGCCGGAAGCGCCTGGACGCGCGCCCGGACAAGCGCGTCGAGGCCCTGCGGGACCGGCACGCGCGCCGAGATGTCGTGCTCGCCGCGCCGGTCGAGCTCGCGCGCGATCTCGACCGCGTAAAGCGGGTTACCGCCGGCCGCCTGGGCGATCCGCACGAGCGTCGGTCGCGAGAATGCGTGCCCGAGTTCCTCGGTGAGCACCCGGTGGAGCGCTGCGGCCGAAAGCGGTCCCGGCTCGAGATGCTCGACTTCGAGATCGTGCTCCAACCCTGGGATCGGCGGCGACGCGAGCTCCTCCGCGCGTACCGAGAAGAGGCCACGCACGGGCGACTCGCCGACCCGGCGCAGCGCGAACTCGACCGTCGCCGCCGACGAAGCGTCTAGCCAGTGGAGGTCGTCGATCGCGCATACGACCTCGGACTCGTCTGCAAGCGCGCGGAGGAGCGTGAGTAATCCGGCGCCGACGACGCGACGCTCGGGAGGTCGTGTGGAGGCGGCGCGCAGAAGCGCCGCGTCGAGCCCCACTCGCTGAGGCTCGGGCAATCGCGCGAACAGCTCGTTGGGAACATCGGCGAGCAGATCCGCGAGCCCGGCGAAGGCGAGCCGGGCTTCCGACTCGGTCGGCCGCGCGATGAGTACGCGCGCACCCCTCGCGCGGGCACGCTCGACCGCGGCCTGCCACAGCGTCGTCTTGCCGATTCCCGGCTCGCCGACGATCGCGAGCGCGCGAGGCCGCGTGGAGCGCAGGAAGGTCTCGATGGCCCCCAACTCCGACTCGCGCCCTACCAGGCTCGACATCACCCGAGAGCGTAAGCCTTGTCGGATGCCCCCGGCATGAATCGAACATGCGCACGCGGTTTAGGAAACCGCTGCTCTATCCACTGAGCTACGGGGGCGCGGCGGACATTGTGCCGCGCGCGCCCACGAGCTACGACTCTGCGCCGACAGCCTCCGCCGCGCGGCTGAGCGCCGTGTCGGCGTCAAGCTTCGCGAAGAGCTCCTCGCCACGCTCGGCGGAATAGATCGCCCCTGCCGCGCCCGCACCGAGCGCAGCGGCCATGAGGATGCCGCCCTTCAGCTCGATGCCGAGCTTGGCGTCGAGCGACAGCGGACCCGGACCGCTCTCGGCCAGCGCCGCGAGCGCGGAGACGACGATCGCCGGCAACTCGACGCCGCCGTTCGCGTTCCACGCGCCGTTCTTCGCATGCACATGGCGTATCGCGTTCGTCATCACGCCGGTGATCGCGGCGGCACCGAGCGGTGTCAGGAAGCCGAGCGCTAGCAGCGTCCCTCCGCCCGTCTCGGCAGCACCCGCGACCAGCGCTTCCTTCCGGCCGGGGCGAAGGCCGATCGACTCGAAGAACTCGCCCGTTCCGTCCGGGCCGTCGCCGCCGAACCAGCCAGCGAGCTTCTGCAGACCGTGCCCGACGAAGTAGCCGCCGACGGTCGCGCGCACTATGAGCTTCCCGATTCCATTCATGCCCTCCCGCTACCCGGGGTCTCGGAAGGAAAACGCCCAGAGCTAGAGTCAACGGCGATGGCGGAATTCAGCCTCGCGGAGCTGCTCGAGTCCCGCCGCGGCGAGGATCTCGATCTCTGGGCGCGCACGATCAACCCGCAGTTCGCGCGCGTCCTCAAGACGATCGGCTTCGACCGGACATGGGCGCGCGCCGAGGGCGCGTATCTGTTCGACGCCGACGGCAACCGCTACCTCGACATGCTCGGCGGCTTCGGGATGTACAACGTCGGCCGCAACAACCCGCGCATCCGTGCCGCGCTCGTCGACGCGCTCGGGCTCGACACGCCGGGGATGCTCGCGATGGGGACAACGCTGCTTCCCGGCCTTCTCGCCGAGGAGCTGATCGGCATTGCGCGAGGGCGGATCGAGCGCTGCCTGTTCACGAGCAGCGGTACCGAGGCGGTCGAGGCGGCGCTGAAGCTCGGCCGCGCGGCGACCGGGCGCACGCGCGTCGTCTCGTGCGACCACGGCTTCCACGGACTGACGCTCGGCTCGCTGTCCGCCAACGGTTGCCCCGAGTTCACCGACCGCTTCCAGCCGCTCCTGCCCGGCTTCAGCCGCGTGCCGTTCGGCGATCTCGCCGCGCTCGAGAAGGAGCTGCGCCGCGAGGACGTCGCCGTCTTCCTCGTTGAGCCGATCCAGGGGAAGGGCGTCCACCTTCCGCCTGACGGCTATCTCGAGGGCGCGCAGGAGCTCTGCCGCCGCTACGGGACGCTCTTCGCGGTCGACGAGGTGCAGACCGGCTTCGGGCGGACAGGGAAGGTGTTCGCGTTCCAGCACTGGGGGCTCGAGCCGGATCTCGTCCCTGTCGCGAAGTCCCTCTCCGGCGGTTACGTCCCGGTCGGGGCGCTGCTCATGTCGCGCGCCGTGCACGAGGCGGTGTTCGACTCGATGTCCCACTCGATGTCGCACGGCTCGACGTTCGCGCCGAACGAGCTCGGGATGGCCGCCGGCCTCGCGACGCTGCGCGAGCTGCGCGGGCAGCGGCTCGTCGAGCAGAGCGCGCGCCTCGGGCAGCGCCTCATCGAGCTGACGCAACCGCTCGTGAACGAGTTCGCGGTCGTGAGCGAAGTGCGCGGGCTCGGGCTCATGTGGGCGATCGAGTTCTCGGAGCCGCGTTCGGGGAAGATCTCGTGGCGCCTGATGGAACGCATGCAGAAGGGTCTCTTCGCGCAGCTCGTCACCGGACCGCTCTTCTCGCGGCACCGAATCCTGACGCAGGTCGCCGGCCACAATATGGCCGTCGTAAAGGTGCTCCCGCCGCTCGTCGTGAGCGACGCCGACATCGAGGAGTTCGCCGCGGCCCTGCGCTCGACGATCGCCTCCGCGCAGCGAATGCCGCGCTCGCTCACAAAGTTCGCGCTGTCGGCCGCGACCGCCGGCCGCCGCTAGGCGAGTGCGCCGCATCCCGCTCGGAGCGCTCCAAGAGCGCGAGTTCCGGCTCTTCTTCACCGGACAGCTCGTCTCCCTGCTCGGCGATGCGGTCACCCCGTTCGCGCTCGCCTGGGCCGTCCTCGACCTGACGGGATCGCGAAGCGACGTCGGCTTCGTGATCGCCGCGAAGGTGGCGCCGCTCGTCGTCTTCCTGCTCATCGGCGGCGTGTT
>Ga0070734_10004315_pt1 | contig 13636 bp, 8 predicted proteins | sample Coa_R1_8_FD_66444 | JGI IMG/M metagenome (GOLD analysis project Ga0070734, IMG submission 66444) | Surface soil microbial communities from Centralia Pennsylvania, which are recovering from an underground coalmine fire - Coalmine... | ecosystem: Environmental > Terrestrial > Soil > Unclassified ...
TGCCAGTGCTGAATAGGGGTGTCGATCGCCGGCTGCTGGGACGCTTGCCTGCGTTTTCGCCGATCGCGGTCCGGCTGCTCGCAGTGCTGACCGATGAGCGGACGGCCTTCAAGGAAGTCGCCCGGCTGATCATGCTCGACCCGGTTCTTTCCGGGGAGGTCCTTCGGCTGGCAAACTCGGGACTGTATGGACGCCGCTTCGAAGTTCGTTCCGTTCTTCAGGCGACGGCCATGCTGGGGACGGGAATCCTGGGCCAGATCGCCGTTACGGCTGCTCTCTGGCGCGGTTTGCCGCGCCGTACCGCGCCTTTCGTGCGGGATTGGTGGCGGCATAGCATCGCGGCCGCGCTGGTTGCCAGGGATACCTGTAAAGACACGGCGCCGGATCTCGCTTACACCGCAGCGTTGTTGCATGGCGTGGGTCAACTGGCGCTGTTCGAGGACTCTCCCAACGACTATGTGAAGCTGATGGACCGAGTGTACGCCGAGGCGCTCGATCTCGCCGCGTGCGAGAACGATGTTTACGGCGTCGATCACTCATCCCTGGGCGGACTTCTCATGGAGTCCTGGGGTTTGCCAGAGGCCTTGGTGGTGCCCGTCGTGGATCATCACGATTCGACTCCCGCCAATCGCCTGGCATTCGCGGTGCAGACCGGGTGCGCGGGGGCCGAATACGCCGGATTTGGCCGGTGCGGATCGCACGCGCACTCGGGCGCGATATCGCTGGTCCCGCTGGCGGAGCTGCTTGCCGGCGACGATCTGCTGGGCACACTCGCGGACAAAGTCAATCAAATTGAGTGCTCGCTGGGTTGAGCCTGCTATTCCCCTAGCCCACCTATTCCCCTCGTAAAATTGTGCCGATGTACGCCTGTTGGACGTCTACGTCGCCAGGCAAGCAATTTTCGACCGCGCGAGGCGCGTGCATGGGTACGAGCTACTCTTTCGCGCCAATGGTGTCAAAAATGAGTTCGACGGCACCGATCCTGCCTCCGCGACGGCTCAAGTCCTTGCGAACAGCCTGCTTGCGATCGGCCTCGAAAACCTGGTGGGCGGCAAACTCGCCTTCGTCAATTTCAATCGCGAACTCCTTTTGAAAGACTGGCACGCCGTGCTGCCGCGTAAAGGCGCGGTGATTGAAGTTCTGGAGACCGTGGAGCCGGACGAAGAGATTGTCGCCGCTTGCCGTAAACTCCGCGAGGAAGGGTACCAGATCGCGCTTGACGATTTCGTGCTCCGCGATGGCTGGGACCCTCTCATGGGCGTCGCGAACGTGCTCAAAATCGAGATTCGCAGTCTTTCCGAAGACCAGCATGAGGCCCTGGTGAGTTCGTGTCACGCCAGAGGCTTGAAAATGCTGGCGGAGAAGGTCGAGACTTACGAAGAATTCGCCTGGGCCAGGAAAACCGGATACGACTACTTTCAGGGCTTCTTCTTCGCGCGCCCGGCGATTGTGCACGCAAAACTGGTTCCGGTCGTAAAGTCAAATTGCATCCGTCTTCTGCGTGAAGCGATGCGTCCGGAACTGGATCTGGCGCGTCTCGATCCCATTATTGCGGCCGACGTAGCCCTTTCTTACAAGCTGCTGCGTTACGTAAACTCCGCGCTGTTTTCGCTTCCAACGAAGATTCAATCCCTGCGCCACGCTCTTGCGTTTCTGGGAGACGCCGAACTGCGCCGATGGATCGCTCTGGCGGTGTTGCCCCGACTAGCTGAGGACAAGACGGCCGAACTGGTTACGCACTCGCTGGTACGTGCACGATTTTGCGAAGCCGCCGCGACGCTTACCGGGAAGCCGCTTAGCGAACATGCCTTTCTGATGGGGCTATTCTCGTTGCTGGATGCGCTGATCGACCGGCCGCTCGAGGAACTCCTGGTTGACGTGGGTTTGGCGCCCGAGATCGTCGCGGCGCTTCTGGATACGGCTCCCGAAGGCGACATGCTGACAGCCATCTACCAGTTGGCGCTGCATTACGAGGCCGGGAACTGGGAAGCAGTCGATGAGATTGCGCTGCGCGCCCGGATTGTGCCGTCTGCGCTGCGCGTCGCCTATAGTGAGGCCGTCTCCTGGACCGAGGAGACGCTATCGGAAATACCGAAGTAGGGGCGCTTACTTGCTTGGCGGTTCCGGCGGCGCCGGCGTCGTGCTTCGATGCTCCATCGTTTTGGCGTGGCTATCGCAGAACGCCTCGATGAGTTCGGTGTCCGGCAACAGATTCAGCGGAATCTTCGCGGTCCAGGGTTTCAAATAGGCTTTCGGATCGTCGATGGTGATCGCCAGTTCCATGTGGCCGAAATCGATGCGGCGGAATCGCTCCGTCAGGTGCAGAGCGTCGCTGTTGGGACGTCCCTTCTTGGTGTCGATCCAGCCTCCGTCCTTCAACCCGTTCGTCTCGATCACGAACGTGTCGCCATCCCAGCGGCCCACGGAGTTGCCCAACCAGCTCGGATCGCTCGATGCGGGAAGAGAGCGGCCGTCCGTGAATACCTGACGGAAGATCATCCCGACCAAGGTCTCGTAGAGGAAAGCTGTGACACCCGGCGTCTGAAGCACTTTGAACGGACCGCCCGAGTAGTCGATCCGCGGGACCCCCGGAGGCATGCAGAAGCCGTAGGGATCGTCGACATGATCCCGGCTTTCGCGCTGTGCCTGAATGGCCGCGGCCCACGGCGTCATCTGCACGTCCTGCGGTTTTAGATCCTTGGCCAGGTCGAAGAACACGCTTCGGGTAAAACAGGCATCGCGGCCGTAAATGGTGCACTCCGCCGCCCAGATGCCGGACAGGTCCGGCTTTCCATCCGCGCCCCTTGGCATCGGCGCGGATAGGTTAGGCTTCCCGTTCGGAAGGCGCGGGGTTCCGGGCGTCGGGTAGTTCAGCCACTGCGCCTGTGCCGCCGTGGCGGCGAGGAGCAGTCCAGCGAAGACAGCCAGGTTCACAACGTTTAGCCGGCCGCTTGCGCGCGCGACACGGCCGGCTTCGGCTCGGTCTCGCGGAAGAACGCGTAGACCGCGCCGGCCAGAATGGCGCCGACGATGGGAGCCACCCAGAACATCCAGAGTTGTTCGAGAGCCCATCCACCGGCGAATAGCGCTGGAGCTGTGCTCCGGGCCGGATTGACGGAGAGATTCGTCACCGGAATCCCGATCAGGTGAATCAAGGTGAGGCCAAGACCGATCGGGATAGGCGCGAAGCCTTTGGGCGCGCGGCCGTCGGTTGCGCCCAGGATGATCATGAGGAACATGAAGGTCAGGACGATTTCGGCGGTAAGGCACGAGCTAAGCGCATATCCTCCCGGCGAATGCGCTCCGTAGCCGTTGGACGCGAAGCCGCCCGCAAGGCTGAATCCTTCTTTGCCGCTTGCGATCACATAGAGCACGGCGGATCCAGCGATTCCTCCTAGAACCTGCGCGACCACATAGGCGGGAAGCTCAGAGGCCGGAAAGCGTTTGGCGACGGTCAATCCCACGGAGACGGCGGGATTCAGGTGACATCCCGAAATATGTCCAATCGCATAAGCCATGGTCAGGACAGTGAGCCCAAAGGCTAGGGCCACGCCCACAAATCCGATACCCAGGTTTGGAAACGCAGCGTCGAGAACCGCGGCGCCGCAACCACCAAAGACCAGCCAAAATGTTCCAATGAATTCGGCTGCCGCTCGTCGTGATAGAGACATTCGAGAGCCCTCCTCAGGCCGCTCAAAAATACTATCACCTTATTCGTAACGAAGGGCTACAGTTGGGTTAACGGAAACCGCGCGGCGGGTGGGGACCAGGCACGCGGCCACGGCCACGGTGGCGAGCAGGAGCGAAACACCGATATAGGTTGCGGGATCGGTGGCGGTGACCTCGTACAACTCCGACTTGATGTAGCGCGTGAGCGCGAAGGAGCCGGCGAGCCCGAGAGCCAATCCGATCGAAAGCAGCAACAGCGCTTGCAGGATCACGAGCTTCAAAACGTCTTGCGCGCTCGCGCCCAGCGCCATGCGGATCCCGATTTCGCGCGTGCGTTCCGCCACTGAATATGCCATCACGCCGTAAATCCCGATGGCGGCGAGGCCGGCCGCAATCGCACCAAAAATACCCAGCAGGAGCACGTACAGCCGTAGATACTGCACCTGCCGGTCGAGATAATCTTCGACAGTCCGGATGTTCGCGACGGGCTTGTTGTGGTCCACTTCGGATAAAGCCTGGCGCAGGCCGGTGACGAGGCTCATCGGATTGCCGTTGCTTCGGAGCACGAAAAACATGCCGGCTCGCATGGAATAGCCCGCCCCCATCCAGCGCGGCGTTTGCTGGAGATAGGGCACGTAAACCGCGGGTCCGATCTGGCGCTGCTGCCGGTTCATGCGAACATCGCCCACGACGCCGACGATTTCGCGCAGCGGCTCATCCGGCACGTAGTCCATGCGCATATGTTTGCCGATGGGACTTTCGTCGGGCCAGAAGCGTTTCGCCATGGTCTGATTGACGATGATCGCCGGGGGCGCGGCCGCCGTGTCGCGATCGTTGAAATCGCGCCCTTGCAGGATTGGAGTGCGCAGAGTCGCGAAATAGTTGGGAGTGATGGCGATGTAGGACGCGACTTGTCCAGGCTGGCCATTGTTCCCCGGCGGCGGGTCCGGACGGCCTTCGATGAGAAAGCCCATGTTCAAGGCTCCCACCAGAGGAGGTGAACTGGCTCCCGCGGCGGACTCGACGCCGGGCAAACTTCGAATCCGTTCGTACACGCGCTGAAACGTCAGGGTTGTGATGGGGTTCACATCCCATAGGCCCGCGTTCCGGTATCTTCCATATTCCTTGATCGCCTCGTCACGGGCGAAGCGGAAATCGAAAGTGAGCAGGCCCTTGGGATCCGCGCCCAGAGGATTGTTCTCGATGCGCAGGAAGCTGTTGATCATCAGTCCAGCGCCGATGAGCAGAATCAGCGCCATGGCGATTTGAATCGTCACCAGCGCGCTGCGCATGTGCTGCCGCGCCACCCCCTCCGTGCCGCTGCGTCCGGATTCTTTGAGCGAGCCCACCAGATCGGGATTCGAGGCTTGAATCGCCGGAACGATTCCGAAGAGCACCGCGGTAAGAACGGCCACCAGCGCCGTAAATCCGAGAACGGGGAGATCGAGGGAGATCTCATTCAACCTTGGAAAACCCGGTGGCGCGGCGGCGACGAACAGGCGCAACCCTCCCCACGCGAGGAAAATCCCAGCGATTCCGCCGAGGACGGCGAGCGGCAGGCTTTCGGTGATCAGCTGGCGAATGATCCGCCAGCGGCCCGCGCCGATGGCGGTGCGAATCGCGATCTCCGTTCGGCGCGAGGCGGCGCGCGCGAGTAACAATCCGGCAACGTTTGCACAGCCGATCAGCAGCACCAGCGCAACCGCGCCTTGGAGCGAGAGCAACGGCGAGCGCAAGCCTCCGTACAATGATTCCGTCATGGTCTGCACGATTGCGCCGAGCTTCCTGTTGCGCGGAGGATCGGCGATCGCCAGTTGCGCCGCCAAGGTGTCGATCTCGGCTTGCGCTTGTTTGATCGAAACTCCGGGTTTCATCCGCGCGACCACGCCCATGTTGTATTGCGTGCTCTGGACTTCGGTATGGGTCCAGTTGAGCGGCGTCCAGAAGTCGGCATCGTCATCGAAGACGTAGAAATTCGCCGGCATCACCCCGATGATGGTTTTCACCACGCCGTCCACGCGCATGGTGCTTCCGATCGCGCTGGGATTGCTGTTGAAATGGCGCTGCCAGAAGCGCGTGCTGATCAGCAAGACGGGCGCGCCGTTATCGACTTGATTTTCGTCTTCGGCCAGAACGCGGCCCAGCACCGGTTTGACGCCCAGGGCCTGAAACATGGAGGGCGTGTAACCCTCGCAATCGACCCGTTCCGGGGGCTGCCCGTGCTCATCGGAGCCGACGTTGCAAACGTTGGTGCGAATGCCACCCATTGCCTCGAAGGACTGGCCCTTCTCGTGAAACGCGTTGTAGTTTAGGGCCATGACGCCGTTGAGCTGGTCCTTGTTGTCGAGCGGCACGGACCAGATCATCACCAGCCGGTCCGCGTCCGGAAAGGGAAGAGGGCGAAGAAGCGTGGTATTGATGAGGCTGAAGATGACGGTATTCGCACCGATGCCGAGCGCGAGGGAAAGCGCGGCGACGGCGGTGAATCCTGGTTTCTTCAGCAGGATGCGGAAGCCGTAGATGATGTCCCGCCAAAGAGCGGTCATGGCTCGTTCGGTTTAGACGGGGAAGTAGGCTAAAAGTTCCGTGAGAATTTTGTAGTAGCCGATGAAAAACCGACAGCTCGCTCAACCTAGTTACTCATATCGGAGCGCTCTCATCGGATCCACTCGCGAAGCGCGCCGTGCGGGAATGAACGCCGCGAGCATCGTAATTGCCAGAAGCGCGGGCATCACCCAAAAATAGGCGGCGAAGTCGGTTCGAGTATGCGCGGGAAACACCGCCTTCAGCAGTCTTTCGACGAAAGCGCTGGCCACCAGGCCCGCCGCGAGCCCGCAGAGCGCCGGCATCAAACTTTGCCGCAGGGTCATCTGTAAGACGGCGGGACGGCTCGCGCCAATCGCCATGCGAATCCCGATCTCCCGCGTTCGCCGGCTCACGGCGTAAGCGCCCAGACCGTAGAGACCGACCATCGCCAGAACCAGGCCCATCACGCCCATGCCCGCCACGATTTCCATGATGGTGTTCCCGGTGCTGACCACTCGCATATCATAAAACTCCTCCATCGAGCGGACGTCGAAGATGGGCTGAGTGGCATCCAAGCCGCGGACAGCCTCGCGCAAGGGCGCGGCGATGCTGGCGGATGCGCCTTCGGACTGCGACACCAGCACCATTCTCGACCTCAGGTTTTGCCGGTAGGGAAGATAAAGGAACTCGGTAGGCGGCTCCGCAATCCACAAGTATTTTCCAGTCTTGGTTACGCCCACGATCTGTACCCAGGGACTGTTCGGATTTTTTTCGTCCAGCACGCGAATCCTCTTTCCGATGGCGTCCTGCCCGGGCCAGTAGTGCTGCGCGAACTGCTCGTTCACCACGGCTACCCGCGGAGCATCGGCGGAGTCTGTTTCACGAAAGCCGCGGCCCCGTAGCAGTGGCACGCCCATGGTCTCGAAAAAGTTTTCGTCCACGCGGCTGCCGAAGACCGTGACATTGTCCTTGCCCTGGGGGAACTGAAATCCTTCCGGAATGATCACGGCCGCATCACCGTCGTTGGACATTGGAACGGCGGAGGCGAGCGCGACCGATTTTACGCCGGCAACCGACCGCGTGCGCTCGACCAGTTGTTTGTAGAACTGCTGCGTCTGCCCATCGCTATAGTGAACCAGGCCCGGATCGAAGCTCATCATCATCAGGTGATCCTTGCGGAAGCCCTGACTGAGGCCCAGCTCGCGATGAAAGCCGCGATACATAAAGACCGAAATCGTGAGCAGAACCATGGAGACGGCTACCTGGCACCCCACCAGGAAGCCGCGTCCCCACAGGCGCTGGCGGCCGGAAGCGGCTGTGTCGCCGGCCTTCATCGAGCTCGCCAGATCGATACGGGTGCTTTGGAGCGCCGGAATCAGGCCGAAGAGAAGCACGCTAAAGACGGCGACGGCGAAACTGAAAAGCAGCACCCGCGCATTGAGTTGAATGTCGATGATGATCGGCAGATCCGTCGGAATTTGAATCTGGCGGAAGACCATCACTCCTAAATAGCCGACGCCGATTCCCAGCACTCCGCCCGCGAGAGCCACCAGCAAGCTTTCCGTGATCAACTGGCGAATCAGGCGAGTTCGCCCCGCCCCGACCGCCAGGCGCAAGGCCATTTCCTTGGCGCGAGCGGGTGCCCGGCTGGTGAGCAGGCCCGCTACATTGATGCACGCCACAAGTAAGACCGCCGCGGATAAGGTGAGGAGCATAGCGGACAGCGCGGCGTCGATCGGATCCTGATCGATGCGCGTTTGCAGTTCGGTTCGGACCACCATTTCCTGGTTCTTATTGGTTTCCGGGTAGGATCGCTGCAAGTTCTGCGCGAATGTTGTTAGCTCAGCCTGGGCCTGCGCCATGGACACTCCGGATTTCAGGCGTCCCTTGACCGTGAGGTCTCGTGTTCCGCGGGATTCGAGCGCCTTCGGATTCGCGGAGAGACGCGGATACATCATCATCGGTGCGTAGAATGCAGGACGAATCAACTGGCTCATCCCGGTGAATCGGTCCGGCGCGACGCCAACGACGGTGAACTCGATTCCATTCATGCGGATCTTTTTTCCCAAGACCGATGGGTCTGCGCCGAATTGCTGCTCCCAGGTGGCATGGTCCAGAATCACGACGGCATCCCGTCCAGGGACTTGATCCTCATCAGGTCGGAAGGCGCGCCCGAGCTCCGGCGTCACTCCCATGGAGTCGAACAGATTGCTGGTCACCAGCATGCCGAATTTCATTTGCGGCAACGCATCCGGCTTGGTGGTGAATCCCACCGTGATGCTGGCGATGCCCGCCAGGTTGTCGAAGCTTTGGGTGTGATCGCGCAGATCCCGAAAGTCGGGGTAAGAGTTGACCAGGTTAGTGAAGCCGGCGAGTGTGACCTTGGTGCCAACGGAGATCACTTCGCCCGGACGCACTACGGGGAGAGGCCGAAGCAGCAGCGCGTCCGCCCAACTGTACATGGCGCAATTCGCGCCAATGCCGATGGCGAGCGAAACCACGGCAACCACGGTGAACGCCGGATTCTTGGCCAGCATCCGGCAGCCGTGAGAGAGATCCTGCCACAAGCGCTCCAGAAAGAGCTTCATGATGCCATGTACGGCGGCCGATCGAAAGATGTTCCTTAGGAATTACCGCTCGACTACCAATACGGCAAACGAACCCGGGAGCACGGGTCCTCTGCCCCTCCCGCCCGCCGGGGCTGGCCCAAACTTCCCGGATGCGAGGAATATCCGGTGAGTCACCGTGTCGAGCCCCATATTGCGGGAACCTTGTGGTGTTTCAAGGGTTTGAAGCACATGATAGCGATCCGGATCGTCCTGACGAATTACCGTGAATGTGCCGTCTGCGTTCGAGGCAAAGGCGTTCCCGGAAGCTGCGTCGTACCCAGCGCCGTCCACTCCCATTCCGATCGGTACGGTTGTCACCAACTTGCCCGCCTGATAGTCGGAGATCGCCATGACTCCGCTGCGGCAACCGCTGAATAATCGGTGATGCGCCGTATCGAGTGCCATGGAGACGGGTTGCTTGCACGGAGCGGTCGGCCAGCGGCGGGACACCGTGGCAGTCTTCGCGTCGATTTCGACAACTTCGCTTGAATCGGTGAGATTCGCGTATACCTTGCCGTCGCCGGCGGACGCGCCATATTCCGGTTTGCCGCCCAGCGGAATGTTGGTGATTAAAGCGCCCGCAACCGGATCGATTACCGTCGACGAATGCGCGTCGCCATTCAGAGTGAAGACACGATTCGAGGGAGCGTCATAGACGATCGCGTCGGCATCTTCCGCAGCCGGGATGCGGCCAAGTGGCTTGTATGTCTTGAGATCGAACATCACCACGGACTGGTCGTTCCCCGATGTCGCGAATCCATGTCCGGTGCTGCCCGCGATCGCGGTTCCATGCGCTCCCATGATGCCGGTCACTTCGCCGAGCAGCATCCCGCTGTCCTCGTCGACTACCATCACCCGGTTCTGACGAGCGATAAAAACACGGTGGCTGGGTGGATCCGGCACGACATAGTCCCAACTCCCGTCGCCACCCAGCATGTAGGTGCGGGTGACGTGGTAGGACGAGGACGACTGCGCCAGCAGCGATGTGACCGCGGCTAGAGCCAGAATGGCGGTACGCATAGGGGCTCCTTTCCGCCTGAGTATAACGGAGCCTTGGCATTCGCGCTTGAAGATTGTGTGAAAAACTAGTCCCTTTCGTTCTCCAGATATTCGGGCGGCACGTCATCTTCCGGAACCTGCCTAGTATGCACTTCCGAGACATCCGCGTCCGGCGCGTTTTCGATGCCGCTCACGACTTCGGCCTCGTAGAACTGCCCCTCTTCGAGCAGTTCTTCGACCGTCTCCGAGTCGGCTTCCGCGTCGCTCGACAGTCCCTGCGTGTCCCCAGACTGACCGCCTGAACTGGGACCGAGCCCCTTCTGGCTAATGGAAGGGACTTTGTAGGCTTGCCCCGCTTTTTCGTTTGTCTTGCTCATGGGCATATTGTTGCACGCGATTCGCCATTTTGATCCATCTGATTTGCCCCACCGGTTACAATGATGTTTCCCTCCCTTTTAATGCCGCTTGCTTCCAGACTTGCGTTTCAGTTCGATAAGCACACACAATTGCGCGGCGCGGGGCTGTTTCACAATCGCTCCGTCCGGGTCAGCCAGGAGAGCCCTAGGCGGCTGAAAGCATTGGTGATCGGCGGGGACCCGTACTGGGTGGAGATCACTCACGAAGACGGGCGGCTGTTGGTCTCCTGCGAATGCCCTTACTTTGAAGAGTACGGCTCCTGTAAACATCTCTGGGCGGCGCTTTTGGAGGCTGACCGCCGGGGCGCTCTGGCGGAAGCCCTGGCGGCCAAGTACCTGAAGCTGGATGATGGTACGGGTTTGGACATCGGGTCTGGTCTCGGTCCCGGCCGTCCGTTCGAGCTGCGCGGACCATCGCCCAGCCGCGTGCCAGCGTGGGAGGAGCAGCTCACCGCCATCCGCCGGGAACTGGATCACAGGAAATCCAAGCCCGCGCCTTGGCCACGGGAGTTCGAGATCATTTACGTCCTGGATGTCGCCGCGTCCAGGTCCGCCGGCGCGGTTGTTGTCGAATTGTTCTCACGAACCCGAAAAAAGAATGGCGAATGGTCCGTGAACAAGCCCTTTAGAGTAACCGTCGCGCAGGCGGGGTCGCTTCCGGATCCTGTGGATGCTGAGGCTATTACGGCCATACTGGGCGGCCAGGAATATTACCCGTATCACTACTATTCATCGACGAACACAGTCACTCGCAAATCTCTTCCGGTCGCGCTCGCGGCCAAACTGCTGCCGGGCATCGCAGCGGCCGGCCGGCTCAAGTTACTTACGGACGCGGCGTCCTCCATCTTGCAACCAGCCGTTTGGGATCCGTGCGAGCCCTGGAAACTTTGGCTGGAAGTGCGGCAGGGTGAGGGTGAGCAGTGGAGTATCGAAGGCTCGCTTCGCCGCGGCGAGGAACGGATGCTACTCAGCCGGCCGTTGTTGCTGCTCGAGGACGGCTTGCTGATCACACCCGGAACGGTAAGCCCATTCGATCCGGCTGGCGCATTTCCGTGGGTGACGCAGCTGCGCAACCTGAATCGAATTTCGTTTCTCGATCGTGAACGGGACGAGGTTCTGGGAAAACTCCTGGACTGCTCGGTGATTCCAAATCTCGAAGTGGATGAAGCACTCAAGTTCGAGGAGCGGCGGGGCCAGCCTCGCTTAGGACTGAGGGTTACGAAGAAGGGCAGGCTGGACGGGGAATATTTTCACGGGTATCTATTGCTCGACTACGGGCTCGGCTGGACGGAAGACGCGCCTTCAGCAAACGGGGTTTGGATGAAGGAAGAGCGCGTCTACCTGCTTCGCGACGAAGCCGCTGAGAAGACGGCGCGAGAGACGCTTCAGACGTTAGGCCTCAAGCCAGGACCGGACGGACCCTCCGCGTGGCGCCTGCCAGCCAGGATCATGCCGCGAGTGGTGCGGCATCTGCTGCAGGCCGGATGGCATGTGGAAGCCGACGGCAAGGCGTTCCGGCAGCCGGGTTCGACGCGGGTGGACGTGAGTTCGGGCATCGATTGGTTCGAGTTGCGGGCGGAAGTGGACTATGGTGGTGCAACGGTGGAGCTGCCGCTGTTGCTGGACGCGTTGCGCCGCGGAGATACGATGGTACCGCTGGGCGATGGCTCATTCGGGATGCTCCCGGAGGAGTGGCTGCGGGATTTCGCTCCGCTCGCGGGTTTGGGCACGAGGGAAGAGGGCCATCTTCGCTTCCGGAGGAATCAAGCCGGATTGCTGGACGCTCTGCTGGCAGCTCAGCCGCAGGTCCAGTTCGATGAAGTCTTCGAGCGTGTTCGTGAAAGCCTGCATCGATTTGAGGGAGTAAAGGCCGCGGAACAGCCGGAGGGTTTCCAAGGCCAGCTCCGCGATTACCAGCGCGAAGGCGTGGGCTGGATGGCCTTCTTGCGCGAGTTTGGCTTCGGTGGCTGCCTGGCCGACGATATGGGCGTGGGAAAGACGGCGCAAGTGCTGGCCGTGCTGGAGTCGCGCCGGGCCGAGGGTAACGGACCATCGCTGGTGATCGCGCCGAAGTCGCTGATGTTCAATTGGCGCGCGGAAGCTGCCCGATTCACGCCGAAATTACGAGTGCTGGAACACACCGGCCTGGCTCGCGACGTGGAGTTGATCGGGCAGCACGATTTGGTCTTGAGCACCTACGGGACGCTTTTGCGCGACGCTCCGCAACTCGCGCAAATCAAGTTCGATTATGTGGTGCTGGACGAAGCGCAGGCCATCAAGAACTTCGCCACGGCTTCGGCTAAAGCAGTCCGGTTGCTGCGCGGCGACCATCGTTTGGCTCTGAGTGGCACGCCGGTCGAGAATCACCTCGGTGAATTGTGGAGTCTGTTCGAGTTCTTGAATCCGGGAATGCTCGGCGAGGCGAAGGTGCTGAAGCTGGCCGGCGGGCTGGCCCGGAATCCGGGAGACGAGGCGCGCCGCTTATTGGCCCAGGCGCTGCGGCCGTTCATTCTTCGCCGGACCAAACAACAGGTCGCGCGGGAGCTGCCTGCGAAGACAGAGCAAACCATCTTCTGCGAGCTGGAGCCCACCCAACGGAAACAGTACGACGACTTGAAGAAGCATTATCGCGAATCTCTGCTCAAAAGAGTCACGGAGCAGGGCCTGGGCCGGTCGAAAATGCATGTTCTCGAAGCTTTGCTGCGCTTGCGCCAGGCGGCTTGCCATCCGGGATTGCTGGACAAGAATCGCGTGGGGGATCCGAGCGCGAAGCTGGAGCTGCTGATGGAACAGCTGAGCGAACTGCGGGAGGAAGGGCATCAGGCTCTGGTGTTCTCGCAGTTCACCAGTTTGCTGGCGATTGTGCGTCAGCGCCTCGAAACCGCCGGCGTGAAGTATGAGTATCTTGACGGCGCGACCCGCAACCGGCAGGAGCGTGTGGACGCTTTTCAGAACAATAAAGATTGCACCGTCTTCCTGATCAGTTTGAAGGCGGGCGGCCTGGGTCTGAACCTGACGGCTGCCGAGTACGTCTTTCTGCTGGACCCATGGTGGAACCCGGCGGTCGAGGCGCAGGCGGTGGATCGCGCGCATCGCATCGGACAGGAACGGCTGGTTTTCGCCTACCGGCTGATCGCACGCGATACGGTGGAAGAAAAAGTTTTGGAGTTGCAGAAAACGAAACGCGATCTGGCGGACGCGATCCTGGGCGAAGATAATAGCTTGATTCGGGATCTGAAGCGCGAGGATCTGGAACTGCTGCTGTCGTGATTTTGTCCCACGGGCTGAACGCCCGTGCCACCGGTCAAGCTTGAGCAGACTGCCTGAGACGTGGCACTGACTGCGCTACCTTGAAGATCGTGTTACCTCTGCACTCCCAGACGCCGCTTGAGTGGGGCCGCCGCGTTCTGACCGATC
>Ga0070734_10004316_pt1 | contig 13636 bp, 12 predicted proteins | sample Coa_R1_8_FD_66444 | JGI IMG/M metagenome (GOLD analysis project Ga0070734, IMG submission 66444) | Surface soil microbial communities from Centralia Pennsylvania, which are recovering from an underground coalmine fire - Coalmine... | ecosystem: Environmental > Terrestrial > Soil > Unclassified ...
GAGCGTCAAATCGCTCGCGCCATAGCAACGCGGGGTATAGCGCCGGCCATAATCGGCGACTCCCGGGTGCGTTGTTTCCCGGCATGCCGTTCGTCCGCCGTTGTCCCAGATCGCAATTCGTGGACCTTCAATCACGACGCTCCCGATAGACAGCTGTTTGAAGGGGTATTGAAACCACTGCGGCCGAGTGGGCGTGAGGCCAGGTGATGTTTTCGTCACCCCGAAAAGGTCGGCAGCAACATCGAAGAACATCCAGCTCTCCTCACCGATCATGCTTGTCGCGGCGCTGATGTCCTTGCCATCAAGCCTCACAGGCAACTGGATGGTGCCCGACACTTCCCGTCGGAGCGGCACGGAAGCAAAGGATTTGGACCAAGAGACATCGCCGCTGCCGCAAGAGTTCTCTGAAACGAGACGCAGCCGATCGTTGGCGAGATCGAGGTCGATGTCGAAATTGCCGAGGAAGTCCAGCCCGAGAACGCCCGCCACCGCGGGATCGGTGACAATGGATTGCGGTACCTCGAGAAGCTCCGTTTTGTTTTCCGACGCATCACCGACGGACACGTCGGCATGTGCGAGGTGAGTGACATTCTGCCCGCGAAAGCTGATTGACATGCCCCGCGGCAGATTGGTCCGATCGAGTTTCAGGTCGTCGATCACAGACGCCCAGGCGTAACTGTAAACACTTCCCAAATCGAGAATGAATGGGCGCGTGGTGCCAGCGACGGTGGCAGGCAGGGTGTAATAGCCATGCGCCTCAGACAGCCTGACCGAAGCGAGTTCCTTCGGTGTGCAATCGGCCCGGGCCGGCATGATGGTCGTGAGCGCGAGAACTGCAATTGCAAGTGTCCGAAGTGCCATGTGCCTTCCCCCTGCAGCGCGATCCTAACACGACGTGCATTAGGCCGTGACAATACAGGCACCGGAGCGGCATCTTCACCAGGGATTATTGACCGGGCGGATACTGGCCAGGAGCCATGCACGCCGCGCCCGACGATTTGCGTAGCGTGCGCACCCCGGGTCAGTTCAACGTCACCGTTTGGGTTGCTGGCGCGCTCGAGGCGGCGGCGACATCGAAACGCAACCGGCCGATCAGCCTTCCATCGATGGTGTCGATGTCGACGCGCCATTTTCCAGGTTTCGGATTCGATTTCACCGTATAGGCGCGATAGCCGCCGTCGCGCCCGCCGGAAATCGCGAAGCTCACCTTCGACTGATCGGTCCAGCGCGCGAGTTTCGGGTTGTACCATTCCCAACGATGGGTGATCCGCGTGGTCAACCGGATCGGCGCGAACACGGCGCTATAGAGAGCAAGCGGCTGGCCCGGCAAGACGTGCATCACCGGCGTGCCGATGCCGTAGGCCGTGTACCAGGGTGCAGGCTCGGCGGCGGCCTCGTAGATCGCGCCTTCGTGTTTCACCGTGTGATAGATGCCGATCCTGTTGAGCGCGAGCGGCAGCGGCGGCAGGATTCCTGCGAAGTAAAAGAGATTCATCGCGGCGGTTATGAGAACCGCGCCGCCGAGGAGCCGCCAGCGCGATTGGGCAAAACCTGGCCTGCCCAACCGCTCGAGAATATTGAGGAACACGATATAGAAGGCGACCGCGACGGCGCCGCTCGCGAGAAACGAAGCCTTGCCGATGCTGCGCGTGAGGAGCGGCAAGGTGAACACCGCATAGGAATAGGCGGCAAAGAAGAGCAGCAGCGTCGCGAAAACGAGCCGGGAATGATAGCGGCGGAAGACTTCGTTTCCGATCAGGAAGGCGGCAAGCGTGAGCAGGAAAAACCACGAAGCGGGCAGCGCTGCGCTCCGCCAGTAGAACACGAGGAAGCCGCTCCAGAGTCCGCCAAGTGCAAATTGGGTCGCCGCGGGCAGCCATTTCCGCCAGCGCGGACCCGTTGAGGTGTGTACCGATCCATTTTCGAGATGCTCAGTAGCAACGCGGGAAGCGCGTGCGGCGGTCAGGGGGCGGTCGGCCGAAACCGCTTCGGCCGCCGGCTGCGCGTTCGGATCGGGAATGGGCGCGGCCGCGGCGAAGGCAAGACGCTTCTTCTCTCTTTCGTCCGCGCGCGTCTGGAGCCTGTGCGCGGCCGCAATCGTGGCCGCCGCCACGAACAGATAAGAGCCGAAGATCAGATGCGCGCCCGGCCGGTCGATGCGGCCGAAGGTGAGGTTGTCGATGCCGAAACCCGCCACCATGCCGGCGGCGGCGAGATGACGCTCGTAGCGCATGATCGGCGCCATTACGCCCGCGAAAAGCCCTTTCGGCGCTCCGATCGAAGCCATGCGCATGCCCCAAGATGCCCGCTCATTCTATCGCGGTCTTTCTTGGCTAATTCTTGACGGGTTTGCGGGTTGCGCGAGGCGAGCAAAGCGCCTGCAATGGTGCCCGCCTCGGCGCTTCGAAAGGTTGATCCCATGGAATCCGGCCAGCATCGCAATCTGCCCATCGACAAGATCGTGTGGGGCAGGCCTGCGGCGGAAGCCGTCGGCGCAGAAGCCGCGGCGCTCGGCGCAGAACGCGTGTTCATCGTCGCGTCGGGATCACTTGCGCGAAAGACACCCGAAATCACGCAGATCGCCGATGCGCTCGGCGCCCGTCACGCGGGCACCTTCGACCAGTGCAGGGAGCACACGCCGCTCGAGAGCGTGATCGCATGCGCCGACGCGGTGCGGCGTGCGAAGGCCGATCTCATGGTGACCGTCGGCGGCGGAACGCCCATCGACACCGTGAAAATCGTCCAGCTCTGTCTCACGCAAGGGATCGAAACCGTCGATGCGCTCCGTGCCATCGCGCGCGTGGCTCAGCGCACGCCTTCCGTCATCCGGCAGCTCGCCGTGCCGACGACGCTGTCCGGCGGCGAACATTCGAGCGGTGCAGGCGGAACGGATACCAAGACGAAATCGAAAGAATCTTTTATCGGCGCCGATCTGTGCCCGCGGGTCATCGTGCTCGATCCGGCGATCACCCGGCACACGCCCGAATGGCTCTGGCTGTCCACTGGTATCCGTGCCGTCGATCACGCGGTCGAAGGATCATCCTCGAAGGCCGCCGATCCGCTTATCAAGGCGACGGCGCTGCGCGCGCTCGCCATGTTCGCGCATGCGCTGCCGCGGACGAAGGCCGATCCCGCCGATCTCGACGCACGTCTGCAATCGCAACAGGCGGTGTGGCTCGCAGCGCAAAGCCTCGGCCGCGTCTCGATGGGGGCGAGCCACGGCATCGGCTACATCCTGGGCACGCTCTGCGGCGTGCCGCATGGCTACACGTCGTGTGTCATGCTGCCGGCGGTGTTGCGCTGGAGCGCGCCCGCTGCCGGCGATGCGCAAGCCGAAATCGCGCGGGCCTTCGGACGGCCGGGAGAAAGCGCTGCTGACGTGGTGGGAGATTTCATCGCGTCGCTCGGGCTGCCACGACGGCTTTCCGACGTCGGCGTGCGCGAAGAGAGCTTTCCCGAGATCGCCGAGCGCGCGGCGCGGCATCCGGTGGTGCGCGCGAATGTCCGGCCGGTCACGAAGCCGGAGGAGGTGAGGGAGATTTTGCGGTTGGCGGCGTGAGGACAGTGCTCTCCCCTTGCGGGGAGGCATGCACGTGCTTCGCCCACCCGAAAAATCGCTCGCGAGATTTCAACCTTCCCGCAAGGAGAGGGTTCCTGATTGTGAGAGGATGGCAATGCCGGAAATGGAGCACATCAAGCTCGGAGAACATGTCTTCTCCGTGCTCGCCGATGGGCCGGAGCAGGGCGCGCCGGTGTTGCTGCTGCATGGCTTTCCTGTGACGGGATGGATGTGGCGCGCTCCGGTCGAGCGGCTTGCGGGCGCAGGGTTTCGCGCCATTGCGCCCGACCAGCGCGGCTACTCGCAGGGCGCGAGACCGACAGCAACGGACGACTACGCGACGGAAAAGCTGACCGGCGATGCGCTCGCGATTATGGATCACATCGGCGCGCGGCAGTTTCACCTCGTCGGACATGATTGGGGCGGACAGCTTTCCTGGCTCATCGCCGCGCAGGCGCCGGAGCGGCTTCTTTCTCTCACCGTGCTCTCGCGTCCGCATCCGGCCGCCTTTGCCCGCGCAATGGCGGAAGACAAGGAGCAGGCGAACCGCTCCCGCCATCATCGCGCGTTCCGCGAGGCCGATGCGATCGAGAGGATGCGCGCGGCGAAGCTCGAGCCCTTGCGCCGCGCGATGATCGAGCAGGGTGTGCCCGAAGCCGATGCGGAAAAATATGTGCGCGTGCTGCTGGAGCCAGGCGCGATCGAAGGCGCGATGAGCTGGTATCGGGCGAGCAACATTGCGGCGGCCTCGGTTCCAGCGGTGCGCGTGCCGACGCTGTTCGTCTGGGGCGATCGCGATGCCACAGTCGGCCGCCAGGCAGCCGAACTGACGAAAGACTATGTCGATGCGCCATATCGTTTCGAGGAGATCGCCGGCGCGGGGCACTTTCTGGTGGAGGAGTTTCCGGAGCGGGTGTCGGAGCTGATCGTTGATCACGTGCGGACGCATGCAAAAGCGAACGCAAAATAAAATATGTCATGGCCCGTGCATGCGGGCCACCCAGCTTGTCTCGCGCTGTGCCGGCGATTGATGCGCTGGACCAGTGCGAGCCGTTGGCACTGGAGTCCGTTTCGTCTGGGTGGCCCGCACTTCGGCGGGCCATGACATGCTTTGTTTATGAGAACTATGTAAGCGGACCTCGCGATGAGCGCCTTGCGGTTCGCCGCCCGCTGGTGTCCATTCCTGCGTTCACGAGGGGAGTATCAGATGCACAAAGGATTTCCTGCGGGAGCCGCGATGGCCCTTGCGCTTTCCGCAGCGGCGCTCGCTGCGCCGCCGCCCACCATGTCGCTCTTTCGCGGCACGATCGAAAGCTTCGATGGCAAGGTGCTGAAGGTGAAAACGGAGTCGGGTGAAGTCTCCGGCGCATTCATTCCGCAGACGCGGGTCTCGGCGGTGGAGTCGCGGACGCTGGCGCAGCTGAAGCCGACGGATTTCGTCGGCATCACGGCGGTCGACGGTCCGAACGGCCATCTCGTCGCCGAAGAGATTCACATCATCCCGATCGCGGGCATCGGCGAAGGCCAATATCCATGGGATCATCATCCCGATGGATCGGGCGGCCCACAGCGCGCCGGCAGCATGACCAATGGCACGATCATGCCGATGGCCCAGCGTGCGGGCAGCATGACCAACGGAACGATCCAGTCCGGCAACGCGTCTGAGCTGACCGTCACCTTTCACGGCTCGGAGATGGTGAACGGAAAGTGCGTCGGTCATGCGCCGCCCGCTGGCGCGCCGGGCTGTGTCGGCACCGCGACCGTGGACGTGACGCCAAAGACCTATATCCAGGCGATTGTGGCGGCGACGCCGGCCGATATCAAACCGGGTTTGGCCGCTGTCGGCAGCACGCGCACGGCGCCAGACGGCTCAGTCGTGATCGGCTCGGTGACCGTCGAGAAGGACGGCGTGAAGCCGGAATTCTGAGATGCACATCGCCGAGGTCAATATCGGCCGTCTGCGCGGCGGCCCCGACGATCCGCGCATGGCGGACTTTTATGGAAATCTCGCGCGCGTCAATGCGCTCGCCGAACGCATGCCGGGATTCGTGTGGCGGTTGAAGAACGAAAGCGGCGAAAGCGCGCTCGGCCTTCACTGGCCCGGCGATCCGGAAATGGCCGTCAATCTTACGGTCTGGGAAAGCGCCGAAGCCCTCGGCAAATTCGTATTCCAGACGGCTCATCGTGCGATCTACGTCCGCAAGCATGAGTTTTTCGAGACGCCCAAGGAGCCGACAGTGGCGATGTGGTGGATTGCCGTCGGTCACCTTCCGACGCTTGTTGAAGCCAAGGCGCGGCTCGAGCACCTGATCGCACATGGCCCGTCGGCGTTCGCCTTCGGCTGGGCAGATCTGCCAGATGCGAAAGCCTGGCTCGAGCGGAAATGCGCGTAAGGTGCTCGCCCGGGATGACATAAGTGCCGCCATGACGGCCGTGCGGCTTTCTTGCTAGCCTCGCCGTCGGGATTTTCCAGGAGAGTCAGGAATGCTCGATGATCGCGCCAGGCTCGCGGAGGCGCGCGAGAAGGCCTATGCGACGCCGCTGGAGCAATTCCATGTCGGCGATGCGGAGCTTTTCCGCTCGGACACGCTCTGGCCATGGTTCGAACGGCTCCGGCGCGAAGATCCGGTGCACTACTGCCAGCAAAGCGAATACGGCCCTTACTGGTCTGTCACCAAGCACAAGGACATCGTCGCTGTCGACGGCAATCACAAGGTGTTTTCATCGGATTCGCTGCTCGGCGGGATCGCGATCATCGATGGCATCCAGCCGCGCGAGCAATCGAGCTTCATCGGCCTCGATCCGCCGATGCACGATGCTCAGCGCAAGGTGGTGGCCCCGATGTTCACCGCCCAGAACATGCTAGTGCTCGAACCCCTGATCCGCGAACGCGCGGCGAAAATCCTCGACGAGCTCCCGGTCGGCGAAACCTTCGATTGGGTGGATCGCGTGTCGATCGAACTCACGAGCCAGATGCTCGCCACCCTGTTCGATTATCCCCTCGAGGAACGTCGCAAGCTGACGCGGTGCTCGGATCTCATCCTCGGCCCCGATTTCGGCGGCACGGTGGGACTCGACGAAATGCAGCGCCAGGCGGAGATCTTCCAGATCCTGACGCCATTCGTCGGGATGTGGGAGGAGAGACGCGCGAAGCCGCTGCGCAACGATCTCCTCTCGATGCTCGCCCACGGCGATGCCACCTTCCGTGAGAAGCCGGACGAATGGTTCGGCAATGTCGTTCTCCTCATCGTTGCGGGAAGCGACACGACGCGTCATTCGATCACCGGAGGCCTGCTCGCGCTCAACAAGCATCCCGACCAATATGAAAAACTCACCGCCAATCCGGCGCTGATCGACTCGATGGTGCCGGAGACCGTGCGCTGGCAGAGCCCGGTCGCGCATATGCGCCGCACCGCGCTCGAGGACGTCGAGCTCGGCGGCAAGAAGATCAAGAAGGGCGAGAAGGTGATCATGTGGTACGTGTCGGGAAACCGCGACACCGACGTGATCGAGAACGCGGACAATCTCGTGATCGACCGCGCGCGGCCGCGCCAGCACGTCTCCTTCGGGTTCGGAATCCATCGCTGCCTCGGCCAACGCCTGGCCGAAATGCAGCTCAAGGTGATGTGGCAGGAAATCCTGAAACGCTTCAGATGGATCGAGGTCGTAGGCGAGCCGGTCCGGATGCGCTCGAATTTCGTGAAGGGTTACGTGTCGATGCCGGTGAAGATCGCGGCGTGAGGATTCAGGAACACGCCCGATAGGGCGTTGCCGCTGATGCCATGAATTTCACGCGAAGACGCGAAGAGCCCGAGGTGAGATACTCTTCGCGATCTTCGGCCTTCGCTTGAATTCTTCCTCGCGTGCGACCTCTCCAGACCTAGTCGAAATCCTTGCCGTCCATGCCCGCGTTTTTGCGCGCATGCTTCATCAGATCGGCGACGATCGGACCCAATTTCTTCGGATCGGAAACCGGGTCGTGAACGGGTCCGCGGTGCCATCCTTCGGCGATCGCGAGAACGCCGCCGGATGCTTCGAACATGCGCCCGGTGACATCGCCGGATTCGAGGCTCGCGAGCCAGACCGCGATCGGCGCCACCCAGCGCGGGCTCATGCGTTCGCGCCGCTCGTCGGTCACGGGGCCGCCCAGATTCTCGGTGAGCCGCGTGAGCGCGCCCGGAGCGATCGCGTTCACCGTCACGCCATAGCGGCGGAGTTCGCGCGCCGCGATGATGGTGAAGCCCGCGATCCCCATCTTGGCGGCGCCGTAATTGGTCTGGCCGATGTTGCCGTAGATGCCCGAAACCGAAGAGGTGTTGATGATCCGGCCATTGGCGGGCTGGCCCGTCGTCTTGTTGAGATCGCGGAAATACCGCGCGGCATGATGGGCCGGAGCAAAGGTGCCTTTGAGGTGCACCTTGATCACCGCATCCCACTCGGCTTCCGTCATGTTCACGAGCATCCGGTCGCGCAGGATGCCGGCGTTGTTGATCAGCACGTCGAGCTTGCCGAAGGTTTTTACCGCCTGATCGATCATCTGGCCGGCTTCGGCGAAATTGGAAACGTCGGCGCCGTTGGAGACCGCTTCGCCGCCGCTCTTTTTTATTTCGGCGACCACTTCCTCGGCCGGCGAAAGGGACTGGCCCGTGCCGTCCGGTGCGCCGCCGAGATCGTTCACCACCACTTTGGCGCCTTCGGCCGCGAGCATGAGGCAATATTCCCGCCCGATGCCGCGCCCTCCGCCGGTGACGATCGCCACCCGTCCTTCGCAAAGTCCTGCCATGGTTTGTCCCCGATGTTATTCTGAAGTCTGCCAAGCGTGACGCGCGGGCGAGGGAATGTCACGTGGCGGTTTCCAGGGGGCACGGGATGCAGAAGATGTTGACGCAAATTCGGGGAAGCGCCGAGCCCGGGTTCGAGTGCGTCCGGGACGCGTTTGCGGAAGCTCAGCGAAACGACGAAGGCGGGGCGCAACTCTGCATCTACCGCAACGGAAAGATGGCCGTCGATCTCTGGACGGGGCGGGACACGATGGCCGGCGACGTGCCGTACACGGCCGAAACGCTGACCACGATCATGTCTTGCACCAAGGCGATGACCGCAACCGTTGCGAACCGTTTGATCGAGCGCGGTCTCATCGATCCCGAAGCGCCGGTCGCGCGCTACTGGCCCGAGTTCGGCGAGGCCGGAAAGCAGAACGTCCTCGTCTGGCATCTGCTTGCGCATGCGGCCGGCCTTTCCGGCTTCGATCCGGTGCTCGGGATCGGCGCGCGCGACCTCCTCGATTTTGGACGCTGCGCCGACGCTCTGGCCCAGATGTCGCCTTTGTGGGAACCGGGAACGGCGAGCGCGTATCACGCCATCACCTATGGCTATCTCACGGGCGAGGTGATCCGCCGCGTGAGCGGGAAGACCGTTGGCAAGCTCTTTGCCGAAGAGATCGCAACACCGCTCGGGCTTTCGCTCTGGATCGGGTTGCCTTCGAGCGAAGAGCCGCGCGTAGCTCGTCAGTTCTCGCGCCGTTCCGATATCACGGAGGAGCAGATGCAGGCGCTGCTTTCGGGCATGGGGATCGACCTTTCGAACCGCATGGTCCAGGCGCTGCTCGACGGCACGGCGAAGACGCCGGAGGCGTTGAAGGTTCTCGATTCGCCGGAAGGCCGAGCCGCCGAGATCCCAGCGGGCAATGGCGTCGGCAATGCGCGAAGTCTTGCGAAGATGTATGCGGCGCTGATCGGCGCGGTGGACGGCGTGCGACTCCTGTCGCGCGAAAGTCTCGATCGCGCGCGGACGCCGCGGAATGACGGGCTCTCGCCGCCGCCGCCGTTTGCGAATTTCGTGGCGTTCGCGCCGCCAAGGTTCGGATTGGGCTACGAACTCAGCCGGCCGGTGATGCCGATGCTGGGTGAAGGCAGCTTCGGCCATGCCGGAGCCGGCGGACGGCTCGGCTTCGCCGATCCGGAGAGCGGTTTTGCGGTGGCCTATCTCTGCAACAACATGGCGTGGGATCCGAATGCAGGGCCCGATCCGAGATGGATGCCGTGGCTGAATGCGCTTGCGGAGATTGCAAGGGCCAATTGAAGTCGCGCCCTCATGTGTCATCATGGGCGAAACCGCGCAAAAGCGCGCGCGATGGGTCCCGGCTGTCGCCGCCAAAGCGGCTCCGCCGGGATAACACTCCAGAGCTCTGTTATTCCCTTGCCTGCAGCTCGTGTTTCAGCCGCCGGTTGCGGCGGTCGGCGCGGGTGTCGTGAATGGCAAAGACGGCATGCAGGAAGCCTAGCGCCCAAACGAGAATGCCTGCGTGCCAGAAGAGAATGGTCGCCCAGAGAACGATCGCGAAAATGTAAAGCACGAGATTGAACAGCGCCGAAATCGGCTTGCCCGCGAGCAAAAGCGCCAGAGGCGAGCAGAAAATCGCAATCAGATAGACCATGATTCTCAAATGGTCATCGCCCTCCGCTTTGTCCAGATCAGGCGGGAAGCTCGTAACCGATCGCGCTTTCGGTGGCGATGGTCTTCTGCACCGCGGCTCGCGCCATCATCCGCGTGTAATGCCGCGTCAGGTTCGGGAATTCGTCCGTGGTCGGCTTCAGCGAATTGAAAAAGCGCCAGAACAGCCGAAAGAGGTGGATGTCCGCAATCGAGTAGCGGCCGACGGCCCATTCGCGATCACCGAGGCGCCGATCGGCAAGCGCGTAGATCCTGCGCGCATGCTCGAGACCTTGCCGCCGCGCGGGATGCACGGTCGAGGCGATGAACGACATCCAGGAAATCACCTGTGCTTCCCCTTCGGGATTGTTTTCCGGCAGCAAGTGCCCCTCGGGATGACTGCGTGCGAGATAGAAGAGAATGGCAGCGACCTCGGTCAGCGGCCGGCCATCGATCAGGAGCAGCGGCACCGTTCCTTCCGGATTGAGCGCAAGGAAGTCAGGCGACCGCGTTTGCTTGCGCGCGAACGAGACCGGCCGCGGTTCGAAATCGAGGTGGAGTTCGTTAAGCGCAATATGAGGCGCCATCGAGCTTGCGCCCGGCGCGAAATAAAGTGCCAGCAAGGAAAGCCTCCGCGTGTTCCGGGAATTTCGGGCGAGAATACCAGAGGTTCTCTTGCTGATGGTTCTGGGTGGCCCGGATCTCTGCTCAGCAGAGACAGGGCCATGGAAAGTTCCCGCCGCGGCCCGCAGACGCAGGGCCGCGAAGCACGGGAGGGAAAGCCCCGTTGGTGCCAAATGACAATTTGTCAGGCCTTCCCGCTCGTGTATGACTGCCGGGGGCGCGCATCGGCATGAAATTGGAGTTTCGATGGTTGATCATGTGGATGTCCTGATCGTGGGTGCCGGGCTTTCCGGGATCGGTGCGGCCTGGCACCTCTCGAAGAAATGCCCGCAGAAGAGCTTTGCGGTCCTCGAAGGGCGCAGCGCGATCGGCGGCACCTGGGATCTCTTCCGCTATCCTGGAATCCGTTCGGATTCCGACATGCACACGATGGGCTATCGCTTCCGGCCCTGGACGAGTCCGAAAGCGATCGCCGACGGTCCTTCGATCCTGAGCTACATCGAAGACACGGCGCGCGAGAGCGGCATCGATCGCAAGATCCGGTTCAATCATTGGGTCAAGCGCGCGTCATGGTCGAGCGCGGATGCGCGCTGGACGGTGGAAGCGGAGCTGCGCGAACCGGGCGCCGCCAGCCGGACCGTCCGGCTCACCTGCAATTTTCTCTACATGTGCTCCGGCTATTACCGCTATGCCGAAGGGTATACGCCTCATTTTCCGGGTCGCGAACAGTTCAAGGGCACGATCGCGCATCCGCAGCACTGGCCGGAGACCCTCGATTATGCCGGCAAGCGCGTGGTGGTGATCGGCAGCGGGGCCACGGCGGTGACCCTGGTGCCCGAAATGGCAAAGACCGCTGGTCACGTGGTGATGCTCCAGCGCTCGCCTACCTATGTGGTCTCGCGGCCCGAGGGGGATGCACTCGCGAACTGGCTCAGCGCACGCCTGCCCGCGAAGCTCGCCTACGGCATCACGCGCTGGAAGAACGTGCTTCTCGGCCTGATCTTCTTCCGCATGTCGCGCAAGCGGCCGGAACGCATCAAGCAGATGATCCTGAAAGGCGTGCGCGCCGAACTCGGTCCCGAGTACGACGTCGAGACGCATTTCACACCGCGCTACAATCCGTGGGACCAGCGGCTCTGCCTCGTGCCGGACGCCGATCTCTTCCGCTCGATCCGCGAAGGCCGCGCCTCGGTCGTCACCGATCACATCGAGCGTTTCACCGAGAACGGCATCAAACTCAAATCCGGCAAGGAACTCGAGGCCGACATCGTCGTCACCGCGACCGGATTGCAGCTCGAGCTTCTGGGCGGCGTTACTTTTTCCGTCGACGGCCAGAAGGTCGAATTCTCGAAGACGCTTTACTACAAGGGCATGATGTTCGCCGGTGTGCCCAATTTGATCGCGACCTTCGGCTACACCAATGCGTCGTGGACACTGAAGGCGGATCTCACTTGCGAGTATGCCTGCCGGCTTTTGAACCGGATGGATTCCAAGGGCATGCGGCAGGCCACACCGGTCAATCACAATCCCGATCTGGCGACCGAGCCGTTTCTCGATTTCTCTTCCGGCTATGTACAGCGCTCGATCGCACAGTTTCCGAAGCAGGGTGCGAAGTCGCCTTGGAAGCTGCACATGAATTACGCGCTCGATGTGATGGAAATCCGCTACGGCAAGATCGAGGATGGCGTGATGGAGCTTTCCAATCCGGCGCCGGCAGTCTCGACACGGGCCCCGGAGCGGGTGGCGGCGTAAAATACTGCTTTCATACTTATCGCTGTCATTCCCGTGCGAGCATCGCGATAGCGATGCGAGGGAAGGGGATCCAGCCCAGCGCGCGTCCGCGCGCTGAGTGACGTAATCGCGCTGCCGGGAATGACAATCTCTCAGAAGGTAAACAGCACCGAAGAGTACCAGGTGTAGCGCGCAGTAGAAGAAGCGTTCTGCAGCGTCGGAGCGATGTAGCCGAGAAGATGGACGTTTTCGGTGACATCGAACTTCGCGCCCGTGCCGATCGACGTCGAAGCCCGGCCGCCCTTCACGGGGCTCGTCTGATGATAGACCTCGAGCCCGAGCTGGAGATCGGGGAAAACCTGCCGGGTCAGCGTCCAGCCGGTGAGGCAGTAGTTTTCCGTCGCGGCGCTCCTATTGAGAACGCAGCCCGTGCCACCGAAGACGGTCCACTTTCCCCAATCCTTCTCGATCCAGACCGGCAGCAGAAGCGAGACATTGCGCTCGCCGACGCGCGGCGAACCTGCCGGCAGGAAGAGACGCGGAAACACAGCGAGGTCGATCCCGATGTCGTCCTGATGCAGCAGGCGCCATTTCGCGGCGAGTTCGACCTGGCCGAAATTCACTGCGCCCGGCCCTTCCGAAGGCGCGTCAAAGCCAAGGGGCACGACCGCGGTCAACTGCAGGTTGGGCGTGGCTCCGTAATTGAAGTCGATGCCGGCATTGCCGGAGACGTCTCCTTTGGCGGTCGCGCCCGAGGCGAAGGCATAGATCTCATAGTGACGGTAATCGGTGGGCTCGGGATCATCGGAGATGAAGGGTGGTCCCGCGCTTGCGCGCGGTGCGAGCAGCGCCAGAAAAAGCGCAAGCTGAGCCGCAAGGCGCGCATGTCGCGAAAAGGTCATCATTTCCCCTGCATGCTGGCCGGCCTTTGGCTATCATCGCTTACCTTATTTTCAGCGGAGAGCGACATTGAAAATCGCGCAGAGCGCCGTGCTTCCTCTTGCCTTGCTGTCGCTTGTTTCTCTCGCAGGCGCGGCCGTCGCCGACGCGCCCGCCCCCTATGTGCTCGACAAGGCGATCGCCCTCGGCGCCGGCGAACGCTGGGACTACGTGACCTTCGATCCGGTCGACAATCGCGCCTATGTTGCGCATGGCGATCATGTGACGGTCGTCGACGTGACGAAGGGCGCGACGATCGGCGACATCGGACCTTTTCCGGGCGGAACGCACGGCATCGCGATCTCGCACAGCTCGCGCCACGGCTATACAGATGACGGACGCGCAGGCATC
>Ga0070734_10004317_pt1 | contig 13629 bp, 11 predicted proteins | sample Coa_R1_8_FD_66444 | JGI IMG/M metagenome (GOLD analysis project Ga0070734, IMG submission 66444) | Surface soil microbial communities from Centralia Pennsylvania, which are recovering from an underground coalmine fire - Coalmine... | ecosystem: Environmental > Terrestrial > Soil > Unclassified ...
GGGCTATCCTGGGTCTTATCCGCCGTCTGTGCGGCGGTCTCGTTCGCGCCGGGGCCATCCGGCTTGGTCTCACTGAGGACGGAATTGGCGGGTGGCGCGGCCGAGGAGGGGGCGGCAGGAGCCGACGGGGTCGCCGTCGCTCCCGCTACCGGCGACGCCTGCCTCTGTGCGGTCGGGGGAGAAGCGGTTCCGGTGGACGCAGGGGACGCGGGCGGCGCCGTTGCGGCGGTATGCGGGGCGTCGTCCTGCTTTTTTGCCGTCTTCGCTTTCCGTGTCTGCTCTTCCTGCCACTGCTTGCGCCAGGCCATTTTCCAGGCCGGCTCTCTCTCTTTGCCTTCGTCGGCGCCCTGCTTTGCAGTGGCCTCTTTCGGGGTCGCTGTAGGGGCGCCGCTTGCTGCGCCCTGGCTGCTTGCTGCGCCCAGGGTAACCCCCTGTGCCTGTCCTGGGGCCTGCTGCGGATCTTGCGGCGAACCTTGCGCCCGTGCGGCGGGCGACGCTCCGAACGACAGTCCCAGAACCAGCGCCAGGACCGCTCCGCTCAGGAGCCTATTACAGGTGGGAGTACCTCTGGAAATCATCTCACCGCCCCTTTCCCAACCCGGCCAGGCGATCCGCCGGGCTGACGATCTCGGTGACTCGGATGCCGAAGTTGTCTTCGATAACAACCACTTCTCCCTTGGCGATCAGCCGCCCGTTCACCAGCAGATCTACCGGCTCCCCGGCCACGCGGTCCAACTCCACGATGGATCCGGAGCCGAGCTCCAGCACATCCTTGATGAGCATGCGTACCCGACCCAACTCGACGGTAACCTCCAGGGGAATGTCCAGGATCAGATCCATGCCCCGAGGCATCATCGCCTCCGGTCCGGTTACCAGCATGTTGGAGAAGGGACTGGAGGAGGAGACGCCTCCGGTATCCATAGACTGGGCGGACGAAGCGCCCATCCCGCTGCTGACCTCGCCCAGCATGCGCGCCAGGTCATCCTCGCTCAGGTCATTGCTGTCGGAACCGCTCTCCGTCTCCGGGAACAGCGCGCGGATTGTCTCCGGCGTGAACAGGAATACGATCTCGGTGTCCAGCACTTCGGAGATGCTCAAGTTCAACGTCACCTGCGCTGCGGTATCCGCCAGCGCAAAGCCTGGGGGCAGGGAGAGCGCTCCCAGGTGGGTGTTGCTGTTTTCGACATCAATCATGTCGCCCGTACGATTGGAGAGCGCGGTCGCCAATCCACGCACCACCCCTCCCATCGCGCCGGTCAACAGGCCGATCTCTTTATCATCCAACGTCTCGGGCGGGCTTGTGCCGGCGTTCCCCGCGATCAGGTCGGCCAACACACAGGCGGTCTCTTCCGAAATCTGGAGGACGCTCTCGCCATCCATCGGCGGTGAGAGGCTGAAGGTCGTACACAGGCTGGATTTATCCTGTTGCAGCAACTCCACAATCGCCACCATCTGAAGCCTCGGCTGCTCCATGACGGCCATCTGATTGATCTGCTCGGAGAGAGCGAGGGAGAGGCTGGAACTGAGGTCAGCGAACATATCGGACAGGGAGTTCTGTTGTTGGGGCGACAGGTCTGACATAACAACCTCCGGGAATGAGGGATAAGACGGCGCAGGAGGGCAAGCCCTGAGTGAGGAGCGCTCTTCTCAGGCATTGCGCCTCCTGGGCTCCGAGCTTATCCTTCGTTCGGTTCTGGATTGACACGATTGATGTGAACGGCAAGCTTCTTGCCGCGAATGCCCGGCTTGGCGCGGAACTTGACTTTGTTCCCGATGAGCACATCCACCTCTTCCTGCGGGCCGCGATTGAGGGTGACGACATCGCCCACCTTGAGGTTCAGCACGTCCTCGACCGAGATGGAAGTGTTGCCCAGGCGCACCACGCACTCCACATACGTTTTCGTCAGGCGGCGGGCGAGGAACGCGGCGTATTTGCCGGTATTCTTCTTGGTACTGCTGGCAAACCAGCGCTGCGCGCTCAACTTGGAGGTGATCGGCTTGAGCAACAGATAGGGAATGCAGATGCTCATGGCGCCGCGCAGGTCGCCGACTTTGATCTCAAACAGGATGGAAACGACGACATCATTGGGCGGCACGATCTGCACAAACTGGCTCTGCGTCTCCATCACTTCGCGCTTGGGGGAGAAGCGGGCAATGCCCTCCCAGGCCGTGTGAAACTCGGTCAGCGCCCGATTGATGATGCTCTCTGTGAGGGCCTTTTCGATGTCGGTGAGGACGGCGGTGTTTTTCACCATGCTGCCCGGCCCCCCCAGGAGCCGGTCGATCATGGAGAGGATGATGTTCAATTCCACTTCCAGAATGGCCTGCCCGGTGAGCGGGGCCAGACTGAAGATGTTGATAATACTGCTGGTGAGTGAGCGCATGTACTCGTCATAGGGGATCTGCTCGACGGAGACCAGATCGACATGTACCGGGACGCGCAGGTAGGCGGAGAGGGAACCGGCATACAGGCGGGCAAAGGTCTCATGGAGCATCTGAAGCGTGCGCAACTGATCCTTGGCAAACTTGTCCGGGCGACGAAAATCGTAGGCTTCGTACGTGATTGCGCTTTTGCCATCCCGCTTGGAGGCGGGCGCCATCCCGCCAAAACCACCCTTGGCAGGGTCGTTGTTTCCGGCGGGAGTTGCAGGTGCGGCGTCTTCCTCGCCTGTAAGTGAGGCGAGTAACGCTTCGATTTCAGCTTGGGAAAGAATTTCGGCCAAGGCACTACCTCAACGACGGGGCGAAAATGCGGTATAGCTGAGGGCGTACCCTCCCCACTCATTATCGGCGGGTTTTTCCGGGGACTTGAGGCCGAATTTCACCAAGCGAAAAAAGAAAACGGCTATTCAGGGGTTAAGGCGACCCGCCGCTGAACTACCGGGCCGTGCGCCCTATCGCCTTCGCGGGTCAATACGCCAATCTCCTTCACGCCGCAACGCAGCAGGTAGTCGCGCGCCTCCGGAATACCCATCCCCACCTGTTCCGGTCTATGACTGTCGTCGCCGAAACAGAACAGCACTCCCATTGCCTGCGCCCGCTCCACTAACCAGGGAGCCGGATAGGGCTCTCCCAGCCCTTTGCGCCAACCTGCGGTGTTCAGGTCCAGGAGGGCGTTCACACTGCGCACAGCCTCCAGCGCCTGGTCGGCGGCCCGGCGGATCCGGGGGGAATCCAGGGCGTCGAACCCGACCTTGCCCGCGTTGAGCTTGATCAGGTCGAGATGCCCGACCACATTGGGGCGCAGGGCTTCCGCCATCTCGGCGATCTTCTCATAGTAGCGCACAGCCAGCGCCTCCGGCCCGCCGCAGGCCTCCGCCGCCTGCAGCCACTTCTCCGGTTCGCCATCCAGGGTGATCTCTTCGACAAAGTGGACCGACCCCACAAAATAGTCGAAGGCCGGCCGGCCATCCGGGAGGGTCGCATCGCGATAGGCACGCATCTGCCGGATGTAGTCGCGCTCCGGCACGACTTCCGCCTCGAAACCCTTCAAAACGATCAGGCGCTCGGCAAACTCCTCCACCAGCGCAGGCAGGGCTTCGGTATAGCGAGCGAAATCCGCAGTGATCTTCGCCACATCCCAGCCGCGTCGCAACTCCTCGTCATACAGAAAGCGGGCCTCGCTGCGCGGTGCATGCTCGCTGACGCCGAAGGTATGGTAGCCGGCTGCTGACGCCGCCTCCAGCATCTCGCGCAGCGTCCCCTGCGCATGATCGCAAAACTCGCCGCTATGCCCGCCATGGAGCGACACGCGCCATGCCTCTGCCCCATTTCTGTTCGCTTCCACTCGCCCCCTCCTCAATCTATGTTTCGTAGCGCAAGCCCTCCGCCCGCGTCGCTAATGGTATACCCCATATTCTCCCCGGCGAGAGAGGCGCGGTTCTGTTCACGGCACGATGGCAGGTATACTGAGAAAACGAAATTGTTTTCCTCTGGGAGAGGGCAGGAGCAGACCAATGGGCGTGACACAGCATCGGGGCGTGGTGGTAGCGAAAAATGGGGTGGTCGCAGCGTCGCAGCCGCTGGCGGTGGCGGCAGGGCTGAACGTGCTGCAGCAGGGCGGCAACTTTGTAGATGCGGCGATTGCGACCTCCGCCGTCCTGTGCGTGGTCGAGCCGTTTGCCAGCCACGTCGGCGGCGACGCTTTTGTGATCGTTTACGACGGCAAGACGGGACAGACGACGGCGCTCAATGCCTCGGGCGCGGCTCCGCAGGCCGCAACTCCCGACCGCTTCCCCCAGGGCATTCCCCTGCGGGGGATGGCGGCAGTCTCGGTCCCCGGTCTGGTGGACGCCTGGGCAGAACTGCTCAGCCGCTGGGGCACGCGCCCACTGGCCGACCTGCTGGAGCCAGCCATCGGCTACGCCGGGGAGGGCTTCCCCGCCGGATACCGCTATGCCCGCGTCTTCCACGATCAGGCGCCTCTCCTGCACACCTTCCCGAACACGGCCGCCGCGCTGACCGGCGGGGTGACGCCGCAGCCGGGCAGTATCATCCGGCAGCCGGACCTCGCCTGGACCCTCCGCCAGATCGCGCAGGGCGGGCGCGACGCCTTCTACCTCGGCCCGATCATGGAGCGTATCGTGCAGTTCAGCCGGGAGAACGCCGGGCTGTTCGCACCGGAAGACTTCGCCGCCCACCGCACCCAGATCACGGAGCCGATCCGCACGACCTATCGTGGCTACACGGTGCATGGACAGCCGCCGGTCTCGCAGGGCCATATTCTGCTGCAGCAGTTGAACCTGGTGGAGGGCTTCGATCTGGCGGCGCGGGGCCACAATAGCGCGGATACGATCCATCTGCAGGTCGAGGCGAAAAAGCTGGCGTTCGCCGACCGCGCGGCTTATCTGGGCGATCCGAACTTTGTGCGCGTCCCGATGGAGACTCTGCTCTCCAAGGAGTATGCCGACCGTCGCCGCACGCAGATCGATCCCCGGCGCGCCGCTGCCCATGTGAGCGCTGGCATGATCGACCACGACACCACCTACTTCTGCGTGGCGGACCGGGAGGGCAACGCCGTCAGCTTCATTCAGAGCGTCTTCTGGGGCTTCGGCAGCGCCGTGGTCGCAGACGGGACCGGCGTTCTGTTCAACAACCGCATGACAGGCTTCTCGCTCGACCCGGCCAGCCCCAACGTGCTCCAGCCCGGCAAGCGCCCGGCCCACACCCTGAACGCCTACCTGGTGACAAAAGAGGGGAAATTTTCACCACCCGCTGCGCTAGAGGACACAGAGGGACACAGAGGGAACACAGAGCAAAGCATGGGCAAGAGAGAAGAGAACGATCCACAGATGAATGCAGATTACCGCAGATTACAAGCGGAGGAGCAGAAGATCGCTGTTGAGAGGTTGGCATTTGTGGGTGGGACGCCGGGCGGGGATATTCAGGTGCAGAGCAATCTGCAGGTGATCTGCAACGTGATTGACTTCGGGTTGAACCCACAGGAGGCTATCGAGGCGGCGCGATGGCAGCATGGCGGTTCGGTGGGTGCTCCAGGTGAGACGCCCTCGGAGGTGCTGGCTATCGAGGAGAGAGTAGGTGAGGAGACCAGGGCGGAGTTGGCCCGACGTGGGCACAACGTCTCCGCCCTCGGTCCCTGGGCGCATGGGAGTTCGTATCAGTTAATTGCCGTTCAACCCGAAAGCGGCGCGTATCTGGCGGGTTCCGACCCGCGCTGCGACGGGCACGCGGCAGGGTTTTAACGTTTCAGGTTAGTTGGCTTCTACACGCCGGAACCGCCGGCGGTAGCGTACGACGCGGCTCCCTTCGGGGAGCTCGTCGCGCTCTCGGACCTGTACGACAGACCCGGTCTCGACATCTACATAGACACCGGGTTCGACGACATCTCCGGAGGTAAACTCCGGTGTTTTTGGATCTAACGTGCCTTGCATCTGGTGGCTCTCCTGAGCGATCTGGGTGAAATCGCTGTAAGTGCGTTGCGTACTCCGGCATTATCGGCCAGATTCGCTGAAATCTTTCTTCGTACCTATTATACCTTATTTTGGCGTCTTGTGGTTCAATCTGAAGCATATTTTGTCATCTGTGGCAAAATTCACATCAGAATGCAGAATGAACTCCCTCCCTTATATCGTGTTCGCGCCCTCGATTGGTAAACTCCCCTCGCACCAAAATAAGGAGCCAAAAAGGTGCGAAAAAGATTCTGAAAGATTCTTTTTGCGCCGCGACACTTTCCTCTTGATTCTGCCGTCGTCTGGGTGTAGACTCATTCCACGCTAAATAAAGGAGACTTGTCGCTATGGTATCCCTACCGGTAGAAGTTCGCGCCAGCCTGAAAGCCGATTGTCCGCGCAAAAGTTTGTTTGAAGCCGTCCAGACGGTGGGCCACGCCGTTTCGGGCCGGAGTTCGCTGCCCATCCTCAGTCATATCCTGATTCAGACCGAAGAGAACGGTTTGCGCCTGATCGCCACCGACCTGGAACTCGGCATCTCCTGCCGTATTCCCGAGGCCAAAATCCAGGAAGTGGGCGCTCTGACCGCCCCGGCCCGCACCCTGACCGAGGTTTTGGCGAACCTGCCGGACAAGAGCGACGTGGCGCTGTCGGTGGATAAGAGCCATACGGTGCGGGTCCACTGCGAGCGCTCCGATTATAAGATTTTGGGATTGCCTGCCGAGGAGTATCCGAAACTGCCCGAGGTCCGGGACGCCGCCGGCTTTGCTATTCCGCAGCGGGTCCTGCGCGAGATGATCCGCCACACGCTGTTTGCGGTCTCCACGGATGAGGCGCGGGCCATCTTGACGGGCGTCTATATGGTCTTCGACGGCGAGACCCTCAAGTTCGTCGCCACCGACACACACCGTCTGGCGGTCAAGACGGCGGTCATCAAGGACGGGCGCGGCTCCCAGAACGCCATCGTCCCGGCGCGGGCTCTGAACGAACTGACCCGCCTCCTCACCGATGCCGACGGCGATGTGCTGGTGACGCTCTCCAACAATCAGGTGCAGTTCGACCTGCCCGGCGAGAACAACGTGCAGATCGTCTCCCGGCTTATCGAGGGCCAGTTCCCCAACTACCAACGCGTCATTCCCGCCGCCTACCAGAAGAAGCTCACCATCCCCACCCAGCCTCTGCTCCGGGCCGTGCGTCGCGCCTCCATCGTCGCCCGCGAGAACGCCAACCGGGTCATCTTCCGCACGGAGGAGGAGAAGCTGGTGCTGACGGCGGAGAGCCAGAGCGTCGGCAACGCCCACGAAGAAGTGGAGATCGGGCGGGAGGGCGACGATGTGGAGATTGCGTTCAATGCCAAGTACCTGCTGGACGTACTGGGCGTGCTGGACGCGGAGAGCATCCACCTGGAGCTGACGGAAGCGCTCAAGCCCGGCGTCCTGCGCCCCGTTCCCACACCGCCGAAGGAGGGCGAATCGAACGCCCTCGACCTCGCTCCCGACTACCTCTGCGTCCTCATGCCCATGCAAATTATTTAAAATCAAAACGTGGAATAGTTTGCAGGCGGGGAGACAACGGGTTTTATGTGACTGCAATGACGGGCGCGGTTTCATCAATAAAACTGCGCCCAACCTCTTTAGTCAAGAATGGGGGACTCATCTATGATGAGTTTCTAATGAACAACGACGTGACTATAGCTATCGGAATATTGAAAGTAAAGGAGAAAATCTATCAAGCGTTTGGTTGGCACTGATGTGATGTAGGTCATCCATATGTCATTTCCGTTGAGGGAGACATACCTGACCCGTTCAAGCACTGGACCGTGTAACTTTAGAAGTCCCCGCTCTGTCATTTCATCAGATAAGCCAATGGAAAAACATAAAGAAGTTGCGGGCACATGTGCATCGAATACGCACGCCCGCAGGGAGGAAGAGTTCGATGCCACGTGCGAAAAGCAATGGAAGCGACAACGAGAATAGCGCCGAATATAGGGTTTTTTACTTCGAGGGCAAGAACACGAGTTCTGATCTATCGGGCGTACTAACTGCCCTCGGCAACATTCTCAAAGGCAATCAGCCCCAAATCGTGCAGCAGCCACCCCGCTCTGGCGGCAGCGATGTCCGGCGGGGTGCTATCACGAGTGGTAACGGGCAGGCCGCCTTACCCCTGGATGACGAGGAAGAGATTATTGAAGAGGCCGTTGTGACCGCCCCGACCGACAAAGCGAAGGTTGAGCGCAAGCCGTTCAAGGGCGAAATCCTCGATACGATTCCCTGGGACGGTGAAGGTACGCCGTTCGTTCCTTTTGTAAAGTCCAAGAGTCCCGAGGATGCGATGAAGAAATGCCTTGTAATCGCTACATGGTTTAAGAGACATGGTGGTCACGAGTCGGTCAATGCCAATCTCATCTACAACGCCTACCGGAAGATGGGCTGGACGGCTGTAGATGATCCTGGCGCACCGCTTCGCAAGGGTGCGCAGCCGAAGTCCGGCTACTTTAAGAGCCTAGGAAAGGGGCAGTACAGTGTCACCGGCATCGGAACGGATGTCGTTGACGCTATGACTGGGGACCCCTAAAGGAGCGTGTTTGAAATGGAACTGCGCGACTTCACTTCGCAGGTGCCAGGTTTTGCCACGATGACCAACCCGGACAAGGCCATCCACATCGGCTGGTTTTTGCATACCCATCGCGGCAAGAAGAGCTTCGGAACCACGGATATCCGCGAATGTTACGAGGCGCTGCACCTGCCCTTACCCAATATCTCGGATGTCTTATCAAAACTTGCGAAGAAGTCACCGCCAGTGTTATTGCAATCGGGCACCACGTTCAAACTGGCGGGTGGTGCCAGAGACAGCCTGGATACAAAATATGGTGACCGCCCCATCACCATCACCGTACATAAGGCGCTGGCAGCACTGCCTGGACGCCTGACAAATGAGACACAGCGGAAGTATATGGAGGAGGCAATTCGATGTTTCCGCAGTCAGTGCTTTCGGGCAGCGATTTTAATGACCTGGAACCTGACCTATGATCACCTGACCCAATGGATACTTGCAGATCCAGTGCGCCTATCGAAGTTCAATACGAAATTGCCGAACAAGCCGCCTTTTAACGTCGGGGCGGGGAGTCTGATATCGAAACGCGAGGATTTCGAGCATCTTGGTGAGCGCGAAGTCGTGGATATTTGTGAGCATAAGTCTGTTTCCATCATCACCACAAACGTTCACAAGGTGCTCTGTCACGGGTTGGAGCGACGGCATAAGTCCGCACACCCGAATACTATGGAGATCACGCAGATCAACGCCGAAGACACGATTCTTGATCTGGTGGTAAATGCTGTCTTGCATCTCACATAAAGATCGCCTGAACGCCTTGATACTGATGAGAGAGTATTCATTCCTTGGAGGAGGTGAAACGCAGATGGCGGGATCAAAAAAGCCGGCCCCTGGCCCGAGCAAGAAGGAAGTGCAACAGGCAGCTAGAGACCTGGCGAATCCGAAGGCTCCCAAAGCCCAGAAGTCGGAGGCAGCGGAAACTCTGAACTACCGGAAGGTTTCCAAGAAGAAATAGCGCTCATTTTACTTCTTTGGATAAGATAGGGCGAGCCAGCATGTGCAGGCATGTCCCATCTTATTCCGCATGATCTTGTCCACACCCATACCTGCTCGATACCTGTGGGAACTCTTGCTTCCCTCGCTTGCAGCAAAAACCCCGTCCGACTAAGTGACGGGGTGAAATATCGAATACCCGAAGTCGCTTACTTTGTGGTGACGCGACGCGTCGCCTGTGGGATTTTGTGCGGTGACTTGCCGTTGGAGTACATACCGGTCATATCGGTTTCTTCCACCCCTGGCGTCCGGTAGGTGAAAAATGCTATCGCTTCTTCCGGTGTCATCTGCCTTACCATCTCGATAGCCGCCTGGATCACTTCCGGGCTACGCGGATCGCCCTTTTTGTATTTCATGGCAACCTCCAATCATTGCTTCGGATGGGAAAGCGCCCATTCTCAGGGGAATTGTACCAGAGATGCCCGCAAGATGCAAGCGGATGACCTATCCACTTCGAGCACGTGCGCGGGGTGCCTTCATCTGAACTTTCAACATTCTTAACTTCTGCTCCAGGTCGTCGAAAACGTTTTCGACCCTCATATCAAAACGAAGGGTGAGGTCCCCATAGAGATCAGAGGGAAGGGTTGCCTGTTGGTCCGACGTAGCGCCATACTTTTGTAGTATAATCAAGCGCTCGATTCCATGGGTAAGGCCCATTGCAATACCTATCTCCAGCAACACATTGCCGCGCGGTGCACAGATTCCGTTTTCCCATTCGTCATCGGGAGTACAAATCGCGACAAAAGCCGCACAGTCTTTCATCTTTTGCACCAACCCCCGTCCCAGTAGATCCAGAGTATTGCCAGCCGTAATTTTCTCCACATCGATCCCTCGCTGCTTAAGGAATGCCTCCACTTTTCCCGTAGTTCCTTCGGCGCGTCGGTCGTGTCCATAGATCAGAAAGACCTTTTTTCGGTCAACATAGAGACCGCGCTCTATCAAGGTCTGGCGTATCTCTTCAGCCAGCCAGGGTTTCGGCAGTTCTTTAGATTTGAAGACGATACTATTGGGATGAGTGATGTTGTCAATGCGATACAGTTTCGTCACGATGAAGACGAGGTAGTTCTTTTGGACGCATTTTAGAGCCAGTTTGTAGCCTGCCTGTTGTTCCAGGGGGAGCGACTCCGCACCGGGATCATCTTCATCTACGAGATCCAGAACTATGAACTCCCAGTTCTCCTCACGATCAAGCAATCGCTCGAGGAACGTGTTCTGATCGGCTTTCACCTCAAGGCGAATGCCATAATTGCCAAGATATCGGACCAAATGTTCCAGATCCTCCGGTCTATTGTCCCACGCGAGCGCTTTCATCTTTCTTATCTCCTTTGTTGGTACGAGAAATCAGGATCAATTCGGCAACGGCTCCGGACTTGTCATCCGCGCTCCGTAGTTCCAACCTCCCGCCGTATTCCGCAATCCGTTTGCTGTGTTGTTCGAATGTGGTTACTCTCCCTTCTCTTTGCCCGGCGGGATTATATGGCTTTCCAGAAGATGTGAGACGAAGACGGATATATTCCAGGCGCTCTTCTGCCCCTCCAGCCAACATGTCTGTGACGGTAGTCGGAATCACAAAGGTTTCGCACTCGCACTTCACTTCTATTTCCTGTCGTTTGCCGTGTTGCCCCTTCGCCTGATATCTGACGTTGGTGCAGAGGTTCTTGAGAACCTCTTGCAGCAATGTCTCATCCAAAAGAACATACGTCTCCAGCGTTCTGGATTCCTTTTTGAGTCGATTGGCTTCTTTTGCCAATGTCGTCTTGACCTTAATTTCTTGACTTGCTTCCCCCATCATCTCATACAGAATTCGTCGAAGCGGAGCTACATATCGCTGCAATGTGGAGCGAATAAGCTCTTTTTCTGTGAGTTCCTCACGGATTGTGCGCCAAAGATCGCGTAACTTCTGCAGTTCACCTTGCGACACGGCGTGGTCTCGTCGGATCCGTTCCAACATATTCGCCAGTAGGCGGACGTCCTTTGTAAACCCCTCCTCATTCACCGATGCAAGGAGATGCCTGGCGTCTGCACCAGGAGAAGAGGCGAAACTGAAGAGATGACGTAGCGCTTCGGCAACCGCTTCCAGAACTTTGGCAGCGAATATACCCTCATCCAGTTTTCTGGGCAGGTCCGTTGAGGCCAGAGGTATGCGCGGATGGGCGATATACACGTCGCGTGCCACGGTAGGATCAGCCGCCGGCCCCAACGTCTCCGCAAGATTAGCCCGTGTCAGGGCGATATCATGGTCCACCTCCAATTGCTCGACAGCGCGACGAAGATTATTGAAGATGGGATTATGGTTGAGACGAGGTTCTAATATTGTGCTATGAAGGAACCGGATCGTATGATGCTTTTCCTTATATGTGTAGTCGCCGAGTTCCGTCATTAGGTCATCCAAACCGGCTTTAACCTCGTTCAGAACAAACATCTGGTCGTCTTTGACTCTCGGATCCGTGCCGGGCTCTACCTCCTCTCTCAATAACTTATCTATGCTGTTGATATGTCCTCGAACCAAGGTTAGGAATCTTTGGTTTGAAGGAGAAACTTTCCCCCCTTCACGATGGCGCTGGCGGCAGAAATGAAGGAGCATCGAGGTGGTCAACAGCCATCGTTCGGAAACAAACTGTTCGTAAAAGTTGATTGGGTATTTTCTCCACTCCTTTTGAGATAGCCCAGCGGTAATCCGCTCTTCAATGAACCGGGGATAGTCGTATCCTTGATCCAGAAAAGCAAAAAGGCTTAAACCGAAAGCCAGATTCGACTCATGTTCTATCCCCTTTTTGATATGATCCCAATTGTCCATTTCTTCGGGAGTAAGGAGATCGGGGTTCAATTGAGCGCGCCTCAACATCTCCCAGGTAAATCGATGTGAGCGTCTTGAATGAATGACACTCTCTTGCTTCAGACGCTCTTGCTGGAGAGTGCATATTCGTGTTATCAGGATGCTTCTGAGATCCCCAAATTTTCTGGTGATTCTTAGGAAGCCAATATCTCCGAGCAAAATGGCGAAGTAACGATACAGCAGACCTTTATTATCACATTCGCGCAGTTCCTTAAGGATAGGTTGATAATCGCGTGTCGCGACAAGATAGTTGCATAGGAGAATAAGTTTCGCCTTCTCTTTAGTCACCCGAACCAGATTCTCGTTCAATGGAAGTTGATAGGGCTCCAGAAGATTTTGATCTGGTTCCGGATTCAAGAAATCGAAGGTGGTGATAGGCCGTGCGCGAAAGTATGGGCGATCTTGATTGACACAGCGTTGCAGCGAAGGCACATGAACTTCGTCTGCATAGTGCGAGAGGAGGATCTCGATTGTCTGTTGCATCCGCAGAATATCGTTACGAGGCATATCTGCCAGATTATAAACAGCCTTGAATTCGAAAACAGTCTCCTCTTCCGGTTTGCCAAGACCGTGCAACAGTTTCGTGATACGACTGACAAAATTGAGCGTCTGCAAGCCCATCCTATTCAGCAAGCAGACGACAGTAATCTTCTCCACCGAAGAAGTAACCGCCAAGAGAGAGACCAATTCACGCAGCTTCTCAGAAGTGTGAGCCGAGGTAATGAGCAGAATGATGTGCTTTTTATTGTTCAAATCCTGCGCGTTCGGATTTAGCAAGAAGTAGCGATACGGGCCATTGTCGATTTCTCGTGATGCAACCATGACGAAGGGAGGGTAAGAATCTGATTGAGCCAACCTATCCTCGATGAAGGCTTTGTAGACCATATCTCCCTGCTCATGCGTAGTGACGATAGCAAAGTCCTCCCCTTGCGGAAAGAGAGGGCGTACTCGCCTCCAAATACTATCCCCACACTTCTTCAGTAACCGATCTACAGATACTGCAGTCATAAAGTGTCGGTCTTCGAACTGAAAGAAATCGAATTCGACTGCGTTTGCCCTCTCAAAATGACGAAACATCTCCTGGTCAGTAAAGAGCGGGTGAAACGCCTGAGGCAAAGAAAGCATTTCTTCAGGCAACACGGTCGCCGGATCGATCTTGCGTACCCGCGTTAGATCGAACTCTCCCGCTTGCAGTTCGGGAATCGAATAGTCGGTGAGATATTCAAAGGGGATGTTCCGCTCACCGACCGGAAAGAACTTCCTGCCGATGTACTTTTG
>Ga0070734_10004318_pt1 | contig 13626 bp, 10 predicted proteins | sample Coa_R1_8_FD_66444 | JGI IMG/M metagenome (GOLD analysis project Ga0070734, IMG submission 66444) | Surface soil microbial communities from Centralia Pennsylvania, which are recovering from an underground coalmine fire - Coalmine... | ecosystem: Environmental > Terrestrial > Soil > Unclassified ...
GACAACCAGGCGATCGGCGGGCGCAGCGTCGCCTTCTTCATGTGGAACGTCGTGACCGACAGCACCGGCGCCTACCAGTGCGTCGACACCCAGGGGACGCCCGAGTTCCAGACGAGCAACGGCGCCAAGGTCAACACCACCCGCTGGAACGCCATTTTGAACGGCATGAAGGCCGGCGACTTTCTCCTCATCCAGTTCGGCACCAACGACGAGACCCACACCTGCCCGCGCTACGTCTCGCTGCCCGACTTCGAGACCGACTTCGGCATCATGGCCGACGCCGCGCTGGCCAAGGGCGCCACGCCGATCTTCGTGACGCCGATGGGGCACCGGACGTTCAGCGGCACGACGCCCACCAACACGCTCCTGCCCTACGCCAACGCGATGAAGGACGAGGCCGCGAAGAAGCAGGTGGAGGTCGAGGATCTGAACCTGGCCAGCGAGGCGTACTACGCCAGCACCGGCAACAGCGCCACCCTGGCGAACACCATCTTCGACCGTGGGATCACCCACTTCACGGCGGCGGGCGCCACCGAGATGGCGACGCTGATCGTCGGCGAGATCCGCAAGAACGACGGCCGGCTGGCCGGCTACCTCAAGTGACGCTCACCCGCGCCGTACGGAGATCGCCAGCTTGGCGACGCTCTTGACGACGTGGGGGACGCGCTTGAGCAGCCGGATCGACGGGGGGCGCTTCTCGCGCACGGCGAAGGGGATCTCCACCACCTTCTTCCCCTCCCGGTGCGCGCGGATGACGAACTCGCTGGCGAAGACGTCGCGGTCGAGGACGCAGCGGCGCGCCGTCTCCAGCAGCGCCTCGCGCCGGAAGGCCTTGAGGCCGTGCGTGTCGGTGCCCGGGTAGTGGCAGACGGCGCGCAGCATTCCGTTGTAGACGCGCGTGGCGGCGCGCCGGAACAGCGGCCGCTGGTCGTTGGAGCCGACCATCGCCTTCGACCCGACCACCAGCTCGGTGTCGCTCCGCTCGAGCAGCGCCATGGCGCGGGCGTAGAACTCGGTGTCCAGCAGGTCGATCTCGTCGCAGATGACGAAGGTCCCGCGCGCTTCGAGGATGCCCTGCTTCATCGCCAGGCCGTAGTTGGGCTGACCGACCGAGAGCATGCGCACCTGGGGGTGCTCGACCTCCAGCTCTTTCCCGATCTCGATCGTCCGGTCGCGCGAGCCGTTCTCGCTCAGCAGCAGCTCGTAGCTCCAGCCGAAGCGGCGCAGCTTCTCTTCCAGCTCGAGGACCGAGCCGCGCAGGATCCCCTCCTCGTTGTAAACGGGGATGACGATCGAGACGTGCGGCGCGGGGCCGTTCACGAGGCTCTCTCGGCGCCGGGCGCGGCGTCGATCAGCGCCGCCACCTCGCGGCCGGCCAGCACGCAGTCCTCCATCGCGTTGTACGTCCAGGCCCCGTAGCGGCCGCGCGGGTGGATGTGGTTCGCCTCCAGAAACGCGAAGATCGTCCGGGTCGCCCGGTAGTAGTGCTGATCGAACACCACGTAGGCATATTCGATCTGCTTCTCTTCTGCGAACACCACGTCGCCCGCGCCGCCCAGTGCCCCCGCCTCGACCAGCGCCGCCGTCGTCTGGCGCACCGTCGCCTCGCCGATCGGGCCGCGGTCGGCCATCTCGACGCAGATCGAGGCGCACCCGGCCGGGGCCATGCTGGCCATCGCCGTCGAGAAGACGTTCACCCGGTAGAACGGATAGCGCTGCTCGGGGACGTAGATCCAGTGCCAGTCGGCGGGCGGCGCGCCGCGCGCGCCGATGTTGAGGTAGCGCAGCGTCGTGCAGCGCAGGTGCGCGGCCTCCCGCTCGACCTCGGGCGGCAGCTCCGGCATCCGCTTGAGCAGCTCGGGAAGCGGGATGGTGGCCACCAGCGCGCGGTAGGGGATCTTCTCGCCCCCGACGCTCACCTCGCGCCGTCGCCAGTCGATCCGGTCGGGGGCCGACCGGGTGTGGACCTCGCCGTGCGCCATCCGGGTGCAGAGCGCGCGGGTGAACGTCTCGATGCCGCCCGACCTGGGGTAGAGGAAGTGCTGGTTGTAGCCCATCTCCGGCGGCCCGGCCCCGACGGCGCCGGCGATCACCTGCTCCAGGTTCGGCAGCGGGACGAAGCGCGAGCACCACTCGGCGGTGATCTCGCGCGGGTGGACCCCCCAGATCTTCTCGTTGTAGGGGATCATGAAGTGCTTGGAGATGCCGGCGCCGAAGTGCTCCAGGCAGTACTCCTCGAAGTTCGCCGCCGAGGTGGCGGTGGCCGCCGCGCCCGCGGTCGCCACCTTGGCCTCGACGACCCCCAGCAGGCACTCCTTGATCACCTCCGGCGGCAGGCCGTGCAGGTTGGCCTGGTACGGATAGCGGGTCAGCACGCCGTGCGAGAAGATGCGGGCCCGGCGCGCGATCGGCGTCATCTGGCCGGGGAGCAGCTCGTCGACCATCCGCTTGACGCCCGGGTCGCGCAGGTGCAGCCAGTGGCCGGTCTTGTCGAAGCGAAAGCCGTCGCGCTCGTCGGTGCGCGCGTGGCCGCCCAAGCGCTCCTCGCGCTCGAACAGCACCCAGGGGCTGCGCAGGTGCACGGCCGCCGAGATGCCGGTCAGCCCGCCGCCGAGGATCACCACCCGGTCGCCGGGGGTCTGCGCGCGCTGCGCGTCGCTGCTCACGGGCCGTGATTAGCACGAAAACCGGCCCGCTCCGAGGGGCGCCGCGCGGGCTGCGCCGCGCTAGTATCGCCCCTGTGACGCGTACCGTGACGCCCGCGCCCCTGCCTGCGGCCGAGCGCGCGCGCATCCTCGACTTCGAGCACCGCAAGCGCGAGCGCAGCGTCTGGCCGCGCGTGCTCGGGCTGCGCTTCCTGACCACCGCGGTCGGCCGGCTCGGGCGCGGCACGGCGCGGGTCGAGGCGAACCCGGTCCCCCGCCCCGCCGCCGGCACCGTGTCGATCACCTTCGTCGGTCACGCCACGGTCATGCTGACCACCCCGGGCGTCCGCGTCCTCTCCGACCCCCTGCTCGAGAGCTCGCTGTATGGCATCCGGCGCGCCAAGGCGGCCGGCATCGCGCCGGAGGACCTGGACGACGTCGACCTGGTCCTCATCACGCACGCTCACCGCGACCACCTGTCGCGGGCCAGCATCGAGCGCCTCTCGCGCAAGGCGGTGCTGGTGGTCCCGCCCCGCTGCACCAGCCTGGTGCGGGGCCTCGGCTTCGCCGACATCGTCGAGCTCGACCCCGGCCAGCGCCACGCGCTCGGCGACGTCGAGGTGACCGCCGTGCCGGTGCGGCACTCGGGGACGCGCGGCCTGGGCGACTACACCCGCCGAGGGGCCTGCGGCTACCTGGTCCGCGCGCACGCCGGCGCCGCCAGCGCCGCCGCCTACCTGGCCGGCGACACCGGGTACTTCTCGGGCTTCGCCGAGATCGGGCGGCGCTTCCACCCCGACGTGGCGCTGCTGCCGATCTCCGGCTACGAACCGGCGGCGTTCCGCGAGGAGCACCTCTCTCCGCTCGACGCCCTGTACGCGTTCGACGACCTGGGCGCTCGCCTCTTCATCCCCACCAGCTACGGGTCGTTCCCCTTCAGCTACGAGCGGCTCGACGCCCCGCTCGCCTGGCTGCGCGAGCTGGCGCAGGAGCGCGGGTTCGCCCGCCCGGACGCCGAGCGGCGCCTCGCCATCCTCGATCATGGAGAGACCCTACACGTGCGCATGCGCGCTTGACCCGCCCGTCGGACCGAGGCGAAACTGCACGTCTTTTCAACCGGAGGCCACGATGACGACCGCATCGAAACACTTCCGCGCTGCTCGCTTGGCGCTGCTCCTTCCGCTGGTGACGCTCGGCTGCAGCGGCGGCGGCTCCGGCAGCCCGCAGACCGTGGCCGACTTCTGCACCAACTACGCGAACGCCATCTGTCAGATCGCCACCACCCCCTGCGGCCTGACGATGGATGCCTGCACCACCTACCAGACCGGCCAGTGCATGGCGATGGCCACCGCGGCCACGACCGGCACCAAGCGCATCTTCACGCCCGGGAACACCGGTGACTGCATCAACAAGCTGAAGTCCGCCTACGGCAGCACCAACCCGATCACGCCAGCGACGATGGCCAGCATCAACCTGGCCTGTCAGTACGTCTTCCAGGGACCGGGGAAGACGCTGACCGACAGCTGCACCACGCAGTTCGACTGCGCCGGGGCGACCAACGGGTCGATCATCTGCGACCAGGCGCACAACCTGTGCGCCACGTCCCAGACGGTGTCGGGGACCGGGCAGTGCGGCGAGGTGGGCGACGTCTGCTCCGCCAACTTCTACTGCGCGATGAACAGCTCGGGCGTCTCGCTCTGCACCGCGGCCGGAACCAGCACCGCCGCCTCGGCCTGCAACGCCACCATGCCCTGCGACAGCAACTCGCGCTGCGCCAGCGGGACCTGCATGCCGCTGGTCAAGGCGGGTGAGGCCTGCGGCGTCGACAGCGACTGCGCCTCGGGCGGCTACTGCGACCACTTCGGCGGGTCGCCGACCTGCGACGACGGCCTCCTCTTCTCCAAGGGGTCACAGACCTGCACCTGCATCGCGACCGGAGTGAACTGCCCGACGGCGACAGCGACCGGCACCGGCGGCCAGGGCGGCAGCGCCGTCAGCGGCACGGCGGGCCAGGGTGGCGGCGCGGCGGCGGGCTCTGGCGGCGGCGCGGCCGGCGCGTCGGGCAGCGCGGGCGCTTCAGGCAAGGCCGGCGCCTCGGGCGGGGCCGGAGCTGCCGGTGGCGCCGGCGGCGCGGGTGGGGCATGACAGGGACCTCGCTCATGGCCGTCGTTCGATGATGGATCGCCTCCGCGCGGCGCTGGGCCGTGTTCCGACCTGGGCCTGGGCGCTGGCGTTCGCGCTGGCGCTCTGCCTGCCTCGGCTGGGCGCCTCGGGGTTTTGGGATCCGTCCGAGCTGAAGCTCGCCGAGCAGGCGCGCGACATCGCCCGCTCGGAGCACCTGTTCGACCCGACGGTGGATGGGAAGTACCCGGCGCGACCGCCCCTCGAGCTGTCGATGGCGGCGCTGGGCGTGCGGATCGTGGGCGCCACCGAGCTGGGCGCGCGCCTCTTCTTCGCCCTGTCGGCGATCGCGGCGCTGCTGGCGATCTACTGGGCGGCGGCGGGCCTGCTGCGCAAGAGGGCGGGCCTGCTGGCCGTGCTGGCGCTCGGGACCACGCCGCTGTTCGTGCTGGAGGCGCGGCAGCTCACCTCGGACGCGCCGCTCCTGGCCGGGCTGGCGCTGGCGCTCGGCGGGCTGGGGCGTTACGCCTGGCCGGCCGACGGGCGCCGCCGGGTGCGCGATCTGGCGGTGGGCGGCGTCGGCCTGGCGGTCGGGCTGCTGGCGGGCGGCGCGATGTCGGGGGTCGTGCTGCCGCTGGCGGCGCTGATCCTGGCGCTGGCCATCGGCCACGGCCTGAACCCGGTGGCCGCCGAGGCGATCGACGACGGAACGGCCCCGCTGGCGGCGCCCGGCCTGGGCCCGGACATCGTCCCGGGCCGGTCGTTCGGCGGAAGCACCTGGCGGGTCGGCGCGCGCGGCTTCTTCGCCTTCGCGCTGCTGGCGGTGGCGGCCGCGGTGCTGGTGGCCGTCGGCCTGGGCCACGTGGTGGCCGGCAAGTACTCCTGGCTGGTCGGCGGCGTGCCCCGCGGCGGCGCGCCCGCGCACACCTTCGAGGCGCTCGTGCGCGAGCTCGGCTTCGGGCTCTTCCCCTGGAGCGCGGTGGCGGTCTTCGCGCTGGCTCGCCCGCTGACCCGCCTCGACGCCGACGGCGCCGAGCCCGGGACGTCCCGGACCAACCCGCGCCTGGCGTTCGTCGAGCTCTACCTGCTGCTGTTCGCGGGGATGGGGTACGCGCTGTCGAGCTACCGCGACATCGTGGTCGGCGCGGCCCGCTACGAGGCGCTGCCGGCGATCGCGCTGGCGATCGGCGCTTTCCTCGACGAGGCGCTCGAGGGGCTGCGCCCCGAGCCGGTGGCCGGCCTGGTGATGGCCACCGGGACCATGATCGTCGCCCGCGACTTCTACCTGGCGCCCGAGGATCTCGCCTCGGTGCACCTGTTCGAGAAGGTCCACTGGCCGGCCAACGTCGTCGTCGGCGAGCTGATCCTCGGCATCGGCTTGCTGGCCGCGCTGGGCGTCTACGCCGGGCTGGCGATCCGGCCCCGCGCCATCGGCCGCGTCGCGGCGCCCGAGGCGCCGCCCGTGCCCGCCGGGAAGCTGCGCGCAATTCTCGCGCGTGGCTCGACGCTGGCCGGGCGGTACGGGCTGCAGGCGGCGGTCGGCGTGGCGCTGGTGTTCGCCTTCTACCTGTCTCAGCTGATCGTGCCGGCCCTCTCGACGCACCTGTCGTTTAAGCCGGTGCTCGAGTCGTATACCAAGTTCGCCAAGCACGGCGAGAAGATCGGCCGTTACCGGGTCGAGGGGCACGGCTCGACCTTCTACAGCAAGGCGAACCTGGTCGACCTGCCGACGCAGGAGCGGGTGGTGAGCTTCCTGCGCGACCCGCAGCGGGTGTTCGCGCTGGTGGCCGCCAGCGAGCTGGCCCCGCTCGACTCGGCGTTCAAGCAGGCGCAGGTGCCCTACTACGTGGTGGACGCCTCGTCGTCGCGCTTCCTGCTGCTCTCCAACCAGCTCGACGGCGAGCACGACGCCAACCCGCTGCTCAAGGACGTCTGGATGCCGCCGCCCGGCGCGCCCGCCGACGCCCGGCCGCCGTGGAAGTGGCGGGTCGACGTCTCGGCCACCTTCGACGGCACCATCGAGCTGGTGGGCGCCGACTTCCCCGCCCAGGCCCACCGCCCGGGGAAGATCCCGCTCGACCTCATCTTCCGGGTGAAGGCCAAGCCGCCCGGCGGCTACAAGATCTTCGTCCACTACGACGGGCCGGCGCAGCCGCGCGTCATCGGCGACCACGACCCGGTGAACCGCGCCTTCGGGACCGGCTACTGGCTCCCCGGCGAGTGGGTGCGCGACCACTACGAGACCGACATCCCGATGATGACCACCCCCGCCGGCAGCTACGCCGTCTACATGGGGTTCTGGCCGGGCGGCGAGGGGAAGCGCCTCAAGGTGACCGCCGGTCCGAACGACGGGCAGGATCGCGTTCGCCTGGGGACGCTGGAAATCAAGTAGACTGACCGCGGATGACGAGGCGAGGGAAAGATCGACGGCGACGCGAGGTGACGGTCCCATCCGATCGGCGCCGCAGCGGCCCCGACCGGCGCGTCCACACGCGCGTCACGGTCGACATCGAGGTCGACTACAAGAGCGCCGACAACTTCCTGTTCGCGTACATCACCGACATCAGCGCGATGGGGATCTTCATCCGCACGAACGCGCCCGAGCCGCCCGGGACGAAGTTGAACCTCAGCTTCGCGCCGCCGGGCGGCCCCCGCCTGAACCTCGAGGGGCGCGTCATGTGGGTGAACCCATTCCGGCCGGGCAGCTACGACAACATCAACCCCGGCATGGGCGTGCAGTTCGTCGATCTCAGCGCGGAGCAGCGCGAGCAGATCGTGAACCTGGTGCGCACGTTCGCTTATCTTTCCGATGACGAAGAGCCCAAGGGCAACAGTTAGGCCTCGCGCCGCCGCGGCGGCGTTCTCTCTCACGCTGCTGGTCGTTCTCCTCGCCTCTGCGGGGTCGGCGCTGGCCAACGGCACGATCAGCGGCGTGGTGCGCCTCGACGGGCCGCCGCCCAAGCTGGCGCCGCACGCGATCACCAAGGACGCCGCGACCTGCGGCAAGGACTCCCCCAACGAGTCGGTCGTCGTCGGCAAGAAGGGCGCCCTGCGCAACGTGGTCGTGTTCGTGAAGGACGCGCACTTCGCGGGGAAGCCGACGCCGGTGACGGGCGCGGCGCTCGATCAGAGGCAGTGCCGCTACGCGCCGCACGTCCAGGCGCTGACCGTCGGCACGCAGCTGTCGCTGATGAACAACGACGCCATCCTGCACAACATCCACGCCAACGCGTCGGCGATGACGGTGTTCAACGTCGCCATGCCGATCAAGGGCCAGAAGGTCCCCGTCCCGATGCGCAAGCCGGGGCTGATGAAGCTGCAGTGCGACGCCGGCCATGCCTGGATGAGCGGCTGGATCTACGTCTTCGACCACCCCTACTTCGCCGTCACCGACGCCGACGGCGGCTTCGCCATCAAGGACGTCCCGGCGGGCGAGCACGAGGTCGAGCTCTGGCACGAGCCCGCCGACGGCGCCGGCGACGGCGTCCGCACGACCTCGAAGGTCACCGTCACCGACGGCGGCACGGCGCGCGTCGAGCTCGGCCTGAAACTCTAGCCAAGGCTCGACGCGTCTCCGCTGGGCCGCGAGCTACTTCTTTGCGGGCGCGGCCGGAGCGGCGGAGGCGGGCGCCGGCGGGGCCGCGGCGGAGGCCGGCAGAGGCTTGCCGGCCTTCATGGCGTCGAGCATCGCCAGCTCGGTCGGGAGCACCTTCAGCATGCCGTCGAGGACCGGCTTCGGCACCTTCGGATCGGCGACCGGGTTGTGGACCGCCGGGATGGTCTTGAGGAACGCGAAGACCGCCTTCAGGTCGTCGTCGGTCATGTTGCGGATCTCCTGCCAGGGCATGGGCGGCAGGACCGGGCGCCCGTCGGCCCCCAGGTGGGTCCCCTTGTGGAACACGTCGAGGAACATCTGCTCGCTCCAGTTGCCGATCCCGGTCTCCTGGTCGGGGGTCAGGTTCGGCGCGTAGACCGTCCCGAACGGCAGCTTGAACGCGGTGAAGGTGGCGCCGATGACGCCGAGGTCGGTCTTGGGATCGAGCTTGGCGGTCGGCTCGGGCGCTCCCACGGGGTGGCCGGAGAGAAAGCGCGCGTGGTCCGGCACCGGCATCCCCAGCTCCTTGTTGAAGACCCAGGGCGTGTGGCAATCGTTGCAGCCGCCGAACGAGACCAGGTAGCGCCCGCGCGCCACCGGATCCTCCTTGCTCTCCTTCTTCTCCTTCGTCTTGGCCGTCGTCGTGGCGGTCGCGGCGAGCGAAAAACCTGCGGCGATGATCGTGAGCGTGGACAGTCGTCGTCTCACGGGGCCCCTCCCAAGGGTGGAGGCGCAAAATGGCAAGGCGACGTGGCCTCTGTCAATCTCGCCGGCCCGCCCAAAGCAAACGGGCGCCGAGGTCACGTCGACCCCGGCGCCCGGTCACGAACAGGTATCGGTTGGCGGCTATTCCAGCGCGGTCAGCAGCTGGGAGAAGTACGCCGTCAGGCTGTCCCACGGGTTCGGCAGGTCGTCGTTGGTCAGGTAGATGTACCCGACGTACTTGCGCGCCTGCTGCACGAACGTGGTGTCCATCGACGAGACGGCGTAGGGAATGACGCCGAAGTTCGAGGGCGCGTACGCCGAGTACGACGAGAGGTCCGACATCGGCGGCACCCCGTTGCTCTCGTAGATGAGCATCGTGTCGACCGCCCCGACGTAGGCCGTCGGGACGCCCGTCCCCGGGTTCCCCACGGTGTAGCCGAGCCCCGCGCTGTGCGCGTACTGCGACAGCGTCTGGTAGTGGGCGACGTCGGCGGTCGCGTTCGACTGCTCGTCGAAGAAGATCCCCTGGAGCGTCGGGTAGAACGACTTCCAGGTGTCGATCTCGGCCTCCATCGAGGCGATGCTGTGGCTGCCGTAGCCGGTGGCGACGTAGCCGATCACCTTGATGCCGGCGGCCTGCAGCGAGGCGATGCCGGACGTGTAGGCGCTGCTCTTCGACGAGCCCGGGCCGTCGCTCGGGTTGACGATGGCGACCACGTGGACGGTCGGGTGCGCCTCGGCCGCGCTGATGATGGCGTTCCACGAGGGATCGCTGGGGTCGGTGTAGAGCGGGACGATCGTCCCGGCCGCGGTCGAGGTCGAGGTCCCGGTCCCGCCGGTGCCGGTGGCGGGGCTGCCGCCGGTCCCGGTCGTGGCGGTGCCGCCCGTGCCGGTCGTGGCGCTGCCGCCCGTGCCGCCCGTCGACGCGCTCGCGCCGCCGGTCCCGGTGGTGGCGCTGCCGCCCGTGCCCGTGACCCCGCGCCCGCCGGTCCCGGTCGTGGCGCCGCCGCCCGTGCCGGTGACTCCGCGCCCGCCGGTCCCGGTCGAGCCGCCGGTCGCGGTCGAGCCGCCGGTCGCGGTCGAGCCGCCAGTCGCGGCCCCGCGTCCGCCCGTGGCGGTCGTCCCGGTCGACCCGCCCGTGGCGGTCGAGCCGGTCGTCCCGCCCGTGGCGGTCGAGCCGGTCGTCCCGCCCGTGGCGGTCGAGCCGGTCGTCCCGCCCGTGGCGATCGAGCCGGTCGTCCCGCCCGTGGTGGTCGAGCCGGTCGTCCCGCCCGTGGATTGCGAGCCGCCGGTCGCGGTCGAGCCGCCGGTCGCGGTCGAGCCGCCGGCACCCGTGGAGTGGGCGCCGCCCATCGCGGACGAGCCACCCGTCCCCGAACCGCCGGTGCCAGTGGTCTGTCCAGCGGTCCCGCCCGTCTCGTCCGATCCCGTGTTGCTGTTGGGTTGCGCGCAGGACCAAGCGAACGGCAGGCTCGCGAACAGAACTGCAGCGACGATTCCTTTCATCTGCATCAGCACCTCCGGGTAGCTAGTACGGACGGCGCCGGAGCTCGGATGTGTAGGTTCGAGGCCGCCATCGGCCCCATCGCCGCGCGCGGCTGCTAGACTCCGGCCCCTCGTGAGCCGCAAAGAGACGCCAACGACGGCGCTGAGCGCCCGGAAGACTGGGGACGAACCGAACTTCATCGTCGTGAAGGGGGCGCGGGAGCACAACCTCGCCATCGATGAGCTGAAGGTCCCGAAGCGCGCGCTGGTGGTGTTCACCGGCGTGTCGGGGTCGGGGAAGTCGTCGCTGGCGTTCGACACGCTCTACGCCGAGGGGCAGCGCCGCTACGTCGAGTCGCTCTCCTCTTATGCGCGGCAGTTCCTCGGGCAGATGGAGAAGCCGAAGTACGAGCAGCTGCGCGGCCTGTCGCCGACCATCGCCATCGAGCAGAAGTCGGCCTCGTCGAACCCACGCTCGACGGTCGGCACGGTCACCGAGATCTACGACTACTTGCGCGTGCTGTACGCGCGGGCCGGCGAGCAGCGCTGTCATCTGTGCGGCGGCGCGGTCTCGGCCCGCTCGGCCGCCGAGATCGTCGACGAGCTGCTCACGCTGCCCGCCAAGACGCGCGCCACGCTGATGGCCCGCAAGGCGGACAACCGCAAGGGCGAGTTCCGCGAGGTGTTCGAGGAGGCGCGCAAGGCCGGCTTCTCGCGCGTGCGCATCAACGGGCTCATTCAACGGCTCGAGGACGTCACGAGCCTCGACAAGAAGAAGAAGCACACCATCGAAGTGGTAATCGACCGGGTCAGCATCGACGCCGGCGATCGCGCGCGGCTGACCGACTCGGTCGAGACCGCGGTCAAGGTCGGCGGCGGCTCGGTGCTGGTCGCCGTCGAGGGCGAGGCGCACGAGCGCGCCTACAGCGAGGCGCGCGCCTGCCCCAACTGCGGCGTCGGCCTGCCCGAGCTGTCACCGCAGTCGTTCTCCTTCAATAGCCCGCTCGGCATGTGCGTCGACTGCAACGGCCTCGGCTCGAGCCTGGAGATCGACCCCGACCTGATCGTCCCCGACGCGAACCTCTCCATCTCCGAAGGGGCGATCGAGCCCTGGGGCGACCGGGCCGGACGCGACAGCGGCTGGACCGCCAACGTGGCCAGCGCCGTCTCGCGCGAGTTCGCCATCCCGCTCGACAAGCCCTGGAAGAACCTCACGCCCCGCCAGCGCGAGATCATCATGTACGGCACCGGCGACAAGCGGGTGAAGGTGAGCTGGAACGGCAAGCACGGCGCCGGCTCGTGGGCCATGCGCTTCTCGGGCGTCGTCAACACCATCAAGAAGCGGATGCAGGAGTCGAGCTCCGAGGTGACGCGGCAGTGGTACGGGAAGTACTTCCGCGACCAGCTCTGCCGCGCCTGCGGCGGCCAGCGCCTGCGCCCGGAGTCGCGCGCCGTCGTGCTGGCCGAGAAGAGCCTGGTGGCGGTCACGGCCATGACCGTGGCCGGCGCCGCGCAGCACTTCGCCAACCTGGGCCTCAAGGGCGCGCGCGCCCAGATCGCCACCGAGATCCTCAAGGAGGTGAACGCGCGGCTCGGCTTCCTGCTCGACGTGGGGCTCGAGTACCTGACGCTGGATCGCGCGGCGGCCACGCTGTCGGGCGGCGAGGCGCAGCGCATCCGCCTGGCGTCGCAGCTCGGCTCCGAGCTGTCGGGCGTGATGTACGTGCTCGACGAGCCGTCGATTGGCCTCCACCAGCGGGACAACCTGAGGCTCATCGCCACGCTGCGCCGACTGCGCGACCTGGGCAACAGCGTCATCGTCGTCGAGCACGACGCCGAGACGATCGAGGCGGCCGACCACGTCGTCGACTTCGGCCCCGGCGCGGGGCGCCTGGGCGGCCGCGTCGTCGCCGAGGGGACGCCCGCGGACCTGAAGGCCGACCCGGCGTCGCTGACCGGCAAGTTCCTGGCCGGCACCGAGCGGATCGAGGTCCCGCGCGAGCGCCGCAAGCCGAAGGGGTTTGTGAGGGTCTTGGGCGCGCGCGAGCACAACCTGAAGAACGTCGACGTCGCGTTTCCGCTCGGCGTGCTGGTGGCGGTCACCGGCGTCTCGGGCGCCGGCAAGTCGTCGCTCATCGGCGGCATCCTGCAGCCGGCGCTGCGGCGGAAGCTGCTGGGCGCCTACGACCAGATCGGCAAGCACGCCAGCGTGGCCGGGATCGAGCAGCTCGACAAGGTGATCGACATCGACCAGAACCCCATCGGCCGCACGCCGCGCTCGAACCCGGCCACCTACACCAAGGCGTTCGACGCCATCCGCGACGTCTTCGCGCAGACGCCCGAGGCGCGCACCTACGGCTACCAGCCCGGGCGGTTCTCGTTCAACGTGCGCGGCGGCCGCTGCGAGGCCTGCGAGGGCGACGGCGTCCGGCAGGTCGAGATGCACTTCCTGCCCGACGTCTACGTCACCTGCGAGGTCTGCCGGGGCAAGCGCTACAACGAGGCGACGCTGCGGGTGAAGTGGAAAGACCGCAGCATCGCCGAGGTGCTCGAGACCTCGGTCTCCGACGCCCTGGGCCTGTTCGAGCACCACCGCCAGCTGCGCGGCATCCTGCAGACGTTGCAGGACGTGGGGCTTGGCTACATCGCGCTGGGTCAGTCGGCGACCACGCTGTCGGGCGGCGAGGCGCAGCGGATCAAGCTGTCGCGCGAGCTCGCCAAGCGCGACACCGGCCGGACCTTCTACATCCTCGACGAGCCGACCACCGGTCTGCACTTCGAGGACGTGCGCAAGCTCCTCTCGGTGCTGGGCCGTCTGGTGGCAGCGGGCAACACCGTGCTGGTCATCGAGCACAACCTCGACGTCATCAAGACCGCCGACTACGTGATCGATGTCGGCCCCGAGGGGGGCGCGAAGGGCGGCGAGATCGTCGCCGCCGGGACCCCTGAGGAGGTCGCCCGCGTGGCCGGCTCGTACACCGGCCAGTTCCTGGCCCCGCTCCTCGGCGTCCGCCGCGCCCGCGCCACCACGGCCGCCTAGACGCCCCCGAGCTAGATCGAATAGGTGGCGGCCGC
>Ga0070734_10004319_pt1 | contig 13622 bp, 16 predicted proteins | sample Coa_R1_8_FD_66444 | JGI IMG/M metagenome (GOLD analysis project Ga0070734, IMG submission 66444) | Surface soil microbial communities from Centralia Pennsylvania, which are recovering from an underground coalmine fire - Coalmine... | ecosystem: Environmental > Terrestrial > Soil > Unclassified ...
CCCATTCTTCGAACAATCCGAGCACTGTGCAGGTGGAACCCAGCCGGACGCATGTATCGTCGGCGCGCAAAAGGAGAGCCGGAAGATGGCCGCAATTTAAATAGCGCAAGCGGCCGGGAAAGCGCGGCGTCCACCGGGTGATGGGGATGATTGACCCACACCCAAAGCGTCGTGGCAAAAGCTTCGGAGGTTATATCGCTGAAAACGAATTCCCTTGTCTGTTGTAATCAACAGATCGAATCCAGCGTCTTCGGCTGTTTGAAGAAGAACACCGTTCGTCAGTTGCGCCCAACCTTTTTCGTAAGCAGTCTCCACCTGGTGTTCCGACAGGTGAAACAGCAGTGGGACCGGTACGTTGTGATCGAACAAAATGCGCATTCGGCGCCGGTCACGCCGGGATTTCCAGACTGTGAGAAGCGTGTTCCAACACCTTATTTACCTGCTCGCGAGACACGCCTGGGAACCATTGGAGGAATTGTTCAACAGTTGCCCCGCTCTCGATATTCGTGAAAAGGGCCATCACTGGAACGCGGGTTCCAGAAAACAGCCACGCCCCACTTACTTTGAGCGGGTCGCGTTCAACCGCCGGGCAGTTACTCCAATCCAACATAGAATCCTCACAACTATTACAGCGAATTCGACCCGCACTTGGCAACGATGAGCGTGATATCGTCTTGCTGTTCGCGGGGGCTGAATTGGCGGACTTCGTCGACGATCGAGGCGAGCAGTTCTTTAGACGACTGGTGGCGATGGCGGCGCAACGCTTCCACTAAGCGCTTTTCGCCGAATTCTTCGTCGCTGTCATTGAATGCTTCGGTGACGCCGTCGGTGTAGAGCACCAAGGTATCGCCGGGGCGGAACTCGTCTTCGCCGAGCGAGCAGTCCCATTCTTCGAACAATCCGAGCACTGTGCAGGTGGAACCCAGCCGGACGCATGTATCGTCGGCGCGCAAAAGGAGAGCCGGAAGATGGCCGCAATTTACATAGCGCAGGCGTCCGGATTGTCCGTCATATTCGGCGAAGAAGAGCGTCGCGTAGGCGCTTTCGCCGGTATTTTCGTAGAAAAGCTGGTTCACGGATCGCAGCAAGAGATCCGGCTGGTCGAGCGCCGAAGCATATTGACTGCGTAAATTCGCTTGTAAATTGGCCATCAATAACGCGGCGGCCATGCCTTTTCCGGCGATATCCCCCACTACCAGTCCAAGGCGGCCTCGGCCGAGGTCCAGGAAATCGTAGTAGTCGCCGCCGACCTGCAAAGCCTGGATACAGATGCCCGCGTAATCGAGCGAACCGCACGCGGGTTGCGTTTGCGGGAAGAGGCGGGCTTGCACTTCTTTGGCGATCTCGCGTTCCTGCTCGGCGCGGCGTTCGGCCTCGAGCTTCTTGGCTGCGGCGTCACGCTGTGCCTGGATCGACCGCGTCATTTCGTCGATGCTCACGAGCGTGAATGAATTGCCATCGACATCTTCGAAGCGCGTGAAGACTCCGCCCCAGGCGGGCGTTCCTCCGGCTGGCGCCGACGGTGGACGTTCATACTGGACGCGGCGCAGGCGCGGGGTGAAACCGAAGCGGACTCCCCGCTCCCGCCACTGGCGATACGTTTTGGCGACATCTTCCGTGACCAGGACCACCTGCGTCGCGCGGCCGATCAGTTTATATTCCGGCGAATCGCGCTTGGGTTGAATGAGCAACAGGACGGTCGATCCATCGGGCGGAGCAACGGCAACCCAGCGGCGATCCGATTGCAGGCGGGCGTCAAATGCCAGGTCAAATCCGAGTTGATCCACGTAGAATCGCAGACTTCGTTCCTGGTCGCGAACATAGATGTTCACGAAATAAATAGATAGGTAGGGCGCTGGTTGCTGGGTCTTGCGAAAGGAAGGAGAGGTGCCCATCGGAAGTGATTATACGGCCTGGGGATTGGACAATTCGGATGTTATGATGATTACAGAATGTCAATGCTTTCGCCCAGACTGCAACTGAGAGTCGCGCAGAAGCAGATCCTGACGCCTGGACTGGTCCAGATGGTGACAGTCCTTCAGCTCAATCGCCTGGAGTTGAAGGACATGATTACGCAGGAAATCGCCGAGAATCCGATGTTGGAGGAATCGCTCGACGGCGTGGAAGAGTTGACGCCGGAAGAGGTACAGGCGATTCTCGAGACGGAGCGAACGGCAGAGCCATCGGATCAGACGATTCTCGAGACCGTGAATGGCGCGGCGGCAGCCGAGCCTGGAGTTGCGGCGGATGGCACGGAAGCGGCTGCGGGATTCGATTTCGACGGTCCTGCGCCTGCGGCGTTGGAGACGGCTTCGGAGCCAACCGCGACGATAGCGGCGCCCGAAACCGAAGTCCCGGAACAGAAAACCGAAAAAGATCCGTTCGACGAAATCGATTTTGGCAGCTTCTTTGACGATTATCTGGATCCGGGATACAAGAGTCCGGCGTCGGAATCGGTGGAGAAGCCCTCCTTTGAAACATTTCTTTCCTCGCCTGTTACATTGGCCGATCATTTGAATTCGCAGTTGAGCGTGCTGGTGATGTCGGAAAACGTACGCGACGCGGCGGACAACATCATCGGCAATCTGGACGAGAACGGGTATCTCACGGCGACGCTGGAAGAAATCGCGGCCAGCGGCCAGCACACCATGGGGGACATGCAGGAGGGATTGCGGATTGTGCAATCGCTCGATCCGGCGGGCGTGGGCGCCAATAACGTGCGCGAGTGTCTGCTGCTGCAACTGGAAAGCCGGAACGGCAAGGGCGGGGTGGCGTGGCAGATCGTAGCGAATCATTTGAAGCTGGTGGAAACGCGCCAATTCAAGGAACTAGCGAAAGTGTTGGGCAGGCCGCTGGAGCACGTGCAGATCGCCTTGGAGGTGATCCGCCACTTGGATCCGTATCCCGGGCTGCGTTATTCCGATCGTGGCGCGCGCCAGGTGGAGCCGGACGTTTACATATTCAAGGAAGGCGATGAATACATCATCCAGCTCAACGACGACGATCTGCCGCAGCTTCGCTTGAATGCGCAGTACCGGAAGATGCTGGATCGGGATCAGGTTCCGAGCAAGGAAATCCGGAATTATGTGAAGGATCGTTATGCGGCGGCGATCCAGTTAATCAAGAATATTGAGCAGCGCAAGCAGACGATTTTGAAAGTTTGCCAATCCATTGTGCGGCGGCAGATGGATTTCCTGGAGCATGGCATCGATCAGCTCAAGCCGATGATGATCAAGGAAGTGGCCGAGGAAATTGGCGTGCATCCATCGACGGTGAGCCGCGCGGTGGCGAGCAAGTATGCCGATACGCCGCAGGGCGTCTTCGAGTTGCGCTACTTTTTCTCGGAAGCGGTGCAAGGTGCGGCAGGCAGCGCGACGCCGCTGCTGATTCTGAAACGCAGAGTGAAGAAGATGATTGAGGAGGAGGATTCGCAGCATCCCCTCACGGACGAGCAAATCACCGCTCGCCTGAAGTCGGAAGGAATAGACGTAACACGAAGAACGGTTGCGAAGTACCGTGAAGATATGAAAATTCCGTCCACGCACCAGCGGCGAGTTCGCGAATAGCGAGATTCTCCCCGCGTGGAGGCGAGGTTCCCAAAAATGAAAATCAGCTATACAGGCAGGCACGAAGAATTTCCTCCGAAACAGCGCGCCAAACTGGAAGCAAAAATCCAGAAACTGTCGAAGTTAGTGGAGCGGCGAGGCGAAAAAGAGGCTCATGTAATTTTGAGCCAGGAGCGATTTCTGCGCAAAGTGGAAATCACGTTGAACGCGTGGGATCACGCGCTGGTGGGTGTCGGAACGGATCGGGATTTGGTGACCGCCGCCGACGGCGCCATTGAGCGGCTGGAGAAGCAGGTGCTTAAGCTGCGGGCTAAGTTCCGAGACACGACGCGCTATAAGGGTAAACCGGCGGGCGCGGCGCAAGAGCCGGAGCCGGCCGCGCCTTCGACCAAAACATCGAAGAAGATGGCGGTTGCCGGGAACGGTAAGAATCCGAAGAAGATTTTTCGCGTCAATCATCGCGACGGCAAGAAACCGATGACCGTGGAAGAGGCCATGCTCGAAATGGAGGCATCGCAAGACTATATGGTGTACCGCGATGCTACGACGGATCGCGTGACGGTTCTTATGCGGCGGCCCGATGGACATTTCGACTTGATTGAGAGCTAGTGTTCCATCGTAGCGTCGAACAGAATCGTGGAGCACGCACTTCTGCGTGCAGCGCCGCCACTCCTGGCGACGCCTGGGCACTGTTCACAGTGTTCGCAGGAGTGCGAACACGGCACGCTGAGAGCGTGCGCCACCTAGGAATCTAGTGGTCGCGCGAAAGAAGGACTCGGCGGATTCGGGCGGCGCCCAACTTGTCATCATCACCGGACTCAGCGGGTCCGGGAAAGCCACGGTTTTGAAGGCGTTTGAGGATCTTGGATACTACGCCGTCGACAATCTGCCCATCGGGCTGATCGAGAAGTTCTCGGAGCTGACGCAAGACGCCGCCAATGTCCGGCGCGCGGCGCTTGTGGTGGATATCCGCGAGGGGCGCGGATTGAAGCAGTTCCCGGCGATTTTCAAGCGGCTCAAGCGGCGAGTGCCGGTTACGCTGCTTTATCTAGAGGCCGACGACAGCACGCTGCTGCGGCGCTTCAGTGAGACTCGCCGGCCGCATCCGCTGGGAATTACCGAATCGGTGGCGAAAAGCATTCAGGAGGAACGCGAGGAGCTGGCGCCAATCCGGAAAGTGGCGGACCATATCATCAACACATCGAAGTTCAATGTACATGAACTACGCGAGGTGATTGAGGATAAATTTCGCGGCGGGCGAGAGCAGGCGAACATCCGGATTGATATTACGAGCTTTGGATACCGTCACGGCGTTCCGGCCGATAGCGACCTGGTATTTGATGTGCGCTTCTTGCCGAATCCAAATTACATTCCTGAATTCAAGGATCTGACCGGCCGCCATCCGCGCGTGGCGCGCTACATCCGCTCGTTTCCGCAGACCGCGGAGTTCATGGACCGCATCACTGAATTGCTGGTATATCTGATTCCGCACTACATTCGGGAGGGGAAGAGCTATTTGACGATTGCGTTCGGATGCACGGGCGGCCATCACCGGTCCGTTATGATTGCAAGTGAGATCCGGAAGCGATTGGTCCGAGCCGGGTTTAAGGCGAAGGAAACGCATCGGGACGTGAAAAGGTAAAACGTTTCCGGTTTCTCGTTTCTGGTTCGCGTGATAGACCTCTGCAATTAACCAGAAACTAGAAACCAAAAACTGGGGTTCAACTGATTGGATGTATCCTTCCCGCCGTCAATTCCTGATTTCCGCTTGTTGCGCAAGCGGGCTTCGCGCGCAGGACGACGCGACGTTCAAGACGGAAATCAAGGTTGTCAACGTACTGGCGTCCGTGCGGACTAAGAAGGGAGAGATCGTTCGCGATCTTTCGAAGGATGATTTCTCGCTTCTCGAAGACGGACGGCCGCAGACGATCAAGTATTTCGCGCGTCAATCGGATTTGCCGTTGACGCTGGGTCTGATGGTGGATACCAGTATGAGCCAGCGGCGGGTTTTAGAGTCGGAGCGGGCGGCGAGCTTTCGTTTCCTGGATCAGGTACTGCGCGAGTCCAAGGACCAGGTGTTCATCACGCAGTTCGACACGTCGGTGATTTTGCGGCAGGGGCTGACATCTTCGTTTGGGAAACTGAACGACGCGCTGTCGCTGATCGATATGCCGAGCCGGAACGAGATGGAAATCGGCGGGAGCAAGGGGACGGTTCTGTATGACGCGGTGGTGAAGGAATCGAACGAGATCATGAAGAAGCAGAGCGGGAGGAAGGCTCTGCTACTGCTGACCGATGGCGTGGATGTGGGGAGCGACGCGTCAGTAGCCGATGCGGCGGAAGCGGCGCAGCGCGCGGATACGCTGATTTATTCGATTCTGTTCGCCGATTCCGGTTTCTATTCGTTCGCCGGCGGCGCTGACGGGTCGCGCGGGCTGATGCGGATGGCGCGCGAAACGGGCGGCGGTTTCTATGAAGTCTCGAAGAAACACACCATTGATCAAATCTACGCCGGGATTGAAGACGAGCTGCGAAGCCAGTACAGCCTCGGATACAATTCCGACGTACCGGTGCGGATCTCGGAATTTCGCAAGATCCAGTTGTCGGTGAAAGAAAAAGGATTGGTTGTGCAGGCGCGCGACAGATATTGGGCGCAGCGCTAGCAAGCCCGCGGCGGAACCGCGGATTTCCGAATCGACCGTCTTCTACCGGCCAACTAGAGGTCCCAAATCGCCGTGCGGTCGATGCTCGCGAGGGTGGGGCGGCCGGTAAGCATCATGGCCAGTTCGAATTCCTGGCGGAGAATTTCCACCACTCGTGTGACGCCTTCCGCGCCTGCGATGCCGAGACCGTGAAGATAAGGGCGGCCGATTCCTACCGCGGACGCGCCCAGCGCCAGCGCTTTCAAAACATCGGTGCCCCGGCGGATGCCGCCGTCCACGATCAGAGGAATTTGTCCGGCAACTTTGTCGGCCACATGCGGAAGAGCCTGGATGGTCGCTGGAACCGTATCCAAATTGCGGCCGCCGTGATTGGAGACGATGATGCCGGCGACGCCCGCTTTCACCGCGATCTCGGCGTCGTCTGGGTTCAAAATGCCTTTCAGTAGCACGGGCGTTTTGGCGAAGGATGGCAGCCACTCGATATCTTTCCAGGTGACGGTGGGGTCGAGGTAGTCTCTTCCCTGAAAATTCGGCAGCGGACGTTCGGGCAACTCATGGCGCGAGCGCTGTTCGCGATTACGGACACCGTGCGTCGGGGAATCGACGCTGACGCAGAGCGCGCGGCATCCGGCGCTTTCGGCGCGTTGGACGAGATCGCGCGTGAATCCGCGATCGCGCTGGATATAAAGCTGAAACCATACCGGACCGGTGGCGGCTTTGGCGATTTCTTCCACGCGCAACGACGCGCTGCTGCTGATGATGAGCGTCGCGTTAGCCGCGCCGGCGCCACGGGCGGTTTCAAGATCGCCATCCGGATAAACGAAGCCTTGCGCGCCGGTGGGCGACAGCAGAATGGGGAACGGTAACTCTTGTCCGAATAAAGTGATGCGCGTGTCGAGCTGCGAGACGTCGACCAGGACGCGCGGGCGCAATCGGATGCGTTGGTATGCCTCATGATTCCAACGAACGGTCAGCTCATCGGCGGCACCCCCTTGGACGCGTTCCCACGCTCCGTGCGAAATGCGATTCCGTGCGATCGCTTCAAAATCGGCCAGCGAGAGGGCTTCGTCCAAGGCGGAGGGCATCGTTAACTTGTGTGATCGAGGATGATTTTCCAGCCCTCGCTTGTCTTGCGGAAAATCAGAGTGAAGATTCCTGAAGCTTCTCCGCCGGCATCGGCGGCGCGATCCAGATGATACTTGCCGATGACGGACGCATAATCGGCCCCGAGCATGCGCGTTTCGATGCCGGAAAAGCGGAGTGTTCCCATTTTCGCGACCGTGGGATAACGCTTCAAATAGCGCGCCAGCACTTGGGCGTGGCCTTTCGAGATTTCCGAGCCTACGAAAGTGGTGGCTTCGGATTTTTCGTAGCCTTCCATGAAGGCGGGAATGTCGCCGCGGTTCCAAGCGCTCACCTGCGCGTCGAGAACCTTGCCGATCTCCTGCTCCGGCGAGGCGGCGATGAGCGGGAGCGCGGCCAAGAGGCAGAACAATTTCTTCATAGGAGAAGTGTACAGAGAATCCTGGGTGAGAGGATTTGCCCTTTCGGAATACAATGAAGCCGTGACGGACGTTCAGCTCCTCTTAACGATCGGCATCCCGACTTTCGCTGTACTGATCGGGATCCTCATGAACGTAATTCATCACAACGCGGTAAACTCACGATTCGGCAGCATTGACGCGAGATTCAGCAGCCTTGATGCCCGGTGCAACAATCTCGAGGTCAAATTCGACACCCTCATCGGTAAAGTGATTGATCTTGACAATCCGAGTCACACGCATTGAAGCTAAGTTGAGCATTGGCTGAGTTGTGACCTCTTGGAGCGTTGTACAGAGAATTAGCTTGCCAGGTCCAGGGAGGTTCGCGACGAATTCCGAATCCAGAATCCCGAATCGCTAAGCCTCAAGCCTGTTCGTGGTAGCGCTCCCTTGCGGCCGCGGTTCGGTTAACAATCCGCGGGGAAGGGCGTGCTAATAATGAGTCATGGTACGCCTTGAATCAATACTCAACTCCTGGAAGGCGGTCCGCGATGACGCCGCCCAGGCTGTAGAAGATTTCGCCCCGCGCAGTTTCGATTACAAAGCATGCGATGAACTGATGAGTTTCGGCGCAACCGCGCGTCATATCCTGGATGCCGGTCATGGCCTGACGGGAATGCTGCTCGCAGGAGAGGAGAACTTTTCGACGCCTGAGTTTCGTGAAAAAATCGGAAAGCATGTTGCCGAGCTGCCGAAAACCGACGACGCCGCCGCGTTGGCTAAGGAACTTCGCGCAGACGTCGCACGGCGCGTGACCGAGCTCGCGGGAAAGCCGGCCGAGTTCTACGCAGGCGAGATCGTCCGCATGGATGGGCAAAAAGTGACGCGCCTAGAAATGCTGCAGCTCATCAAAGAACACGAGATCACTCATCGCCAGCAGCTTTTTATGTACCTTCGGTTGAACGGTGTCGTGCCGCCCACCACGCGCAGGCGGCTGGCCAAGGCGAAAGCGTAGCGGACCGGAGAATTTTTTTGTATAAGAGAACTGTGCCTTGGAGGGAATGGTAATGGTCAACTGCCCAAAATGCGAAGCTGTGATGGACCTGGACGAGGAAGATCTAGACGAGGGAGACACCCTGACTTGCGACGAATGCGGCGCCGAAGTCAACGTCGCCAGCCTGGATCCGCTGGAGCTGGAAACAAGCGAGGATGACGACGACGAGGAAGAGGAGGAAGACGACGAGGATCTGGATTACGACGATGACGAAGACGACGAAGAAGATGAGGAGGAGGAGAAGGAAGACGAGGATTATTAGCCTGCTGCTGCTGGCCGCCGCATCGCTTCTTCCCGCCGCCGACAAAAAGAAATCCGCGGCGGACGCGTATGTGCTGCTGGCCGGCACCGTCTTCACGGAAACCGGTTTCGCGCTGCCGAACGCCGAAGTCATCGTTACACAGGAAGCGGCGCCCGAAACCAAGCATGCGAAAGGCAGGAAGCTGCAGGCGGTCTCTGATTCGCGCGGCGAATTCGCTTTCCGCTTGCCCAGTGGCGAAGCCCACTACGTGATCAAAGTGAGCGCCAAGGGCTTCCAAGGCGAAGAGAAGCCGGTGGCGGTGCAGGGTGAAGACCGGTTGGACGTAACGTTTCAGCTTCATCCGGAATCCAGGTAGCGGTGAGGAAACCGATTACCTGCATCTGGTTGATTGGCCTGTTTCTGGGTTGCGGGCTCAGCGGCCAGGAGCGGACATCCAAGGACGATGGCATCTCCACGCGATCCGTGAACGGTGTGGTGAACGACGCCGCCGGCCAGCCGGTGGCCAAAGCGGTGGTGCAGTTAAAGGACACCAAGTCCCTCCAGATCCGCTCGTTCATCACGAATCCGGACGGGAGCTACCACTTCGCAGGGCTCAGCCCGAATGTGGAATACCAGCTTAAGGCGGAGTATGAGGGGTCATTCAGCGGCAAGAAAACGCTGAGCGTGTTTAATAGCAAGAAATCGGTCAAGATTAACCTCAAACTGAAGAGATCGACACACTCCCCGCCAGCCCCGAGCCCCTAATCGCCAGTCCCATACTCGCGAGCTACAATAGGTAGCTCATGTCCCAACTGTTATCCGGCAAGACGGCGCTCATTCTGGGTGTGTCCAACCGCTGGAGTCTGGCTTATGCCATCGCCCAGGCGTTCACACGCGAAGGCGCGAAGCTGATCCTGACTTATCAAGGCGATCGGCAGAAACGCACGGTTGAGGAGCTCGGCGCCGAGCTGAAGGCTCACCAAATCCTACCTTGCGACGTCACTAAAGACGAAGAGCTGACCCGTCTCACGGAGGAGTTGAAGAGTCAAGGCGCGGTTTTGCATTCTGTCGTACACAGCATTGCGTTCGGAGATCTGAGCAAAACGGTGGCACAGACCTCGCGGGATGCCTTTGGCGTGGCGATGGATGTCAGCGCGTATTCTCTGGTGGCGGTGGCGCGTGCGGTAGCTCCGTTTATGCCACCGAAGGAGCAGGGCGGGGGATCGATTATGACGTTGAGTTACCTTGGAGCGACTCGCGTCGTCGAGAATTATAACGTGATGGGAGTAGCAAAAGCGGCTTTGGAAGCAAGCGTGCGGTACCTGGCGAGCGATCTTGGTCCGTCAAACATACGGGTGAACGCGATTTCGGCCGGGGCCGTGAAGACGGTTTCCGCGCGCGGCGTCCGCGATTTTTCAAAGCTTTTAGAGGCTGCGGTGCACGTTTCACCCTTGCGGCGAAACACCGATCCAGCGGAAGTGGCTGATGCGGCTGTTTTTCTGGCCAGCGATCTGGGACGCGGCGTGACGGGCAATATTCTGTTCGTCGATGCCGGAATGCAGATCATGGGCTTCGCCCGATCCGAGCAATGATAATTGGAAGTGGAGAGTGGTTTTTGCGGGGAAGATCCCAACCGGACGGGATTGACAATCCGCAAACCCTTTTCTTAACATGGGATTTCATTAACCTGTTCAGAAGCTGCCCCAGGAGAGGCAATTCCGAACGGTGATCGCAGTTCCCCGAGTCTATCTATGATCACGGTCAAGAACCTAACGAAGCGATACGCCCGTACGGTCGCGGTGGATCACATTTCATTCGAAGTTCAGAAGGGGCAGATTGTGGGTTTCCTGGGTCCGAACGGGGCTGGAAAAACAACCACGATGCGCATCCTGACGTGCTTTCTTCCGCCATCGGAAGGCACCGCCAATGTGGCCGGCTTCGATGTGCTGGAACAGCCGATGGAAGTGAAAAAGCGGATCGGCTATCTTCCGGAAACCCCGCCGCTCTATCCGGAAATGGAGGTCGCCGAGTATCTTACTTTCGTCGGAAATCTCAAAGGCATGTCGGGCGCGACTCTTGCCAATCGCGTGAGCGAAGTTTGCGAACGATGCGCGGTGGCCGACGTAAAGACAAAGCTGATCGGCAAGCTGTCGAAAGGATATCGGCAGCGCGTGGGATTGGCGCAGGCGATTATTCACAATCCCGATGTTTTGATTTTGGATGAACCGACGGCGGGTCTGGATCCGAAGCAAATCATCGAAACGCGCGACTTGATTTTGTCGCTGGCGGGCGATCACACCATCATTCTCAGCACGCATATTCTGCCGGAGGTGGAGCATATCTGCCAACAGGTGATCATCATCGCCAAAGGCAAAGTGGTGGCGACGGACTCGGTGCAGAATTTGCAGGATCGGGCGCGCGGCGCCGAATCCGTGCTGCTTGAAATCGAAGGACGCGATGGAGCGCTGGACGAGAAAGTGATCCAGCAGCGTCTGGAGATGGTCTCGGGCGTCAGCCGCGTGTTGTTCAAAGAGTTGCGGGGCGCGCGGTCGCTGTTTGAGGTGGAAAGCCTAAAGGATCGCTTTATCCGAGGCGATCTGGCGCGCGCGGTGGTGGAAGCCGGCTGGAATCTAAATGAACTGCGTCCGTCGGCGATGAGCCTGGAAGAAGTGTTCCTGCAACTCACCGGTGCAGAAAAGACGGAACCGGCCGCGCCGGTAGTGGAAGAAGCGGCCACGCCTGTTGTGCAAGGGGAAGGTCAATGAGAAACATCTGGGTTATTTGCAAGAAGGAACTGAGCAGTTACTTTGTTTCGCCCATCGCGTATCTGTTGCTGACTATGTTCGCCCTGATTTTCGGATTCTTTTTCTGGAACTCGGTGGGCTATTTCAACATGATGGGGCTGGAATCACAGATGCGCGGGCAAGGCTTCCCGATGAGCGTGAACGAGTACGTCATCCGGCCGCTGCTCTCGAATGTCAGTGTGATCGGCCTGTTTTTCATCCCCATGATTACCATGCGATTGTTCGCGGAAGAGAAGCGAACTGGAACGATCGAGTTGCTCGCGACCTCGCCCATCCGCGATATCGAGGTGATTATCGGCAAGTGGCTTGCGGCGGTGCTGCTTTACGTGGTGATGCTGTTGTTCACCGCGATCAACTTTGCGTTTCTGTTCAAGTACGGCAATCCGGATTGGCGGCCGCTCGCGATCGGATATCTCGGTTTGCTGCTACAGGCCGGTGGATTGCTCGCGGTGGGAACTTTCATTTCGACGCTCACCAAGAATCAGATCATCGCCGGCGCGGCTACGTTCGGTGTCTGCTTGATGCTGTGGGTGATGGAATGGGTTGCCGGCTACGAAACCGCCGGATGGGCGAAGGTGCTCGCCTACCTGTCCGTGATCACGCATTTTGAGTCGTTCGCGAAGGGGGTTCTGGATTCGAAAGACGCTTTGTATTACTGTTCGCTGATTTTCCTGGGGCTGTTCTTGACGTCGCGCTCCATGGAATCCCTGCGGTGGAGGTCGTAACGTGAATACCGAGTGGGTGAAGACGAGACAAACGAAGTACGCGGCCTACGCGACGACTTACATTCTGGTTATTCTGGCGGTGCTGGTGGTGGCGAACTTCCTGGCGAATCGTTACAACAAGACGTACGACGCCACTTCGAACAAGCGCTACAGCCTGTCGGATCAAACCAAGAAGGTCGCGCAAGGGCTGAAGCAAGACATTACCATCCAGTATTTCGATAAGCCAAGCGGCATGCAGGCGGGCAAGGATCTGCTGGATCGTTACGCGCTGCTGTCGCCGAAGATCCACGTTGAGTACATCGATTATTTAAAGAAGCCGCAGCTGGCGCGTGCCGCGAATATCTCCCGCGAAGGCGAAGCTGTGATTTCGAACGGCGTGAAGAAGGAAGAAGCGAAGACGTTCGACGAAGAAGGCATCACGGGCGCGATTATCCGGACGCTCAAGGGAGGCGAACGCACGGTCTGCGTGGCCACCGGAAGCGGGGAACATCGGCTGGAAGATACCACCGCCGAAGGCATGAGCGAGTTTCAGAACGCCGCTCAAAAGGACAATTACAAGGTAAAGAGCATTAGTTTTCTCGAGAAGGCGGAAGTTCCATCCGAATGCACCGCGCTCGTGATAGCAGGTCCATCCGGGGATTACATTCAACCCGCCGTAGACGCGATCAAGAAATACGTAGAGGGCGGCGGACGGGCCTTAATCATGCTGGATCCCCCACTGAAAGTCGGCCGCCGGGAGATCGGCGACAATGATGCGCTTCTGGCGATGCTGGCAAGCTGGGGTGTCACGGTGGACAAGGACTTGATTCTGGACGAAAATCCAGTGGCGCAACTGGTGGGTCTAGGACCCGAAGTGCCGGTGGTGACAACCTACGAGTCGCACCCGATTGTCAATGATTTGGCCGGAACCGCTACGGGATTCCCGGTTTCGCGATCGCTGCAAATCAAGAACGGCGATAAGACTACGGTCACGAAGCTTTTTTCCAGCTCGCGCAATAGCTTCGGCACCACGACCTTGAACTCGCCGGAGATTCGGATCGATCCGAACAAAGACAAACAGGGGCCGTTTGCCCTTGCCGCCGCCGGTA
>Ga0070734_10004320_pt1 | contig 13620 bp, 12 predicted proteins | sample Coa_R1_8_FD_66444 | JGI IMG/M metagenome (GOLD analysis project Ga0070734, IMG submission 66444) | Surface soil microbial communities from Centralia Pennsylvania, which are recovering from an underground coalmine fire - Coalmine... | ecosystem: Environmental > Terrestrial > Soil > Unclassified ...
ACCTCGAGCTTGTAGGCGGCGATCATCTGCGCCTTGGCCTTGATCTTTCGCGCCGCCATGGCGATTGCGGCACCTGCCACCGGCGTTGAGCGTGAGCCGTAGGTGCCGAGCCCGTAGGGCGCGGTGTCGGTGTTGCCCTCCTCGACCATGATGTTGTCGGCGGGGATGCCGATCTCGGTCGCGATGATCTGCGCCCATGTGGTCTCGTGGCCCTGGCCCTGGCTCTTGGTGCCCATGCGCGCAATGCCCGCTCCTGTCGGATGCATGCGGATCTCGCAGGAATCGAACATGGCAATCCCAAGGATGTCGCAGTTCTTCGACGGGCCGGCGCCGACGATCTCCGTGAAGAAGGAAACGCCCAGGCCCATGATCTCACGGGTCTCGCCGCGCTTGAACGCCACGCGCTTCTCGGCCTGTTCTTTCCGGAGTGCAGCGTAATCCGTACTCTCCATCATCTTGCGCATGGCGGTGTGGTAATCGCCGGAATCGTATTCCCACCCGAGCGCCGAGTGATACGGGAACTGCTCTGGTCTGACAAAATTCTTCAGCCGCAGCTCGGCCGGGTCCATACCGAGCCTCTGCGCGAGGATGTCCATCGCACGCTCGATGCAATAGGCCGCCTCCGTAACGCGGAACGAGCAACGGTAAGCGACGCCGCCCGGCGCCTTATTGCTATAGATGCCGTCGACGGTGAGATGGGCTACCGGGAAATCGTACGACCCGGTGACGATATTGAAAAAGCCGGCCGGCCACTTTGACGGATCGGCGCAGGCATCGAATGCACCATGATCGGCGAGCACATGCACGCGAAGCCCGGTCACCTTGCCGTCCTTGGTCGCGGCGATCTCGGCGGTCATGTGATAGTCGCGCGCGAACGAAGTCGCCGTGAGATTTTCGATGCGATCCTCGACCCATTTCACCGGCTTGCCGGTGACGATGGAGGCGACCGCGGCGCAGATATACCCGGGGTAGGCGCCGACCTTGTTGCCGAAGCCGCCGCCGATATCCGGCGAGATCACGTGGATTTTCTGCTCCGGCAGTTTTGCGATCAGCGAGACCACGGTGCGGATCACATGCGGCGCCTGGAAGGTGCCCCAGATCGTGAGTTCGCCCTTGATCTTGTCAAAGGAGCAGACGCACTGGCAGGTCTCCAGCGGACACGGATGGACGCGTTGATAGGAGATCAGCTCCTTGATCGTGACGTCGGCCTTCTTGAAGGCGGCATCCGTCAGGTCCTTGTCGCCGACCGTCCACTCGAAGATGTGGTTGTGGTGCTTGCGCGGGCCGTGAGCTCCACTCGTTTTGCCGGCAAGGTCCTCGCGCAGCACGGGCGCATCCGGCGCCATCGATTTGAACGGATCGACGATGACCGGCAGCGCCTCGTATTCGACCACCACCTTGTTGATGCCGTCGTCGGCGGCATAGCGGTCGGTCGCGACGACGAATGCAACCTCCTGGTTCTGGAACAGCACCTTGCCGTCGGCGAGCACCATCTGCACGTCGCCGGCGAGCGTCGGCATCCAGGCAAGATTGACGGTTTTCAACGTCTCCGCGGTGATGACGGCGAGCACGCCCGGCACCTTCAGCGCCTCCTCGCTGTTGATCGATTTCACCCGCGCATGTGCATGCGGCGAGCGCACGAAGTCGCCGTGCAGCATGCCCGGCAGTTTCAGGTCATCGACGTAGTTGCCCTTGCCTTGCGTGAAGCGGATATCCTCGACGCGCTTGCGCTTGCAGCCCATGCCTTCGAGCGCGGCGCTGCGTTGTTCCCGCGTGGGAGTCATATCGTTCATTCCGCGGCCTCCTTGAATTCCACGCCATTGAGCTTGGCGGCGGCGTATTGGATCGCCTTGACGATGTTCTGGTAGCCGGTGCAGCGGCAGATATTGCCGGATATGCCGACGCGGATTTCTTCCTCGGTCGGCGAAGGATTTTCCTTTAGCAAGCGATGCGCACGCATGATCATGCCGGGCGTGCAGAAGCCGCATTGCAGTCCGTGCATCATGCGGAAACCTTCTTGCAGCGCCGACAGCGAGCCGTCGGCATTGGCCATGCCTTCGATGGTGGTGATCTCGCTGCCTTGGGCCTGCACCGCGAACATGGTGCAGGATTTCACGCTCATGCCGTCGATATCGATGGTGCAGGCGCCGCAATGGGTGGTCTCGCAGCCGATATGCGTACCGGTCATCTGCAAATTCTCGCGGATGAAATGCACCAGCAAGGTACGCGGCTCGACCAGGCCTTCGACCTCGGCGCCGTTGACCTTCATGGTCACATGCGTTTTTGCCATTTGCTCCTCCCGTTAGCGCGCACGGCTCGCCGCAAGCCGCAAGGCTCGCGTCACCATGATGCCGCCAACATGCTTTCGGTATTCGATGGGACCGCGGGCATCGGCTGCCGGCGACATGATCGCCTCGGCCGCGGCGGCTGCATTCTTCAGTGCGACCGCATCGAGCGCGGTACCGATCACGGCATTGGCCGCATCAAGCGCGAGCAGCGGAGTTTCGTGCAGATTGGTGAGGCCAATAGCGCAAGTTGCCACCTTGCCGCCGGACATGGTCAGCACCACAGCGGCCGCTGCGGTCGCGTAATCGCCGACCTTGCGCTTCAATTTCTCATAGGCATAGCCATGGCCGGCCGCCGGCACGGGCACCGAGATGAAGGTGAGAATCTCGCCGGGCTCGAGCGCTGTGAAATAGGCGCCCTGATAAAAGTCCGATGCCGGGACCTCGCGCGCGCCGGACAGCCCTTCGAGCCTGTACCGTGCGCCCAACGTCATCATCAGCGCCGGCATGTCATTGCCGGGATCGCCATTGGCCACATTGCCGCCGATCGTGCCCCGATAGCGCACCTGGGGGTCGGCGATCAGAAGCGCGGCTTCTTGCAGGATCGGCAGCGATTTTGCGATTTCCTCGGAGGCCAGCAGCTCGTGCTGGGTGGTCATCGCCCCGATCGTGACCGTGTTGCCGTCGCGCCGGATGCCTTTCAGGCCTCCAATTGCATGCAAATCGACGAGATGGGCCGGCGTCGCCAGGCGAAGCTTCATCATCGGAACCAGACTGTGGCCGCCCGCAAGCGGGCGGGCCTCATCGCCGAGATCGGCGAGCAGTTTGACCGCATCGGCCACGGTCGCGGGCCGATGATAGCTGAATGAGCCAGGAATCATCGTCTCCTCCATCGTCCTTATTGGGGTTTTAGGTTTGGCGCATATTCTGGTCGCAAAGCAGGTTCCCACCCCCGATCAAATCGAGCGCAGGTTTTTGCGCAATACGCGTGGACGTTGGCGGGGACGCTCCGCCCGGACGCTTGGCGACACAAGGTGTTGTGGCGTAAAGGCTCACGGGCGCAGGAAATTCGCACGAATTGCCGATCAGCCCGCACGAAGTGCGTCAGGCGTGGCGACCTAACCGACGCTCCGTCAACTCCCTCTCCCCGCTCTTGCGGGGAGAGGGTTGGGGTGAGAGGCATTTATCGGCAACTTCGAAAGGTCGTGAGTTCGACGTGAGTCCCCCTGACCCGGATTGCTTCGCAATCCGACCTCTCCCCGCAAGCGGGGAGAGGTGAAGAAGGAAGAGGTCAAGCATGCCTTCTCGCGAGCCCAAGTCGCGCCTTCACCTCGGCGATCTTGGCGCGGCTGACGGGAACCCTGTGCGGTATCGGGCCATCAAGCTCGATAATGGCACCATCGCCTTCCCTGCGAACGAAACTGACGTGGGGAATCGCGACGATGTGGCTGCGGTGCACGCGAACGAACAGATTGGGATCGAGCTGAGCCTCGGCTTCCGAAATCGACCAAGGACACATCCGCTCGCGGGTCCCGTCATGAATCCTGGTGTAATGCGCGTCCGCCCTGACGCTGCGGATATCGGCTGCATCGATGAAATGCGTGCCGCTGGCGCCCTCGACGGGAAGCTTCGGGGCGGGTGCCGGCCGCGGCGGCTGGCCTAGCCCGCCGAGCGGCGCCGGCATCAGCCGCGGCGCGCTCATTGGGATCGGACCGGCCATTGGACCAGACTGCACCGCTGGGACGGCCGCGACCATCGACTCAGCCGCCGGCGCGGCGACAACAGCTTGCCGCCGCGGATCGGGCACCAGCGAGAGCAAAAAGCCGGCCGCGATCACAAAGCACAGCACGGAGACGATGATAGACAGGATTTGCGGCGAGGCGGCGAGCCTCGCGGCATGGGCCCGCGCCACCTCCGGCGAGCAGGCGACAAAATGCATGCCATCCATCGCGGTATAGTGCATGCCCGACACCGCAAGGCCAAACGCGATCGAGCTGACGACCAGGCGGACGCCGTCCTGCCTGGCAAGGAACGCGCACAAACCGCCATAGGCGGTGACGATGGCGACCAGCGTCGCCAGCAGGACCATGGTCCAGTCATGCTCGATGGCAAAATTGCCGGCGAGGCCGTGGATGCCGACATAATGCATGCTGACGATGCCAAGCCCGAGGAGCACAGCCGAGGAGGCCACACGCAACAACGACGGCTCGCCGACGCTGACAAAAAAAAGGGAGACGCCCACCACCAGTACGCAGATCAGAAACGAGACGATGGTGGGCAGCACCAGATAGACGGTGTCGGAGGGAATCGGCGCGGCCAGCACCCCGACGAAATGCATGGTCCAGATGCCGACGGCGAGAAACGTCGCCGCCCCCGCGAGCAGCAGACGAGGCGGGCCGCCCGGCGCATTGCGAACGCGCGCCGCGAGCGAAAAGCCGGTGTAGCCTCCCAGGATCGCGATCGCCACCGAGAGCGCGACGAGATAGGGATCGTGTCCTTCGAACATGATCTTGCGGCCGACCGTCTCCACGGTCAAAGCCTCCTCCCGGGTGCAAGTTTACAGGTGCGGCAGGCGAATTGACAATCAATCCATTGTGGTGCCGTTTCGTGGCGCGCGCCGTGCTTCTTACCCTCTCCCCTTGCGGGAGAGGGTGGTTTCGAGCGTTAGCGAGAAACCGGGTGAGGGGTCATGCTTGATCGAGAAGAAAGTCCCCCTCACCCGGCTCGCATCTCACGATGCTCGCCACCCTCTCCCGCAAGGGGAGAGGGTGACGGAATTCCACAGCGGCTTCTTTCAAACTTTGCGACAGGTTTCACGCACCCGGCACGATACCCGCGGCGACCTGGCCTCGCAGCCGCTCGAGGCTCAAGAGCGTGTTGGCACAGGCTTCCGCCACCTCGACGCCCTTCCTCGCAAAATGCGTCCGCAGGGATTCGAGATGCGCGTCGCTCTCATGAAATTGCTGCGGCATCAGCACTGCCGAAAACACCGGCACCTCCGTGCGCAGTTGCACGTCCATCAGCGCCTTGACGATCGTGTCCGACATGAACTCGAAGCGGTAGATACCGGTATCGACCACGAGGCCGGCCGCGACGATCGCGGTGTAGCGGCGCGTCTTGGCCAGGATCTGCACATGCAGGGGAATTTCGAACGAGCCCGGCACCTCGAAAATGTCGATAGCGCTGCGCGATATGTGGCGCGTCTCCGCTTCATCGAGAAACGCGTTGCGGCATGCGGCGACCACATCGCGGTGCCAGGACGACTGCACGAAGGCCACGCGCTGCGGCCTTGCGAAACGTGGATGCTGCGGTCTCGGTAGATCGGCCGCGTCGTCGGTAGGAACTTGATCTGGCGGGTCTTGCAACGTCTCATACTCGTATTCGGGAACACGCCCTGCGAGCCGACGCAGGAAATCGTTAACGACTATTAACGACTATGACGAAACCGCGACGCGCGGGCAAGCCGCTTGGCTGGGACGCGCTCCCCAATTCGGCCGCAAAAAGTTAACGAATTCCGCGCGGACCTCTTTCCGATTCCGGTTTGTTCTTTCGTTAAGAACTTGGACAACACGAACTCTTGTGGACAGCGGCGGGAGGAGCGCCGCATTCGCTGTGGACGGACTCGGGGCGGAGTTGCGCAGATTCCGCAAATCACATCACTTGAGCCTCGCAGACCTCGGGGATCAAGTCGGCCCGAGGGATTGCCGCCGGCCTCTCGGTGCCAAAGCCAAGGGTCGCCACGGGTCGGATTGCCGCGTGCGTATCAACAGACTTAAGAAAATGAAGGTCGAGACGGCATGTCCATGCTCGAAGGCATCGTTGATTCCAAGGGCCACCCGCTTGCGGTGGTGGAGGACATTGCCGCCGATAACAACTGGGCGTTCGAACGCTCCGGTGAGGACGAGGTCACCATCGTCTCCAAAGGCGAATGGACCGACTATCAGCTCTCCTTCACCTGGATGGCGGAGATCGAGGCGTTGCACCTGGCCTGCGCCTTCGACATGAAGATTCCGGCCGCCCGCAAGGACGAGGTGCAGCGGCTGATCGCCGCGATCAACGAGCAGCTCTGGATCGGCCATTTCGATCTCTGGACCCACACTGGCATGATCATGCACCGTCAGGCGCTTGTGCTGCCGGGCGGCATGACCGCCTCCACGGCGCAATGTCAGAGCATGCTGGCGGAAGCGCTCGCCGCCTGCGAGCGCTATTTTCCGGCGTTCCAGTTCGTGGTGTGGGCCGGCAAGTCGCCGACCGAAGCCATGGCGGCCGCGATGTTCGACACCGACGGGGAAGCTTGATTCGTCGCCCCGGACAAGCGAACGCACAACTCTCTCTAATGTCGCCCCCGCGAAAGCGGGGGCCCATACCGCGTAATCTCTCGCCAGCGTAAGGCGCTTGTACCGGCTTCGGTGCTCTACTAGAACCGCCTGTGGTTGTGGGTCCCGGCTCGCGCTTCGCTTGGCGGGGACGACGAGAGAGTTTGACGTGAGCAGTCTGCAAAACATCACCGGCACAATTGCGCTTGCGGGCGCGGGCAAGATGGGTAGCGCGATGCTGACCGGCTGGCTCGCACAGGGGCTGATCCCCGGCCGCGTCGTCGTGATCGAGCCAGCGCCGTCGCCGGAGATTTTGACCCTTGCGGCCAAAGGCATTCGTCTCAATCCGAAGGACGCTGGGCCAGTCGAGACGCTGGTGGTCGCGGTCAAGCCGCAGTCATTCCGTGAAGCCGGAAATGCGCTCAGGCCGCTCGTTGGAAACGCAAGCCTTGTCGTCTCGATCATGGCCGGCATGACCATCGCCTCGATAGAACAGGTGTGCGGCGGTGCCGTGGTGCGCGCAATGCCCAACACGCCAGCCGCGATCGGCCGCGGCATCACGGTTGCGGTTGCAGCCAAGGGCGTCAGCGCCGCGCAGCGCGCGACCGCGGACGCGCTGTTGCGTGCGACCGGATCGGTCGAGTGGGTTCAAGACGAAACCTTGATGGACGCGGTCACCGCGGTGTCCGGCTCCGGCCCGGCCTACATCTTCCTGCTCGCGGAAGAGCTCGCGCGCGCCGGCATCGAAGCGGGCCTGCCGGCCGAGCTTGCGACAAAGCTCGCGTGCGAAACCGTCGCCGGCTCCGGTGAGCTCTTGCATCGCTCTGACCTGCCTGCTGCGACGCTGCGCCAGAACGTCACCTCGCCCGGGGGGACCACGGCCGCCGCACTGGACGTGCTGATGGGTAAGGACGGCTTGCAGCAACTGATGATCCGCGCGGTCGCCGCTGCCACCGCGCGCTCGAAAGAGCTGGCGAAGTAGCATAATTCCGTCATTGCGAGCGAAGCGAAGCAATCCAGTGCTTCGCTAACCGCTGGATTGCTTCGTCGCTGTGCTCCTCGCCATGACGAGTTGTGGTCAGCCGCCTGCCAACCGCTTGTTGAAAGCGTCGAGATTGACCAGCCCGCGTGCGTGAAAGCCCTCGCCGATCTTGCGCTCGCCATCGAACGCCTCGACCTCGAAGCGGATGACGCGGCGCTCGACCGCGATCACCTTCGACGTGGTGCGCACCGTGGCGCCGACCAGCGAGGCCGCGAGATGCTTGATGTCGACCTCGGTGCCAACCGTGATCCAGCCAGGCTCGAGATGAGCGTTGATGACATCGCCCGACGTCATCTCCATTTCAAGGATCATCATCGGCGTCGCATACACCATCGGCATTCCCTTGACGAAATGCCCGACCGCGCGCTCCGGCGGCACCACCAGCGTGCGCTCGGCGCTCATACCGACCTTGATGACGTCGCGTGCGTCCATGTTAAAAGTCCCTCGTCCCGATCAAGCGAGCGGCTTGCGGCGCCAACGGTCCGCGCGCAGCGCGGCCCGATGACGGGCTCATCGCCGTCAAGTTGCGAGCGCGAGCCGAGACCCATAACTACCGGCTTCAATGCTCTGGAAAAGCTGGAGCCCCAACCTTTGTTGGCAACGCCCGCCTGTGGTTATGGGTCCCCGCTTTCGCGGGGACGACAGCGCGCCTATTTCTTCGCGGCAGCCGCGCGTTCGACAAACGTCTTGCCGCCCTTCATCTTGTGGTGCAGCGGCGCCTCGTTGATCTGGATCACGACAGCATCGGCATCGACGCCGAGATTTTTGACCAGCGCTTGCGTGATATCGCGCATCATGCCGATCTTCTGTTCTTCGGTGCGGCCGGCGGCCATGCTCACGGTAATCTCAGGCATCTCGCTTCTCCCTTTATTCTAAACGCGTGTTCTTCCCCTCTCCCTTGTGGGAGAGGGTGAATCAACCCCACTTCACGTCATGCCGCGCCAGCACCTCGCGCACTTTTGCGACGATCTCGCTTTCTTTGCATGAGAATTGCGCAGGGCGGCTCTCGCGCCATTCCTGGTTGGAGGCGATCGCGGCGGCGGTTTTCGCGCCCTCGATCAAATCCTTGATCTGCACCTCGCCCTTCGCCTGTTCATCCGGCCCCTGGATGATGACGCAAGGCGAATTGCGACGGTCGGCATATTTGAGTTGATTGCCCATGTTCTTGGGGTTGCCGAGATAAAGCTCGGCGCGAATGTTTTCTTTGCGCAAGGCCGCGACAAACTTTTGGTAATCCGCGACGCGCTCGCGGTCGAATACAGTCACCACGACAGGGCCGAATTCGGCGCCGGCGTCGAGCTTGCCGAGCATCGTAAGTGCGGCCTGCAACCGCGACACGCCGATGGAAAATCCCGTCGCCGGCACCGGTTCTCCGCGGAAACGCGACACCAGCCCGTCATAGCGCCCGCCGCCGCCGACCGAGCCGAAGCGCACGGGCCGACCCTTCTCGTCCTTCGTCTCCAGCAGCAATTCAACTTCGTAGACCGGGCCCGTGTAATATTCGAGGCCCCGCACAACGGAAGGATCGATCTTGATCCGATCGGCGCCATATCCGGAGGCGGCAACGAGCCTGCCGATTTCGTCGAGCTCGGCGCGACCTTCCTGTCCGATTTTGCTGTCGCGCAAGCGCGGATCAACCTGCGCGCTGCCTTGCTCGACCGAGGCGACCACGAGGGCAATATCCGCTTCATTCAGTCCAGCGCCCTTGGTGAAATCGCCGGAGTCATCCTTGCGGCCTTCGCCAAGCAACTGCCTCACGCCATCGACGCCAAGCCGATCGAGCTTGTCGATCGCGCGCATCACCGTCAGCCACTGACCATCATCCGCAATGGCCAGCGCATCGCGGACCCCATCGAGCACCTTGCGGTTGTTGACCTTCACCACATAGCTGCCGCGGGGGATACCGAGCGCTTCCATGGTGTCGGCCGCCATCATGCACATCTCGGCGTCGGCCGCCGCACTGGATTGTCCGGATGCGGCTGTGCCGATCGTGTCTGCATCAAACTGCATGAATTGGCGGAAGCGACCGGGACCCGGCTTCTCGTTCCGGTACACATAGCCGAATCGATAGCTGCGATAGGGCAGGACCAGCTTCTCGGTACCGTAATTTTCCGCGACATAGCGCGCGAGCGGCGCGGTGAGATCGTAGCGCAGCGAGATCCACTGCTCGTCGTCGTCCTGGAACGAGAACACACCTTCGTTCGGCCGGTCCTGGTCCGGCAAAAACTTTCCGAGCACGTCGGTATATTCGAACGCCGGCGTCTCGACCGGCTCAAAGCCGTAGAGCTCGTAGACGGCGCGGATTTTCTCCACCATCTGCCGCGTGGCGTTGATCGCGGCCGGGCCGCGATCCTCCAGCCCGCGCGGCAGGCGCGCTTTGAGCTTTTGCGGTTTTTTCGGTTTGTCGGCCATGAGGCGCGTTGGTATCAGCAAATGTAGGGCGGGCAAAGGCGCGATCTTCGCGCCGCGCCCCCACTTAGCAAAGACGTGGATGCCCGGGACAAGCCCGGGCATGACGAAAAAATTGCGGTCGCAGTTCCGCCGCCGGTCAAAAGACCCTTCTGATCCAGTCGTGCGGGTCGTTCGTCCGGCCGTACTGGATGTCGACCAGCTTCTTGCGCAGCCCCATGGCGACGGGGCCGGCCGCGCCGCCCGAGATGAGAAAATCGCCGCTTGCGGAACACACCTTGCCGATCGGCGAGATGACGGCCGCCGTGCCGCAGGCGAAGGCTTCCTTCAGCTTGCCACTGGCGGCATCAGCGCGCCACTGCTCGATCGAATACGCTTCCTCGCGCACGCGCGTTCCGGAATCCTTTGCCAGCGCGATGATCGAGTCGCGGGTAATGCCCGGCAGGATCGTGCCGAGCGGCGGCGTCAGCAAAGAACCGTCGTCGAACGCGAAGAAGATGTTCATGCCGCCGAGCTCCTCGACATAGCGGCGCTCGACCGCATCGAGGAAAACCACCTGGTCGCAACCATGATCGATGGCTTCCGCCTGTGCGCGCAGGCTCGCAGCATAGTTGCCGCCGCATTTGACGGCGCCGGTGCCGCCGATCGCGGCGCGCGTGTAGTTCTCCGAGACCCAGATCGACACCGGCGCGGGTCCGCCCTTGAAATAGGAGCCGACGGGCGACGCGATGACGGCGAAGATGTATTCCGCCGAAGGTTTCACGCCGAGGAAGACCTCGCTCGCGATCATGAAGGGCCGCAGGTAAAGACTGCCCTCACCACCCGGGATCCAGGCGCGGTCGATGCGCACGAGTTCTTCGACCCCTTCGATGAAGACATCCTCGGGCAGCTGCGCCATGGCCATGCGCTCGGCCGAATTCCAGAAGCGCCTTGCATTGGCGTCGGGGCGGAACAGGTTCACGCCGCCGTCGTCACGCTTGTAGGCCTTGAGGCCCTCGAAAATCTCCTGCGCGTAGTGCAGGACGGCCAAGGCCGGATCGAGCGGGAAATTCGCGCGGGACTCGATGCGCGCGTCATGCCAGCCTTTCGCCTGACTGTAGCGAACCACAGCCATGTGATCGGTGAAAATACGGCCGAAGCCGGGGTTCGCGAGCTTGGCGGCGCGCTCCTTCTCAGGAGTCGGATTTGGCGTAGGCCGGATTTCAAATTTCAAACTCATTGCCCTGCTTTCCGCTCTCTGAACCGGTGCGACTCCTGCCGCCGGCCTGACGTCTGTGGGCTCACCGGCCGGATTTCGGGCTGATTTGTCCAACGAAACACTCATGGCTCTCTCCCGGATCGGCACGACACAGTCGCACCCGCGCCGCGGCGCTGTTTTTACTTTGCTGGGCCTCAGCCATGGCCGCCCTTGGCGGCCGGTTACCACAACCACCTGTCCGAGAGGACAAGCTTTTGCCGGATACCGAAGTCCAGTATGTTCGCCGATATGCCGCTCGACAATCGCACGGTAGACCAATTCGCGGCTCACGGCCCCAAGCCGGGCCTCGAATGGCCGACCAGAAACATCACCGCAGCCCGAAACGATCTATTATTTCGCTGCGGATGATGGTTTTGTAACATTGAACCGAAGATATGTCAATATGGCTGACGTAAATTTCTCAAGTCGCACGGCAAATCCTGATTCGCGGGTGACCGAGGGACGTGCGCACGCCCCCCGCGAGGCCGAATTGCGCTGGGATATCATCGAGCTGCTGTTTTTCGCCTACCGCGATTTCGTGGGCGACGCCGACAATGAATTGGAGGCCTTCGGCTTCGGCCGGGCGCATCACCGGGTGATGCATTTTGTCCACCGCTATCCGGGCCTGAAGGTCGCCGACCTGCTGGACGTCCTGCGCATCACCAAACAGTCACTCGGGCGAGTGCTGAAGCAGTTGCTCGATGAGGGCTACATCGTGCAGAAGACAGGCAACAATGACCGGCGGCAGCGCCTCCTTTATGCAACGCCCAAGGGCGAGGCGCTGGTGGCAAAGCTCGCCGGCTTGCAAACCAAGCGGATCAATCGCGCGCTCGAGGATGCCGGACCTGCCGGCACTGAGGCGATTCGCCGCTTCCTGCGCGCGATGATCGATCGCGACGACCCCGATAAGGTGCTGCAAACAATCTTCAGCGCCGGCAACGCAAAGGAGTGATGGTGTCGCTTGCTGCAACTGCTTCGCGTACGCCGCTGCAACCCGCCGACGACGCACCGCATCTGCTTCTGGTGGATGACGATCGTCGCATCCGTGACCTGTTATCGCGCTTCCTGGCGGCCGAGGGCTATCGCGTCACCACTGCGATGAGCGCGAGCGACGCGCGCGCCAAGCTCGCCGGGCTGCATTTCGACTTGCTCATCCTCGACGTGATGATGCCGGGCGAAACCGGCTTCGACCTTGCTCGCTTCATCCGCACCACCTCCTCGGTGCCGATCGTCATGCTGACCGCGCGCCACGAGCCGCAAAGCCGCATCGAGGGCTTGCAGATCGGCGCCGATGATTATGTCGCAAAGCCGTTCGAGCCGCGGGAGCTCGCGCTTCGGATCGGCAATATCCTGAAGCGTGCCGCGCCGCCGCCGGCGGCGGAGGCGCTGGAGCAGGTCGCCTTCGGGCCCTATGTCTATCATCTCGGCCGCGGCGAGCTGCGCCAGGGCGACGAGGTCATCCATCTGACCGATCGCGAGCGCGAGATGCTGCGCGTTCTCGCGATCGCGCCCGGCGAGACCGTGCCGCGCGGGGCGCTCACCGGCAACGGCACCGTGAACGAACGCGCGGTCGACGTCCAGATCAACCGGCTGCGGCGCAAGATCGAACGCGACCCGGCAAGCCCGCTATTCCTGCAGGCCGTGCGCGGCATCGGCTATCGCCTGGTTGCCTCGCCTTAGGAGCTTCGCCTGGTTCGCGCCCGATGAGCACGCTCGTGCCCACTTTCCGAAGTTCGCGCTCCGTCGCGGCATCCAGCTTTCGCGAACTTCGGAAAGCTATGGGCACGAATAGATTTATTATCCGAGTGGAGCTTTGGATTTGACGCTCGCATCGGGAAATCGCGGCAAGTGGGGTGCGAGCGTCAAATCCGCTCCACTCGACACCGGCCTGACCTTCATCCGCACCGCGGCGGGCCGCGTCTCGGCGGCCAACGACCGCATCAACCTGGCATTCAAGAACCGGATGCCGACCGGGCTCTATGCCCGCGCGCTCTTGATCATGATCGTGCCGATGATGGTGCTGCAGTCGGTGGTGGCGTTCGTGTTCATGGAGCGATACTGGAACACGGTGACGCGGCACCTGTCGGCCGCGGTCGTGCAGGACATCGCGGCGCTGATCGATGTTTACAAGGGCTATCCGCAGGACAAGGACCGCGCACAGATCCGCCGCATCGCCCAGCAGCGGTTGAACCTCGTCGTCGACTTCCTGCCACCGGGCGACATGCCCCCGCCGGGACCAAAACCATTCTTCAACCTGCTCGACCAATCGTTATCGGTGCAGATCAGCCGCCAGATTGGGCGGCCGTTCTGGATCGATACCGTCGGCAATTC
>Ga0070734_10004321_pt1 | contig 13620 bp, 14 predicted proteins | sample Coa_R1_8_FD_66444 | JGI IMG/M metagenome (GOLD analysis project Ga0070734, IMG submission 66444) | Surface soil microbial communities from Centralia Pennsylvania, which are recovering from an underground coalmine fire - Coalmine... | ecosystem: Environmental > Terrestrial > Soil > Unclassified ...
TAGGCCGACGGCCAGAACACCATTTGAGCGCCCTGCTGCGCCAGCGCCGCCCAGGTCTCCGGGAACCCCGCGTCGAAACAGATCTGGATCCCGACGCGCCCGAAATCCAAATCGAAGACGCAGGGCTCTTTGCCGGGAGAGATGCCGTCTTCAAAAACCGTATAGTCGGGAGAGGTGGTCACCGGGTGGATTTTGTCGTAGATCCCAAGAATGTCGCCCGATCGATCGATCACCACGGCGGAGTTCCACTGCCTGCCCGCGCGTGTGGTCCGAATAGGGCAGATGACATAACAGCGGTGCTCCCGCGCCCGTTGGGCAAAGGCATCCGTCGTCGGCCCAGGCACCGTTTCGGCCGTCTCCGCGCTGGCTTGCCCATAAATCCCGGACCCTGTGAAGGTCTCAGAGAAGCACACCAGGTCGGGCTTCTGCTTCAGCGCCCTCTCGAAGATGGCCAGCATATACTCCCTATTGCCAGCGACCGTGGCGTGCTTCCGCCCGTTCTGACACGTGGTAATAATGCGTGCAACCGTGCCCATCCTCTTCCTCCCTCCCCAACGCTGCGGATCTGTTTTCCATGAGTTGAAAACTCCTGGTTCCTCAAGGGCTTCGCAATGCCCAGTTCCCGCAACGCAGCATAAATTCCTGCTCATAGTCGGCGACGGAGCAAGGATACTGCGTAAACCGTGGGGAATTGTATATAGAGTTTTTCGAGACCCCAACGAAGGAGCGGAAATGAAGACACGAGTAGGGATCGGGATTACGCTGGCCTGTCTGGCGGCGGGCCTATATCCGATTTTGAGTATGCATGGCGCGCGGGCGCAGACGAACGACCAGACGCCCGCGTCACTTGCCGAACTGGAAAACCTTCCCCCCTGGACGCCTAACGCGCCCGACGGAGACTACTCCATCGGCCCGCCGTATGCCAATGCCCCGGAATTGACGCCCAGGGACGACGTACCGAAGGGCATGGTCTATCGGTTCACGATGAACTCGACCGACAGCAAGATCTACCCCGGCATCAGCAAAACGGCCCCCGGCCAGGTGGTCCCCTACCAGCGCCATGTGACCGTTTATGTGCCCAGCCAGTACGTCGCCGGCACGCCCGCGCCCTTCTTTGTGTCGCAGGACAGCATGGGCTCCCGGATTATTCCCACCATCCTCGACAACATGATCGCCGATCACCGGCTGCCGGTCATGGTCGCCGTGATGATCGATTCGGGCGGCGGCGACGCCCAGGGCAGCGAGCGCGGCCTGGAGTACGACACGGTGTCCGGCAAGTACGCCGAGTTTATCGAGACGGAGGTGTTGCCCAAAATCTCCGAGGACTACCATGTAACCTTCTCCAAAGACCCCAATGCCCGCATGACCATGGGGGGCAGTTCCGGCGCGGCGGCAGCGTTCTCGATGGCATGGTACCATCCGGACCTCTACCACCGGGTACTCTCCTATTCCGGTACTTATGTGAACCAGCAGTCCCCGCTCAATCCGGAGTCCCCGCATGGGGCCTGGGAGTACCATGAGCACTTCATCCCGAAGAGCAGAGCCAAGCCCCTGCGCATCTGGATGCACGTCGGAGCGAACGACCTCCGGCCCCACGACCCCGAATCCACGCTCCACAACTGGCCCCTGGCGAACCAGCGGATGGCCGCCGTGTTGAAGGCCAAGAAGTACCACTACCAGTTTGTCTATGCCAAGGAGTCGGGGCATGTGGACGGCAGGGTCGTCAACCAGACGCTCCCGCAGGCCCTGGAGTGGGTGTGGAAAGGCTATCCCATCAAAGGGGCGAAAGACGCCAAGAAGGAGAAACCATGAAACTGCGTGTGGTAGGAGCGGGACTGGGTCGGACAGGCACCATGTCCCTGAAGCTGGCGCTGGAGCGACTGTTGGGCGCGCCGTGCCATCATATGCTGGAGGTCTTCAAACATATGGAGCAAGTTCCCATATGGCATGCGGCGGCGCTGGGCAACATGCCGGACTGGGACCAACTCTTCCAGGAGTACGCCGCCGCCGTGGACTGGCCCTCGTCGGCGTTCTGGCCGGAACTGATGGAGGCCTATCCCGACGCGCTGGTGGTCCTCTCGACACGGGATACGGAGGCCTGGTGGCAGAGCGCACATGAGACGATCTTCAATGTAACCCGGAACGCGCCCCCGGACCTCGATTGGTTTGCCATGGTCCAGGCGCTGTTCACCTCGCGGTTTACCATGGATCTTGGAAATGCGGAGGCGTGCAAGGCGGCATTCGATCAGCACAATGCGAAGGTGCGAGCGACCGTTCCCCCACATCGCCTTCTGGAGTGGCGCGCTTCCGACGGCTGGAAGCCCCTCTGCACCGCTCTGGGCCTGCCCATTCCCGACGAGCCGTTTCCGCGCGTCAACACGCGGGAGGAGTGGGCTGCCCGAAACTCCCCAGTGCATTCTGAGGTAGACATGCCGGCAGCCAAGGCTGAGTGAGAACCGACGGAGATCCGGAACGCTATAGGAGAAGCATGTCACCAACGAACTCTCCCAGGATCGTCCTGGCGGATCTGGTTGCCGAGTATCCGTCCGTAGCCCTGGAAGCGCTGGCGGCCTCCGGCATCCCCTTTGTAGATGCGGAGGCCGCCGGGGGCGACCCGATGGACTGGATCCGCGAGGCGGAAGTGCTGGTCGTCACCTGGTACCGGGTCACGGAGGAGGTCATCGCGCAGCTCACGCGCTGCAAGGTCATCATCCGGATCGGGGTCGGCTACGACAACATCGACGCGGAGGCGGCTCGAAGGCGCGGCATTGCGGTCTGCAACGTGCCGGACTACTGCATGGGCGAGGTCGCCGACCATGCCATGGCGATGGCGCTGGCGCAGGCCCGCGCGCTGCCGTTCCTCGACCGCTGCGTCCGGGAGGGAACCTGGAAGCCCACGCTCCCCCACCCCATGCCCGCGCTCGAAGTCATGCAGTTCGGGGTGCTGGGCTATGGGCGCATCGGGAGGGCGACCCTAACGCGGGCGCGCGGGTTCGGCTTCCGCCTGCTGGCCTGCGATCCCTACCTGCCGGAGACTGCGTTCCCGCTGGATGTCCGGCGCTGTACGCTGGAGGAGCTGTTGGCGGAGGCGGATATTCTGTCAGTCCATGTGCCGCTGACGGCAGAGACCCATCACCTTCTCAATGCCGAGCGGCTGGCGCAGATGAAACCGACGGCCATCCTCATCAATACGGCGCGCGGGGCGGTTCTGGAGACGCCCGCGCTGGTCGCAGCGCTCCAGGGTGGTCGGCTTGCGGCAGCGGGGATAGATGCCTTCGAGGAGGAGCCGCTGCCTCTGGATCACCCTCTCCTCTCCTGCCCGAACGCGCTGCTTGCGCCGCACTACGCCTGGCACAGTCGCGAGAGCAAGCCGAGGCTGTTCCTGATGGCGGTCGAGGAGGCGCTTCGAGCCGCACGGGATGAGCCGCTCCGAAGCTGCGTCAACGGCGTCCAGCCCAATCGCGTCTGAACCGTTAGCTGTGCATGGGCGGGCCGTCGTAGTTCTCGGCGACCAGCGCCTCGTAGAGGTCCGCCTCATCAATCAACTGCCGCACCTGGGCGGGATCGAGCGTGGGGAAGGGGCGCTCGGGCGCATCGGCCAGCGCCCAGAGGGTATGCGCGCCTACGGCGGCAGCACGCACAAAGGCAGGGAGCGAGACCTTCTCGAACGTATCGCCCACGCTATGGTAGTAGTGCGCGCCCTGCGTGCGATTTTCGGACTGCAGCCCTACAATGGGCACTCCGGCCAGCATAAACGCCTGATGGTCGCTATGCAGCCCCGCCTTGTACCGGAACTCCTGCCGCATGCCCAGCGCCGCTAGTTGGTCCGCCAGCCCGCGCAGCAGGGCCATCCCTGGGTCGGTCGGCAGGGATTTCTCCTTACCCAGAGGCCGAGGCGCCCAGTATCCGAAGGGGTCGGCGGTCATATCGAAGTTCATCACCCCGGCAAAGCCGAGCAGCTCCTCCGCATGTCGGCGCGTATACTCCCACGAGCCGCAGAGACCGATCTCCTCCGCCGCCCAGACCGCAAAGCGCACCGTGCGGCGGGGGCGAACGCTTAGCGCTGCCAGCGCGCGGGCCATCTCCAGCACAATCGCCGTGCCGAGGCCGTTGTCCGTCGCGCCCTGTGCTACATCCCACGAATCCAGATGTCCTCCCGCGAGGACCACCTCCTCGGGAAGCTCGCTCCCTCGCAATTCGGCGATAACGTTGCGTGCTGTGCCCTGCGTGAAGCGGTTCGTCATGACGATGCGAACCGTAGGCGTCGCCCCGGCGGCAAACAGCCGCAGAAGCCGTGCGCCATCCTCCTGAGAGATGCCAAGGCTGGGAATGGGCGATTCGCCCCGATGGCACACCCCGGTACGCGGCAATCCTCCTGAGGCGGAACTGAAGATCATCAGGCCCGCCGCGCCATACTCCACGGCAAGCCGCAGCTTCTCCGAGCGGTGCAGCGCCCGCTTGCCCTCCGAGACCCCCTCATCGCAGAGCGCGATCTTCCCGCGCACCTCCGCTTTCAGACGCTCGAAATCGGAGCGCTCGCCATGGCCGACATTCAGGATGGGCGCGGTGACGTCCGCCTGCACAGGCGCGTTCCCATGCGAGAGCGCGGTCAACTTCCAGGCAATCGGCTCCGTCACCTGCACTTGCAATTCACCACGGCTCCAGGCAGTGACCGGGAACTCCTCGAAGTGGACGTTCTCCAGCCCCCAGTGGCTCAGCAAGCGCGCAGCCCACTCCTCTCCCTGCCGCCCGCTCTCCAGGCCGCTGGTCCGCCCGCCGACGTGGTCGCACAGCCAGCCCAACTCCCGGTATGCTTGCGGCCTGCCCAGGCACTCCGCCAGCAGGCGGTCCGACACCTCTTGCGGCACGATCATCAACCCTTCTCTCCTTCTCGGATAGGCCGGATGCCTACTCCGCGAGCAGCGCTTCGATCTGTGCGACCACTTCGGGCGAGGCCGGGTCGGTGCGAGCCGAGAGGCGGGCGACGATCTCCCCTTTGCGGTTCAAGAGAAACTTGGCGAAGTTCCACTCGATATCGCCGGCAAACTGCGGGTCGGTGGCCTTATCGGTGAGGAATTGGTAGAGCGGATGCTGCCCCTCTCCCTTGACGACGATCTTGGCGAACATCGGGAAGGTAACGCTGAAGCGTGTGGAGCAGAACGACTGTATCTCCGCATTGCTTCCCGGCTCCTGCTGCCCGAACTCGTTGGCAGGAAAGCCCAGCACGACCAGGCCGCGATCCCGATAGGTCGCATAGAGCTGTTGTAGGCCGGCGTATTGCGGCGTCAGGCCGCACTGGGAAGCGACATTCACGATCAACACCACGCTCCCCCGGTACTGATCCAGCGCGACGGGCTTGCCGTCGATGCTGTCGAGAGTAAAGTCCAGGGGAGAGGTAGGGGCGACTGCAGGCATGGATTCGGTTCCTTTAACGCGATTCGCTCCTTCTCTGTAGAAACAGAGAAGGAGCGGAGGATGGAAATCGGGGGTTAAGCTACTTATCCGCGGTCGCGCTCATGTCGCAACCCTTGCAGCAGTAGTAGGTCTTCCCACCGTACTTCACCGCCTTGGTCAGGTTTCCGGTCGGTGAGGTGGGCATCATCATCCCGCAGGCAGGGCACTTGTACGGCGCATCCGCAGAGGCGCCGCCGCTCGCCAGCGCGGTCTGTCGCTGGCTGATCTGATCGCGCAACTGCTGCAGGCTGGTGAGCGTCGCCGTCGCTTTGTTGATATTGTTTACGGCCTGATTGCACGCCTCATCCGCCATCACGGGGGCCGTCATCATCAAGCCTAGCACCACAGCCAAGCTGAAGCCGATCTTGCGTGATTTGAACATGGATACACTCCTTTGATCCTCATTTAGAGGCTCTGAGACGTATCTTGCCGGTCTAAACCAGGCGAAAAAACCGGGTTTTGGCAGGTCTCTCATGGGCCTGCATCAAACGGGCAAGAAATGTGAGTTGAGCCCAGACGCCCGCGTATCGTAGGACACACCGTTTGGCATTCGGGTTCCGGATTTTGCGGGCGTATACGCTTCTACATCTCTATTTCGCCACAAAAGTGGAGAGTTCCTTTCTCTCACGCGAAAAATTTCGGCTATGGAGATTGGGTTCCATTCGGAGGCGCCCCATCCGGGCCACCGGGCGGAGGTCCACCTAGTCCAAAGCCTCCCGGACCGCCAGGGCCAAACCCACCGGGAGGCGGTCCACCGGAACCGAAACCGCCTGGACCGCCCGGCCTGCGGTTGCGCAGCGCCTTGAGTTGCTTCTTCTGGTCGGCGGTCAGGATCTTGTCCAAGCGCGCATCCACGTCCTTCTGGAGCTTCGCCACCTGCTTCTTCTGCGCATCGGTCAGGTTGAGCCGCTGCTGTAGGAAATCCGGCAGGACCTGGCCGGGCGTGGACGGGCCGCCAAAGCCTGGTCCACCGGGACCACCGGGGCCGAAACCGCCCGGAGGAGGCCCCCCAAAGCCACGACCAGGGGGTGGGCCGCCCGGTCCGCCAAAACCACCCGGAGGGCCGCCATTGCCTCCGGCCTGCAGGCCGGGAGCCTCACGCTCGTACAGGGCGACCAACTCCTCGCGTGTCACCACGCCGTCTTTGTTGGTATCCGCCCGGTCGAACAGATCTTGCAGCCGCTCGTCGGTCATTTCGTCCCTGGTGATCTTCCCATCCTTGTTCTTATCGTAGATCATCAACCGGGCTACAAAGGCATCCACTCCTGAGAGTTGCGCATCGTTGCGGTCTTGCCGGGCGGCTCTGCTCCCCGTTCCGAAGGGCGCCTGACCTCGGGTGAAGGTGGGAAACAGCAACACTCCGCCTGCGAGCGCCATCCCGCCTACTGCCAACATGCTATATTTGCTTTTCATGGTTCTCCTCTGATCGGCGTTGAAACGCCGTTCTGAAAGGCAAAGTCCACCTTCGTGGACTCAAACGGCGATATTTGGAACCCGCGCAGGAAATTCGCGTAATAAGCGAATTTGGGCTGCGCGAAGCGCGACCTTTGATTTCGCATTTCAGCACGGGGATTTCATCCCCGTAAGCAAGCCCTTAAGCTCGTTTTGTCGCCTGGAAGAGACTTCCGGGCACAAACGAACTCTCGTCCGGAGTGCGACCGATGATGATGTCGAAATGGACGGCCAGTTCGCCTGCCCTGGAATCCTTGACCGGCTTAAAATCGCCCAGGATCAGCTCGCGGTCTATCAGGTCGCGGGTCCCGTTGTAGATGTTGTCGGACTTGTTGCCGGGATGACCGCGCACGAGCAACTGGGTCGTAATCAATTCGCGATCCCCTTTTTTGACCTTGAAGTGGATGTGCGGTCCTGGTCTGCCAGGATAGGGCACCGGCTTGATGGTGCGGAAGTAGTATTCGCCCTTGGAGCTGGTGGTAAACCGCCCGAACCCCTGGAAGTTCTTATCGCGCTGCTGCGCCTTCGGGATGCTGTCGGAGGTATTCAGATAGACTTGATGGGCGTCACACTGCCAGATTTCGACGACGACATTGGGCATCGGGCTGCCCGTGGTATCGAGGACCCTGCCGGAGAGATGGGTAATCACCCCATCCGCAATCTTACCGCTATTGCCGACGATGACAAGATCGTTGTCGGTATCCAGGGGCAGCTTGTCCGGATAGTACGGGCCTTCGGTCAGCGGCGGAGTACGCAATAGCTGATCGGCGAATATCGTCGAGGTGGTGAATAAGAGGACCCCGGAAGCGGCCTGGGTGAGAAACCCTCGCCGGTTCAGCAGGCGGGTGTTCTGCTCCTTCATAATGTGATCTCCTTCCTACGCACTCTGTTCTCCTCATCCCCTGCCTTATGGACCACACGAGGCAACAGCGTGGTCGAGCGGGGGTTTGATAGGAAGAGTATAAGGGATGGAGATAAAATCTTGATAAAAGAGGAAGCAGAGAAGAAAAAAATAAACGTATCGCTAAACCGATGGATACTCCCAGACCGCATATCGTCTCTTACTGGCTCCTGGCCGGAACGCTGTTGCTGTTTCCGGTGCTGCTCGTTCTGCCGTGGACACACCGGATCGCAGCAAATCAATGCGTGCGACTGTTCACGACGCCCAACGATTACGCGGGCCTGATGCAAGCCCTTGGCATCCAAGAATTGCCCTACCATGCGGAATCGAACTCCAGGTTTGATGGACGTGTCTAACCCTTCGAATGCTAAGATTGCGACGCATTCCCCTTTACCTGAAAGACGAAAGAGGTACCGCTATGAAACCCCTCCTGGCCATGATATGCTTTGCGCTTCTGTGGAACGCGCTACCGTCGGGCGCGGACGAATTGCTTGCAAACCCAACGTTTGCTGAAGGCGCAAAAGGCTGGCGGTTAATGAGCGCCTCGGTACTGCCTTCCATCCAGCGAGGCGCGAGCGGCGTGGTGCAACTGGAAAAGCGGAGAGCGATGGGCGAGATGGGGGGTACCGTGTTTACCGACGCGCTGAAAGCGCCGGTCGAACACGAACTGCGTTTCCAGGCATCTGCGAAGGGCAAAGGCCAGCTTGGGATCAATGTCTTTGCGCAGAATGGCGACCTGGAATTGCTGGCCAGCGGGCACTGGGATGTGGCGCTTACCGGCAAGGATTGGCAGCCGATTACCGCGAACCTGGTGGCGCCAATCGGCACGACCTCGTATCGCATTGTGCTCTACAACGATTCAGATTCCCCGATTCTCTTGGCGGAGGCGCATCTCTCCACCGGGGCGGAAAAACGTCCCGATCCCTCCACGCTTCGAAGCCTCGGCGGTCCCGGCGTCATACGCGCCATCGAGCGCGCGCCGGTCAAGACCAAGCCCGGCGTTACTGGCGTCGTGACCTTCCCGATACCGGGAGAGTACCGCGATCAGGTTCCGCTCGCGTTTCGCGTCACCAGCAACCCGCCCGGCGCAATTCGGGGTTACACCTGGCGCAAACGTCCGGATGGAATGAACTGGCTCTGCGATGTCTCGGTCTCTACCGGGCCAAAAGGCGCGCTGGTGAAATATGAGGCGCTGGTGCTGGTGGGCAATCGGGATCCGGCTGTCCTCTCGAAGACCAACAAACCGGAAGTTCCTGCCGACGTAGAGAAGTGGACGCACAGCACGGCCTGTGTGCAGAGCGCGGACCCCATCATTCGGAAGAAGGCCGAGGAGTTGGCGCAGGGGACCGAGGATATTGAAACCTATGCCCGCAAGGTGATGGCGTTTACCAGCACCAATCGCGGCACGGGCGCGCCCTTCAAAGCCCTGGACGCAAAGGCAGCCATGGCCTGCGGCGGCTCCTGCACCAGCCGGGCCAACCTGGCGGCGGCGCTTTTGCGCGCCCGCGGCATACCGGCGCGGACGGTCGCCCATCTTCCCCTCTGGTCCGGCCCGCTCTATGAACACTGGCTGGTGGAGTACTGGCATCCCGGCGTCGGTTGGGTCTGGTTGGAATCCACCTTGGGCAAGTGGCAGCCCCGCCCGTGGACGGTTGCCGTGCTCAACGTGGCGATGCCGGAGGATGAGGACCGAGCCTTCGATCCGCTGCATCTGCGCTACGTCATGCCCGGCGCGCCCCACTCGGCGGTCATCGAACTCTCCGATGCGGTATGGCCGGCTGAGGACCTGGTACAAGACGACGCGACGAACATCGCCGAACCGGTCGCGCCGCTGCAGGGGTCCGCCGAGGAGATGACCACGCTCTTTCAAGCCGCCCGCGCCGCCTTTACCCAGCTCTCCGCGCGTTGTATGAAGGGGTCGGAGCCGATAGAGCATTTAGATCATATTCTGGCGGGCGCAACATCCGGCAAAGCGAACGATTTGCGTGCCGCGCTGACCCCGTAGGGGTCTTGCCCTCGGCGCTTCGGATGCCGGGGAAGCTCAGATGTCGGCGTCGCGCTTGAGGGAGGGCGGTATCCCCATCTGGTTGGCTCCGGCGCGCACGGTGGGGACGATGGGCCAGCACTGCCCTCCTCGGAAAGTATATTCGTCCTCGATACCACAGAGCCAGCAGAACATCCGCGCCGCCGCGATGCCGCCCTGAAACTGCTCAAAGGCCACGGGCTTCGGCGGATCGAAGTTGATGAGGTTGAAGTCGCAGTCCGGCTCGATCCGCCAGTCACGACAGGGCGCGGTCGTGCGCCAATAGTTGTATTTGAGCAGATTGCGGAATTGCCCCACGCCGCGCGGGCCGGAGGTGGCGCGCGTACGCCGGTGCCAGATACCATAGACGGTAAGAAAGATGGTCCCGGCAGGACCGGCGCAGGAGACGGTTCCCGCGATCTTGCCGTAGTGCGCCATCAGGGGGGCCTTGGTCCGTAGGAAGTGCGAACCGGGCAGGACTTCGGTCGGCCCCATGTCATCGGTACACTCCTCCGGCCAGTAGAAGACCTGCAGATACTCCAGTTTCGGGGTGTAGAGGGAGCCGCCGTCCCGATGCCAGCCGTGGACGTGCGGCCAGGGCAGCGGCCCGCGATGGTTGCTGATGATGTTCGGAAGCGTGAAGTTCCGGCCCAGCAGCGAGCGCACCGCTCCCGCCGCCTCCGGGTTCTTCAGGACGCCTTCGACGAACCACTCCTGCTCCATCATGGGCGTGGGCTCGTAGGTGTCATTCACCGTCTCCAGGTAGTCCACCACCCTGCGATTGATCTCGTCCGGCACGACGCCCGGCAAGAGGAGAAAGCCGTTGCGACAGAAGTCGATCACCTGCCGATCCGTCAGCGTCGGCGGGCAATCCACCGTAGCGTTGTAGGGCGCGTTGCTGCTCATGATCGCTCACCTCCACCGTTCCAGGATAAACTCACAGCCCAGGCCATAGTTGTTCTGGTCGTCCATCGCCGCCGCCATTTCGGGAAACTTGATGATGCGCCAGCCATCGTCCAGCGCCTCCTTGATGGAGCGATAGAGGAAATTGCCCTGCGCGTCCACTCCCTCGGAATCCTTCCCCTCTTCAAAGATGCTGATCCCGATAGCCCGTGAATAGGGGTGCGAACTCGATGCCTGCAGATAGAGCAGGCTCTGCCGCTGAGGCCGGGACACGGCGTCCAACAGCGCCGTCAGGTCGGCCTCGATCCGCTCCCCGGCGCGATAGCGCTCCAGGCACCGTTCCACCCTCTGCTTGAGTTCCATGCTGCGTCGCAACCTCCTCATAGAAGCGCACATTTGACAATCCCAACGCCCTGTATTATACTCCGAAACGGGAAGACCAAGATCGCCTGTCTCCGACTTTCCGGATCGGTTTTTTGCCCGTTAGTATGCCTATAGAATTGAGTGCAACGCCCCTGTACGACGATATAGGAGTGGGTGGCAGCACAAGGACCGCTTTTACAGAGACTGGGAAAGCACAAGACAGGCAAATCCTGCCTCTACATCGCCAGGTTGGAAGATATCGACATGGCGACATTGAAAGATCTATTGGAACGTTCCATCGCGTATCTCACGTCGGATGCGTAATACCGAGTATGGGACGATGAAGTGAGGAGCATGATGGCGGACATCGTCCGAATAAGCAAGTACCTGAGCCTGATCCTGCGGCACAATCCGGGGAAGATCGGGCTCACCCTCGATGAGAACGGTTGGGCGGATGTCGAGGAGTTGATCCAGTTGACCAACCAATCCGGACGCTACCTGACGCGCCCCCTGCTGGAGCGCGTGGTGGCGGAGAACGATAAGAAGCGCTATGCCTTCAGCGAGGATGGGCGTCGCATTCGCGCCAGCCAGGGACACTCCCTTCCGGTGGATCTGGACCTACCTCCATCCGATCCGCCCGAACTCCTCTACCATGGGACCGCCTCCCAGTTTGTCGACTCCATCCGGGCTGGCGGATTGCACTCCGGCAGCCGGCAGCATGTCCATCTCTCATTGGATGTTGCCACGGCTACCCGCGTGGGGGAACGGCATGGGAAGCCGGTGATCCTGACAGTGCGCGCCCTGGAGATGGCGGCAGACGGGTACAGCTTCTTCCTTTCGGCCAATGGGGTCTGGCTGACCGAACATGTACCCGTGGAGTTCCTAGACTTTCCGGAGAAGTAATCCCTTTTTTCTTTGCGACACGATTTGCCTGTTGAATTGACACGGTTCGTGACACGGTCGCCTGGGATAATGAGGATGTAAATAATAAATCCTCTATTCCTCTCCCAGGAGATACAATGACTGCATCTTTAGAACCGATCAAGCAGGCAGTGCACCCCCCGGATTTCCATATCATCATCGGTCCGGTTTCTGCCGATATCACGCAACGCACACTCGACTGGATGCAGTCGCATCGCATGTTCGGCAACCTGGATAACGTCCGTGCGTATCAAAAACAGGCTCTCGTTGCGGCGACATTCGGTTGCCGCTGTGTCCCCAGCCGCGCCAACAACTCCGGGCGATTGCGTGCCTCCAAATTTACCGCCATCTTCCTCTATCTGGACGCTATGACCGGCCGTGATGTCATGTCAGACCAGCGCTGGCATGCGTTTCACGCTTCCCTCATGGATCTGCTGGAGGGTCGGGAGGTGGAGGAAGAACACGCAGCCCTGGCCGAATGGCTGGGTGAGCTACCGGAAGGGGGACAGGATGGCGCTTTTGCACTCCACGATTTTCAAGCGAGCTTACGGGATTACTGTCTGTCGCTGAACGAAGCGCGCAACTCCGATCTTGCCGCCATGAGTGAGGAAGCGTTCCTCGCGCTCCGACGGCGAACCAGCTTTGTGATGCCTTATCTGGACCATTGGCGGGTCTTCCTGGGCATCGATGTTCCGCGCGAGGATCCATTCCGGCCCACACTAGAAGCCGCTCAGGCGGCAGCCCGCGATCTCATTATTCTGTCCAACGATCTCGGCTCTCTGGTGCGTGATTCTACCCCAGGATCGATCGAGAAAAACATCGTTTTGCACCATGCTCAACACCACGATGTGTCACGCGACGTAGCCGCCATGTGGGCGGTTGACACCTACAACCACCGATTGCATGACCTTCGACGGTTATTGGTCTGTGCCTACGCACCCGCTACCTCCTGGCAGGCACCCCTGGCGAATCTGCTGGAGGGAGTGGTTGACGGCAATCTCGACACCCTATTGGCCCTCGAAGAGCGCTATTCTCGGTCGGATTCGTGGGTACGTCGTCTGTATCGTATTCGGCTTTAATCCTACCGCTTGCCGTCTGCATCCCCCCCAGAGCATCCGGAGAGCGTCCCTTTCAGGACAGAGAGGTCCTGAATGGTCTTCATGGACAATCCTTGCTTCTATGCCAGCAGCAGGTGGGGCTTCTCGATCAGTTGCGCCAACCGCTGCAGGAAGCGTGCCGCCGGGCCGCCGTCTACCAGGCGGTGATCGAAGGTGAGGCTGAGCCACACCTTCTGCCGGATCGCGATCTGATCGTCCACGACCGATGGCTGTGGCTTGATTCGCCCCACCCCCAGGATCGCGCACTCCGGCAGGTTGATGACCGGTGTGAAGGCGTCTATTCCGAACATGCCGAGATTGGTCAGGGTAAATGTTCCTCCGCGCATCTGATCGGGAAGCGCCTTGCCCCGGCGTGCAGCTTCTACCAGCGCCTGCGTCTCCTGTGCAATCTCCGCCAGCCCCTTCCGATCCACATCGCGCACCACGGGAACCCGCAGTCCATCCTCGGCATCCACGGCCAGGCCGATATGCACACGCTTCCAGAC
>Ga0070734_10004322_pt1 | contig 13619 bp, 10 predicted proteins | sample Coa_R1_8_FD_66444 | JGI IMG/M metagenome (GOLD analysis project Ga0070734, IMG submission 66444) | Surface soil microbial communities from Centralia Pennsylvania, which are recovering from an underground coalmine fire - Coalmine... | ecosystem: Environmental > Terrestrial > Soil > Unclassified ...
CTTCAGGTTCACATGGCCCAATCCTAGCTTCTCGATCCGCTTTTTGGCTTCCTCCAACAATACCGGGTTCCTCTCGATACCGTAAACATCCTGCACAATGCGCCGCAGCACCGACGCCGAATAGCCGCTTCCCACGCCCACTTCCAATACGCGGTGGGAAGGTTCCGGATCGATGGCTTCAATCATGGCCGCCACGATGTAGGGCTGGCTGATGGTTTGGTCCTGGCCGATGGGGAGGGGTCCATCGTCGTAGGCCTTCATGTGTTGGGATTCAGGGATGAAAAAATGGCGGGGGATGTCCAGCATGGCCTGGAGAACCCAGGGGTTGTGGATCCCCCTTTTCTCCAGCTGTTCCTTGACCATCACATGGCGTTCACTCAGGCGGCTGGAGTCCATGAAAACCCTCGAATAAGATTCACTCGGGCGGAAAAAGCCAATTTAGGGACAGGTGATCCCGTAGACGGAAAAAATAAACCCACTGGAAACCGTGCCCGTGAAACTGGGGGCCAGGGTGCCGAAAGCTCCTTGGGGTTGGTAACAATAGGCGATAACTGCGGAATTATCCCGGGCACTGTTGGCGGGGGTGGCTTCATAAGCCAGCCAATAGGTGACTCCGGCCGAAAGGGCTATGGCATGGTCGAGGGTGGCTGTATTCCAAAGGGTGGCTGGTGCGCTGACGGTTTGAGGTCCCGTTTCGGCCAAAAGGTTCCAGGGCTGGGTGCCGTTATTGGAATAAACCCCGGCCTCGTAAGTTACGGCGCTGGTGGAGGAGGTATAAACCGAAATTTGGGTGAGGGTTGAAACCGCGGCCGAAACAACCGGGTAAAAAAACAAGTCGGTGACACCTGTAAAAGCTGTTCCAACCGTATTATTTCCAAAAACCCCCGAGCAAGGGGCGCTGGGAGCGCTTCGGGCTTCCTGGCCCGGCGCCACGGGGTGGTCGGTGGAATCGCAGGCGGGCAAGGCCAAAAGGGCCAAGGCGAAAATTCCAAACAACGACAGGGAAATCCAAACAGATCGGTTCATGGGATGCTCCGGCCTCTTAAAGTAGGAGCATTATAAGAAGGACTGTACCGGGGCTGTAAAGAAACAAGGGGGCCCGGCAAAAGGCCTGGAATCTACCTTTTACCGGGGATTCTGGGACGGGCTCCGCGGGCCGATGAACGGCTTATTTGTAAGTCAGTTCTTTCCGGAGCTGGAGCTTGCCCTTCCGTCCGTTTCCGTTCGGGCTTAGCTTCATTGTCGACCCGTTCCCGCGGTCACCGAGGAAAACCCGGCGGAGCCAAAGCCGGAAGTCGTCCACGTAGCCGTAAACCGAGGGCACCACCAGCAAGGTGAGGAAAAGGGAGCTCAAAAGCCCGCCGATGACCGCCACGCCCATGGACTGGCGGAACTTGGCGACCTCCGTCAGGGCCAGGGCGGTGGGCAGCATGCCCACGATCAGCGCCAGGGTGGTCATGAGGATGGGCCGGAGGCGGATGACCCCCGCCCGCCGGATGGCCTCGTCGCGGGGGACGCCCTTGCGTTCCATTTGGACCGTATAGTCCACCAACAGGATGGCGTTCTTGGTGACCAGCCCCATGAGCATGATCATGGAGATCATGCTGAAGATGTTCATGGTCTGGTGGGTCAGGGCCATGAGCACGAAGGCGCCCACAATGGCCAGGGGGATGGAGACCATGATGGTCACCGGCAGGATGGGCGATTCGTACAGGCTGGCCAGGATCATGTAGGTGAAGAGCAGGGCCAGGCCCACCGCGATGAGCATGCTGGACAACAGGTCCTGCATGTCCTCCGACTGGCCGATGAAGCTGTAGGTGACGCCCGCCGGCAGGTTCATGCCCTTGACCATCTTCTCCGCCGCGATGCGGATGGATTGGAGCGCCCCTCCCTTGCCCAATTGGCCCGAGATCATGATGTAACGCTGGCGGTTGAGCCGGTTGATCTTGTTGGGCCCCTCGGTGGTGACCGGGCTGGCGATGTCCGACAGGCGCACCTGCAGGTGGTTGGTATTGGGCACCCAGACGTTGTAGAAGTCCTTCTGCAAATTGCGCTGGTCCTCCTGGGCGCGCACCCGGATGTCGTATTCCAGGCCGTTCTCCCGGAACTTGGCGGGCACGTTGCCTTCAATCTGGGTCCTCAGCTCGTTGCCCGCCTCGGTGCCCAGGACGCCCAATTGGCGGCACCGCACCGGGTCCAACACCGCCTGGAACTCGGCCTTGCCCCCGTCGTAGTTGGTGGTGATGTCGGTGAGGCCCGGGATGGACTTCATCTGGTCCAAGAGCTTGTTGGCCAGGGGCTGGAGGGTCTGGTAGTCGTCCCCCGCCAGGACCAGGTTGAAGGGCGCCTGGTTGGCCACCAGGTCGCGGTCCGCCACCTGGGGCTGGATCTCGTCGTGGTAGGAGGCCAGGTCCTTGCGGGTGATGTCCTTCAGGTCCGAGGTGGTGAGTTTGCGGGTCTGCCAGGGCGTGAGCTTGGCGTAGATGAGGCTGGTGTTGTCGTTCCCCTGGGTGTCCCCGACCACTTCGCTGGTCAGGGCGATTTCCTTGTGCTGGCGGATGATGGCGCTGATCTTGTCGGTCAGGTCCCGCATGGTGTCCAGGGAGGTGTTGGGCGCGGCCTTGAGGCTGACCTGGAACTCCCCGTTGTCGCCGTTGGGGAGGAAGGTGAAGGGCACGAACTTGACCCCCACGAAAAGGCTCACGAAGAAGATGACGAGGGCCACCAACAGCACGATAAAGCGGTTGCTGACGAAAGCCGAACCCTTGTCCTTCACCGACCAGGTGATGAGCCTTTCATATTGTTTCTCCAGGAAAGTCTGGAAGTTGTCGAACCATTGGAGGAAGGGGAGTCTTTGCTGCTTCCCGCCCTTGGCCCAATAGGCCGACAGCATGGGGCCCATGACCATGGCTTCGAAAAGCGAGACCGCCATGGCGAAGCACACCGTCATGCCGAACTGGCGGAAGAACTGGCCGACCGTGCCTTTTAAGAATGCAATAGGTAAGAAAACGGAGATGACCACCGAGGTGGTCGCCACCACCGCCATGGCCACTTCCAGGGTGCCGTTCAAGGCCGCCTTTTTGGGTTCTTCCCCTTCCTCCATGTGGCGCCAGATGTTCTCCCGCACCACGATGGCGTCGTCGATGAGGAGCCCCACGGCCAGCGACAGGGCCAGCAGGGTCATGAGGTTCAAGGTGAATCCCATGCCGTTCATCAGGATGAAGGCGCCCAGGAGCGACACGGGCAAGGAGGTGATGGTGATGAGGGTCGAGCGGGCCGAACCGAGGAACACGAAGACCACCAGGACGGTCAGGGTGATGCCGATGGCGATGGTGTTGCGCACGTCCTCCAGGTTCAGGCGCACGAACTTGGCGTCGTCCCGCACCAGGGAGATGTGGGGGCTGCCGGCGTGGGTCTTCAGGACGTCGTTGATGTGGCCCATGGCCTTGAGCACCCCGTCCACCACCGCCACCGTGTTGGCCTTCGACTGTTTGTGGATGTTGAGGAAGAGCGAGGCTTTGCCGTTGAGGGAGCTGTAATTTTGGGCGTCCTCGGTGCTGTCGACCACCTGGCCGATCTTGTCCACCGTGATGGGCACGTCCGAGCCCAGGAAGTTGACGACGGTATGCTTCAGGCGTTCCAGGTCGTTGTACTCGCCCACCGAGCGGAAGAGGGTATTCTGGCCGTTGGTCTCGAATTTCCCCACGGGCACGTTCTGGCCGTTGAGGCCGATGTTGTTGGCCACCGAGGTGGCGCTGATGCGGTAGGCGTTGAGCTTGTTGCGGTCCAGTTCCACGCGGATTTCCCGTTTGGCGCCGCCGAAGATGTCCACCACGCCCACGCCGTCCACCTGGGAAAGCTGGGGCTTCACCACCTGGTCCGCCAGGTCATAGGCCTGGTAGGCCGGCAAGGTGGAATCGAGCGCCACGATCATGACCGGCTGGTCCGAGGGGTCCAGGCGCTGGATGACCGGCTCGTCGATGTCCTTGGGCAGCTGGGGCCGCACGAAGGAGAGGCGGTCGCGCACCCTTTGCTCGGCGTCCTTGCTGTCCGTCTCCAGGGTGAACTGCACGGTCACCACCGAGAAGCCCTCCTGGTTCACCGAATAGACCTTCTTCACGCCCTGCAGGGTGGAGAACTGCTCCTCCATGGGCTTGGAGATCTGGGTCTCGATTTCCTCCGGCGCCGCGCCCTTGTAGGGCGTGGTCACCGAGACGAAGGGGAAGCTGGTGTCGGGAAAAAGGTCCACCCCCAGGGACTGGGAGGCCATGTAGCCCAGGACCATGATGAGGATGACCACGCAGGTGATGAAGACGGGACGCTCGATGGCGAGTTTGGGAAGGTTCATGACTTACTCCTTTTCTTCTGTTTCACCGGCCAGCCACCACTGGGCCTGGGCCAGGTAGGAAAGCTTTTCTAAAACGAGGGATAGCTTGTTCAAACGGGCCAGCGAATAGTCGTTCTCGAAGGACAAAAGCTGGAACTCGGTGGTGCGGCCGTATTCCAGCCGCTGCCTTTCCTGGTCCGCCTTGTTCTTCTGGATTCCCTCGATCTCGGTGGCCATGTCCAGGCGCTTTTGCACGTCCGAAATATGGTTCTCGAGGTCCTTCCACTCCTTGGCCACTTCCAGGCGCTTGTCCGCCAGGTTTTCCAGGGCGCTCTGGTAGTTCTTCTGGTAGCCGTCGGCGGTGCGCTGGGCCGTGAAGACGTCCAGGGAAAGGGTGAATTGGGCGCCCAGCGTCCAGGTGGGGTGGTCGGTGCCGAAGGCCACCTCATTGGCGGTGCCGAAACTGGGGTCCAGCCCGTTCCCCCGCCAGGAGGCCATGGCCGTGATGTCGGGATAGATGTTCTGGTAGGCCTGGTCGAAGGTGGCTTTCTGCTGGTCGGCGGTTTTCTCCACCGCCCTTAAATCCAGCCGGTCCGGCAGGGTTTCGGGAATCGGCGCGCTGGCGCGGGCCAGGGAATCTTCCAGGGTTTCCAATGACTCGGTAACCTGGTCGTCCGGCTGGTTGCGCAGGCGGTTGAAGGACAGCCGGGCGGATTTTTCATTCTCCTGGGCCATCTGCAAATCCAGCGCGGCCAGCTTGACCGAGGCTTCGGCCTGCAGGGCGTCGGGCGGGTCGGCCAGGTTTCGCGCCACGCGGCGCTGGGTCCATTCCCAAATCTTCTGGGTGCGGTCCAGGCTGTCCTGGCGGATCACCACCGATTCCCGCGCCAAGGCCAGGGCCCAATAGGCGACCTTCGCGTTGAAGAGGACCTGGTCGCGCTGGAAGGCGGAATTTTGGGCCGCCGACTCCAGTTGGTATTGCACCATCTTCACCCCGGCGGAGGTCTGTGCCCCGCCGAAGTCCTTGAACAAGGGGACGGACAGCGAAACCACGGGACTGATCTGGTAATAAGATATTAAGGGAAGGGCTCCTTGAAAAAAGGAAACCGCTTGGGGGCTGGTATAAAAGGCCGGCAATTGAGTATTGGTATTTAACAAGGAATAGCCGACGGCGATCGAGGGTCCGAACGGCAATTTGTTGGTAAGGGATATCCCGGCCGAATCCATTTGCGTCTCCGGCCCTAAAAAGGGATTGTTTTGCTGTTCTTTATCATCCTGATGGTTATAACTTGCCACCAATTGGGGCGAATAGGTCAGGTCCTGTTGGTGGGACTGTTTCTCGTAGCCTTCCACGGCCGATTGGGCGGCCTGGTAATCCGGGCCCTTGGCCTTTACCTGGCCCAGGTAGTCCTCCAGGCCCAGGGTTCCCTGGGCGCAGGCTGCGCCTACCGCCAACCAAACCGCCAAGCCACCGGCATAATGCTTTTTCATATCCCTCTCCAAGTTTTACTCGATACAACATTATTGGGCCGAAGGCCCTTTATTAAAGATGAGCTGTGTTCCCCCATTCCCATTTTCGAATCGGCGCCCTGCGCCGTGAAAAGAAATGAGGGTCACGCAGTTTTCATTATTGGGCCCTAGGCCCATCATCTATAGACAAACTGTGTAACGAAATGTAACCAACCGTAACAGCCCAAGGACGGTTACATTTCATCCATTCATCAACTGGTTCGCATAAACCTTCGCCAAAAGCCGGATGTAGGATTCGTCGTCCCCGATGATGTCCGAAAGACCGCCCACCATTTTGACCTGCCAGGTGTAGTGGGCCAGGGCGGCTACGAACTGGAAATAAGTCCGCCGGGTTTCAACCTCCCCCATTTTTCCTTTGAGGAAAGGGGAAAGGATGTCCCGCGTGATCGTCACCAAGGATTCCTTGATGAACTTTAAATAAAACTTTTTGACGCCAGGGTTGGTCATGGCTTCGTTGACCAGGATCTTCACGAACTCCAATTGGGACGGCTGGCTCATCCTTTCCAGGTGGTTTTTGGCGATGGCATGGAGGACTTCCTCGATGTTCCCGGCCTTGGCCAATTGGTTCTGGAGATCTTCGTTCTCTTCCTGGTAACAGCCAAGGATGGCCAGGAGGATGTCTTCCTTGCTCTCGAAATAATGGTAGAGGCCGGCCTTGGTCACCTTGCAGGCCTTGGCGATCTGCGACATGCTGGTTTCCTTGAAGCCTTGGTTGGCGATCAGGCGCCGGGCGTGCGACAGGAGCCGCATCCGCTGGTCCTTATGTTTTTGTTCGTTGACGGTTTTGGCCATAGGGTGGATTAACTTACCTACCGGTCGGTTAATTGTCAATGGCGCTTCCGGTTAATTTTTCGGAGGGGAAAACGGAAATCCTTGCCGGGGTTTTAGCCTGAAACCTTTTAATTGGATTTTGCGTCTAAAACCAAGTAGCTTAAAACTACTTTTTCACCACTTTAAGGAGGCGAGAATGAAGAAGACTTTGTTGATGGTTTTGGCTGCGTTGTTCACTCTCTCGGTTTCGGGTTTGGCCATGGCGGATGATTCCACCGCTCCTGCCCCGAAGAAAAGCCACAAGAAACACCACGGAAAGAAGAAGCCCGGTACCACCCCGGCTCCCGCGGCTCCCGCTACCACCAAGTAATTTTGCTGGCGGCACCAACGTAAAGTTTTCGTCTTACGTTTGAACGGCCCGGCCAAAAGCCGGGCCGTTTTTTTATTTCCCGATTTCCTTCTTTTCACGGAAGTAAAATCCTCCCGGATCCGGAACTTCCGGGCCACCGACCCGTCTAATCCCTAGGACGCAGCTTGGGTCTGCGATCATCTTGAGGAGGAAGGTTATGAAACGTTTATTGTCGTTGGTTGTTTCGGTTTTGCTGGCCGGCTTCACGGGCCTGGCTTTCGCCCAGGACAATACCACCACGGGAAACAACACCCCTGCCGCCTCGTCGGCCCCGGCTGTCCCGGCCCATCCCGGAAAAGTGGTCGCGGCGCGCATCAAGAACCAGTACAACCGCATCCGCGACGGCTTGCGGTCCAAGAAACTCACCAAGGCCGAAGCCAAGGATTTGAAGGCCAAGGTGGACGCCGTGCGGGCCCAGTTCAAATCCGACGCCTCCCAGGACAAGCAAGGCGGTGAAAAAAAAATCTCGGACGACCAATACAACCAGTTGAAACAAATGTTGGATGACAACTCCAAGGCCATCCATGACGATAAGAACGACGGTGAAACCGACGCCAATGCCGCCCACGCGGCCGGTGGTTCGTCCACCGGGGATGCCCCTTCCACGGCCGCGGCACCTGCCGCGTCTTCTTCAAATTAAGAAGCCTGTTTTTTCCAAACAACCGGGCGGTTCACCGTCCGGTTGTTTGTTTTTATGCCCCTCCCGCCTTCGTATCAGCCCGCCTAAAAACCCCTTAAAATCCATTCATTCCCGTTTTTTTAGGCTTTCACCTTATTTCCCCACGGATTTCTTAAAAACCATATAATTCACACTGTTTGGCGGCTTTTTTAGAGGATTGACCTCTCTGGCCCTTCGGAGTAAAACACCCCCCCTGTTTTAAGAACTCAAAGCTTGGGGGAGAGGTAACGAAATGCGGAAAAAACCAGAATCCCTGTTCTTCCTGTTTACCCTTTTATTGGGCCTTGCTCCCCTTTTAAACGGCTGTTTCATCAAGGACATGGCCGTGAATTCGGTCGCGGACGGGCTGGCCGGCCAGGGCGATACCTGGTCCTCGGACAACGACCCCCAGTTGGTCGGTGACGCGATCCCCTTCAGCCTGAAATTCATGGAATCCATCCTGGCCGCCACGCCCCACCACGTGGGCCTGTTGACCACCCTTTGCAAGAGCTTCACCGAATACAGCTATGCCTTTGTCCAATCCAACGCCGAATATATCGAGGACGAAAGCTACCCCCAATCCCGCGAAATGAAAATGCGGGCCAAGCAACTCTATGTCCGTGCGCGGGACTATGGCTTGCGGGGCCTGGAGGTGAAGCACGGCCATTTTTCCGAAAAACTGTCCAAGGACCTGAAGGGCGCCATTGCCGAAACCAGCAAGGACGACATGGACCTCCTCTATTGGACGGGGCTTTCCTGGATCGCGGCCATAAATATGGATAAGAACGATATGGACCTGCTGGCCGACCGGGGCGAGGCCGAAGCCCTCATTGACCGCGCCTATGCGCTGGATCCCGACTATGACGAAGGCGCCCTGGAAACCTTCCTGGTCACTTACGAAGCCAGCAAGCCGGGCGGCTCCCTGGAAAAGGCCAAGCAGCATTTCAAACGGGCGCTGGAACTCAACCACGGGCAGGACGCCTCGACTTACATCAACTACGCGGAAAACATCGACGAAGCCGAACACAATCAGGACGAGTTTACCGAAATGCTGACCAAAGCCCTGGCCATCGACGTGGACAAGAAACCGGCCTGGCGTTTGGAAAACCTCATTTATCAAAAACGGGCCAAATGGCTCCTGTCCCGGGTTGATAAAATGGACGTGATATTCTCGAAGTAATTGGCAGGCTGCTGAAAAGTAAATAGGAACCTTGAATGCAGGCTGCCATACTCAAATTCCTGTGGAATTTGAGTATCTCGAAACGTACGAAACGAAAAGGTTCCATTTCAAAATAGCTCGTTCAATATTGTTTGGGAGGAAACTGTGGCTCATTCGATCAAAAAATTCCGGCTGATGGCGGTCTTAATCCTGGTGGCGGGGCTGGCCCAGGTTTCCAGGGCCCAGGAGGCCGCTGTGACCCTCAAACTGGGCACCCTGGCGCCCAAGGGCACGGTCTGGGACAACATCATGCAGGACATGGGCGAGCAGTGGAAAACGTCCGGCGTGAAACTGCAGATCTACCCCGGCGGCGAGCTGGGCGACGAGCCCGACATGGTCAGCAAGATGCGCATCGGCCAGATCCAGATGGGGGTTTTTACCGTGGTGGGGCTGGCCCAGATCGACAAGGGCGTGCAGGCCCTTTCCGTGCCGATGATGTACAAGAGCTACGCCGAAAGCGACTACGTCCGCAAGAAGATGCAGCCCATGCTGGAAAAGCAAATGGAAGCCAAGGGCTTCAAGGTCCTCAATTGGGGTGAAGCGGGCTGGGTCCGGTTCTTCGGCAAGGACCCCATCATGACGCCCGATGATTTGAAAAAAGCCAAATTCTTTGTCTGGGGCAACGATACGGACACCATGAACATCTGGAAGTCCGCCGGCTATTCGCCCATCCCCCTGGCCGTCACCGACATCCTGCCGAATTTGCAGACCGGCCTCATTAATTCCTTCGATACCACGCCTCTTTCGGCGCTTTCCTTCCAATGGTTCCCCCTGGCCCCCCACATGAACAGCCTCAAATGGGCGCCCCTGGTGGGGGCCACCATCATCACGACCAAGGCCTGGAACAAGATCCCCCTTTCGGCCCGGCCCGCGCTCTTGAAGGCCGCCGCCGCCGCCGGGGTGCGTTTCAAGGACGAGATCCGCACCGGCGAGGAGAAGGCCATCGACACCATGAAACTGCACGGCCTGGTGGTGGAGGATGTCACGCCCGACCAGTACGACCAGTGGGAAAAAATGTTCACCAACGTCTATCCCCAGATCGAAGGAACGGTCATTCCGAAGGACATGATGGACCTTGCCATGAAATACCGTAACGAGTACCGCGCCGCCCACAAGGAATCCGCCGAAAAATGACCCCCCGCAAGCGGGCGAAAAAGGCCAAGGCTGTAAAACGCTCCCGTAAAGCCCCGCTGGCGGCCAACCCCCCGTTGGCCGGCCGAGTGCCGAAAGGGTTTCGGCCCAAACTCCAGGCCCCCGCGAAGGACCCCCAACCCAAGGCGGCCCCCGAGCCATCCCCTGAATCCTCCATGGCCATGGAAGGCCACCCCGGCGGGGCGCCGTCCCAGCCGGCCTTCTGGCACGCGCCCGAAAACCTCCTTTTGACCTTCTTCTTTGCGGTCATGATGGTCCTTCCGCTTTTGGACATCCTGGCGCGCAAACTGAACGCCCTCTTCGCGTGGTTCCCGGCCGTCCTCGTCCCGGGCTCCCTAGGGCTGGTCCAGCACACGGTTTTGGCCATCATGATGTTCGGGGGCGCCATTGCGGCGCGCGAGGGCAAGCTGCTGCAACTGGCCACCACCGCCGCCATGGTCCCCCAGCGCTTCAAGGCCGCCGCCCATATCATCACCGCCGGCTTGGGCGCGGCCATCACCCTTTACCTCGTCAAGGCGGGCTGGAACTACGCCATGATCGAAAGGGACGTGGACTCCATCATCGCCCTGGGCCTGCCCAAATGGATCGTCCTGATGTTCATACCCGTGGGTTTTGCCATGATCCTGGCCCGCATGATCTGGCGCTCCTCGGACAAATGGCACGGCCGGCTGGTAACGCTCCTGCTGGCCGGCTGGTTGGCTTACCTGGCGCCCATGATCCACAATCCTTCGTGGACCTTCCTTTACTGTTGCTTCGGCCTTTTGATGGTGGCCGTGGTCTTCGGCATGCCGGTCTTCCTGGTCCTCGGCGGCGCGGCCCTGATCTTTTTGTGGAACTCCGACACCCCCATTGATTCCATCCCGGCCGAAACCTACCGGATGGTGGTTTCCCCCACCATCCCCACCATCCCTCTCTTCACCCTGACGGGATATTTCCTGGCGGAGGGCGGCGCCTCCCAGCGTTTGCTGCGCGTCTTCGAAGCCTTCTTCGGTTCCCTGCGGGGCGGGCCCGCCATCGTGACCGCCTGCGTCTGCGCCTTTTTCACCGCCTTCACCGGCGGCTCGGGCGTCACCATCCTGGCTTTGGGCGGCCTGCTGATGCCCATCCTCTTGGCCGAAAAATACAAGGAGCGGGACGCCCTGGGCCTTTTGACCTCCGCCGGTTCCCTGGGGATGCTCTTCCCCCCCAGCCTTCCCGTCATCCTTTACGGCGTGGTGGCGGGCACTTCGATCAAGGACCTCTTTTTAGGCGGTTTCTTCCCCGGCATGATCCTCCTTTTCCTGACCGCCCTCTGGGGCATCTGGAAGGCCTCCAGGGAAAACCTGGGGAAATACTCCATCCTGAGGGCCCTGAAACTTTGGCTTTGCATCGGCCTTTTGGTGGCTTTCTTCACGGCCCTGGCCGATTACGGCTGGGGCGCTTTCTCAAAAATAGCTTGGTGGGTTTTGGCCTCGGTGGGCGGCGCCCCCTCCGCCACCGCGGGCGTGGGAGCCATTACCTTTGTGCAGGTCTCCTGCCTGGTTTTCGTCCTGGCCCTTTGCGGCAACCTCTTCGCCCCGGTCAAACAATGGCTGCTGGACCCCTTGGCCGGCAGGTTGGAAGTGCAAAAGGAAAACAACGAGGCCCTGGAAGCGGCCTGGGATGCCAAGTGGGAACTGGCCCTGCCCCTGGTGGTCTTTTTTTTCCTCTTCGCCATCAAGGTGACGCTGGTGGAATCGGCGGCCCTGACCGCCCTCTACGCCTTCCTGGTGGAGGTCTTCTTTTACCGCAAGATGAAGCTCTCCGACGTCCCCAAGGTCATCACCGAATGCGGCATCCTGGTGGGCGGCGTGCTCCTCATCCTGGGCGTGTCGCTGGGGTTCACCAACGACATGGTGGACGCCCAGATCCCGGACCAATTGGCCGCCTGGGTGCACAACACCGTGCATTCCCAGTGGCTTTTCCTGCTGATGGTGAACCTGATGCTGATCGTGGTGGGAAGCCTTTTGGAGATTTTCGCGGCCATCGTTGTGGTGGTACCGCTGCTTATGCCCATGTCCGACGCCTTCGGCGTGGACCGGGTGCACATGGGCATCATCTTTTTGGCCAATATGGAACTGGGGTTCATCGCCCCGCCACTGGGCATCAACCTTTTCCTGTCGTCCTACCGCTTCAAGAAGTCCATGACCGAGGTCTACATCGCCGTCCTTCCCATGTACCTGATCCTGCACGGCATGGTTTTCGCCATCACCTATATTCCCTTACTGACCACCGCCCTTCCCCAATGGGTCAGCGCCCACGGTTGGTAGGACACTGAAATAGGTTTGGCTTTATAATGGCGCAACGTCACTTCATCTTTGGACGCATCTCTCCCACACCATCCGGCGACAGTTAAGGCAGGGCAAACCATGGAAATCAAAGGCGTGGTTTTTTTGTACACATTGTCCGGCCTGATGATCACCTTCGCGGGCTTCTCGGCGCTCTTATGGGCCGTCCGGCAGGCGGCCGGGGCCAAGTTGTCGCCGCTGGACCGGTTCATCGCGAAAACGGTCATGACCTATATTTTCATTTTGACCGCGGGAGCGCTGCTGCCGGCGCTCCTGGCGCTTTACGACCTTCCGGAAAAATGGATTTGGCCGGGCTCGGGCCTGCTTTTCGGGCTGCCGATGCTCTATCTCCAGGCCACCTATCCGGGCCGGCGCCGCAAGGTCGTCGGCCAGGGACCGCCGCCCGTGATCTTCGCGGTCTTCGTCTTGTTCGGTTCCGCCGTCACGCTGGGGATGCTTGGCTACGTTTTAATGGGATTCCCCTACGGCTCCGCCGTATATGTCACAGCCTTGACGATCGACTTCTTCACCGTTATTTTCTCATTCCTGGCCGCGATCGATATCATTATGGAACAGCCGAAGGATGTGCCGAAGCGGCCGGCGCCGCGCTAGCTTCGAACCCAGGGCGCGAAGGCGCCAACGCCCGCCCTTGTTTGGCCCTATAATGGGCCCATGTCTTCCCTCATTCCCCGCCACATTGGCCTTTATACCGACTTCTACGAACTCACGATGGCCCAGGGCTACGTGCTCTCCGGCAGGGCGGAGGCTCCCACCAGCTTCGATTACTTCTACCGGGAAAACCCCTTCAAGGGCGGCTATGTGGTCTTCGCCGGGCTTCCGGACCTCCTGGAAGCCCTGGAAGGCTTCACTTACGACGCCCAGGACCTGGAATACCTGGGCAGCCAGGGCTTCCAGAAACCTTTCCTCGACTACCTGAAGAATTTCCGGTTCAAGGGCCGGATTTACTCGGTGCGCGAAGGTGAAGTGATCTTCCCCTTGGAGCCCGTGGTCCGTGTGGAGGGAACTTTCCTGGAAACCCAGGTCGTCGAGACCCTCCTGCTCAATTTCCTGAACTTCGAGTCGCTTATCGCCACTAAGGCTTCCCGGATGGTCTGGGCGGCTTCCGGCCGCCGGGTGGTGGACTTCGGGCTGCGCCGTTCCCAGGGCCTGGCGGGCATCCAGGCCTCCCGGGCGGCCATGGTCGGCGGGGTGACGGCCACTTCCAACGTCTACTCTTCGTTCCTTTA
>Ga0070734_10004323_pt1 | contig 13618 bp, 10 predicted proteins | sample Coa_R1_8_FD_66444 | JGI IMG/M metagenome (GOLD analysis project Ga0070734, IMG submission 66444) | Surface soil microbial communities from Centralia Pennsylvania, which are recovering from an underground coalmine fire - Coalmine... | ecosystem: Environmental > Terrestrial > Soil > Unclassified ...
GCTGTAGGGCGGTATGCGGCGGCGGATGAAGTAGCGCAACCCCTATTGTTTCATGTGGGGCAAGACTCCGTCTTGCCTACTTCCGCACGAACCATCGCTCGATGGGCTCAAAGCAACGTAAGGGGATCCACATCAATCAAAAGCGCAGTCGGGCTCCACTTTTGCTGTTGCGCGAACTGTTGCAATTCCCGCAGTGTTTCGTTCAAGCGCTTGCGATTCATCGCCTTCAGCAAGAGCTGATAGCGAAATTCGGTTTTCAACCTTGGAACCGGCGCCTCGGCTGGTCCCAAAACCTTCAGGCCCTCCGGCGCTGGATCCAGCAGCCGGCCAAGCTCCGCGCTCATCTGTAGCGCGTCCTCCTGCTTCTGGCTTCGCACCAGGACATTGGCGAGTGCACTGAACGGCGGATAACGCATCAGCTTGCGAAACTGGATCTCCTTCGCATAAAAACCATCGTAGTTTTGTTCGGATGCGTAGCGGATCGCATAGTGCTCCGGATTGTTGGTTTGGATGAGCACGATGCCGGGCAGATTGCCGCGTCCCGCGCGTCCCGCGGCTTGCGTCAAAAGCTGGAACGTTCGCTCCGCAGCGCGAAAATCCGGCAGTCCCAGACCGATGTCGGCGGATACCACCCCCACCAACGTGACATTCGGAATGTCGTGACCTTTCGCGATCATTTGCGTGCCGACTAAAATATCGAAATCGCCTTCACGAAAGCCTTGCAAGATGGTTTCGAAATGGCGTTTTCCGCTTACCGTGTCGCGATCCATACGGGCGATGCGCGCTGTGGGGAAATCGCGATGTAACTCCTCCTCCACTTTCTCCGAACCCGTACCGATGAATTGCAAATATTCGCTCGAGCACTTGGGACAAATGGTTGGGACCTTCTGCGCGTAATTACAGTAGTGGCAAAGCATGCGCCGGTCGCGGCGGTGAAAGGTCAGTGTCACGGCGCAATTGATGCATTCCAAGCGCTCACCACAGGCGCGGCAAGTCACGAAGCTTGAGAAGCCGCGGCGATTGAGCAACAACATGGTCTGTTCGCCTTTTTCCAGGCGTTCGGCGACCATCTCCACCATACGGCGCGAAAAGGTGACCTGCTTCCGCGTTTCCAGAAACTCATGGCGCATGTCGATCACTTCGACATCCGGCATTGGCCGTTGTTCGATGCGTTCCGGAAGCGAGATGAGCTGATATTTGCCTTTTTCCGCGTTGTAGCGGCTTTCGAGACTTGGCGTCGCGGAGCCGAGTACCACCACTGCGTTGGAACCCTGCGCTCGGACGATAGCCACGTCGCGTCCGTTGTAGCGCGGCGTGTCCTGCTGCTTATAGCTCTGGTCGTGTTCCTCATCGACCACCACCAGGCCGAGATTTTGTACCGGGGCAAAAACGCCCGATCGCGTGCCGACGACAACTGTCGCTGCGCCGCTCCGGATTCTGCGCCACTGCTCGGCGCGTTCGGCATCGTGAAAGGCGGAATGCAGAATCGCCACTCGATCTCCGAAGCGCTGGAAAAACTGACCGGCCATCGCGGGCGTGAGAGCGATTTCCGGCACCAGCAGCAGCGCGCTGCGTCCCAGCGCTAAACAAGCATCGATGGATTTGAGATACACCTCCGTCTTTCCGGATCCGGTAACGCCCTGAATCAGAAAAGTATGGAACTTCTGGCCGCGCATGGCAGCTTCGATCTGCTGATACGCAGTGAGCTGATGCGGATTGAGCGTTCTCGGCGGCCCATCGGATGCAAAAACGCCAGTGGGCGCTTCCGGTTCCAGCTTGATGAGTTCGCGGCGCGCCAGCGATCGCGCGGCTTGGCTTGCTCCCTTCACCGAAGTTTCGAGCTCAGCGAGATTATGGCTTCCCGGGTGCAACTCAAGAAACGCATGCAGTTCGCGCTCGCGCTTGGTGAGCCGAGAATCCTCCGACGGCTTTGCAAGCCAGGAAGCACGCAGACGAGCGGCGGATGCGCGTAAAGGATCGCGCTGCGCTTCTAAGTCCTCGATCTCCACGAAGCCCTTCTTTTGGAGCGATCGAATTACGTTCGCGGCTTTCGGAAGTTTCTTTTGCAAATAGGCGGCCGAGAGCGGCCGAGACTCCAGCAAGCGAAGCACTTCAAGTGTTGGATCGTCCTCAGTCGAACCCAGCAAAAGCTGCCGCGCGGCGTCTCGTCCGGCGTCTGTCAGCGAATACAGCTTGGTCTTCCTGACTTCGCCAGTGAGCGGCGTCATGCCGCGCAGCACCTCGCCAAGCGGCGAGCAGTAATATTGCGCGATCCACTTACCCAGTGCGATGAGCTCGGTCTCGATCACCGGCTCCTCATCGATCAGGCGGAAAACTTCCTTCAGCGGGCCTTCCGGTGGCTCATCGTGGACCTTCAGAACTATGCCGGTGAGTTTTCGCGAGCCGAACGGAACCAGCACGCGGCAACCGGGCCGCACGCGATGCCGCAGCGTTTCCGGCATGCGATAGGTGAAGCTTTGATCGAGCGGAACCGGCAGGCTGACGTCACAGAAAATCATGAAGCCGGGGAATGGAAGAATGGCCTCAACGCTGGGTACAGCGACTGATACGCCTTATGGCCCCGCGCGTAGACGCGTACCGCCTCGGGCTGCGGCGAAAGCGAATCGACCTCGCGGATTGCGGCCTTTGTGACCTCGGGCACGGAAGCGTAGATGCCTGTTCCCACTAAAGCCAGCAAGGCTGCGCCGTAAGCCGAACCTTCCTGTGTCTCGAGCGTGACCACGCGCTTCGAGAAAACGTCGGCCAGCATTTGACGCCAGAACGGACTGCGCGCGCCGCCGCCCGATGCCCTCACCGAATCGAGCGAGACTCCCAGCCCCTCGATGATGTCCAGACAGTCTTTCTGGCTGTAGGAAACGCCTTCCAGGAGCGACCGAATCAAGTCGGCTCGTTTATGTTTTGCGGTGAGGCCAATCCAACCGCCGCGCACCGACGCGTCCAAATGCGGCGTTCGCTCGCCCATGAGATAGGGCAGCCAATACAAGTCCTGTGATCCGGCGGGCGCGCTCGCGGCTTCCGCCGTGAGTGCTTCATAAGTTTCCGATGAAGCAAGTTGATTCCGGAACCATTGCAGACTTAATCCTGCGCCCTGCGTGACGCCCATCACGTGCCATGCGCCTTTGACGGCATGACAGAAAGTATGAACACGGCCGGCCGGATCGTACTGCGGCTTATCGCTATGCGCAAAGACGACTCCGGATGTCCCGATCGTGCAGGAAACCACGCCCGTTGTGACAATTCCGTTCCCGACGGCGCTCGCAGCTTGATCGCCGCCGCCCGCCACTACCGGGGTGCCCGCTGCGAGGCCGGTTTCACGAGCGGCAACTTCGGAGATCGCACCGGTCACTTCACTCGATTCGTACACTCGCGCAAGAATTCCGCGATCCAGCTTCAACGCATCCACCATTTCGAAGGACCAGCGGCGCTGCACCACGTCGAATAACGCGGTTCCGGACGCGTCCGAAACATCGCTTGCGAAGTCGCCAGTCAGCCGAAAGCGGATGTAATCCTTGGGCAGCAACATCTTCTTGACCCGCTCGAAATTTTGCGGTTCATGATCGCGAACCCAGACAAGCTTGGGCAGTGTGAATCCGGTCAGCACAGGATTCGCGGTGTAGCGCAGCACCGCGTCTTTGCCAAGAGCTTGGTTGATCCAGTCCACTTGCGGCTGGCTGCGTTGGTCGCTCCAAATGAGCGCCGGGCGGATAACCTGATGCGCCGCATCCAGGATTACCAGGCCGTGCATCTGCCCCGACAATCCGATGCCGCGAATTTCTTGGCCGGTGATTTTTGCCTCGGCGAGCACGCCGCGCACTGCATGCCGCGCCGCATCCCACCAATTTTCCGGCCGCTGCTCAGCCCAAAGCGGCCGCTCCATCTGGACATCCTCGTGCGGCGCCGTGGTGGCGTGACGCACTCGCCCGGATTCGTCCACCAAAAGCGCGCGAGTCCCGCCGGTTCCAACGTCGATTCCAAGCCAATACGTCATGAAGCCGAATTGTAGCAAGTGGGCCAAGATCGCGACACACTACAGGCCGGGGGAGTCACGGAATGCAAGGTAAAAGTGACCAGCGACGGAGCTAGTCCACGGTGGCAACGCGGGAGTGAGCGTGCGGAAGCGTTGAAAAGGCGGCCATTACGAGCGAATCCACCTGGTCTTTGTGGGCCGGATTGCCCACGGCTTTCAGGTAGCGTTCATTGTGGTACCGCAAATCCGTGTAATCGGCGATCCGCCCTTGATCGAACGCCCGCTTGATTTCTTCCACGCCATCGCGGAGAGTGTAGTGCGAGCGAAAGCCAGTAAGACGATGTAGTTTGTCAAAGTTGACCCGGTAGTTCCGGCGATCGGAGTTCTCCACATGCTCCAGCCGGACTCTGGGGAAGACCTCTCGAATGACGGCAGCCACATCAGTGAGGGTGTGATTCATGTGGACGTCGCCAACATTAAATACTTCGCCGCTTACCAGCCCAACCGGAGCTTCCAGCAATTGTATGGTCGCTTCCACCAAATCGCGAACATGGACAAACGGCCGCCACTGCTCGCCGTTAAAGATTGTGATCACGCCTTCTTCTCTGGCTTTCGCGGTCAGCAGGTTGACGACCAAGTCAAAGCGCGGCCGGTAGCCGAGCCCGAACACAGTTGCGTAGCGGAGGACGGTTGGATGGAAGTCCATGGTTTCAGCGTTGAGCAACGCCTGTTCGGAATCCACTTTTGTATGTCCATAGAGTGAAATCGGCGCGACGACGGCCTTCTCATCCATCTCGAAGTTCGTCTCTCCGTATACACTGCAACTGGAAGCGAAGAGCAAGCGGCTCACGCCGTGCCCTTTGGCGATTTCGATCAGCATGCGAGTGGCGGCATAGTTCGTTTCAAGCGCCGTCGCATGATCCTGCTCGCACGCCGGGTCGCCGACGATGGCCGCCAGATGAATGATCACCTCTACTCCACGGACTGCCCGCACCACGTCCTGAATATTCCTGCAGTCTCCCACGATGAGTTCAAAATTTCGATGGTGCTTCACCGGCCGCAGCGGAGCGTCGCCGTAGAGCAGGCTGTCCAGAACGCGCACGCGATATTCTTCGTTGAGCAAACGCTCGACCAGCAACGATCCGATGTAGCCGGCTCCGCCCACCACGAGTATCTGCTTTTTTGCCGGATCGCTTGATCGCCGGGTCTTGGTTTGCGCGACATAGCGCTTCTCCAGAAAGCTTTTTAGAATCCGGATTCCGGCAGCCGACAGCGCGGCGAAAATCAGAAATGGCAATGCAACGCTTCGCCCCACCCGCTCTCCACGGGAGAATAGGAAATTCGCCGCGAAAAACACCATCCCGGCGATGAACACCCCCCGCAGAGTCACCCACGTTTTGTAACGGCCGGCGTAGGCGCGCGAGCGGGTATAGAATCCGTTGAGCAGAAAAACGATCGGAAAAATTGGAGAAAGCACCCAAAAGAAAGCTGTGTAATATGCGAAACAGCCGTCTACGATTTCTCTCGCTGCGCCGGCGTTTCCCACAGCGGTCTGATAGACGACCGATACGGCGAGCGCGGTGATCATACTGCAATGCACCATGAGGAAGTCCGCAAGCATGCGGAACATCCCTTCTTTCCAACCAAACTGCGTCAACCTGGATTGCACGTAAAACTCCTGGAGAACCGTACGCTGCCCTGCCGGGCAACCTGGCGCAAGATCGCATCCAGGTGCGGTAAAGCCGCCCGGTCTGTGAAATGCTTTTGAGCAAAGCGCCGGCCTGCTTCGCCCAGCCGCGCGAGCTCCGGCAAAGGCGTCGCCGACACGGCGTCGAGGGCGGAATTCAACTCCTCGATCCGGGAAACTACCCAGCCGCAATTGACGCTCCGAATAACTTGGCCAAGTTCCGACTCGGGGCTCGCGACTGCAAGAATCGGGCGCGCCGCCAACATGTACCAAATCAACTTCGATGGCAAGGATGCAAACGCCTGCTCACCGAAGGTCGGCAGCAAGAGCACATCAGCGGCTTTTAAGACCGTTGGTGTTTCCGATTCGGGATAACGGGTGTGAAATACGATTTTGCCTCCGCGGCAGTTTCGGGCGGATTGTTCGCAAGCCGAAAGGGTGCTTCCCGATCCGGCGACTAAAAATAGTTCGCGTACATCGGCGCGGCGCGCGATCTCGGCAATGACGCGATCCAAACCGGCAGCAATTCCGATGTTGCCACTGTATGCGTATACAAAAGAATCCAGCGGGATTCCCAAAGCGGTCCGGCAGCCGTCCTGTGAGGAATCCGTCTCGAGCATTGCTGAGTGGGTCCAATTTGGTATCCAGTGAATCCGGCCGGCTGGAATTCGTCTCGAGCCTTGATAAACATCCACGAATGTCTGAGCCGGCAAAAGCAGCGCCGATGCTTGCGTGGCAATCGCGCGGTCCGCATGCCGGATGAGATTTGCCATCGAGGAGTCGAATGCAATGCGTTCCTGGTTGAGGAGCGACTCCGGGTAAAGATCCTGAACGCTCAGAGCCACCGGAATGCGTCGCAGCGCGGCGACGAACATGAGGATACCCGCGGCGAATATCGGCCAAGTATTTGCGTAAATAACATCTGGCCGCCGCACAAATAACAGCGCCAAGCCGGACATGATCCCGAACGAAAGATTTTCCACGAATCGGCTGATCATGCGCGATCGCTTAGAGAGTGTCCCGAAACATCGAATGATCTTGAATCCGTCCTTAGACTGCTCAGTTGCCCAAAGACACCTGGTGTAGCCCGGATAAATCGATCCCTGCGGCCGATTAGGAAAGGGCGCGAGCACGGTGACTTGGTTGCCGCCGGCGCTGAGCATCTGAGCCAGCGATTTGCTGGTAACGGCAGAGGTCACCGGTTCCGGGGGATAGACGCAACTGACGATAACGACTCTCATCGAAAGAATAAATAGTTGATACCATCCACCGAATAGGGCTGAAATCCCAGCCACTTGAGCCTCGCGATCGTGTTCCGGGTTTGCGAAGCAGGAAAGCGCGGCACGCAGTAATGGTGAAACTCAACCACAATCTGCTGGATGCCGGCGAGCGTCTTGTCGCCGATGCTAGTTAGAACTTCGTACTCCGCGCCTTCGATATCCAGCTTCAGAAGATCCACCTGTGCCAGCCCAAGCTTTCCCAGCAGATCCTCGAAGCTCGAAGAGGGAACCTGGTAGGAAACCGCGTTGTTCGCATTTACATGTTCCCGGAAGAGCGAACCGGAAATCTGATCCAATGGTTCGTAAAACGTCATCCACTCAGTGGCAGCGGCGAGCGCCACCGGAACGTGCTTCAAATGGCTACCATGGCGGCACGCGATAGACGCCAGCGACTGCTGATGTTTGCGCGTCGGATCCACGCCGTAACACTGCGATCCAAAACGAGCGATGATCGCACTGGAGAAATCGGCATTGTCGCCCAAGCCGCAATCCAGAACCACCGAGTTTTCATCCAGCCCGGTGTGCACGAAATGCCCAGCGGCGATCCGCTCAATCCCAAACCGATGCGAGTAAAACGGCGCTGCGGCAAGCCCTGCGATTCTGCGGAGCCTCCGCGCCGAACTCGCGATTGCGCAATTCAACTTGCGCCTCTGGCCGCTGTTCGAGTTTGGGGTTGTACATCGCCAATTCCGAGTACGGAGTTGTATTGATCTAGAATCTGCCCGGCTTGTTTTGACGGATCGCAAATGGCTCGCACGCGCCGCCGCGCTTCCAGCCCCAGAGCATGCATTCTCTCTGGATCTCCGAGCAAATCCGTAAGCACCGTTGCTAACGCCTCGGCTTCTCCCGCTGGAAAGAGCAGGCCGGACGTCTGGTCCCGCACTTGCTCCGGGATTCCGCCGATGTTCGATGCAACCACCGCCTTCTGCATGGCCATCCCAAGTAGGGTCACCGTCGGATAGGGGTCCGGATAAATCGGACAGTGCACCACGATGTCGGCGGCGGCGAACGCGGCAGTCAAATCCGGAAGAAAGTCGACCATATGCAGATAGCCTTGCTCCACGCCGTTCTTGGCGGCCTTACGAATCTCAGCGGCTTCCCCGTCGTGTCCATCAACCGCTCCACCAATCACGACGAATCTTGCTTGTGGGATCCGGGACGTCACTTCGCGCGCGGCTTCGATGAAACAAAGATGTCCCTTGGCGATTTGTAGTTTGGATACGAGCATCACCAAGGGCGCATTTTGCGCGATTCCGAGCTCACGCCTGAAAGCAGCGCCTGACACATTTGGATCGCAGCGGTCTATGTCAAAGGCGCAATCGTAAATGATGGTTGTTCGCCGACGCAGTGCTTGGGATCGCTCGACGATCCAATTTCTTGTCGACACCGACGGTACAATTACCCGGTCCGCGACCATGCGAAGCAGGCTCAACAGAATCGCTCGATACGGATTCGGGATGCCGTCCGATCTCACATGAGATACGCACGGAACGCCGGCCGGCAAAGCGGCCAGGCCATAGGGCGCGTCATTGATCTCATTCAAGTGCAGCAGATCGTAATTTCCACTCCGCAGAATGGTGCGCACAGCCACAATTGTGCTGAAGCAGGACCAGGCGCTCTTTAGCAACGCGATGGGATGGAGCGTGCGTCTCGGCCGGTCGATTTCTACAAACAGGACTTGTCCATTGAAATCCGAAAAAAAGGCCCGGCTCGCAGTTGTAGCCGGAACAGCTAGGCCCGTTTCCACTCCTTCAGCCTGCAGCCGCTTCGCTGTTAGCAACAGGGCATGCGAAGCTCCGCTTTGCGGCGAAATATCGGAAGCGAAGAAGAGGACTCGCATCAGACCTGGCCTTTCCAGTTCGGTTCAAATCGTTCCGCCAAGCGCTTCCAGCAAAGTTGGGTTTCCACTTTCGAGCGGGCGCGCTGGCGGATGCTCTGCCGTAGATCCGCGTTAGTCAGCAAATCTCGCAGCTTCGCTCGGATGTCGTCCGGTTTTCCACTTGTCAGCAAACCGGCGCCGCCGGCTACCACGTCGCGCAAGCTTGCCAGATCGCGGATGATGATCGGCAACCCGCAGGACATGGCTTCCAAATGAACGATCGATTCCGTTCCCGGCCAAACGCCAATGTCCGCCGCCGACAATAGAGCCGGAAGTTCGCTATTGGGCACCGCCGGAATCAATCGCGCCCAATCGTGCGGGCTGGTTCGGATTCTGCGATTCAACTCGTCCGTGTAGGCAACTGGTCCCGACCCTACGATGAGCAGCCGGATGGACGCATCGGCCGCTGCCAGCGGTTCCATCGCTTCCACGAGCTCGAGGACGCGTTTCTCAGGCAGCAGCTTCCCCGCATAGGCGACCACGACGGCGTCCTGACGCCATTCCAGCCGAGCTCGGACTGCCGCCCTGCCCGACGCATCGAAGCGAAAAAGATTGGCATCCGCCCCAAGCGGAACCAGCCGGATCAACCTCTCCGGAACCCCGAACTGATTCCTCAGAATACCCGCGGTTTCACTAGTGACTGCGACGAAGTCATTGCAGATTCCCAAAACCCAAGGTGTCAGGAACTTTTTATAGATTGCGTACACAAGGTCGGCCGCCAATCCGGGCCGGCGGTTACTACCATTCGTGTGGTCATCGATGGTCAGCCATCCCGTGAACTTCCGCTGGTAGCGGGCCTGGCAAACGGTGAGAGTGGTCAGCGTCATGAGGGAATGCGCGATCACCCAGTCGGGATGGAGACTCTGCAACTCTTGTGTCAATCCCCGCAAGACCAGCCGATTACCGATATGGCGCGCCTTCATGCGAACCACTTGCACGCCGTCCTCCTGTCGCTCATCGGTTGTGGAACTGGCGTGCGCGGGAAACATGGAAAGGTTCGGCCTTTCGTCGGAGGTGAGCACCACAACGCGATGACCGGCTTTTACTTGGGCACGCGCCAGATGTACTTCTTGATATCCAAGATCGGGCAAATAGTACTGGGTGACGTGCACGATGGTCATAGCGAAAGCCCGATGCGGTGTCTTCGGATGGCGATGGCGCTGATCGTTAAGTGCGCTGAATACGCCGCCACAGTTGCACCCGCGTAAGCGGCTACGGCCCAGCGCGGCGTCGCACCCATGCGGGAACAAAGCCAGATCGCGAAAGTGGTGAGTACAACTCGTCCGCAGTCCCAGGCAAACTGCCAGTCCAATCTGCCGAGGACCATCAACGTGGACATGAGTGGCCAAACGGTGAAGGTCACGAATAAATTCAAAGACAAGATCCTGGCGTAAATCCCGGCCTCGCGCCAATCCGGCCCGAGTGCCAAGGCGAAAAGAGCGGGACCCCAGAGCAGCATGAGCAATGCCGGAATCGCTCCCCAGGGAATCAACTTGAACATCGTACGGTGAAACAAGGCCTGTAACTGGAAGGGATCCCCGCGCGCGACCGACGCGGCTTCTTGAATGTAGACCTGCGAGACGGCCTGACCCACCATAGAAACGGAGACGGTGAGAACTTTGTCGACCATGCCAAACCAACCCATCACCTGTGATCCATAGAAAGAAGCAACGAGCAGCATGGGGAGGGCGGCGCCTGCCGCATTCACGATGGAGGAAGCGGCCGAGACCCGTGGAAATTTCGCATAAGCGCGGGCGGTTTGCACCAGACGCGAGAGACGGATCGCGCGAAATTGGCCTCGATTCTCGCGCCAGATGGAACTGGCGAGCGAACCGCTTCCATTCAGGCGTCCAAGCACATCGCCGGCTATCAGTCCCATCGGGCCAAGCCCACAAAAGCCAAACGCTATTTGCGTGCTCGCCTGGCACACCATTTGGGTAATCCTGGTTCGTGCGAGTTGCGTGTAGGATTTGGTCCGGATTGCCCAATAGGACAGAGCTTGATAGATCGCCGTTCCGAGAAACCCTGGCGCGGCCAGCCAAAGATACGGCAGAAGTGGCTGCCAAGTCGACGGAAAAAGACCTCGCGGCAAGAACGTCGCAACGCCGCAAATCAAAGCGAGCGGCACGGTGAAAAGTAGCGCCAGGACGAGTAAATCCGCGGCCGTCCCCTCGTCTTTTGGGAGCACAACCGCCGCGTCATATCTGAGAGACGCCGCTGGTACGATCAACGCCAGCAGCGACATGTAGATTTGCAGAATTCCAAAATCGGCCACTGTGTACTGCCGCACCAAAACCAGCGACGCCAACATCAGGATCAGGCGTCCAAGCGCCGAACCTCCAGCCAAAAGCGCGACACTCCGCGCAAACGACCGCTCGCCGAAACGCCGGAAAAAGCGAATCCGGCCGGAAATCCGGATGAGCCCGGACGCAGCCTCAAGTGTGTTTGACATTCCTTAAACGATCTTGCAGCGGGCTCATCAAAACAAACACAGTCATGTAGAAAAAGATTCCTCCGCTGACGAGCGAAGTCGACAGCGAAGAGTTGGCCAACTCCACGGAAACGAATGTGAGCGCCGTTGCCGTGAAAACCAGGTCATGCCGCGCACTAGCGCTGTCCAACATCCAAAGCACGATGGCACAAAGCCCCGAGATCAGAAGAATTCCAGGAGTCCCAAATGCCGCGATACCGTCTTGCGCCCACAGATGTGCATTCGCCGAAGTGTCTGTGCCGTAGTAGAAGTAGCCGATTTCGATGGGTAGAGGACGGCTGTAGGGGTAGCTGACGAACTCGTTCATGATATTCATGTGCGACAGGTAGGTGTAGGGATGCTGCTTGAAGAATTCGTCATATTGAGAAGTGAGAAGGCCTGGCACCCCGAATGTCCGCATGAGCACGATGGACGGAAAAAAAGACCACGGCCCATCTCTCTGGAGTACGCTCACCACCAGCGCTGCACCGATCAGAAGCGTCGCCGCCCAGACCATGGATGGGCCAAACCTGCGCGATCCCTTTCTGACGAACCAATAGATTGCGACGTAGATCGCAATGGAGAGAATTGAGCCTTTCGTCGCGGCAAAAGAATACGCGAAGAGTTGGCCGATCGCTCCGGTCAAAAAGTAGAACCATCGCTTCATCACCAAACCGTAGGTCAACAGAAACGGATTCAGCACGTTCGGCAGCCAAAAAGAGAAATATCCCGCAACCAAACCCACGGTATTCATCGAGCGCTGCTTGTAATGCTCTTCGGGATTGAAGCTGACCAGCCGCAAACTCACGTTCGGAAGAAAGACCAGGTAGAGCGCAATGCCAACCGTCGCAATCAACACGGCCAGCGCTACGGTTTCGTGAGGAACCAAAGACCGCCTCTGGAAAATCAGAGGCAGGCGGTCGGACAGCGTGACGATGCGGAATCCGATAAGAAAAGCCGTCAGCATCAGAATCTTGGGCCATCCCGGCAATGGATCCACGACAACCGATACCACCATGGATGGAATGAAGACGGTGAGGTAAAGAATCCAGTAAACCAGGTGGGAGCCCCGCATGAGCTTTATCGGCATCCATTGGGAAGGGAGCGCGGCAAATCCGTAAATCAGGAACGTCATCGCAAGGCTCGGGGGATAATAGCGAAAGCCAAAATATCCGAAAGTCGGCCACAAGTACCACAGATAGGCGAGATGAAAGATCGCAGTGAAACAGATCGCGCCCGCCACGCACCAGGCCCGCGGCCGGATGGAACGCTTCGGTTCCCGCTTGCGCTTACTGGGTGCTTTCCAGACTGTCATGGGTCCGATTCTTCGCCTCTGGCGCACGCGCCGAGCCTTGCATCAGCTTTCGAGCCAGATCACGCGAGAAAACCTGCGCGGATTCCGCCTCCAGATGGCTTCCGTCGCAGACTTGGTAACGGGAAGGATCGAAGGTCAGCCAGGTCCCGCCGGCATCCTTGAAGCGGCCGATGAAATCTTCTTCGCGGAAACCACTGCGCTGGTTCTCGATTGTGAGCATCTCCTCGGTTACTGGAGGACGGAACCCGAACACTCGGATATCCTTCCGCCGCCATTGCCGGACGGTAAGGATGAGATCGTCCACGATTCTTTCGGAAACTGCGTTCCCGTTGAAGATCGATCTATAAACTGGAAGGTCCGCCTGCGGATTTGGAGGATTCATCCGTACTGCCATCCAGCCATCCGGGTAAAAATCCTTTGAACCAGTCTGCTTCACAATCCGCTCGATGGCGATCGGCCGGAAGGAAGCCAGCCATGCGCCGGCTTGAGAATTCAGCATTCGCCGCCAGAGCGGCCGATTCAATTCTTCCCGGTATCCACTGACTCGTTGATTCAGGGGAGTTAGCGACCGTGGCGTGATGCCCAGGACGATCGTCCTGACGCGGCTCCTCGGATTCAGTTTGCTCACGGCACCGAGCAAGTAATCCGCGTTAAAGCCTGCATAGTTGAAAGCGAAGTTTGCGATTTTCTGGAACGGCGCCACGTCCTGCATAGCGCGTGGGGAAATGTCGCATAGAGTCCTGGAATCGCCCGCGGCCACGATATCGAACTTCGGCGACCAATCCAATTTGGTGCTCCAAAATTCTTCGCGCGATATGCCGGCTCGATCCTGTCCTTCCGCTGGGCGCAGCCAAGCCAGCAGAGTGAAGACGGTGCCGCAGATGAACGCTACTGAAATAACGCGCATGCGTCCCTAGAACTGGAAATAGAGAAATGCATTGCCAGGGCCGCGCAAATAGACGGCGCCGATGACGCACGCCGCAAGTTTCAGCGGCTCGA
>Ga0070734_10004325_pt1 | contig 13616 bp, 10 predicted proteins | sample Coa_R1_8_FD_66444 | JGI IMG/M metagenome (GOLD analysis project Ga0070734, IMG submission 66444) | Surface soil microbial communities from Centralia Pennsylvania, which are recovering from an underground coalmine fire - Coalmine... | ecosystem: Environmental > Terrestrial > Soil > Unclassified ...
CAGGTGATCTCGACATCGGAGATCAAGGTGAGCGTGCTGATCGCGGAGGAATATGTGGAGCTCGCCGTCCGTGCGCTCCATTCGGCCTATGAACTCGATGTGGAGTAGGGCGTGAGTTTTCCGGAGTTCGGCTGATGCCAGTCACCGTCGCAGGCGGTCCGCGGCTGCTGTTGCGGCGCATGCGCGAGATCATGGCCGAACGCGCGAGCGCCCAGGCGCGCTTTGACCGCCTTGTGTCGGTGATTGCGGCGAACATGGTCGCCGAGGTCTGCTCGATCTATCTGCGACGCGCCGGCAGCGCGCTCGAACTCTTTGCGACCGAAGGATTGAACCGCCAGGCGGTCCATCGCACGCGCCTGCGCTCGGGCGAGGGTTTGGTGGGTCTCGTTGCCGAGAGCGCCGAGCCGATCAACCTCAGCGAAGCGCCCAGCCATCCGCGATTCTCCTATCGCCCGGAAACTGCAGAAGATCCGTTCCGCTCCTTTCTCGGCGTACCGATCGTCCGCGGCGGTCAGGTTTATGGAGTGCTGACTGTACAGAACCGCGCCGCGCGCATCTACGACGAGGAAGAGGTAGAGGCGCTCCAGACGGTGGCGATGGTGCTCGCCGAGATCGTCGCCCATGGCGCGCTGTTCGACATCGCCGAACTCGACGAGCCGGAATTGCGGACCGACAGGCCGCGCGCCTTTCGCGGCGAAGGGCTTTCGGAAGGCGTTGCGGTCGGAACCGTCGTGCTCCACGAACCGCGTGTGAAGGTCGAGCGCATGATCGCCGACGACCCGGCGCTCGAACGCGTGAGACTCGACGATGCGCTGTCGAAGCTGAGCCGGTCGGTGGACGAAATGCTGTCGTCAAGCGAGCTCGATCTCTCCGAGGAGAGCCGGGAAGTCATCGAAGCCTATCGCCTCTTTGCCGAGGATCAGGGCTGGCAGCAGAAGCTGCGCGATGCGGTGAGGGCAGGCCTTACAGCAGAAGCCGCCGTCGAACGTGTACAGGACGAACTCAGGCTGCGCGTAACGCGGATGGGCGATCTCTTCCTGCGCGAGCGCATGCACGATTTCGAGGATCTGGCGCGGCGGCTGCAGCGGTTCCTGGGCGGCGAACATGCCAGCCAGATTCGCGATCTTCCGGAAAACGCCGTGGTCGTCGCGCGTGCGATGGGACCGGCGGAATTGCTGGATTACGGGCGCGACCGCGTCAGCGCGCTGGTGCTTGAGGATGCTGCACCGACCTCCCACGTCGCCATCGTCGCGCGTTCGATGTCGTTGCCGCTCGTCAGCGCTCTGGAGGGGATCGTCGACACCGCGCGGGCTGGCGATGCAATCGCGGTGGACGGTGAAACCGGTGAAGCCCATCTCCGCCCGGGCATCGATGTCATTGCCGCATTCCGGTCGCGGCGGACGTTGCGCGAGACCCGCGCCGCGCGGATGGCCGAAGTACGCGGACTTCCCGCCGTTACAAAGGACGGCGTCTCCATCCGGCTGATGATGAATGCAGGCCTACTGATCGACATGCCGCATCTCGACGAGTCGGGCGCGGATGGCGTCGGGCTTTTTCGTACAGAGCTGCAGTTCATGGTTGGCGAAACGATGCCGAGGCTTGCCGACCAGATCGGTTTCTATCGCAAGGTCATCGAAGCGTCGGGACAAAAACCTGTTATCTTCCGTACGCTCGATCTCGGCGGGGACAAAATTCTTCCCTATGGACGGTGGGAGCGCGAGGAAAATCCCGCGCTCGGCTGGCGCGCCTTGCGGATTGCGCTCGATCGCCCGGCGCTGCTTCGCTATCAGGTGCGCGCATTGCTGGCCGCTGCCGCCAACGGGACGCTTCGGCTGCTTCTGCCGCTGGTCACCGATGTCGACGAATTCAACCGGGGTCGCGCGCTTGTCGACCGCGAACTGGAACGGGCGCGTCTGCTGGCGTTGCCGATGCCGCGCCAGACTCTGGTGGGGGCTATGCTGGAAGTACCGGCGCTTGCGTTCATGTTGCCGCAGATTTTGCGCAGCGCCGATTTCGTCTCCATCGGCTCGAATGATCTGTTGCAATTCGTTTTCGCCGTCGATCGCACGAACATCAAGGTTGCAAAACGCTACGATCCTCTATGTCCGGCTGTACTCACGCTCGTGCGGCAGATCGTACGCAGCGCCACCGAGGCCAATGGCGAGGTTTCGTTGTGTGGCGAAATGGCAGGACGCCCGCTGGAGGCAATGGCGCTGATCGGCACCGGGTTGCGGACGCTGTCGATGCAGGCGCCCAATATCGGGCCGGTGAAGATGATGATCCGCAGTCTGAATTGCGCGGACATCACAGATTTCGTTGATCGGCAGTGCGATCGCAGCGATCACAGCCTGCGTACGCGCCTGGCGGCGTTCGCGGCGGAACGCGGTGTGGTCGTGAGCCAATAAATCTGTTCCTGATGTGCACTGTTTCAAATTGGCTTGCATTATGCTCGCGCGTGCATCATTTTGCCGGGCCTTCAAACAACGGAAAAATAGCAAATGCGTATGATTGCTGCGGCCGTGTTTTCGTCGGCCATGCTTTTTGGCACTATAGCGTGGGCCGCAGACGCACCGTCCGCCGCCCCGCCCCAGACTCCGGCGGCGAGTCCTTCCACGGTCGCTCCGTCTCCGACGGTCTCCGCGCCCGCAGTGGCGCCCGTGGCTCCAACCGCGGCTGCGGCTGCTACGGCCAGCACCACTTCCAGCGTCAATCTCGACGAGATCGTCTGCAGGGTTCAGCCGCCTCCGACAGGCAGCCGCTTCGGCGGTGGCCGTGAGTGCCATACCGTACGCCAGTGGAATCAGCGCGAAAAGGATTCCCAGGATATCCTGACGCGCGAGCAGCACATTGGGGCTGCCGGACAACCTGGCGGCTGAAAGGCCCCACGCGGATTGTTTCCTTGTTGTCGACTCTTCAGGGCCGCACATCTTGTGCGGCCCTGTCGTTTTGCTGGCCGGCAAAGCATGTTCGGGCTATTTGTTGAGGCATGGGCAAGATAACGCGCATCACCGGCGGCGGGCGGGGAGACACGAGCCAGCAGCGGTTGCACCTGCGCGAAATTCCGCGCGAAGTCGAGCTCGCACAAATGAGTGTCGGAGAGAACCTCCGCGCTGCGCGCCTGGAACGGCGGGAGGATGTCGCTCAGGTTTCCCAGGCGCTGCGCATTCGCAAGGACTATCTCGAAGCGCTTGAATCCGATTGCCCCACCGGCTTGCCCGGCCGAACCTACGCCCTGGGTTTCGTGCGTTCATACGCAAATTATCTTGGACTTGACGCCTTCGCGCTGGTGGCGCGCTACAAGCTTGCCACGGAGGGATTGGCGGAATGTACGCCGCAGGTCGGGCCACCGCCGAAGCCGGGAGGCTCCGGGTGGCGAACTCCAGGGACACTGGCGGTTCTCGCAGTGGCGGCTGTCCTTGTCTATGGCGTCTATCAGTTGTCGCAGCCACCTGGTTCGCCAGGGCCGTTGGCGACCAGCACGGCAAAGGAAGCGCGTATCAGCACTCCGGCAAGCCGGCATCGGCCACCGATTTCCTCAGCTTCAAGGGCGTTGCCCGGGCCGGCGTCGGCAGCTGGAAATCTGCCCCCGCTCTCAACCGGTCAGACTTTCGGCCAGCAAAATCGCGATGTCCGCGTGGTCGTGCACACCCTGCGCGCAGCCCATGTGCTGGTAGAGGGGCCCGGCGGCAGGATTTACATCAACCGGCTGCTGCATCCCGGAGATGTCTACCGCGTTCCCAATCTGGTCGGACTCTCCCTGACGACGGCGGACGGGGGCGCCGTTTCTCTCGAACTTGACGGTCGGAACATGGGGGCGGCCGGAAGGTCCGGGCAAATGGCGGAGGCCCTTCCGCTTGATCCGCCGGCCATAGTAGACCGGACAGGGGCCGGCGCTGCCGGGCAGGTTGACAAGGTGACACCATGAGTTTGCGTGCATATCGCGACATCGTTCGCCGCAAGTCGCGGAAAATCCGGGTGGGCGCGGTGGAGATCGGGGGAGACGCCCCGATTGCCGTGCAGAGCATGACCAACACGCTGACCGCGGATGCCGAGGCGACGATTGCACAGATTCGCGGTCTCGAAGAGGCGGGCGCCGACATTGTCCGCGTCTCATGTCCGGACGAAGAATCGACGGCTGCGCTAGGCGCGATCGTGAAAGCGGCCAAGGTACCGATCGTCGCCGACATCCATTTTCACTACAAACGGGCCATCGAAGCGGCGGAAGCGGGCGCGGCGTGCCTTCGCATCAATCCTGGCAATATTGGTTCGGCCCAGCGCGTGCGCGAAGTGGTACAGGCGGCCAAAGACCATGGCTGTTCGATGCGCATCGGTGTGAACGCCGGTTCGCTCGAGAAAGACCTGCTGGAGCGCTACGGCGAGCCTTGTCCGGAAGCAATGGTGGAAAGCGCGCTCAGCCATGCGCGCATCCTGGAAGACAACGACTTCACCGAATTCAAAATCAGCGTCAAAGCGTCGGACGTGTTTCTCGCGGTCGCCGCCTATCAGGGGCTCGCCGAGGCCTGCGACTACCCGCTGCATCTCGGCATCACCGAGGCCGGGGGACTGATCCCCGGCACCGTAAAGTCGTCGATCGGTCTTGGCATGCTCTTGTGGTCCGGCATCGGCGATACGATCCGCGTGTCGCTTTCGGCCGAGCCGGTGGAGGAAATCCGCGTCGGCTTCGACATTCTGAAATCGCTCGGTCTCAGGCACCGCGGCGTCAATATCGTATCGTGTCCCTCCTGTGCGCGGCAGGGTTTCAATGTCATCGATACGGTGCGGCTTCTCGAGGATCGCCTGAAACACATCGCGACGCCGATGACGCTTTCGATCATCGGATGCGTGGTGAACGGTCCCGGCGAAGCGCGCGAAACCGATCTCGGCTTCACAGGGGGCGGCTCGGGCGGCAGCGCCGGCATGATCTATCTGAACGGCAAACCGGCCTACAAACTCGACAACACGAAACTCGTCGATCACGTCGTCGAACTATGCGAGAAGAAGGCCGCCGAGATCGAGCGCACGCGCAGCGAAACAGCCCTTGAGCCGGCGCTCTAAGGCGCTCATCGTCTTCCCATGATTCCGGAATCGAAGCTCTCGCGGCTCGTCGACCGCTTTGCCGCGGTCGAGGCGGAACTCGCCTCGGGCGCGGACGGCGCGTCGTACGTCAAACTGTCCAAAGAACACGCCGAGCTCGCGCCAGTGGTGAACGCGATCGCCGCTTACCGCAGCACGGCGCAGGCTCTTCACGACACCGAGACGCTCGCCAACGATGCCGCCGCCGGTCCCGAACTCCGCGCCATGGCGGAAGAAGAACGCGCGGAGCTGAAGGGAAAATTCGCGGGCCTCGAACGCGACCTGCAGCTGAAGCTGCTGCCGAAGGACGCCGCTGACTCTTCGTCGGCCATCGTCGAAGTTCGTGCCGGCACGGGCGGCGACGAAGCCGCGCTTTTCGCGGGCGACCTGGTTCGCATGTATCAGCGCTACGCACAGCTGATGGGCTGGCGCACAGAGCTTCTCAGTGTGAGCGACAGCGATCTTGGCGGCGTCAAGGAAGCGGTCATGGAGGTGGCGGGGCGGGGGGCTTACGCCAAACTGAAATTCGAAAGCGGCGTCCATCGTGTACAGCGGGTGCCGGTCACCGAAGGCGGCGGGCGCATCCACACCTCCGCGGCGACGGTCGCGGTGCTTCCCGAGCCGGAAGAGATCGATGTGCAGATCGACGACAAGGACCTCAAGATCGACGTCTTTCGCGCAAGCGGGGCAGGCGGGCAGCATGTCAACAAGACCGAAAGCGCGGTGCGCATCACGCATCTGCCGACCGGCATGGTGGTGGCACAGCAGGACGAGAAATCGCAGCACAAGAATCGCGCCAAGGCGATGAAGATTCTGAAGGCCCGGCTATTCGAAGCCGAGCGGGCGCGGCAGGCGAGCGCACGCGCCGCGGAGCGCAAGGGACAGGTCGGCTCGGGCGACCGCTCCGAACGCATCCGCACCTACAATTTTCCGCAAGGACGGGTAACCGATCACCGGATCAACCTTACTCTGTACAAGCTCGACCGCATTCTCTCGGGTGATGAGCTGAGCGAGATCGTCGACGCCCTGGTCACCGAGGATCAGGCGAGCCGGCTGGCGGCGCTGGAAGCCGAGCCGGCCCATTGACCCTCTCCGTAAGCGAGGCGCTTGTGCGGGGTGCCGAGTGCCTCGGTGCGGCCGGAATTTCTTCGCCAAGGCTCGACGCGCGCGTGCTCCTCGCGCTGGCCACGGCCACCGCTTCCAAGGCGGTCTTTGCGGACGAGAAGCTGGACGCCGAGACCTGCGAACGTTTCTCCGCCTATCTTGCGCGGCGCGCAGCGCGCGAACCTCTGGCCTACATTACCGGCACAAAGGAATTCTGGAGTCTCGATTTTGCGGTTGGTCAGGGCGTGCTGATCCCGCGGCCGGAATCGGAGACGCTTGTCGAAGCCGCGCTTCGCGAAACGGCGCCCGAAGGGGCGTCTCGCGTGCTCGATATCGGGACCGGCTCGGGATGTCTTTTGATTGCTTTTCTGAGCGAGCGGTTGAACGCAAGGGGCGTCGGGATCGACCTGTCTGATGCGGCGCTCGTCTGGGCGCGGCGGAATGTGTCGGCCCACGGCATGAGCGCGCGCTGCCGGTTGGAGCGGGCCGATAGAGAACCGTCGGGCACGGACCATTTCGATATCGTTCTGGTTAATCCGCCCTATCTGACGGCTGCCGAATTCGAGCAAACCGCTCCCGAAATTCGCCATTGGGAGCCCCGGACCGCGCTTCTGGCAGGGGAAGACGGATTGGAAGATATCCGGGCCATGGCGCCGCTGCTCCGCCGCCGGCTGGCAAAGCGGGGTAGGGCTTTTATGGAGATTGGCAGGGGGCAGGCGCCCGCGGCGCGCGAAATTCTTGCCTGCGAGGGACTTGACGTACAGGCAGCAATCCCCGATTTATCCGGGGTCCCCCGTTGTCTTGTTGTTGGACAGGCGGGAAGCGGTAGCCTGTGAGCCACCGAAAGATTTCAGTTGGAAACAGACCGCCAACCCGCTAGCTTGCCTTTTTAAAGGGGAAAGCACGGAAACCCGCCAGCGCGCCGGACTTGAGGCGGGTGGCGAGCCGCGGGGGCGGTGGGCGCGACGACGAACGTCGCTCCGTGCAGATGCAAGGCGAAAGACGCGTTCTGAGCATTCTCGCGGGCCTGCGTGACGGACGTGACCTACGCGTGCGCCCAAACCGGTGATGCAGGGACGATTGCATTGACGCGAATGATGGAATTCAAAAGGACGGGGACCAGGTGAAACGCTCTCGTGGACGCGGCCGACGGCCGCAAGGCAATATCAATCCCAATCGCACATTCGATTCGACCGGTCCGGAGATCAAGATCCGGGGCTCCGCCTCGCATGTGTACGAAAAATATCTTCAGCTCGCCCGCGACGCCAACTCCGCCGGCGATCGCGTTGCCGCAGAGAACTATCTCCAGCACGCCGAACATTATTGGCGCATCATGGCGGCCAGTCAGCCGCAACAGCCCTATCAGGCGCACCCGATGAACGGCGCCCAGCCTTCGGGCAACGGCCGCGACCCGGCACAGAACGGAAGCGCGCCGTCCTTCTCGCTCGCCGATGGGCACGCTCACGCCGAAGAGGAAAGCGACGAAGCGGCGGCATGACCGCCGCTCCTTGTACGCCGGCGTTCACAAACTAGATATTTGACGGAGTGCGGGCGCTCGACGAGGCCCGCACGTTGCTATTACGGCTTTGCGGGGTTGCCTTAAGGGGCCCTGCCGGAAAGGCGCATCATGGATATCGAGAAATTCACCGAGCGCGCGCGCGGTTTTGTTCAGGCTGCCCAAAGTCTTGCGGTGGGCGAGCATCATCAGCAAATTGTTCCTCTCCATGTCCTCAAGGTGCTGATGGACGACGAGGAGGGTCTCGCGTCGCGGCTTATCGCGGCCGCAGGGGGCCGTCCCGATATCGTGCGCCAGGAGATCGAGACGGCGCTCGCGAAGGTTCCGCGCGTGGAAGGGTCCGGCGCCAGCCAGGTGTATCTCGCCGCCGATGCGTCGCGCATCCTCGAATCGGCGCAGGAACTCGCCAAAAAAGGCGGGGACAGTTTTGTCACCGTCGAACTGTTGCTGCTGGCGCTCGCGATGGCGAGCGGGACGGATGCGGGAAAAATCCTGAAGGACGCAAATGTGCGGCCGCAGAATCTGAACCGGGCGATCAAGGACCTGCGGCAGGGGCGCACGGCGGATACTGCAAGTGCCGAAAGCGGCTATGACGCGCTCAAGAAATACGCCCGCGACCTGACCGAGCTGGCGCGCTCGGGCAAGCTCGATCCCGTCATCGGCCGCGATGAGGAAATCCGGCGCACCATTCAGGTGCTGTCGCGGCGCACAAAAAACAATCCCGTGCTGATCGGCGAGCCCGGCGTGGGCAAAACCGCCATCGCCGAGGGCCTCGCATTGCGCATCGTCAACGGCGACGTGCCGGAGAGCCTGCGCGACAAGCGGCTGATGGCGCTGGACATGGGCGCGCTGATCGCCGGTGCGAAATATCGCGGCGAGTTCGAGGAGCGCCTGAAAGCGGTCCTCTCCGAGATCACCGCCGCGGCGGGCGGGCTCGTGCTTTTCATCGACGAGCTGCACACGCTGGTCGGCGCAGGAAAAGCCGAAGGCGCGATGGACGCGTCGAATCTCCTGAAGCCGGCGCTGGCGCGCGGTGAGCTGCATTGCGTCGGCGCGACCACGCTCGACGAGTACCGCAAGCACATCGAGAAGGACGCGGCACTGGCGCGGCGGTTCCAGCCGGTGTTCGTTTCCGAACCGACCGTCGAGGACACAATCTCGATTCTGCGCGGCCTGAAGGAAAAGTACGAGGTGCATCACGGCGTGCGCATCACCGACAGCGCGATCGTCGCGGCAGCGCAGCTTTCGCACCGCTACATCACCGACCGCTTCCTTCCCGACAAGGCGATCGACCTGATGGATGAGGCGGCAAGCCGCTTGCGGATGCAGATCGATTCGAAACCGGAGGCCCTCGATGAACTCGACCGGCGCATCATCCAGCTCAAGATCGAGCGCGAAGCGCTGAAGAAGGAGACCGATAAGGCGTCGAAGGAGCGTCTTGCGGCTCTCGAAACCGAACTTGGGGAACTGGAAGAAAAGTCGGCGGCGTTGACCGCCAAATGGCAGGAAGAGAAGAAATCTGTACAGGATGTGCAGGGCCTGAAGGAGAAGCTCGATGCGGCGCGACAGGAACTGGATGTCGCGCAGCGGCGCGGCAATCTCGGCCGTGCCGGCGAGCTCGCCTATGGGGTCATTCCCGATCTCGAGCGCAAGCTTAAGGCTATCGAGGACAAGAAGAGCGCCACCCTCGCGCATGAAGCGGTGACCGCCGAAAACATCGCAGCCATCGTTTCGCGCTGGACCGGCATCCCCGTGGACAAGATGCTGGAAGGCGAGCGCGCCAGGCTTCTGCACATGGAAGAATCGCTGGAGAAGCGGGTCGTCGGCCAGAATCAGGCCGTACGCGCGGTGTCGAATGCGGTGCGCCGGGCGCGCGCGGGCCTGCAGGATCCGAACCGCCCCATCGGCTCGTTCCTGTTCTTGGGACCCACCGGCGTCGGCAAGACCGAACTCACCAAGGCGCTCGCCGGTTTTCTGTTCGACGACGACAACGCCCTGGTGCGCATCGACATGTCGGAATTCATGGAGAAACATTCCGTGGCACGACTGATCGGTGCTCCACCGGGCTATGTCGGCTACGAAGAAGGTGGCGTCCTGACCGAAGCGGTACGGCGCCGGCCCTACCAGGTGATCCTGTTCGACGAGGTCGAGAAGGCGCATCGCGACGTGTTCAACGTGCTCCTGCAGGTGCTCGATGACGGCCGGCTGACAGACGGGCAGGGGCGTACCGTGGACTTCCGCAACACGGTGATCATACTCACCTCGAATTTGGGGACAGAATATCTCTCCACCGGCGAAGGGGGAGAAGACCGGCAGGCGCGCGCCCAGGTGATGCAGGCGGTGCGGGCGCATTTTCGCCCGGAATTCCTGAACCGGCTGGATGAGATCATCCTGTTCCACCGGCTGAGCCGCGGCGACATGGACAAAATCGTCGATATCCAGTTGGGGCGCCTGCAGAACCTCGTTGCCGACCGGAGGATCGAGATAGCCCTCGACTCCAAGGCGCGCGACTGGCTGGCGACCGCGGGCTACGATCCGGTGTACGGCGCGCGGCCCCTGAAGCGCGTCATCCAGCGGCGGCTACAGGACCCTTTGGCGCAGATGCTCCTCGAAGGTGACGTCGCCGACGGCGCGAAGATAAAGGTGAGCGCCGGCAAGTCGGGTCTGAGCATCAACGGCAAGACCTTCGACACGAGCGAGGATTCGCTCGAGGAGCCCGTGAGCGCCAGTCACGCGATACATTGATGCTCTGTTCGCGCCAGCCGCGCGAGCGAGACGAAATCCGAATAGCGGAGAGTCGGCCACCGCGGTTGTGGGCTTCACAGCGGCCCGAGAGTCTGCCTGAGCAGGCTGAAAACAGCGGTTCGCCGGCTATTCACCTATGAGAAGTATGATTTGAGGCCCTTGCGGCCTGGGAGGCGGGAGGGCCCCTGTCTCGTGTGCAAGATCAGGGCCATGTTCCGGGACCAAATCGGTCTGGAAAGGACCGGGCCGCGAGCGCGCTTCCGGAACTTGAGGAACGCGGCGCCGGATTCACTCATCCTGCCGCGAACGCCAACGGCTTGGGCCCTGACCAAATCATGCAATTGCGGCACGGTGGCGCTCTTTGAAATTCTTCGGTTTTGGCCGCGCACGCACTGTTGTGCCAGCGCTGGATTGCGTGTTTAATGGCAGGGAAGCTTTCCGCGTTTTGCGGGAGCGCAAATGACAAAGGGGGTTTTAATGACCTTGTCCAAAACCTTGTTGCTCGCCGGCGCTGCGACCCTGGTCGGTTCCGCGGCTCTTGCGGGTAACATTCCAATGCGGGCCTCTCAGTATGCGGTTGGCCATCACGTGGCGCCGCCGGTCCAATCGAATTACATCCGTCCGAGCGCCGGCAAGTGCGGAACGTCATTCGGCCAGGAACTGTCGACGCCTGATGGCCTCATCGCCTGGAACGACACGTCGGGAACCGGCTACAACACCGGCGGCGGGGCGGATTTCACCTGCACTGCCAAGACGAAGATCAAGAAAGTGGAGGTGTATGGTTACGACGCTCCGAACAATCCGGAGATGTACAACGTTGTCATCTATAAGAACGACCCCGCCGGCGGCTCCGATGAGGCGAATGACAACCAGGTCGTGTGTTCCTACACCGGGCTTTCTGGCGCCGGTGGCGGATCCTACCCGACACATGTTCTGACGAAGCTGACACTGAGCCCGGCGTGCAAAATCAAGAAGGCGGGCAAGTACTGGATTGAAGTCCAGAACAACGACTCGGCCGGCCCATGGTACTGGGAGATGTCGAGCACCCTGCAGGGCACGCAGGCGGACTGGGTTGACCGGAACAACATCTTCGGCTCTGGCTGCAGCACCCTCGACAACAACGAATACCTGTCGAACTGCCTGGGCTACACCTATCCGGATTATCTGTTCGTACTCCACTAAGTCCGGCATGAATCGTGGCGCGGGGATCAATTCGGTCCCCGCGCCAATTTTTTTGGTTCACGAGCAAGGCGAGCCGAACACGTGGTCCGCGGCGATCAGGGAATGCGCGTGAACGATACCGAAACATCGCAGGCCGTCTCAGGGCACGATGAAGCCCGTTCGCAGGCAGCCCCTTCGCCAAATCAGACGGCTCCGAGCCCGCATCCGGAATTGCAAAAGGCAATTGACGCGGCCAACGCAAAGAACGGCGTACTCGCCGAACAGTTGACGCGCGATTTCCTCGCGGCGCATCCCTCCGATGTGATCGCGCTGAAGCTGCTGGGCGAACTGCTCATGCAGAAAGACAATTTTGCGAGCGCGCAAGCCGCCGAAGCGCTTTTCGCCAAATGCCTGGAATTCAGCCCGGGCTTTGTCGCCGCCCGCCACAGCTACGCCAAGCTGCTTCTGAAAATGGCGAAGCTCGCGCCGGCCCGGAACCAGATCGAAATCTTGCTGCGGTCGGATCCCCGTAACGTAAGTTTCAGGAGGCTGATGGCGTACGCGCTGGGGCAGATCGGCGAATACGATCGCGCCCTCGAATACCACGAGGCAGTCTTTGCCGAGGAGCCTCCCACAGGACCGGCAATGATGGCCTACGCCAACGACTTGCGCGCGGCGGGCCGGACGGATGATTGCATCGCCGCGTACCGGCGCGTCGTCGAGCTCAATCCGGAGCTCGCGGGGGCATACTATGCCCTGTGCGACCTGAAGACTTTTCGTTTGTCACGCGAGGAAGTGATTCGCATCCAGGAGCAACTCAAGCGAACCGAATTGTCGGTCGAGAATCGCATCTATCTGGACTTTGCGCTCGGGAAAACCCTCGAAGACGAAGGCCAGTACGAGCAGGCTTTCGTGCATTTTCGAAGAGCCAACGCGTTGCAGCGCTCTGTTCTGCCTTACGATCCGGAGCGGACGGCGCGAGAATTCGCGCGGCTCAAGAGCATCTTTACAGTCGAGTTCTTCGCGGAACGGGCAGGTCACGGCTGCCTGGCGCCGGATCCGATTTTCATCGTCGGTCTGCCGCGGGCGGGATCCACACTCGTCGAGCAGATTCTCGCGAGCCATTCGGAAGTGGAAGGGACGCGCGAACTTCCCTGTCTTCAGACCATGGTGGGACAGTTGCAGGGACAGGGGGAATTCAACCGCAATCTCGTGGGGCTGAAGGGCGAGGTGCTCGCGCGCCTGGGCGCGCAATATATGGAGAACACCCTGATTTTCCGTAGCCTCGGGCGTCCGCGCTTTACCGACAAGATGCTCAGAAATTTTGCCTATGTCGGGCTCATTCATGCCATCCTGCCGGAGGCAAAGATCATCGATGTACGCCGCAACCCGCTGGATTGCTGTCTCGCCAATTTCAAGCAGCTGTTTGGCCGCGCCTACGCGCATAGCTACGACCTGGCGGACCTGGGGAAATATTACAACGCCTACCTCGATTTGATGGCGCATTACGACACCGTTCTGCCCGGCAAAATACACAGGATCGATTACGAGCAGCTGGTGGAGCAACCCGAGGCGGAGATTCGGAAATTGCTCGCCTATCTGGCGCTGCCTTTCGAGGCGCAGTGCCTGAGGTTTTACGAAAACGAGCGCGCCGTCCGCACTTCCAGTTCCGAGCAGGTCCGAATGCCTATCTTCAAACATTCCCTCGGCAGCTGGCGAAGATATGAGCCATGGATCGCGCCGCTGAAAAAAGCGTTGGGCGTGGCGTAAAGCGCACGCCGCTGTTTTAATCCTTGCCGGAGCGGAGGTCGGCGGCGGTATCGGCGATCTTGCCTTCGAGCGGCAGCGCCGCGATCTGCGTGTCGGTGTGCATCCGCGCGATCTGGAAATCCCTGAGATCGTTGCCGAACAGCATGCGGCCGCGGGCAACTTTCACGGTTGCCGGATTGACCTGCACACCGTTGATGCGGATTTCGTAGTGAAGATGCGGGCCGGTGGCGAGGCCGGTGGCGCCGCT
>Ga0070734_10004326_pt1 | contig 13611 bp, 11 predicted proteins | sample Coa_R1_8_FD_66444 | JGI IMG/M metagenome (GOLD analysis project Ga0070734, IMG submission 66444) | Surface soil microbial communities from Centralia Pennsylvania, which are recovering from an underground coalmine fire - Coalmine... | ecosystem: Environmental > Terrestrial > Soil > Unclassified ...
CCGACTGCTTGACCGCTTCCGCGGCCCCGGGCACGGCCGGCGAACAGATGGCCATGATTAGCCGAACGTTCGGATGAGCGTTGAGAATCGTGTTTGCTTCGTCGAATGCCTTCTTCTGAAGGTCATCGCACGGCCGCAGGGCTACCATGTGCATTTCCGGATATTGGCTCGCCCGCCGGGCTTCGATGTACTTCTGCCACTCGATCATGTTGGCGGCCGTCAGCGACGCGGTGATGATCGCGAACTCCCCCTTGTTCCCCAAAATTCGAGCCGCATGGTCCATCAACGTGGTGCCAATGCCTTCCGGCGTCGCCTGGTTGACCATGAAATCCCGAGCATCGGGCTCGGAATCGGCGTCCCAGGTAAGTACCTTGATCCCCCTTTGCCGTGCCTTCCGCAACACAGACGCCATCCCTTCCCGGTTCTCGACCGCCACCGCGATGACATCCACGCCGCGGGTGATCCAGGTTTCCACGACTTCGTTCTGCTTGGCCGGGTCCGGGTCGGTAGGTCCATCCCAAAGGAGCTTGATTCCCAGCTCTCGGGCTGCTTCCTCGGCTCCCTTGCGGCAGGCGATGAAATAGGCGTTGCCCTTGCTCTTGGGCATCATCGCCACCGTCAATCCCTCTTGGCCGGAAGAGCGCCGGCATCCCGGCAACATGCACAATACCCCGCTCAACAACAGGACGATGCTGAATCCGAGCGTGGCTGGCCCCGTCTTCATGATTTGTTTACTCCCATGACCGATAGCAGTTGGTTTGCACTCAGGGCACCCAGTAACAGCAGACCCACAAGGATCCCGGCCAGCTCCGCCGGAAGGTCCGCCAAGCGCAGGCCGTTCTGAAGTACGGCGATGGCGAACAGGCCCAGGAGCGTTCCGAGCACATGCCCGCGGCCGCCAAAAATTGACGTGCCGCCCAGCACCACGGCCGTGATCGCCATCAACTCGTATCCCGTTCCCGCGTCGGCCTTCGCCTGCCCCAGGCGGGCCACATAGATGACGGCAGCCACGGCCGCGAACGCTCCCGACAACACGTAGACCAGACCGACCCGCCGATCGACCGGGATACCGGCATGGCGTGCACCATCAGGAGAAAGGCCGAGAGCGTAAAGTCCGCGGCCAATCGTCGTCCAGTGCAGCAACAGCCAAATGCCGGCCGCGGCCGCCACGAAGAGCGGCGTCTGTGCCGGGATTCCGCCCAGGAGGTAGCCCTGACCCAGAAACAGAAAATTCTCGGGAAAGCCGGTGAAGTTGTCCACCCCGCCCGTGAGCCCTTCAGCCAGACCGCGAAAGAGCGAGAACGATCCCAGCGTGACGATCAGCGGAGCGATCCGCAGCCGGGTGATCAGCAGTGCGTTTACACCTCCGGCCATCGCCCCAATTCCTACAGTGCACAGCGCCGCTGCCGAAGTCGGCAGCCCGCCGTCGCGCCACATCTTCCCAAAAAGCACCGCCGAGAGTCCCAGCAGCGATCCGGCGGACAGGTCGATGCCCCCCGTGACGATCACAGGCGTCATCGCCACGGCCAACAGACCAATCTCCACACTGAAGCGCACGATCTCGAAAGCGTTGGCCGTCGAGAGGAAATTGGTGCCCAGCTCGCTGAAGACCCCGATTTCCAGAGCGAGCAGAAGCAGTAGCACCCCTTCGTGGGTCACCCGCAATCGGCGCTTGCGTTCAGGGCTTGACCAGGCTCGTGGGAGCATGCCTTCTCCGTTTGCCAGGAAACGTATCCGCCGCCACGGCGACCAAGATAATCGTACCCTGAATCGCTTTTTCCCAGTGGGCTTCGGTCCCGAGAAAAACCAGGGCTGGCCCGATGGTGGCCAGCAACGCCACTCCGATCAAGGTGCCTGCCAAGGTGCCGCGGCCCCCCGAAATCGCGGTGCCGCCCACGACGACGGCTGCGATTACCTGTAGCTCCAACCCCAATCCCGCATTCGGATCGACGTCCGCGAAGCGCGTGGCGTGGAGCAAGGCCGCAAGCCCGGTGAGGACACCCATGAGAAGGAACACCGCGAACACAATCCGTCGCGGCCGAATCCCCACGAGCCGGGCCGCTTCGAGATCAGATCCCACCGCATAGAAAGCCCGTCCGCCGGCAACGTAGCGGAGTCCCCACGTGCCAACCAACCAGATCCCCAGCGCTGCCGCGATGATGAGCCACTGCCCCGCGGATTGACCCAGGCCGAACCATTGAAAGCTCGGCGGAAGGTTGCGAACGAATTCCCCTTGCTGATACCAGCGCAGCCCCTCCCGCAACGTCACCATGGTGGCGAGGGTAACTACAATGGATGGCAGCCCCAAACCGGCAACCAGCACGCCGTTCACCGCTCCGAGCCCGGCGCCCAGAAGGAGGCTTCCCAGCATTACCACGGGCATCGGCACGCCTGCTTGGGCAAGCAGTCCGGCCGCCACGCCGCAGATCGAGAACTGCGAGCCGATCGAGATATCGATCTGCCGAGTAACGATGACCGCCGTCATCCCCACGGCGGCAACCAGAACCGGCGCGCTGCCAACGAGGATTGTCCGCACTTTGTCCCCGGTGTAGAAGGCCGGCGCCGCAATGGCCAGCGTCCCCAGAAGGACACCATAAGCCACCGCCACTGACCATTCGCGCTGGTAGCGGCCGCTCATGCCGGCACCGCCTCTTCCGTCGGAGGACCCAGGGCAAGACTGAGGATTTTTTCCTGTGTGGCCGTAGCGCGGGGCAGGATATCAGCGATGGTTCCGTTGCGCATGACCAGAATCCGATCGCTCATGCCAAGGATCTCGGGCAATTCCGAGGAGATCATCAAGATGGCCAAGCCCTTTGCCGCCAGCGCACTCATGAGGCCGTGGATTTCCGCCTTGGCACCGATGTCGATCCCTTGCGTCGGTTCATCCAGAATGAGAACGGCCGGCTCCGTCGCCAGCCAGCGGGCCAGGGCTAACTTCTGCTGATTCCCGCCGGAAAGCGCGCCCGCCGGGGAATCAAGGGAGGGAATCTTGATGGACAGCCGATCTACGAACGCGCGGGCCACCGCTCGTTCACGCCCATAATCGAGGAACCCCAGCGAACCGATCTTCCGCAGGATGGCCAGCGTGGCGTTGCTGGCCACGGACATGTTCAGGATCACGCCATGGCGCCGACGGTCTTCGGGAACGTAGGCAATGCCCAGTTCCACGGCCCGCGCTGGTCGATCGATCACGACCGCTTTGCCGCCCATCCGGATTTCACCGGCGTCTGCCGGATGAAGGCCGAAGAGCACTTGAGCCAGCTCCGTCCGTCCCGCGCCCACCAGGCCGGCCAGGCCGAGGATTTCGCCCGCCCGAACGCTGAAACTCACGCCGCGGATGCCGTTGACGCGACAGCCGAGATTCCGCGTTTCGAGGACGACCGGGCCGAAAGCAACCGTTTGCTTGGGAAAGACGGTGGCAATCTCTCTCCCCACCATCCAGCGGATGAGGGCAGCGCGGTCCACGTCGGCCAGGGGACAACTCACCACAGTCTTGCCGTCGCGCAGCACCGTCACCCGATCGGCGATCTGATAAAGTTCCTCGAGGCGGTGGGAAATGTAGATGATGCCGACACCCTGGGCCCGCAGTTCGCCGATCACTCGAAAGAGGTGATCCACTTCGCGCGCGGCCAGCGCAGCTGTCGGTTCGTCCATGATAAGGATGCGGGCGTCAGCTCCAAGGGCCCGGGCGATTTCGACGAGTTGTTGTTCTGGCATGGACAGACTGCCTGCCTCGGCATCGGGATCGATGTGGGCGCCGATGCGGGCCAACAACTCGGCTGCGCGCCGCCGTCGGTGCCGCCAACGGATGTTTCTCCAGAGGCCGCCCGGTTCGAGCCCCAGCGCGATATTCTCCGCTACGGTAAGATCGGGAAAAAGGGCCGGCTGCTGGTAGATGACGGCGATGCCCAGGGTCCGGGCGATCTGGGGATCGTTCCGTTCGACGAGACGATCCTGGATCCACAGCGATCCGGCGTCCGCGGCATGCGCCCCGGCAATAATCTTGATGAGCGTTGATTTCCCTGCGCCGTTTTCTCCGACCAAGGCGTGGACTTCGCCGGCTCGAAGATCGAACGAGACTTCCTTCAAAGCCTGCACGCCGGCAAAGGACTTTGTAATCGCCGTAAGTTTCAGGAGTGTGCTCACGCGGCCTGCACCTTGGTCTGGCTTGACCGAGACCATAGCCTAGGGCAAAAACATGCACCGGATCGCCGCAAAACAGAGCGCACCTGCGCGATCGCCGGTCGATGCTCGGAAGAGCGACAAAATCGGTGGCGTTCAAGATATGGTATGGGAAGGGGTTACGCCAGGCATCCACATCAATCCGGCTGTTGTGGTCGCGCTTGGCACGCGCCTTGCAAAGAATCTCTGTGCCAGGCGATGGTTGCGAGTCCCAGACGCCTGCGACACCCTTGATCTCACCTCAATACCCTATCAAGTGGGCACGGGGTATGGCTGATTGCGAGTCCAGCCGAGCCCCGTGCCAACATATCTCTTTCCTCTTGGTTAACCGGAAATGCCCGTGTGGAGCGTCGATCGGGTAAACCTTCCACAGTGAAGTGCGTTTTGTAGAAATTACAACTCCTTCCCGCCCGTGAGTCTGGACCGCGGAGCAAATCTTTTCCTCCGTAACTTCTGTGCAAATGATAGATTGGGCCCGCCAGACGAAAGAATTGGTCCGGCGCGACCCGCCCCGGCTCAGCTTTTGCTGTACACTTTCAGCGGACACATCACCAGGGAACCGGGCGACCAGTCACGACTTCACTCTCTGCTTCTTTCTTGGAGGCATTCGGGCATGGCGAAGCGCCAACAGCTTGTTCTCGTGCTGGTTGGGGTCTTTTTTTCGCTCGGCGCAACCTACCGCAGCCCCAACGGCAACTTCCTGGTCGAGGCGCCCACGCCCCAAATTGCCCGGCAAGTCGGTGACTGGGCTGAACATTACCGCAAAGAGAAAGCCATCCAGTGGCTCGGGAAGGAAATGCCTCCATGGCCCGAGCCGTGCCCATTACACGTCAAGATCACGTTCGGTGGCTCCGGCGGCGCGACCACATTCAATTTTGATTTTGCGCATGGCCAAGTTTGGCAGACCATGCAGATTGAAGGGGCGCTCGACCGACTCCTGGCCAGTGTCTTGCCGCACGAAGTGACGCACACGGTCTTTGCGTATTACTTCCGCTGTCCGGTGCCGCGCTGGGCGGATGAAGGCGGGGCGGTTCTCTCGGAGGATGACCTCGAACGCACCCATCACGATCAGCTCGTCCGGCAAATCCTGAATGCACGGCGGGAGATTCCGCTGCGTCGCCTCTTCAACCTGCGCGAATATCCGCACGACGTCGGGGCACTCTATGCGGAAGGATACTCGGTCGCCAGTTTCCTGGTCCATTCGAGAGGCCCGCAGGCATTCCTGGCCTTCGTGGCTCAGGGAATGCAGGGCGACTGGGATGCCGCGGCGCAGGCGCACTACCGCTACCAGAATATCGAGCAACTCGAAACGGCGTGGAAGAATTATCTCATCAGCACAAAGGGCCAGCCGCCAACGCTCTTGGCCCAGAACAGCATGTCCGCGGCGGCCGCGCCGGCCAACCGCATCGTCGATCGCCTCACCGCTCCGCCGGTCCAACCGTTGCAAGATGTGCCGCTTCCGATCATCCGTGCCCAGTCCCCCGACCCGGAACCCAGCGACCGCTGGACACATCCGACCAGTTTGCAGGCGGCCGGCCGACCCGGTTACTTACCGAACTTCGACTCCAATCCCACACAAAATGCGGCGGCTTCGCCTACTGTCCAACCGGCACCCGTGCCGCGCGATCCCTGGCAGCCGCCCGGCGCGCGACTGGGGATGCCCCAGTTCACGTCTCCCGCAGGAAGCACCGGCACTGCGAGCCCGTCCCGAGCCTCGCCGGTGGGCTATCCGAACTGAGCGGATGCTCTTTTGCCCGGTGAGCCGGTTGATGAGGGACAAGACCCGCGCTGGCAAGCGATCATCGCGGCCGGCGAGTTCATCCAGTCCGACCCGGAAGCAGTCTGGTTGTTCATCCGCTTGGCTGACCCGCTTTTCGGAAATAGGTTCCAGAGATGCTGGCAATTCGGTCAAGCCAAGGAGCCCGCAAACGCCAAACGATTTTCGCGCTCAAGCAGCGGCTTCTAGAGCAAAAGCTGGCTGGTCCAGGCGCTATGCGGGGCCGGCCAAGGAAGTGACGGTGCTTCGAGCTTCACCGCCCATCATGCGGGAATCGGCTGATGAGTTGTAGCCCCGGCATCCAACCACGAAATACGACGACGCATCTTGGCACTATGGCGGCACGTTTCCGAAGGACCTGCCCAATGAAGCTGGCGCGACCCAGACCGGCATGTTCATGGCGTGGGCGTTGCTGTCCGGCCTGGCCGGTGAAATCCACGTCGAGCACTTTCCGCAGGACCTTCTCAGGCGGAAGTCGCGGGTGATCACGCCTGGTGCATTTTTTCTGGAATCTTGCGATGGCACATTCATGGGCGACGACCTCAACGAGGAAGGCAATGCCTTCGCGCAGGCTTATTTTGACTTTGACACAGGAAGCTTCCTGGCGGATTACGCAGCGACCCTCGGTGGCGGCCTCCCCGACTCGTACTAGGTGCAGGATACCTGCGAGAATTTCGACTTGCTGAAACCCGTGCTGGACCAGCGCTTCAAGGAATGGAGGGCCAAGCATGGCTAACTCGGAAGCTGGGGGTAATTCGGATGGCCCGAAGGACATACCATGGCGCCTTACGTGGCCACGTAAGTTATGTCGTCTTCCATCTCGCCGCTAGGGCATCCCACGCATTTCGCAACGTTTAACGGCAATAGCGGCAGGGGCAGTGCAGCCCAAGATGTCGCGCAAGCCCAGTGGAGAGGACGGCATTCCTGGCACACATCGCCCCAGGAATGGTGCCGGCAGGTTCCATCCGGCTTCTCCATCCAGGTGCCTGCCCGCCTTGACGGCCTTGGAACCGTAGGCGACGCGCATGATACGCAGGTGATTGACAAGGAGCTGGCAAAGTGTTATCGTCCATCGTAGATAAACGATAGAGTCACGATCATGCGAAAGAAAGCTTGCATTTCGAAGGATTTGGGTTCGTCGCGTCTGCCCAACACGAGGGGAAAGGATGAGGACGTGGCAAAGCTGGCGTGGGCCATCGCCCATCCGGCCAGGGTCCGAATCGTGCGCATCCTTCTCGCTCGGCAGGCGTGTGTCTGTGGCGAACTGGTCGATCAGTTGCCGCTTGCCCAGTCCACGGTGTCGCAGCACCTCAAGATTCTCAAGGAGACGGGGCTAGTGCAGGGCGAGATTGACGGCCCCAAGGTCTGCTACTGTATCAACCCTATTGCGCTGACCCGGCTCAAGGAGCTGGTTGCTGAGCTATAGATGCGATCTTTTTCTTTCGAGGGCATCGCCAACGCACGATAAACGATGCAAACATGGAGGAATTGCAATGGCCGAGACGAACCTTGTCGAACAGGTGGAAGCAAAGTATGCAAGCGTCGCCCAAAGCGGCTTGTCAAGCAATCACGACGGTGTCCGTGCTGTCGCCCAGGCATTCGGTTACACTCCCGAGGAATTGGCCGGCCTCCCGGCGGACAGCAACATGGGGCTTTCCTGCGGTAATCCGACGGCTACGGCCAACCTGAAGCCAGGTGAAGTTGTCGTGGACCTCGGCTGTGGCGGAGCCATCGACGTTCTCTTGGCCTCGCGCAAGGTCGGACCAACCGGCAATGCTATCGGCATCGACATGACAGCCGAGATGATCGAGCGGGCCAAGCGCAACGCGGTGGCGTTCGGCAACGGCCAATCCCCGGCGAACGTTAAGTTCCATCTCTCCCGCATTGAAGCGTTGCCGCTGCCGGATAATTCGGTGGACTGCCTTATCTCCAACTGCGTCATCAACCTGGCCCCCGACAAGTCAGTCGTCTTTCGCGAAATGTTCCGCGTCCTCGAGCCAGGTGGGCGCGTTGCCGTCAGCGACATCGCCCTTAAGCAGCCTCTACCGCCAGAAGTCGGCCAGGATATCCTCGCCTACGTCGGTTGCATCGGCGGTGCGCTTCTCATTAAGGACTACGAGCAAATGCTCGCCCAGGCCGGATTTAAGGCGGTGAAGATCATCGACACGAAGAAGGACCTTAACGCTTACGCTCAGGCATCCGATGCAGGTTGCTGCGGCTCCATGTCCTGCTGCTCGGCGGGAGCGCCCCTTCACGAAAACCTGGCGGAGCTGCTCACACGCTACAATGTGAACCACTACGCCGCCAGCGTTCAGGTGTTCGCTATTAAGCCGCTTGAGCAAGCGGCAATGGGGCAAGGCAAATCGTGAGGCCATACTTTGCAGAGATCTTCGGGACGTTCGCCCTCGTTTTCGCCGGCGCGGGTGCCATCGTCATAAACGACGTGAGCGGCGGTGCCGTCACCCACGGCGGTATTGCACTCACGTTTGGCCTGGTTGTCCTAGCCATGATCTACGCCGTGGGTGAGGTATCTGGCGCTCATCTGAACCCAGCCGTCACTCTCGGTTTCTTCCTGGCCCGACGCTTTCCTGGCCGTCGCGTGTCCGCATACATCACCAGCCAGTGCATTGGAGCATCAGCGGCGAGCGGCTTGCTACACCTTCTCTTTCCTTCCGATAAAACTCTCGGAGCGACGGCGCCGGCTGGGCCGGCAGTTCAATCGTTCATTCTTGAGTTGGTGCTGACCCTCTTCCTTATGTTCGTCATCCTGAGCGTGTCCACCGGCGCCAAGGAGAAAGGGATTACCGCGGGCATCGCAGTCGGAGCCGTGATCGCGTTCGAAGCATTGTTTGCGGGGCCGATTTCCGGTGCATCTATGAATCCTGCCCGCTCGTTGGCCCCAGCCATTGTCTCCGGCCATCTCGACAATCTCTGGCTCTACCTCATTGCTCCTGTCATAGGGGCCGCGGCTGCCGTTCTCTCCTGCCGATGCATCCATGAGAGCCCTTGTTGCTCCGCTGTTGCCAAGGAGTCGTGCCCATGAGCGAGGCCACCCGGAAATCGGTCCTTTTTGTTTGCGTGGAAAATAGCAACCGCAGCCAGATGGCAGAGGCCTTTGCCCGTATCCATGGGGCGGATCGCGTCGAGGCGTACAGCGCCGGCTCCCGTCCTTCCGGGCGTGTCAATCCAAAGGCTGTCGAGGCGATGCGTGAGGTTGGCTACGACCTGACACGCCATGCCTCAAAATCGCTGGCCGACATCCCGGCCGTCGAGTACGACGCTGTAGTTGGAATGGGCTGCGAGGATGAGGGCTGTCCGCTCGTCCGGGCGAAGCGCCGGGAAGAATGGAGCATCCCGGACCCGAAGCAACTTCCTCCTGACCAGTTTCGAGCGGTCCGAGACATGATCGAGATGAAGGTCAACGAGCTGCTCCGTGCCTTGTGACTGAATCGTCGGACGCGGCAATCGCTGTGTCGCTAGGGGCGAAGGGAACCAGCGTCCCCAAGTTCCCTCTCCTCGACTCCTTTCTCCTTCCCTCATTTGTGTTGCTCTGTCCCGGGGAAATGCCCAAGAAACGGTGGCGGAATGAGACTTCCGGGCCGAAAGCGAACGGACTCCGCTCATTCCGCCACCGTTTCTAAAGGAAACCGCGATACCATTAGGTAGTGCTATTCTTTGGCAATTTCACGGATTTCACCAGCCCTGCGACCGAAGGCAACATAATCTGCTTGGCCAGAAATACGGGGCGTTATGTGCTGCAGCACATAACGCCCCGTATTTCTGGCCGCGGGTCTTTATAACGTGGCTTGGGACGTGTTCTCCGCTCTTGATCCCCCAGTGGTTGTTACGCTTCGCAGGAATGCCGCTGCAAAACTATCCCGAGATCTTCGCCTGCCTGGGAATGGTTGTCGGGCTTTATGGCGTCCTCTACCTCGAAGTGGCCCGCGTTCCGGAGCGAGGCTGGCTCTTGGCGGCCGTCGGGCTGCTGCAAGATCCTGGGCCCGATCGGCTGGCTGAACCTGGTCTGGAGCGAGCGATGGCCCATCGCCACGCTGATCTTGTGCGTCGCGAATGATCTCATTTGGTGAGTTCCCTTCGGGCTCCACTTGTACGATGTGTGGCCGGCGCGTCGTCCAATCCGCGCTTGAACCATTCAACTTCGTTGGGATAATCAAAGGGGGCCCTCTTCAAGGCGGCCAACATCAACGATCGCTAAGCCCAACGCGGAGCCACCATCGTGAATGAGCCCACTCGGGCAACTAGCCAGCCGGAACAACCTCCAGAGGGGGACGCCAGTGCGCCGACGCTCGCCCCTCCTTCTCCCGCTTGGTTGGCGGCACCGGCTACGCTTGCTCCCGCCGCTGACCCGGCGTTCGCGGAACCATCAATAGTACCGGGTTATGAAATTCTGAACGAGCTGGGCCGCGGGGGAATGGGTGTCGTTTACCGGGCACGGCAGATCGGACTCAATCGGATCGTCGCACTCAAAATGATCCTGGCCGGAGTGCACGCCACCACCGATACGCTGGCCCGCTTTCGGACGGAAGCCGAAGCGGTCGCCCGGCTACAACATCCCCATATCGTGCAGATCCACGAAATCGGCGAACAGCAGGGACTCCCTTATTTCTCGATGGAGTACGTGGCCGGCGGCAGCCTTGCGGACCAGCTCGCCGGCACTCCCGTCCCTGCACGCGACGCCGCCAAGCTAGTTGAAATTCTCGCTCGAGCCATCCACTACGCGCATCAGCACGGCATTGTGCACCGCGATCTGAAGCCGGCCAACATTTTGCTGGTGGGTGGTGGAGGGGTGGGTGGTGAGCCGTCGAAGAACCGGTCCGCCGACGATCCACCACGCACCACTCCCCACGCATCGCTCACTCCGAAAATCACGGATTTTGGCTTGGCCAAGCAGCTCGACAGCGAGCAAGGCCAGACACGATCCGGCGCCATCCTGGGCACCCCTTCGTACATGGCCCCGGAACAAGCTGGTGGATCGGTTCGGCGCGAGTCCTCGGGGAACACACCGACCGTGGGGCCCGCCGCGGATGTGTATGCGCTGGGCGCCATTCTTTATGAAATGCTGATCGGCCGGCCGCCCTTCAAGGCCAGCACGCCCTTGGATACCATTCTGCAAGTGGTCTCCGAGGAGCCTGTCCCTCCCTGTCGATTGCAGCCGAAGGTCCCCCGCGATCTGGAAACCATTTGCCTGAAATGCCTGGAGAAAGATCCCCAGCGGCGTTATGGCAGCGCGGAGGCGTTCGCGGATGACCTCCAGCGTTTCCTGGCCGATGAGCCCATCCTGGCCCGGCCCACGAGCCGATGGGAACGCACCGCAAAGTGGGTGAAGAGACGGCCCGCCCTGGCGGCGCTGCTGGTCCTCGGCATCACGGCTCCGCTGGCCCTGGCCGCTGTCAGCCTTGCTTTTCAAGCGAGTCTTCAGCGCGCCAACTCGAAGCTTCGACTGGCGTTGGCCGACGTGGAGACGGAGCGCGACCACGCAACCCAGGCCAAGAAAGATGTGGAGCGGGAGCATCGCCGCGCCCAGGCTCACCTCGAAAAGGCCCTGGAAGCGGTGAATCGGATGCTGAAGCGGGTCGGCGACGAGCAGCTGGCCAATGTGCCGCAGTTCGCCGATCTCCGCCGGCAAGTCTTGGAAGAAGCCCTGGATTTCTATCGGGCGTTCCTGAAGCAAGAAGGAGACGAGCCGGCTCTTCGCCGTGAGATGGCCCGCGCTTACGACCGGACCACAGAAGTCTATTTCATGCTGAGTAAGAACACCGAAGCCGAGAATGCTTGCAAAGAGGCCATTGCATTACTGGAACGATTGGTTGCGGAGGCCGGCCGGGCCGACGATCAGCTCGATTTGAGCAGAAGCTATAGCTACCTGGGTCATGTCTATTCGACGACGGCTCGTTTCCCGCAATCGTTGACTGCCTATGCCAAGTCGCTGGCCTTGGCGGAAGGCATTGTTCAGCAGCACCCGGAGAACCTGGAGTACATCGCCTGGTTGGTTCAGTGTTACTGTACACAGGGTTATTCGTTCGCGCAGACCAATCCGAAACAGGGGGAACATTATTTCCGTCGCGCTGGTACCCTGGCTGAAAAGATGTTGGCAGCCCGGCCGCAATCGGAGGAGTTGCAATGTAAATTGGCCGAAGTGTACACGAACTTGGGCAAGGTTTTGCTTGCTCAGAAGCGCATGCCCGAAGCGGGGGCAATGTTACACAAGTCGGCCCAGCTCCTGCAACCATCGGATCCTGGTCCTCCCCGGACATCGCGCGATTATCGTGCCACCTTGGCCATGTACCAGGTTCAGCAAGGGCTATTCTTCCTGCGCAGCGGAACGTCGTCGGAGGCAGTGCCGCACCTGGAAGCAGGAGTTGCTGGACACGAGCAACTCCTACGGGAGACTCCGAAGATGGTGCCGTACCGGTATGAGCTCACCGTGACGTACCCCGTCTTGGCCGATCTGTATCTCCAGTCCAAGCAGCCCGACCGCGCCCTGAAAGCATGGCAGCGCGCCATCGAGTTGGCGGAAGGATTGGTCAACGATTATCCGACGTTTGCATTATTCATGGGTCCCCAGGCCGATCACCTGCGCGCCCGCTGCCTGCTCATTCGAGTCAGGCAAGGAGAGGCGAAAGAAATCCTTGCCGCCGCCAAGTCCCTCGAGGCCAAGAAGGAATTGCTCCCGGAAACCATCTACGATTTGACCCGGGTTTATGCGCTGGCCGCGGCAAGTCCGCAAATCGACAAAAGCGCAGCCGAAGAATGCGTACACAGCGCGCTGGCGCTGCTGACCCGCTTAGAAGGTTCCGCGTACTTCCGCACCGAGGCTCGCATTGCACAGGCCAGGAAGGATGAGGACCTGCAGTCTCTTCATGAGCATGGCGAGTTCAAGAAGCTGCTGGAAAAGGCAGAGAAGCGAATCTCTTCTGCACCGGCTCCGGCACAACCATGAGACGGCCTCAATTCGTGCTGGGATATCCGCAAGTCTCGTGTAGCAATCGAAGGATGCGGTCGGTCCATTTCCGTACTACCGCCACACGACTCGAAAAAAAACTGTACGCGCCACCCCCCGGTGATGCAGTAATAAGGTAGGAAGGCGCATCTGATTTTGGAATTCGGGGACTCGAATCTATGCCAGGCCAACGACCGATTTCCCCTGCCGCATCCATTCCCCCACCGGTGCCGGCTCGGCCGGCCGAACCGACTGCTGACGCGGACCTTTTGGATCGGTTTGTCCGCCGTAAAGATGAGGCCGCTTTTGCCACGCTCTTGGAAAGGCACGGCCCCATGGTCCTGGGCGTTTGCCGGCGCCTCCTTCCCGATGCGCATGAAGCGGATGACGCATTCCAGGCGACATTCCTCATTTTGTTGCAAAAGGCCCGATCGCTGCGTGATCCGGCGTCATTGGGAAACTGGCTCTACGGCGTGGCGTATCGCGTGGCGCGGCGGGCAAGGATCGTCGCCACCCGGTGGCGCGCAAGCGAAAGGCAGGTTCCGGAAATGGCCGCCGACGCTTCTCCCGACGCTTTGTGGCACGAGCTGCGACCCTTGTTGGATGAGGAGATTGCGCGCCTGCCGCGGAAATACCAGGCTCCCGTCGTGCTCTGTTACTTGGAAGGTAAGACGTATGCCGAGGCGGCCCG
>Ga0070734_10004327_pt1 | contig 13610 bp, 13 predicted proteins | sample Coa_R1_8_FD_66444 | JGI IMG/M metagenome (GOLD analysis project Ga0070734, IMG submission 66444) | Surface soil microbial communities from Centralia Pennsylvania, which are recovering from an underground coalmine fire - Coalmine... | ecosystem: Environmental > Terrestrial > Soil > Unclassified ...
TGTGTACACAATAGTAGTACGTTGGTGAATGGTTTTGTACGGTCATGCGTCTATGTTTTCTCTATATTCTCTTTTCTGGTACCTATTTATTTATACATAACATTTTGATGTACAATATTATTGGGGCCTTAACGTGATTTTTCCGCGGACATATCCTCCTTTTATGGCTTTTTTGTGTGACATTCCCTGCTTTGTACGGCTATATATTGTACTAAAGATTATTATGTACACATGAATAGCTCACCAATGTACTTGAAGATTAGATGTACGTTGTACGGTGGTACATGGATATTTATCGCTCATTCCTGTCTTCTTTTTGTATGGAGGAAATTCTGTGATTTATTTCTTCTGCTTTTTTCTTTAGAACAAACTGAGAAATCTACCGTTTTCTTCTCTTTTATTTTTGCAACGTTTATTTACTGCTTTTCTCACTTTACCCCCCCCCCCCATCCATTCTTCGCCGAACCTCTCCTAGGCGTCGGAGCTTCTCCCCACACACTTCTTTCCAGATCGTCATCGCTTTCCAAACAAGCCTTTCTTGGCTCGCTTCTTGTTGATCCTACAGACTCCAAACAGGACACAAGAACCACCCAAAATCGCCCTCTTTTGTCACCGTTTCCTATCCGTTACGCTAACTACGCTAAGCGACAGCATCCCTCTTTTGTGACAATAGCCTCTATCGTCTCGCCCTCTTATCGTTGCAAAATGGCCACTTATCGTCACGTTTTGTGATGCTAGGTGATGATAAAAATTTCGTGTGACAAAAGAAAAGCCCAAAAAGGCCCCCTCTTTTGTCACAAAGTCCTACTGTCACCCACTTTTGTTCCTTTTCCCTCTCTCTTCGCTTGAGGAGATGACACCCCTTTTTTAGGTATCCGCTCATGCTTGTTTTCTTGTTATAGAGAGAAAAATCTTTTATATAGTTTTTCTACTTCTTTTATTCATAAAATACTTATAAATAAACTCTTTTTCTTTACTCTTCTTACCTTTAATAAAAATTCTTTTATATCTTTTTGCCGTCCTCTTCCCTCCCTCATTCGTCACTGTTTCCTATCCGTTACGCTAACTACGCTAAGCGACAGCATCCCTCTTTTGTGACAATAGCCTCTATCGTCTCGCTCTCTTAGTGTTGCTAAATGGCCACTTATCGTCACGTTTTGTGATGATAAGTGATGCTTAAAATTTTGTGTGACAAAAGAAAAGCCCAAAAAGGCCCCCTCTTTTGTCACAAAGTCCTACTGTCACCACCTTTTGTCCCTTTTCCCCCTCTCTCTTCGCTTTACTAGATGACACTATTTTTTAGGAGCACTTTTCTATGAGCTATTCTTCTGCTTTTTATGATCCCTATACTGATCCCTCCCCAAAACGCAAAAAGAGACGCACGCCCGAACGCCCGCCTCAAAAATTCCTCTGTCTGGTCTGTTATACTCCCTATGAAACCAAGCCTGGTCATCGCACCCGCAGCTACTGTTCCCATCGCTGTCGCCAAATCGCCTATCGTCGCCGTCATACCGTCTCTGAGACTCCCAAGCCTTCCTCCACTCCCAAACAGCCTACAGCTCCGAAGAAGCCCTTAGCCACCACGTGCTGCTTCTGTTCGGCTTCTCTTACCCACCTCGCCCAACGTTCTACCCGCCAATACTGTTCCGCTCGCTGCCGCCAAGCTGCCTTCCGTCTTCGCCACCGTTCTCCCTCCTCCTCTCCCCTTCCCTCTCCTTCTTCCTCCTGTCTCTCCTGTTCCACTCCCTTAGCCTCTCTTGCCAAACGTTCTTCTCGTCGATTTTGTTCTTCGACTTGCCGCCAAAAAGCTTATCGTCTCCGTCACTCCCTTCATCCTTCTCTCTCCACTACGACGCCTCTCAGCCTGCCTCTCTACCCTGACTCTGGCTCCTCTCTCAGTAAGAATACGCTCCAACTCCTTGAACAACTGACCTCTTCCCTTGACCCTGCTCTCTCTCAACGCCTTCATCTCGCTATTCTCTCAGAAAAATACCATACCCTTCGCTATACCTCTACTTAAACTACATATACTTTTATATTGTTTTAAACTGCATTACCGTATTCGCATCTCTTGATGCCTCTGCCACACTCTTCAACTATGCCTTTTCCTCCCCAATATCATGCAAGTAAAACACTTTCTTACAAACGCCCGTTTTACCTGCTCCTCCAACCCACAAAAAAAACACGATGCTATTGTGTCTCTCTCTGTCTTTTTCTGTTTCTTTTTGCCTTCTTTGCTATCGCTCCGCTATCAGAGCGCTATCGTTTTCCTTGCCCCTTCCTTCCCTCTTTTTAGACCCATCGACCATCGCTTCTCCCCCTAGTAGCTTACGTAGCGCTAGACCTTGGAGAAGGGCATGATGTACCCGTCACCTTCAAAGCAGATCAGGATCAATATTTTTAGAGGCGTCAGATGATGACGGTTGACCATTGTTTTGCACGGTATCAAGATCAAATAAGAAATTTTGAGAAGTGTCAGGATGAGTGTTGGCTAGTTCTTCACCTTCATCAAAACCAATGTAGTCAAGGAGTTCTTGATCCTCTTGCTTCTTTCTTTTCGTTTCAAGCATTGTAAGAACACGAAGGCTCTTCCCATCAGCGTTCCTTGCATGTGCTTTCCTCCCTTTTCTACCAGCTCTTTGAGCATTTAAACTCTTATTCGTTACAGGATCCTTTTTTGCATGAAATGTTTTAAGCATAGCAAGAGCATGAAGGCTTTTGCCTTCATTGTTCTTTGCTTCATGCCGCTTAAGAGTATGTAAACTTTTCCCATCTTCATCCCTTTCTGCATGTAATTCTTTATTCCAAGCAAGAGCACGAAGGCTTTTCCCATCTTCATCCCTTTCTGCATGTAATTCTTTATTCTTAGCAAGAGCATAAAGACTCTTACCCTCTTCGTCCTTTTCTTCATGGAGTTTGTCGGTCATGTGAAGAGCATGCTTGCTCTTCCCAGTTTTTTCGTCCTTCTCCTTATGTTTTTCCATCGCTGTTATGCTGGATCGAAGACTATGTATCTCTTTTTTGGTTGTAGCTGTGTCGATACTTGGGTCATCATTCACATAAAATAAGCCTTCTTGGGCATGCTCCGCAGGACAAGGTGTTGTGTCTTGGTATGTGGGGGAAAGAAAATCTTCATGATAGATCTCATGGAGAGTCATATCTAGATAGGGGTTAAGAGGCTCTTTCTCCTTTCCCAATGTCGCTCTGTAAGCATCCGATGCTTTTCTCAAGCTCGCCTCACTGATAGCTTTGAGCTCCGGTTTCTGTCTCCTAGCCTTCCCCAAGATACTCGAAATTGTTTCGATACGTGGCCTTTTCCCTTTCTTTTCAATCGGTATATCTACATCATATTTTTCCTTCAGAAACTCAGAAAATTGCCTTACTTCTTGCTGTTCAAGGAGCTGTGATTGATCACGTTCCAATTGATCTTTCAGTGACTGTAATCGATCACGCTTCACCCGACGTTTTGGTTTCTGTCCCTCCAAATCGTCAAGTGATCTACTACTAGCCACGCTATTCGTGCTAGAATCCATTCTCCTACGTTTCATGCGCTTCTTCTCTACAGCCTGCTCACGCAACAAATCGCAAGAGCTTTCTGGATGAGGAGAAGTAGAAAGTCGATTCTCTACAGATGCAAGAGAAGTCAAAGTACTATCTGTATCACTGGCAGGAGATTTTCCAGTGAAAATCGCTTGCATAGGAGGATCTAACTGAGCAATATTTAATGGAGAAAGTACCCCCTCACTTTCTCCATCCCCTCTTGCGGAAGTTTTCCGTTTTTCTGAAGTGCTTGCAGTGGGATTTACAAAGAATTTTTGTCGTTCTCTCTCGTTAAGCTGAGCAAATGCTTGTGCATTCCTAGAAGAAGATGGAGCAACATCTTTCTTCTCTTGTTCCAAAGGAATAACCCTCTCGCGAGATTTCTTTCCCTTCTCACCCTTTTTTACATTCTTGATATGTACCATAAGAAAAAACTCCTTTCGTAAAGAAATTTTTATCAAATCCTCCATGAAAATGACACAAAAAAAGTAAAATGTCAATAATAAGAAAAAAAGAAGAGAAAAACATTTCATAGTAAAAATAATACTAATATCGCTTATAAAAAGCTCTATGAAGTCGTCCTGAATAAGCCTAAGACGCTTGTCAAAAACAGCTATATCCTCTGTTCTTACTAATGGACAAAGATACATTTTTACGCACGCAAAAAAGAGCAAGCCTACAAGCCCACTCTTTTCTCGATCTCCTTCTCTTCTTCTGACCAAGAACTCCCCTTGGTCTCCCCTTCCCTCACCAAGAACAAACCAAAACCTTCTCGTCTCTTCTCTGGCTCCTTCCTACCACTTTCCTAGCCCAAATCTAGGACTTTTAAGAAAAATAATCAATTTTCCGGTTATAATAAGAATAATCTTCGTACTAGAAAGAGAAAGGACATATTTGTATGCGTGCGAAAGGAGACAATACTCTCGCAGGATCATCGAAAGAAGGAGAACAGGTAGAAAGCACAAAAACACAGGCACCGGAAATGGCTGATTTACTGCAACGAGAGACGTTGGAAAGACTACATCGGAATAGATACGACCAAGGAAAATATGCACATGAACACCGTGTTCCTCATATTCGTGATCTCATCAGCTCTACAGATTTATCACCATCCGAGGTACCTGTACCTGCTTCTCTGAAAAAAGAAACTGCTCACGATCTCATCAGATCGGTCGATCTTCCAAGATTGATTTCAGATAGGTTGGGATTATTTCCAAGAGATCGATGGATAGACACATTAAGAAATATCAATGCAACACTTGTAGCAGTACTTGAGCAAAGGAAAGCATCCGAAAATTCAGTAGAGCATTATGATAAATATCTTTATCGCCTCTATCCAGCTCCCTATTCCTGGAGTGCTGCTCTTCGGCAAACGCTAAAATCTGAGCTTGCTGGAGTAATTACTCTTGATGAAATAATTACTCTTAAGAAAATATTTACCTGTTTTAGAGAGGAAGAATTGGAGATTCTCAAGCGACAGGGACTTGCTGACAAAGAGGAGATTCTCCCAGGTCCTCAATTTCATACGGATCCTATTGGGTGGACACTTTGCAATGGAGAAAAGAAGGTTCCCATTCATGATCAAGAGACCATCAAAAAAATTCTCCGTGAGGAGTACAAACCTCTTGCTTCTCATGCTCCTATTTATCCAGGAGACCGCATAATGATCTACTCTCCCTCAAAGCAAAAATATGTAGATGGTGCATTGGTGGAACAGTGTAATTGGAAAACATGGGAACCAACGGGCATTAGCTATCTCACACGAGATGGTGGATGTGCCCACCGAGGTCCTCTTCGTGACTTCCAGAAAAAAGTAGTGAGCGATGGAGAAGTGCAGTTTTTCAGAAGAGCTAATATGCTACAAGACGTTGTTTTATTAGGGAGAAACGTAGAAAGCATGAGAGATGCGAAAGTTATTATTTGGGGGGAGATTCATTATGATCAGGTAAACAAAATGCTCTTTGAAAAAATAAAAAGAGCCTATCTCAAGCCTATGGATGTTGAACTATTGGAACAATCAAAGAGCAAGGATAAAATTGTGAAAATGAATCGTGAAGACATTGTACAGGCTAAGTGGGACAGTCCAGAGTTTAGAGAAAAGTTCAAGGAGGTTCTCATCCAGCAAATACAAAAAAATAATGAAAAAGAATCAGCTGAAAGAGCTGCAGCTGATCAATTGTCAAAGCTCTTTCAGGAGTGCTCCACTGGAAGCCATTGGACAAATTTCCCCCACGTTATTGAGATGATGCATGAAATTTTACGAGAAAGGACAGAGAAGACTTCTGTTCTCGACAAAGAACTTCAAGGTCTTTATGAAAAATACGATGAATCTTCCCTTGGAAGAATTAAAAGCCTAGCAACTGAGCTTCATGACAGAACGACACAATCTCCTGAGAAACGATTCGCTGCTAGTGTAGGACTCACTCATCTTTTTAATGAGCAAGAGCGGAAAGCACTTCGCCTCGATCAGTACCCTCACGTCGTCTTAATGTCAAGGCATCCACCCCGTCTTGGAAAAGTTGCCACAGAGTACGGTCGTAAAACCTTGGGGTTTGGATCAAAGAAAAAGGATACCACAGACTAACTATCCGCTATCACTCTTCATACCCACAGAATTAAGCTTCGCTCTTTTCCGTCAAAGGTTCGCTTACAGGTTCGCCACTCTGAATACAAAAGAGCGAACCCCACTCTTCAAAAACACCAATGTACTAGAAGAAAAGCGAACCCCCTGTAACCAAAGATCGAGCGTTCGCTTATGGGTGCTTAGGGTTCGCTGTTTTCCCTCAAAGGTTCGCTTATGGGTTCTTGGGGTTCGCTCTTTCCCTTCATCGGTTCGCTTCACAGTTCTTGGGGGTTCGCTCTCCGTCACCACTCTCAGTATAAAAGAGCGAACCCCACTCTTCAAAAAACAAATGGACTATAAGAAAAGCGAACCCCCTGTCATAGAAAACCGAGGGTTCGCTTCCCAGTTCCAAAGGTTCACTCTTTTCCATCATGGGTTCGCTTCCCAGTTCCAAAGGTTCACTCTTTTCCATCTAGGGTTCGCTTCCTAACTCCAAGGGTTCGCTTCTTGGTTCTCCGCTCTCAACACAAAAGAGCGAACCCCTCTCTTCACAAAAGCGAACGTACTATAAGAAAAGCGAACCCCTTGTCATAGAAGACCGAGGGTTCGCTTCCCAACTCCAAGGGTTCGCTTCTTGTCGCTTAGGGTTCGCTCTTTTCCATCTGGGGTTCGCTTCTTGTCGCTTGGGGTTCGCTCTTTTCCATCTGGGATTCGCTTCTTAGTTCGCCACTCTCTACACAAAAGAGCGAACCTCGCTCTTCACAAAAGCGAACGTACTATAAGAAAAGCGAACCCCTTGTCATAGAAGACCGAGGGTTCGCTTCCCAACTCCAAGGGTTCGCTTCTTGTCGCTTAGAGTTCGCTCTTTTCCATCTGGGGTTCGCTTCTTGTCGCTTGGGGTTCGCTCTTTCCCATCATGGGTTCGCTCCCAAGTTCTTGGGGTTCGCTCTTTTCTCTCAAGGGTTCGCTTTCTTGCTTTCCTCTCGCAATATAACGCGTTCTCCATTCACTGGCACACGTCTTCACGATCCCAAATTGAACTTGAATTTCTGCCAGTGTCGCTTTCGGGTTCGCTTCCATAAAGGTAAAGAACGCTTCACAATTCGATCGATAGGCATACTCTTTGGCTTCACTCCATGGACGTCTCCCTTTCGTCTTCTTGGGTTCGCTTCCTACTACTGGGGCTTCGCTCTTTTCCGTCAAGGGTTCGCTCCCTACTATTTGGGGTTCGCTCTTTCCTGTCACAGGTTCGCTTCCTCCTACTGGGGGTTCGCTCTTTTCCGTCACAGGTTCGCTTCCTACTTCTTGAAGTTCGCCCTCGATCACCTTTTGTCCCTCTATCGAAACGACGGTTTGCCCTTCAGGCTCACATAAGAGATACTCTGCTCGATCGGCAAACGCATGCAAGCGCTGCGTCAAACCGTTCTCTATCCGCGATACCACATCCAGCCGTTTCACTGGGTCGGAACGCAGATTTCCAAACGCTTCTAAACTCAACTCCACTTGTAAATCCGCCTCGCTGGTCTTCAAGACCGCTTCCGGTATTTGACGGTCTTTCATCCGCTCGGCTATCGTATGATCCGATAATTCCGCATACATCTCACTAAAGACAAAGGTCAGTGAAACCGTTGCTGCTATCATCAACGATAACATCCATCCATTCATTACCGCCTGAAAAATCGCTTGCCAGATTTGATCCCCGACGATCCCTGAAAGAAGCACGCCTAACACCACTTGCGCTATGGCTATCTTCCGATCCTTTTTTAAGCGCTTCACTAAACGCTCATATTGATAGCGCTCCGCTCCCGTGGCTTCCTTCTCTAAACGCGCTAAATAATACTCATCCTCCAATGCTCGAAGCTGCTTGCCTGCTGCTCGAAACACCATCAGCCCCCCTAAGGAGAGACGCTCGATGAGAATGGCTAAAGGCGTACACACAGGGATCAAGGCCAGTGACCACCCTCCTAGACTCATCCATGCCAATTTTACGACCCCTGCCGTGATTTGCATCGCACTAAAACCAACGGCTATCACATTCCCGTTGGTAATCTGTAATCCCAATAACTGACCACCCAACTTATGCGTCTTCGCGATCAGTTGATTGAGCCCTGCTCCCTTGCGCTTCAAGGGAATACTTCCACCCCCATAGATCGACTGATCTTGTGGTATAACTGCCATTGTTTTCTTTCCCTTCTAGAATAATCCAAAAAACCAAGGTCTCTTGACGTGCCGTTTTGCCGTTGGTGGTTGTACCACCGTAAAATGCTCTTCACACCAGGCACTGTGCACCACTACACCCTGAACCTCTTCTTTCACTGCTACACACGCTTCACTCTCTCTTCCTAAGGCGGCACAGCGCAGACATGCTTCCTTGCTCGTAATCGTAAAACTCTTCTTTCCCATCATCCACGCCCCCATCGATTTTTATGTCGCTTCCCTTCTGGCCAGGAACGCGCTTCTTGTTGCTGCCGCTCTTGCTGTATCCGCTCATACTCCGCCCGTTCTTCCTCCGTCTCAAACAACCACCCATTCAGGTGATGACCTCGTGCTTGTAATTCATCCATAAAATCATGCGCTTCTTCTGCCGTTCCTTGCAACTCGTTCAAGTGAAGAACCGCAGAGTTTTGACTCTGCGGGTTTCGCGTCGAGGAAAAAATCTTGTGGATCATTCCCATTGCTTACTCCTTTGCTTGAAAAGGAAGCTCACACGAAGTACAATGCCCTTGTATTCAGCATTGGCTCATGTGAGCTACTAACTAAGCGGCTAAACGTTGGCCCGTCTGGCCGCTTTTCTTGTTCCACTTCACGCCCTTATAGGGCTCATACGAGAGACTTTACAGGAAAGAGCGTCGATTGCGTGAGAGGGGCTCTAGAAGGTCTTCTAACTGCTTTTCCCGTGACCAACACCCATACCCCATCTTTGAAGCACTCTGCCCCATCACACCCTGGTCAGCAACACTTGCGAAAGTTGGGAGCCGTGGTACTGATGAAGTCGTGCCCCGTCTCCTCACACAAGCTTTTCTTCTTGCCCACTACCACACCTCCTCACATTTGCGCGTCTTGGTAGCTATGCGATGCTGGGAGAACCGTAAAGGCTCCGTGTCTACCACTGGACCTCGAATAAGCGGCTCCGTTTCTCTCTCCTCCACCAACACACGGTACTCTGATCGTGAGAACCCTCTCTCCATCAAGGTCTTCCAAGCCCCTACCAGCGTGACAGCGATCGCCAGAGCCCATAGAAAGCTGAACAACATGCTTACACCAACTTTCCCCGATACAGGCGATCCGCGTCCACGTCCGAAAGCTCACCTGCAAAGTGGTATTCGCCTACGTCTGCCAACAGATCAGGGTCCTCATGACAAGGACAAGACATATCATCACAAAACGGGCGACTGGCAGTATGAACACGCTGGTCTTCCATCGGGATGTCTATTGGCTGATACTCGTTCATATCTGCCTCCCTTCTGGAGAAACCAAAAGATCATCTATTGGCAAGACTGTCAAAAAGACCTTTTTGCGCCGACGAAGCTGCGCTCGATACACATCACGCAAATAGTTCTGGATCGTGCAATAGGCATACCCATGCGGATTTTCGACCGCAAAGATCAGCGCGCGCTTCTCCCATAAATGCAGCGCTACCCCTTGATAGAGGTCTTCTGCATCCACTCCCGTCGATCTTGAGAAGCTTGGGGCTAAGAGACGGGCTTTCTCCAGAAATTGGAGGTACTGCGCTTCTTGTGAAGCGGCTTGTTCCACTGTGAACACCGTGCTATACTCCTTGTAAGTCGCCTATCAGTCTCACTTGCTAAGCGACTCACTGGTTTTAAGCCTCTTGTTGACTGCAAGAGGTTTTTTCTGTCACACACTCTTTACTTGTTAATGTTCTTACTACATCTAGCCTTATGGCTAGATGACTCGACAACCAGACTACGGTATGTCTATTTACAAAAATAAAACTACGAATATACAAACCAAATTACTTCAAACGATTTCATTTGATCCATCCTTCATAACAACTTCTCTCACAACACGATCAAATAAAATTTCTAACACTCACATATCAACCGTTCATATCCGTATTGTACAATCTTTTTTTTAAAATATCAAGTACTTTGCGTCGTAATTTTAAATAATTTGTAGTATTGCGTTTCAATCAAAACTATGTTAGTATTGTTCCTAACTACAACACACCTACAAGGAGTAATAAAAAATGCAAAACGAACAATGGCTTCCTGTAAAAGAAGCTGCAAAGATACTAAAAGTATCTCGCTATAAACTTAATCAATTAGTTGATAAAGGTCTTATAGAAACAAAAGAGAACATTAAAGATTATCGTGCAAAATTAATTAATATGGAACAAGCAAAGAGGGTATTGTCAGGAGGAATTTAGAAGGCAAAAGGGACAATGAAATTTTCCCGATAACATGTCCCTTACAGACTTAGCAAAACTATGCCATGAAAGGAATTTAACTAAAATGAGTGTATCACAATCATCAACTAATGTCGATCAATCTAGTTCTCACCTAGAGTTACGTGATTATGCACAAGCTCTTCAAAAGATGGGATTTAATGTGCTTCCTCTTGCTAATCAATCCAAAGCAGCAAGCATAGAATGGAAGGGCTTTCAAAAACGCTCCCAAACCGAAAAAGAAGTAATATCTTTTCCCTGGCAAGAAAACATTGCCATCATCAACGGACCCAACGGCTTACGAACCATCGATATCGATAATTGTCATAATCCCAAAATCCTCGAACATATTCTCTTCCATTTAGGACTCAATCCCGAATACCCTTGGATTACCCACACTCCTGGTAAAGGAGGAGGATACCATATTCATATCCTTTGTCATGAAGCCTTATCCATGACAAATAACGGCGTCCTCGTTGGTCTCCCTTTCAGCTCCAAACCAACCTTCAAGCAAATCGAGCTCCGATGGCATAGCTGTTATACCATCCTTCCTCCCTCTCTCCATCCTGAGCACCAAGCCCCTTACCAATGGGCCTTTGGTACCCCCACAAGCCAACCTGCTACTGTTCCCGTCGCCTTGGTTGAACGCATCTTCGTTTCCCTCGTCAAACCACAACAAGAAACACCACAGAAGGAAGTGAATAGTACGAATATCACACCCACACCGAAACCACAAACCACAAAAGAGCCTCAAAAAAAACTCTTTCGTTACGATGTTTGGGCGCACAAGGCACTCACCCAAGAAGTCGCTCTACTCCAAAATACTCCCAAAGGAAACCGTAACTACCAACTCAATAAAAGCGCTTACAATTTAGGCCAAATTATTGGAGCCGGCCTGCTTGAACAAGAACTCGTTGAAGCAGAACTCACACGCACGGCTGAATTCATTGGTCTTCTGCGCAATGAAATTCAAGCCACCTTAACCAGCGGCATCACCCAAGGCACAAAACAACCACGGATGCCCAGACAAGTTTTTGAAGAGAATGAACCTCCCTTACACCTTGATCCGCTCTATAATCCAGAAGCTCCTGACTTCGATCAAAAGCTTACTTCTTTTAGTGCTGATGATCAAGGCAACGCTGAAGCCGTCTATCACCTCTTTGGTAAATATATCACCTTTAATGATGCTTATGGCTGGCTCATCTGGAATAAAACCCACTTTTCCCCCTCTATCCAACGTATTAATGCCTTAATCGTCAAAACTCTACGCTTACGTGCCAATGCGGCTCGCCATATGGAACGCAAAGATATTGCCGAAATTTCTAAAAGCATGGCCGGTCGTATCGCTGCTTGCCGTACTTTACTTGAAACTCTCGCCTATGTTGAGGTTGAAAAATTCGATAATGAGCCTGATCTTATCAATACTAAAAGCGGAATTGTTCACTTGCGTACCAAGAAAATTATTCCTCATGATCCCACTTATCGCTTTACTTGGTGTACTTCTGTCGGATACACCCCCAACGCAGATATGACCCCTTGGCTAAATTTTCTTCAAGATACTGTCGAATCCTTAGAGATGGTTAATTACCTGAAACAATCCTTTGGCTATTCTATCACTGGCCATACCTCAGAAGAAATTATGTTTTACATCTATGGTCCTCCCAGAAGTGGAAAAGGGACCGTATGTGAAACTATTCTATCCATTTTTCCTCGACCAATCACTATTGAAGTGGACTTTAATAGCTTCACTGCTAAACGCGAAAACGATAGCCAAAACTTTGACCTTGCCCCTCTCAAAGCTGCTCGTATCGTCTTCGCATCTGAGTCCAACAAATACCAAAGCCTCAATCCAGCTAAGATTAAACAGCTTACTGGTGGTAATCTCATTCACTGCGCTTTCAAGCATCGTGACTTCTTCACTTACCGTCCTCAATATATCGTTTGGCTTAGTTCTAATCACGAGGTTAACGGTGATCCTGATGATGATGCCCTATGGGGACGTATCAAAGTTGTTAATTTCCCCAACTCCAAACTTGGAAACGAAGACAAAAGCCTAAAATATCGCATGCAATCCCCCGAAATTTTAGAAGGTGTCCTTGCTTGGCTTGTTGATGGTGCTTCCGAATGGTACCAACTTGAAGGAAAAGGCCTCGAAACTCCTGAAACCGTTAAACAACTTACACAACAACAAAGAGATGCACAAGATAGTGTCGGATTATGGCTTGATGAATGCTGCGAACTTAAAGAAGGTGAGTGGACTGAAAACAGCAAAGTTAGAACATCTTACGAAACATGGTGTCAAGAAAACGGCTATGAACCAAAAAAAGCAAAAGGCCTATCTCAATCACTAGCAGCTCATGGTTTAAGTATTCGCGTTGACCGAAAAGCTATTGGTAACAACCTCAAAAGAATTACCATCCACGGTATTGGAGGATTAGCTCTTCTATAAAATAGTTTTACAAGCTGTCCCCACTTTATTTTTCTTACAAAGTGGGGACAGCTTGTAACATGGCTCTACAGGCGGATCTATAACTAATACCCTCTATTTTGTCCCCAGATGTCCCCAGATGATTTCCCCTTTTTTCACTTTGATTTTCTATAGCCAATATTCTGGTTTTTTTCTGGGGACATCTGGGGACAAAATACTAATTAACCGCTTTAAAATGGCTTCACAGGCGGGTTTACAGCATGTCCCCACTTTTTTTACAAAGTGGGGACAGTTTTTAGCGAACCAAGAGGGGGCGCTACGGCGCTTTCGTTCGGTTTCACTTTGCTTGTTCGTTCTTTTTAGAAAAATAAAACCGCTGTATTGTGGGCTAATAAAGGGTCTGCAATGGAAGGTCAAGCGGAACTGCATGGAAGCAGTGGGAAAAGCAGCGTCGATACAGAAGGACATTGAGCTCGAATATGAGAGGACAGAAAACGATCGACAAAGCAGGAAAAAGAGGGTCTAGAAACATCTAGATGAAGAGATGTGATATCTAGCCTGAAATCTATCTCTTTCAGAGAAGTTCAAAGGCTCTTTTCTCGTATCAAGATAGATTATGATCTAGAGGAAAAGGAAGTGCTTTATCTTGCACTACCTACCATAGTAAGGTT
>Ga0070734_10004328_pt1 | contig 13608 bp, 10 predicted proteins | sample Coa_R1_8_FD_66444 | JGI IMG/M metagenome (GOLD analysis project Ga0070734, IMG submission 66444) | Surface soil microbial communities from Centralia Pennsylvania, which are recovering from an underground coalmine fire - Coalmine... | ecosystem: Environmental > Terrestrial > Soil > Unclassified ...
GACAATCTTCAGCTTGCGTTCCTGCTCCTCTGCGTCCTCCGTTCCTCAGCGTTTCAAAGGTTTTGCTTTTGCCTGTCTTGAGGTGAAAATTCGGTCCCAGCATTTACACTGGTAACGAATGGCTACCGCAACCCAGGACACAGCAATCGGCCGCAAACCCGACCTGAGCGTGAGTTTTGCCGGCATCACTTTCAAGAATCCGGTGATTGCCGCCGCCGGCACGTTTGGTTATGGCATTGAGTTTGACGATATCGTCACGCTGGAAAAGCTGGGCGGATTTGTGACCAAGGGCCTTTCCCGCGAGCCCATGGTCGGGAACCCGCCGCCGCGTTTGTTTGAAACTGCTGCCGGAATGCTGAATGCCATTGGGCTGCAAAACATTGGGGCGCGCGCCTTCATTGAAGAAAAACTGCCCAAGCTGGCGGTGAAGAAAAATGTGGTGGTGATCGCCAATGTTTTTGGCTACTCCCGTGAAGACTACCAGGAAACCATCCGCATTCTGAATGAAGCCGACGGCATCACCGCTTATGAGCTGAACGTTTCCTGCCCGAATACCTCGCACGGCGGCATGGTCTTTGGCACGGACCGCGTGCTGCTTGAGGAACTGGTAGCCAGTTGCAAGGCGGCTGCGCTAAGGCCGCTGATAGTGAAGCTTTCACCCAACGTGACCAGCATTGCGGCCATGGCTAAATCGGCGGAAAACGCCGGCGCTGACGCTATTTCGCTGGTAAACACGTTCGTCGGCATGGCGATTGACGCCAAGACGCGCAAGCCGCGCATTTCAAACATCACTGCCGGATTGAGCGGCCCGGCCATCAAGCCAATCGCGTTGCGGATGGTTTACGAAGCCGCGCATACAGTAGAAATACCCGTGATCGGCATGGGTGGAATCACCACGGCGGAAGATGTAGTGGAATTCATGCTTGCGGGCGCGGCAGCCGTGGAAGTAGGCACCGCAAATTTCTGGGACCCCTGCGCCACGGAAAAGATCGTCGACGGGCTGCAGCGCTGGTGCTTTGAAAACCGCGTAAAAAGGATTACCGACATTATCGGGACGCTGGAAGTATAGGGGCCTTCCGGCATCTATTCGCAGTCGGCTCGGTACGTATAAACTCAGTGTGCATACGCCAGATGAATAAGGCTTTTAAATCCTGCAACAAACAGATGTTTATGGGGTTTACACGGTGGAGAGGATTTTTGGATACTCCACTCCATCGCTTCTCGGGAAGATTCTTGAGGCACGATTAGCAGGGGAGATGAATATATGAAACGCAGACTCACGTTGTTAGGTTTGTCGCTGATGTTATCGGCGGTAATGGCATTCGCGCAACGGCCCATGGATGATGACGATGAACGCAGGGTCCGCATTGTTCGCGGCCCGGATATCGTCAATGTTACGGACGACTCGGCCACGATAACCTGGACCACCAATTTCTCCGGCGCGAACCACGTGCGTTATCGCGTGGCCGGCAGCAATGACGAGTGGCAATCGGCCTATCATCAGGGCGGCGGAACCTACCACTCCCTTCAGCTCACCGGGCTTCAGCCCGGCAGGACCTACGAGTGGCAGATCCTCACGCGTGATGGCGATTTGCGGACTTCAGGACAATTTCAAACGGCTCGCCGCGACTATCGCGAAGGCGACCGCGATCGAGACAGAGACCGAGATCGTGATCACGATGGAGACCGCGACAGAGGGTATGACGCGCGAGATTACGCCAGTCGGGTAGCGCTGTATCGCGCCAGCAATCGCGATGGTAGCATTCATCTGTACACAACGAATGGCAATGAGCAGAATCGCCGTGGCTTCCATGCTGAAGGAACTACGGGTTACATTCTGACGTCGCCGAGGCGAGGCACCGTGCCCCTCTATCGCATGTATGGTCCCAATGGCGATATGCTGCTCACCGTGGAGCAGGATGCAGTCGCGAAGATGAGAAGCTATAACTATCGCGATGACGGAATTCTGGGATATGTAGCAGCCACGCAACTGCCCGGCACTCAGGTTTTGTTCGCGCTGGTGAACCAGGATGGCAGTCTCCATTTCTTCACCACTTCTGAGCGCGAGCGCCGTCAATTCCTCCGCAGAGGATGGCAGGAACTAGGGCCCGCCGGTTATATCTGGACGCAGCCGTAACGGACAACAGGAAGCAAGTCGATCCAGTGAGAAATAGTTTTTCGTGCAATATGCAGCCACCCCGTTTGCGGGTGGCTGATTTTTTTCATTGCCGTAATCCGCGTCATACGTTGTTCCCATCATAGTGAGATCCGCCAGCTTCAAAGTGGCTCCTATTGAACTCTTTTTGATCCGTGTAAATCAGCGTCATCAGTGTCATCAGCGGTGAGGTTTTGGTTGTCTAAAGCCGCTTCTACTCTGCTAATCCAGCTCTGAAGGTGCAACCCGCACCTGTTTACTCCATTCGAACTAAGTAAGTCTGATAATCGTGCGCATTCATGCCTTTTCGGCTGGTGCGGTTTTCACGAGCAGAGCCGCTTCGTCGCGCAAAAATTCTAGATTGCATTTCCTCTGGTATAGGAGACGAAAAGTATGAAACGCACACTTACGCTTTTAGGTTTGTCGCTGATGTTGTCGGCAGCGCCATTGTTTGCACAGAAATCCATGGACCAGGCCAGTGAGAAAGCGGTCCAGATCACATCCGGGCCGTCCATCACCAACATCACTGGCAATTCGGCCACGATTAACTGGACCACGAACTCAGCCGGGGCCAACCACGTTCGTTATCGCGTTGCGGGTAGCAACAGCGCATGGAAGTCCGCTTACGCGCCCGGCGGTGGCACCAATCACTCATTGCAGCTGACCGGCCTGGAGCCGGGAAAGTCTTATGAATGGCAAATCCTCACTCGCGATGGTGACCTGCGCACAGCTGGACAGTTCCAGTCGGCCGCAACCGCCAATGGCACCGCGTCTGACGTGAATGCGAATGCCGGCGGAGTACCCGCTCAGGGGCCAAGCTACACGGCCAATGGCAAAGTCCCTCTATTTCGCGCCGCCAACAGCACCGGCAACCTGCATCTCTATACCAACAATGCCGGTGAGCAGAATTCCAATGGCTTCCACGCTGAAGGAACTGCCGGATACCTTCTCCCCAGCCAGGGTTCAGGCACGGTTCCGCTCTATCGCATGACCGGCAGCAATGGCGACACGCTGCTTACGCAGGCCGCCAATGAAGAGTCCACCATGCAGGCGCATGGATATCGTGATGACGGCATTATTGGCTATATAGCCACTTCACAGGCCCCCGGCACGCAGCCGCTTTATCGTCTTTCCAGTCCCGATGGCAGCGGCCATTTTTACACCACCACCGCCAGCGAGAAATCGCAATTCCAGAGCCAGGGCTGGAAGGATGAAGGTATTGTGGGTTACATCTGGCAGCAGCAATAGATCACACACAACTTTGTTCACGGAAAAGCCACCTGACCACAGGTGGTTTTTTCGTGGAATCGTCTTTGCAGTGATCGTGAAAATCGAAAAGACTATTGTCTTTCTTTGAGGAATTCCTGCGTGATCTCCGGAAGCTTCTCCCGAATCTGGCTGGGGAGCCGGTCATGAATGCGGCGGGCCTGAATGCGAGCGACGTCTGCCACCACTACGGGCGCGGGCGTGGCTACCGCCACAATAAGCCATACCACGCTGAAGAACAGGAACCCGGCCAGGGCGATCAACTCGAGTACCAACGCATGCCGGGGAGAGAAATGCCGTACCGCGCCGAAGGCCACCAGGAACATCACAGCGGAAACGCCCGCCACAATCATCAATCCAATATCGATTGTGCGATGCAGGACCTGGCGGGAGCGGCAGTGGGCGCACTCTGCCAGATGCGCTTCATAGTCGCCGCGCATCTCCGGCGCCAGACCTGAGATATCGTATCGCCAGCCGGCGAGAATGTCCCCAACTACGCGATCACTGCACATATTACTCATCGACTTGCCTGACTGCTTAGATTCAAAAAGCCTCGGTCCCGCTATAGAAGCGGAGTTCTTCACCTATTCTCATCCTAGATTAAGGTCTTTGTACAGGTATCTTCTCACCCCAGGCAGAGAGGCTGCAATGGGTGGTCCTGCTGGGCCAGGGTCAGGGCACAGGACTGAAAAAGGTTCAATTTTCCACCCAGGGCCTTATTCGCGGTGTCGCGGGCCACTTCAGGGTGGTTATTGTGCTCGGAAAGGTGCGCCAGTACCAGAAAAGCCGCCTGGCCGTCATAATCTTTTTCAAAGAAGTCAGCCAGCGCCGTGTTGGAAAGATGCCCTACGCGGCTCATCACGCGCTGCTTGACCATCCATGGGTAAGGGCCGTTGCGCAGCATTTCCAGGTCATGGTTCGATTCGATCATCAACCCGTCGCAGCGCCGGAGATGATCTTTCACGTTGGAGGGCAGATAGCCCAGATCAGTCACCACGCCAATCTTTACGCCATCGGCTTTGAAGGTAAAGCCGCAGGGATCAGCCGCGTCATGTGGAATGGTAAACGCCGTCACGGTAATGTCGGCAATTTCAAAGCTGCGGCCTACCTGAAAATGCTCGCGCCGCTCCAGCTTGGCCGGCTTGCCTTCAGGATCTTTGGTTGCGCGACGCCAGCTATGGTATGTGGCTTCAGTGATGTAAACCGGGATTTGCAGCTTGCGCGCCAGTACCTGGAGTCCGGCAACGTGGTCCTGGTGCTCATGCGAAATCACAATGGCCTTGAGCTTTTGCGGATCTTCACCCGCGGTGTGCATGCGCTTAAGCGTTTCCCGGCAGGAGATCCCGGCATCCACCAGGATGCTGGCGCAGGAACTGGAAAGCACAGTGGAGTTTCCTCTGCTGCCGCTCGCCAGGACTGTCATGCGCATCGCCACTGAACGCAGCATAGCGGGAATCGTCTCCGCAGGGGAGTAGCAAAGTAGTTAACACGAGGAAAAGCCGCCCAATAAACCTCACCACGGATGAACACGGATTGCACGGATTCATCGGATCAAAGAATTCCATGAAAGTCAGCGCGCTTTCGTAACTTCGGCGGGACCCTACTGGCCGCAGTGAACGAAACTCAACCCACATGAATACCGATCGTGGATTGATGACGATCTGCCAAAATCCGTGAGAATCAGTGTGATCCGTTTAATCAGTGGTATGGGGTTTGATTGCCCTGTGCGGTTACTTCATCTGGACATCCACCACAGCTTCTTTTTTGTCCTCACATTCACGATAGATCCAGACTTTTGGCGGGTCAGAGCGATATCCGACGGCGATGCGGTCAAGGATATCGGCCACCGTGGCGTTTTTTATCTCGACGATCATGGGCGGCGAAATCACTTTCCTGGACGTAACGACGCGATGGAAGAAGTGAATGTGGTTCCTGCGCAAAAATGATGTGACTTCCGGCGCGCGCCATAATGCCGCCATCACGGCGTCAGGCTCGCGATCTTCAATCACGCGAAACTCCCTGAGCTTTACGCGGAGAAGTCTGGCCTGTATGTCGCTATCTGCCAGGCGTATGCCGCTGGCTGGCGATTCACGCCAGTAAATAGTCTGGTGTCTGGCCGATATCTCCTGCAGGGCTTTGTCCAGAGGCTCAAAGGTGACTGGCGTTTTCATGCGATACGATTCGGTCACGCCCAGCACGCCGCATTCGCCGCGCAGCATGATCCCGCCGCTGCGATGGGCAACATTCAGGATACGCAACATGGCCGCGCCCGCTTCCATGTCATCGGCGGAGGGGGGCGGGCTGGCTTGCGCTGTAGGCTTGGCCGGAGACGCTTCCGGACCCGCTTGAGGCGCAGGTTTGCCGCAGCCGGAGAGCACAACTGCCAGCAAAACGCAGCAGAGCGCGATTCGGTTCTTGTTGAGGAGCGTGTGAGTCGTCATGGGCACAATAAGGCTTTCAGCAGGATAGCGGCCAGTACGGTGAACCAGAAAGTAGCAAGTTAGCTACGGTAGAGGCCAAAGAGCTTTACCCCGTTCCTGCATAAGCCTTTCAATCCAAAGCGCTTGATCTTCTGTTGATCCAGGGTTGATTTGGATTTTACCGGATGTGCATTGTGGGTCTTTCGCCCCACCAACATGATTGGCGCAGGAGGAATTACTCATGCGCTTTTACTGCAAGCACATCGCCATGGCCATCATGGCTTCTTTTCTGCTGGCTCTATCCGTTTCCGCATTCGCACAGAACCAGACGGTTGATAGATCGGGAAACAACGGCTACCGCACCGGTTATTCAGTCGTGAATGACGATCTCCGCAAATCTGCACAACGACACTATCCCGGCTCTCCGACCGGCGCATCGCCTTTTGCTCCTGCCGGAACGAACTTTGACGCGGTTTTCGATACCGCGCGGCGACAGCTGGAGCAGTCCGCCACCTACCGTGAAATCGCCGAACGCCAGCGGCTCCGCGCCGCTCAGGAAGAAGCGATACGTTCGCGGGACGAGTTCCAGTGGTACAGGGAATCTGACCCGCAAGTCCACGCCGACCCCGAAGCCCCAGACCAATCCGAACTGCTCAAGAATTCTAAAGACCGGGACTTCATCTTGCGCAACTTCCGCACCATGTATGTGGACGCCCGTGACGCAAGATACTTTAGCAATGCCCTGATGAAAGGCGCGCTGGGCAAGAACCCTGAATTTCAAAAACTAAATATAAGGATTGTTGACGATCCGAGCGTGGCTGACGCAGTGCTCAGGGTCAGCTACACCTTTGCCTGGGAGTATCCGTTTGAATTGATGCACAGGAACACGACGATCGTGCTTCTTTCAGGCAAAGGCGAAGGCCCATTTTCTGGTCCGCTGGGCGCGGCGGACGTAGCGCGCAATTTTGTGAATGCAGCGAAGTCATGGCGTGAGGTGAAGAAGGCAAATGGCAAATAGCTGCAAATAACAATGGCGCAAATGGCAGTTAGCAAAAGCGATTTCTTACCGCGGATTGACGCTGATAAACGCGGATAAAAGCGAAGCGTTCTGAACGAGAGGAACCGAGGAATCGAGGAAAACGGAGGAGAGAAAATTCGAGTCGAGTGCGTGTAAGCAAAAAGGTGTGTTTTGATCCGCGCCCATCCGCGTTTATCCGCGGTAGAAGTCGGGTTTCTACCCGCGCCAACAAAACCGCTACATATAAATGACGTAAGAGCTATGCCACAGCGCGCTAGGGAGGCTTCCTGGTTTGCGCGAGGTCAAGATCACGTTGTAGTCCTGCGAGACGGGAAGCGCATCGAGAAATTGGGGATCGCGGCTATCGGGCTGGATGGTGGCGAGGTAGCGGAGAAAGTCCGCCAGATGCAGGCCGCCATCGTAACAGGAGCCAGCGTAGGAGAGATCAATGTTTTCCGTATTGAAGTGGCACGCCAGCGATGCCGCCAATGAAACCGCGTGCTCATACGCGGACTCGGAGACGCGCCCGGGTTCAGGGTTATCAAACACCAGACGCAGACGGCGCTCGTCTTCACGCGTAAACTCGCGGACTTTGAGCTGGCCGGTCTTGGCCGTGGCCTTCCAGTCAACAAAGCGGCCGGGGTCTTGCGGCGTGGCTTCACGGATGCGGTAGAGTTCTGTACCGCGTCCGCGCATGAATGAAACAAAGTCCCCGGTAATCATGGGAAGGACATCAAGAAAATCATCGGGCTCCAGCAGCGGAGGATAAACAATGAGATCGCGCTCCAGCGCAACTTTACGGCTCTTAATCAGGAAGGAAAACGGAAAGCGCGTGGCAATGCTGAAGCCTCCTTGGCTGTAGTGGCCGCGGCGCGGGAATGCCACTTCCAGCTCAGTGCCTGCCGTGTTTTGCGCGGCGACGTAAGTGAAATAAACAGGCCGCGTCAGAATGGGAGGCTGGAACGGCGGCGGATTTCTGCGGCTCAGCGTATAGTCGGGCATCCGCAGCCATCGCTTCTTTTTGGGAAAGACAAACTCCGTCTTACTCCACTCCCAGCTTCGGCGTTGCTGCTTTTTGTCCACCGGGGTAAACACTTTCACGGAAAATGCCGGCATCCACAGGCGGGGATTGACCAGGTTTACGCGCAACTGTACCGGCACCCTGGCAAAAGCGTTTTTAGGCACCACCACATCCAGTTCCAGCCGCCGCAGGTCCGCGGCCGAGCCGATGCCTGAAACCACAATCGCGGCCAGCATGGCCGCTTCCACAATCCACAAAAGATTGTTCGCGGTATTGAGCGCGGCGATTGCAATAATGACCAGGACGACGATATAGACAATGCCTTCACGCGTCAGCTCGTAGTCAAAGGCATCTTTCATTCGGGCAGCAGCCACGCGACGCGCCAGAAAAGGCACGGTCAGCAACCCGACGATGAGAGCCAGACACAATGCCGTGATGGCAAAAATCGACGTAGCCACAGGGTTGCCGCGCTCCCGCGCCACCGATGAAAATACCGCCGCCGCAAACGCCAGGCCCAGGCCGGCTACGGCCATGAAAAAGCGCTGCCATGCTTCGCGATCAAGGCTCTCCCATGTCGATTTTAAAAATTCACGCATTGCTCTGCTTAGTGTGGCATAACCCCGCAAAATCCCGGTAGTGCCTAAAGTGCTTTCCAGATCACGCCCCGCTCCAAGAGGGATCATTGCTGGTCAATAAAATCAAGAACCAACCGGTTAAACTCTTCCGGCGTCTCTTCAAATGGAAGATGTCCCGCGCCTTCAATCACTTTGAGTTGACAGTCCGGCAGGGCCCGCTTAAGAGGATCCGCAGAGCCAACATCCACCGCGCTGTCGCGGCTTCCCCAGATCAAGAGAGACCGCGTCTTGATTCGCGGAATCGCCTCGCGCAAGGTAGTCACGTCATTTTCCCAGCTGCGCAAGGTATTCAGGATGTTATGCACCCTTCCCGGACGCATGACCTGGGAACAGTATCCTTCGACCGTTCCGGGCGGAAGGCGCTCGGGATCGCCGTACATCCTGGCCAGGGCTGTGTGGTGCAGCGGACGGGAAAAGGGCCAAACTATCCGCAGCAGCGCCTCACCTGTCCGACCGTTCAAGAAGCGTATCCGTCCCGAGCCCAGAGTTGACCAGGGATTTACCGGCGCAGCCAGCACCAGGGAACGCACTTTTGCGCCCTGGGCGGCAAGAAGCATTGCGATTGCACCACCCCACGAGCATCCCACCACATCCGCTTCCTCCAGCTCAAGGCGCTCCATAAGGGACAAAAGGCGGTCTGCCTGTGCTGGCATGGAGCAGTCCAGATGGCGGGGCGCATTGCTTTCACCGTGCCCCGGCAGATCGACCGCATATACGGTGTGCCGCAGTGAGAGAGCTTCCATATTCCGCCGCCAGCAGAACGATCCGCCCAGCAATCCATGCAGCAGCAAGAGCGGCCTCCCGGCGCCTAGGCGTGAGAAATGAATTTGGTCTCCGCCGATTTCCGCCGTAAGTTTCTCGATCTGCATGGTCTTTAGGACAACCGCATTTTCGTTTCGGGCACTCAAAATAGGATGTTATCGCCTCTTGTCGATTCTGAATGCGGGGCTCCTCCAAGAAAGCCGCGCTATTTTTAACTTTGCCAAGTTATATCTGCCTGAGTTTCTACCAAAAATGGAAATACAAAAAGCCACAGCGAAATACCAATTTCTGTAGCTTTCTCATGTTAAAGCTTTTATAATTTCGTAAGTCTAGGCAAACACAAAGCTTATTGTCGTCGGCAGAAAACCATATGGCATCCCAGTTGCTTCAATCTAGCCCAACCCCAGCGCCTGTACGATCTGCGTCCGGGGTGGAGAGGTTTGGAAAGCAGCGGATGCGAAAGGATTCCCTAGTTCGTTTCTCCGCCGTAGTATTGGCGTTGCTGACGGCTGCCAGTGTTGTGTTTGCCGTCATCAATTGGCAAAAAGAGTCCCAGTACACCACTCCGACAGACGGCGTGTGGTGGAAGGAGCATTCCGGCTTCCTAGTGGCCAAAGGCGTCATCCCCAGCGGCCCCGGAGACAAAGCAGGCATCAAGGTTGGCGACAAGTTACTTCGCGTGAACGGTCTGCCTAAAGACCAGACGATCAAGGACCTGGTCGAGTTTGAAAAACATCTTTACCGCAGCGGCGTTTATTCTCGCGCCACGTATCTGCTTGATCGGCAGGGCGTGACTGTTGAAGTGGGAAATGTCATCCCTATTCCGGCTGATAACTCTCTCAAGCTCGGTCAGCGCCTTATCGCGCTCATTTATCTGGGCATTGGCTTGTATGTTTTGTTCCGGCGCTGGACAGCACCAAAATCGACCCACTTTTACCTTTTCTGCCTGATCTCATTTGTTCTGTATTCGTTCCATTACACAGGCAAGCTGAATGCTTTTGATCAGACCATTTACTGGTCAAGCATCGTAGCGTGGCTGCTGCAACCGGCATTGTTCCTGCATTTTGCGCTGACTTTCCCAAGACCGCGCAGGTTGCTGGCAAACCATCCTTGGACGATTTCGCTGGCCTACCTGCCAGGAGCGGCCCTGCTGATCATGCAGGTTGTAGCTGTATGGCTCTTTGAGTTCACTGAGTCTCTGCGCTGGGACCTGGACCGGCTGCAGATGGTCTACCAGACGGTTTATTTTGCGATAGCTGCCGTGATCCTGTGGCGCACCTACCGCAAAGCCGGTACTCCGCTACAACAGCAGCAGCTCAAGTGGATTTCCCGCGGCACTGTTCTTGCAATTGGGCCCTACACACTTTTTTACGTGATTCCTTACATCGCCGGAACGCTGCCCACGCCGGCGATGAAGATTTCCGTGCTCTCGCTGGTCTTCTTGCCCGTCACGTGGGGTTACGCCATTGTGCGCTACCGGCTGATGGACGTGGACATCATCTTTAAGCGCGGCGTCGCTTATACGCTGGCGACCGCTGCGATCGTAGTCGCTTACTTTGTTGGCATTGGCAGCCTGGCCGGATCAATCACCACAAAATATCCGGGTACCGGGACCTTCGGCCTGATTGCAGTCATCATCATTACGGCGCTGATCTTTGAGCCGCTCAAGAACTGGATTCAGGTCCGCGTCGATCGCTTCTTTTACCGCAAGCGCTATGACTATCGCCGCACGCTTATCGAGTTTGGCCGCGAGCTCAGCTCTGAAACCGATCTCCACGCCATGCTGACGTCGGTGATTGACCGCCTCTCGCGCACGTTGCTGGTCGATCGCATTGCCATCTTCCTGGCTACCGACGCAGAAGCCAACCAATTCGTAATGGAAAAATCTTTCGGCATCAGCTATGCCGGCTCGCTCGATCTCAGTTTCCTGGTGGTGGAGCGTCTGGAGCAGTATGCCGGACATATTTTCTTTGACAACACGCGCAAGGCCCTGCAGGAAAGCGTGACCGCGCGTGAAACCATTGCCAAGCTGAACCTGAATTACTACATCCCCTGCACCGTACAGAACCGCACGATCGCGGTAATGGGTTTGGGCAAGACCATGTCTGGCGACTTCCTATCGAGTGAAGACGTTGAGCTGCTGGAAACGCTGGCCGGATACATGGGGATCGCCATCCAGAACGCGCGGCTGTATGCGTCACTGGAGCAGAAAGCCAGCGAGTACGAGCGGCTGAAGGACTTCAACGAGAACATCGTGGAATCCATCAGCGTGGGCGTGCTGGCTGTGGACCTGGAAGACCGCATCGAGTCCTGGAACTCTCAGATGGAAGTGATGTATGCGATGCCGCGTTCCCAGGTGCTCAATGAGCGATTGAGTGAGGTCTTTCCGGCGGAGTTCATGGAAGAGTTTTATCGTGTGCGCCAGAACCCGGGCATTCACAACCTGTACAAATTCCGCTTGCACACGCGCGCGGGCGATGTGCGCATTGCCAATGTGGCGATTGCGCCGCTGGTGACCAGAAAATTCAATGTCATTGGCCGCCTGATTATTGTTGATGACATCACAGAGCGGATGGAATTGGAATCGCAGCTGTCGCAGGCGGAAAAGTTGTCATCCATCGGCTTGCTGGCTGCGGGCGTGGCGCATGAAGTGAATACGCCGCTGGCGGTGATTTCCAGCTACGCGCAGATGCTGACCAAGCAGATCAATGGCGACGCCAAGCTTGGCCCGCTGCTGGAAAAGATTACGCGCCAGACGTTCCGCGCTTCTGAAATCGTCAACAATCTGCTGAATTTCTCGCGCACCAGCGCAACGGAATTCAGCTCCATCGACCTGAACAAGATCATTACAGAAACGCTCACGCTGCTGGAGCACCAACTCAAGACTTCGGGCGTGAAAGTGCAAACGGACCTTTACGCCGGACTCCCGCTGATCCACGGCAATTCCGGCAAGCTGCAACAGGTGTTCCTGAACCTGTTTCTGAACGCCAAAGACGCCATGGCCGGCAAAGGCGGCACGCTGCACATCAGCACCGCGAACGGCGATAGCGTCCAGGTCAACATCAGTGACAGTGGCGCCGGCATTGCGCCGGAGCATATCAACAAGATTTATGACCCGTTCTTTACCACCAAGAACGTTCCGCGTGAAGGCCAGTCGCGCGGCACGGGACTTGGCCTGTCAGTCACGTACGGAATCATTCAAGAGCATGCAGGCAAGATCCGCGTGGACTCGCAACCTGGCCAGGGAACTACGTTCCTACTGGAATTTCCAATGAGAAAGGCAGTCAATGTCTGAAGCCGCGGTCTTAACTCGCCCCCGGACCGACGTCTCCCACGGCGGTTCAATCCTGATTATCGATGATGAAGCCGGCATACGCGAGTCGCTGGAAACCTTGCTGGAGTTCGAAGGTTACAGCGTGGAATCAGCCGAGACTGGTGAAGATGGACTGGCCCGCCTGAACGAACATACCTTTGATCTGGTGCTGCTCGACTTTGCTTTGCCTGATCGCAACGGCCTGGAAATTCTCGCTGACATCCGCTCGCGAGATTCACAACTGGCCGTGATCATGATTACCGCCTATGGCACGCTGGACAACGCTGTCCGCGCCATGCAGAAGGGCGCCACCAACTTTATCCAGAAGCCCTGGGACAATGAAAAGCTGCTGGCTGACGTGCGCGCCGCAGTGGCCCGCCGCCGCGTGGAAGAAGAAAATGAGCAGCTCAAACGAGCGCTGAAAGAGCGCTATAACTTTGAGCATATCGTCGGCAAGTCTGATTCCATGCTCAAGATATTTGACCTGGTTGGACAAGTAGCTCCCAGCCGCTCCACAGTGCTGATCCAGGGTGAAAGCGGCACCGGCAAGGAACTGATAGCCAAGGCCATTCACGCGAACTCTCCGCGCAAGAACCATCCTTTTGTTCCGGTCAATACCGGCTCCATGCCCGCCGATCTGCTGGAATCAACACTGTTCGGCCACGTGAAAGGCGCGTTCACGAGCGCTATCTCTTCCAAGAAAGGCCTGTTTGAAGTGGCCGATGGCGGCACCATTTTCCTGGATGAAATCGGCACCATGAGCATGGAAACGCAGGCCAAGATTTTACGTGTCCTGCAGGACCGCAAATTCATGCACCTGGGCGGTATCCATGAGTTGCAGGTGGATGTGCGCGTAATCGCGGCCACCAATATTGATTTGCAGGTGCTGGTGCGGGAAGGCAAATTCCGTGAAGACCTTTTCTATCGCCTGAACGTGATCACCGTTGATCTGCCACCGCTGCGCAACCGCGGTGAAGATGTTCCGCGGCTGGTTGGACATTTCCTGGAAAAATTTTCG
>Ga0070734_10004329_pt1 | contig 13607 bp, 13 predicted proteins | sample Coa_R1_8_FD_66444 | JGI IMG/M metagenome (GOLD analysis project Ga0070734, IMG submission 66444) | Surface soil microbial communities from Centralia Pennsylvania, which are recovering from an underground coalmine fire - Coalmine... | ecosystem: Environmental > Terrestrial > Soil > Unclassified ...
AAGGTGCGGGCATCGGCGCCGGAATCGGCGGAGCGGTCGGTCTCGCTACCGCGCTGGTGACTCGCGGGCCGGAGGTTGACCTTCGTCCGGGAGCGACCTTCGATGTCGTGTTTGATCGCGCCGTGCCGGTCGATTAAGGCGCCGGCCTTACCGCTTTACAGGTTTGCCGTACACTTCGATCAAGGCAACGTCGGACCAGCCGCCCTGCCCGTGGCCGCTGCCCGGACTCAGATCGGTGAAGCCCACCTCATCCACTTTGCTCAAGTCGGGCTTCTGCACAATGGTTCCGTGCGTCACGACTTTCTCCGGATCCAGCCGCAGCCAGCGAACTTCCGAAACCAAAAACTCGCTTTGTAGCCAGTCGCCCGTCGAGCCATCGGCGTGATCACCGACCAGCATTGTGCCGTCCGCAAGCTTGACCACCGGATGGACCTGATGGAATCCGGAGACCTTGGTGATCCAGCGGATCTTGGCGATGCCCGTGAGGTCGACGTAATTCTCTTTGTCGCGGAGCGTGGCGGCGCAATTCGCCGTGCACAACCCCGTCCACAGGTGGATCGGGTTGCCGGGATTGCCTTCCTGGCCTGTCTCCTGAATGTTCTTGCCGTCGCCGTAGAGCTTTAATTCCAAGTTCGGGTTGCCGGTTGCATCGGCGGTCACAGGATGTTCGGGCGCGTTGGCGGGCTGCTTCCATTCCTCGCGGAAAAATAGCGGTGGACGCGGTGGGCCTGCAGGCTCGCCGCCACGCCGTCCGGCCCGCGCGGGAGCAGCGCCCGGCTCCTGGCCGAGAGCGATTCCTACCGCTATCAGAAATGCCAAGCTAATCATGCGTCGAAGCATCGAGACCTCCCAGATCCCGCTCATTATATCAATGCCAAAGCGCCCGGCAGAGATCTGCTAGACTCTACGGCATGAGCCCTGAAACGCGAAGCGAGATCGTGCAGATTCTAGAGGGGAGCCGGAACGACTTCGTGGAAGCCGTGCGCGGCGTAACCGAAGCCCAGGCACAGGCGCATCCCCAGGCGGGCCGCTGGTCGGTGCTGGAGTGCGTGGAGCACGTCACTACCGTTGAGGTGCGGTTCCTGGGCCGCCTCGAGAACGCTCCGCGCGAAGGAGCTCCCCCGCTGGATAAAGAAAAGGAATCCGCTTTACAGGCCCGGGTGCAAAGCCGGGCGAACCGCGCGGAAGCGCCCGAGCCCGTCCGGCCGACCGGCCGGTTTTCCACATTGGGCGCGGCGCTCGCCGCGTTTCAGGCGGCACGGGATTGCACCGTCCGCTTCGCGGAGCGAGAGAGCGCCGCCCTCTATCAGCGCGCCGAGTCCCACCCGCGATTCGGACCGCTCAACGGGATGGAACTCCTGATCATCATGGCGGGCCACGCGCGGCGGCATGCCGAGCAGATCCGTGAGCTCAAAGCCGCCCTCGGGCAAGCCTGAATTCGCCTCGCCCCTCCGTTGGGAAAAGTCCAATCGACCAAAATGGTTCAAATCTGAAAAAACGGCACTGAGAGGAAACGAGTTAGTGAGGGGCTCGAACCATCTTGGTCCAAAGCTATTCTCCGCAGACCTCGGGAACACTCGTGATCGTGCCGCCCAGCGATCGGATTTCCTCCAGGGTTCGGCCCGCATCGTTCGCATGCAATTCCCCGATCGCGTCCGCCACCACCGTCACCGGCTTTCTTAGCGCCAGCAGGCCGCGCGCAGCGCTGGCGACGCAGATTTCCGTCACCACGCCGTACACCACGTACCGGTCGCCATTGAGTATCTGCAAAATGCGCGACAGGTTAGGAGCCTGAAAAACGTCGACCGATTGCTTTTCGATGATGATCTGATCGGCACCGGCGAGCGCGGTCTCGCAATTGCGATTGGGTATCACAATGCGTTTTTCGAGCAGCGTGGCAGCCGCCTTTTGCTGGCCCCAGGTTCCGGCGATGCAATGCGGCGGCCAGCGCGCAAATTCCGGATCGTTTTCAGCGTGGGCGTCCGCCGTCGAAACTACAGCCATCCCGTGCGCAGCAGCATACCGGTTGAGCCGTACGATCGCCGGAATAATTCGCTCGGCGCCAGGGACATACAGCGCTCCGGCCGGGTAGAGAAAATCGAGTTGCGTGTCGACATCGACGAAAACCGTCTTCATAACATCACGTTGCGCCGCGTCCGATCGATCAGGGTCTGCAGATCGAGGCTAAACACAATCGGGCGAGCCTCCGCCGGCTCCAATTCCCGCAGCGGCTGCGGCAGGCGCGCGACCGCTTCGGCGGCCCGGCAGCGGACCTCCTCCAGAGTCGGGAGCGGCTCAACCAGCCGCCCGCCTAGAATCACCGGACGCAGTAGCGCTTCCCCCTTGCCGCACTCCCCCGAGCGGGCGATCACATCGCGCTCCGGCTCGCGAAACACCTGTTTAGCCCCGGGCAGAGAGATCTTTTCTTCGCTCAACTTGGTAGTGAACCGGTTGATGCCCCCGATATTCAATTCGACAATCTTGTAGGTCGCGTGGAGGTACGGCGCGTCGCCGGAGGTCGCAAGCTGGGTGCCCACACCGAAGGCGTCAATCGGAGCGCCGGCGCGGACCAGGTCGCGGATTTTGAATTCGTCCAAATCTCCAGTCACCATGATCTTCGCGTCCCGCAGACCGGCTTCCTCCAGCACCGCGCGGACCTGGCGCGAAAGCGCCAGCGAATCGCCGCTATCGATGCGCACACCCCAAATCGGTGGGCCAACCTGCGCCGCGCGCCGGGCCCCTTCCACGGTGTCATAGGTATCGATCAGCTGGACTGTGTTCTCGCCGAGCACGCGCTGCAACTGGCGAAACGCCTCGGTCTCACTCGAAAACGACATGATCCAGGAATGCGCGGCGGTCCCCATCACAGGAACGCCAAAACGAAACCCGGCCAGCGTGTTGCTGGTTCCGGCGCATCCGGCGGCGTAGGCCGCGCGCGCCGCCAGCACGCCGGCTTCGGCCGTATGCGCCCGCCGCGTTCCGAATTCCACTACGGCCCGGCCCTGGGCTGCCTCGACACAGCGCGCTGCCTTGGATGCGACCAGCGTCGGGAACGTGATCGCCGAAAGCACATACGTCTCCGGAATCTGCGCTTCGATCAGCGGGGCCCGAATCGTGAGCACCGGTTCGCCCCCGAACATCGGGGTCCCTTCCAGGACGGCGAACAAGTCCCCGCTAAAGCGAAACCCGCGCAGGTACTCGAAGAAGCCGTCGGACACCTGGCGAAACTGAGGCAGGCCGCGCAGGTAGCCGATCTCCTCGCTGCTGAAGTTCAGATTGAGAAGGAAATCGACAACGTGCGGCAGCCCCATTACCAGCGCGAAATTACGCTTCGCCGGCAGGCGGCGAATGGCCAATTCAAAGCTGGCTCGTTCGGAGGTCTTGCCGGCTTCGAAATAGCCGGCCGCCATGGTCAGCTCGTAAAGGTCCGTCAGTAGGCCATTCACGAGCTATTTCTTTTTCGCCTGCGCGGGAGCGGGCGCCGCCTCTTTAATGCCGGATATTGCCTTCTGCAGGTCATCCACCGCTTTGCTATCGAGCACGTAGACGCCCGGCTCGTTCTCGCGCTTGGCGAAGTATTGATCTCCTTGCTTGGAAATCGAGACTTTCTCGATACGTTTGCCGTTGCTGGACGTGACGTCCGCTTCCAGCACCATCGTCCCGCCGCCGCTGTCGGCCACCTTGGTGGCAGTCAAATCGCGCAGCTTGTCGATCACGTTCTGCACGCTGGTGTTGTCCATCGTCTTCGATCCGGCCATCCATTTGTCGCCGTTCTTGGTGTACCCAGCGCCCTGAATATTCAGATACGACGGGTCGCTGAAACCGAAGTCATACACCTTCTTGTTCCGGAAATCGTCCAGGCCTTTGTCGAAGTTCTTTCCCGTATCCGCGCTTACCTTGAAAATGCCCGCCACCGCCGAACTCTTGGCGTAGTAATTGTCGCCCTTTTTGCGAATTTCCAGGGTCTGATTACCGCTGGAATCGGTGACGGTGGCGGTGGCCACCTTGGCGCCGGACGCGAAATCGGTGGCCGCCGCTTTGGTGTCGCCGGTCAGATCCATGCGCGCGTCTTTCAGGTTATTGACGAGCGTATCGACCTGCGAACCGTCGGCGCGCCACGGCTTCGGTTTAAGAATTTGCCAGTCGCCCCCGCTATTTTTACCGAACTCGATGGGCATGCCCTTGGCGTCCAGTTCGACCCGCGTCAGCTTGGCGGAATCGAAGGTAAGCAGCCGCTTGTCGCGCAGATCGTTGAGAGGCTTGTCGATGGCATTCTTGTTGTACGTCGCAATCGTGAAGACCCGGGGGTCGTTAGCGAGCTTGGCGTAGTTACCCGATCCGGTCGGCGTTTCGTCACCGATCATCAAATCGTCGGTTTTGCCATCTTTCTTGACAATCTGTACGTCGAGCGCCGGCTCCTTCAGCCCGTAAGGCGTCAGATCCGACGCCTTGTCTTCCACCACGGCATCCGCGTTGAGGCCGCCGAGCGTGGTAATCAGGGAACCGACCGTGTCTGGATCCGCGGGCAGTGCTTCGGGTTGGGTCAGTCGCCACTTGCCCGGACCGCCCGTCACGTCGATCGTCTCCGCCGGTTTTTTCAGCCGGATCTCTTGAAACTGGTCGCTGGGAATAGAGAGGATCTTCGTCGTGGTGTCGGTCGACTTACTGGCCTGCGCCTGCTTCTTATTGGACCACCAGGTCGCGCCGCCGAGGACCGCCAGAACCGCGACGGCAATGATCAGTCCGTTCGGCTTCATGAGTTACCTCCGCTTCCACCAGGTGCCCAATCCCATGCCAACCACGGCCAGCGGGAAGAACACCACGCTCAGCCAGAACATCATGCGCTGGCGGTTGGCGTTCATATTGAGCGGCTGATTGGAAGGCTCCTTCGGCCGGATCGAGATGAGATCTTCATCCGCCGACAGCCAGTTGATCATGTTGAGGAACAGATCGCGGTTGCCTTGAAAACGGATGAGCGAGTTGCCGATCCACGTCGAGCTGCCGACCACTACAAACCGGCCGTTCTTGTTGTAGGTGCCGGCCGCGGCCAGAAGCAGCGGCCCTTTTTTGTCGGTCTTCGGATTGATGGTGATCCGCCCGGAGCTCAGATTGGTGGTCGCAAAGCTGTTGTCGCCCGTGGAGAACAGTTTATCGACCGTGGTCTTGTCCGTATTCTTGACATCCAGAGTACGCGCCAGCGGGAACGCCGTCGGAATGTCTTTCATCGGATTGACGATCGCCTGGGAATCATAATTCGTGACCAACGGAACTTCCGGTCCGAGGCCGAACACGCGCCCGATCCCGCTCGTATCGAGCGCGAGATCCTTATTGAGAGTCACGCCCCAGCTTTCGAGCAGCGTCTCAAGGCCGGTGTTCTCCTGCGTGTCGTCCTTGCCGAGTTTCAGCGAAGGATCGAGAAGGAATAGCGCCTTGCCGCCATTCTCGACATAGGTCTTGATGGCGTCCACTACGGGCTGCGGATATGCGATGCGGGGACCGCCTACCACCAGGATCGTGCAATCCTTCGGAACCTCCACTTTTCCCGCCGCCGCCGGAGCCCCGACATTGACCGTGGTAGAAGCCGAGGGTGCGGCCGCGGCGGAACTCTTCGCCAAGTCGATCGACCGCGTCTTATAGTTATTCGACTCGAGCGCGCTCTTGACCGCGCCGTAGCCGTCGCCGGCCGTGCTGTCGTCCAGGCTCTTTTCGCCGGCGCCCGACAGGAAACAGGCATTCCGCTCGCCGGATTTCAGCGAACGAATCAAGGCGCCGGTGATCTCTTCCTCAGTCAGAGATTTGGCCGATTCCTTGCGCACGCCGCTGTCGACCAGGATAGTGGTGTCGCGGCTGAACCCGGCGGCCTTGGCCTGCTGCGGCTTCTTCACCGGATCGATGTAGGTCACGTGCACCTTCGGCGACATATTCGAATACCGGTCAAGCAGATTGTGCGCGCCGGCGAAGGAAGAATCGCGGTCGAAGTAAGTGATGTGAATGTCGTTCTTCAGCCCGTTGACCACCTTTTTGGTCTGGTCTGAAAGGCTGAACTGCTTGTTGGACGTGGAATCGTACGACTTGTCGTACCGGTTAGCCAGGAAATTGACGGCCACGAGCACGGCCAGGATCACCAGAATGTAGGTAGTGGCGTAGGCCGCGTATTTGGTTTGCCGGGCTTTCATCCAGTTCGCCATTTATGCCCTCCACCTCAGAGATTCCATCGCGCGTGAGGTAACGAATAAAGCAAAGAAAATCATAGACAGATAAAAAATCACGTCCTTCGATTCCAGGACGCCTTTGGAGAAATTGTCAAAATGCGTCACGATCGACAGGTAGTTGATTACCTGCGGCAGTACGCCGACATCGTTGGCCGTCGACCAGCTCAGCAGCCACAGCAGCAGGCACACAAAGAATGTGACGCCGCCGGCGATGATCTGGTTCTTTGTCATGGTCGAGATCAGCGCGCCGATAGCCAGCAGGCAGCCGCCCTGTAAAAGCAGCCCCAGATAAGCCACCAGCACCGGTTTAATGTCCGGCTTGCCCCACGCAAACAACAATGCCACGTTGATCATTGACATCACCAGGATGCAAGCGAACAGCAGCATCGCGCCCAGCCACTTGCCGAGGATGATCTGCAGATCCGTAATCGGCGAGGTGAGCAGCAGCTCGATCGTGCCTGAGCGCTTTTCTTCCGCGAACAGCCGCATCGTGATCATCGGAATCAGGAACAGCGTGATCGTGCTCGAAAAACCGAGCAGCGGGGTAATGATCTGATCGTTGATGCTCATCGGACCGCCGCCGCCCTGAAATTGCATCTGGAAGCTGAAGCGCAGGAAATCGGTGGTGGCGTTAAAGATGACGAACCCGAAGATCAGCGCGAAAAACGCCATCAACAGGTACGCGATCGGCGAGGCGAAATAGGCGTTGAGTTCCTTTCGGCAGATGAGAAGAACGGCTCTCATGCGGTGACTCCTTGGGTTTCTTTCAATCCGGCATCTTTTTGCTCGGCCGCCGTCAGTTGCAGGAAGATGTCTTCGAGGCTGAGTCCGATGGATTTCAATTCGTTGAGGTTCCAGCCCGAATTCACCACCGTGCGGGCGAGGTCGGCGCGGATCTGCCGGCCTTGCAGGCTTTCGACCTCGAACAGCAGCTTGCCGTCACGGGAATCTTTCATCATGACGCGGCTGACGCCGGAGACGGTTTCCAGCCGCTGCTGCACCTCGGTGGGATTCGGCCGGCCGCCGGAAGCCTCTAACTCGAGCGCCACGGCTTCGGAGCCGCGCAGCCGGTTCGTCAGGTTGGCGACCGAATCGATCGCCACCAGCTTGCCCTGGCTGATAATGATGACGCGCTCGCAGGAATGCTCCACTTCCGACAGGATGTGAGTGCTGAGAATGATGGTGTGATCGCCGGCCAGCGAACGGATCAACTCGCGCGTCTCGATAATCTGCTTGGGATCGAGGCCCGAAGTGGGCTCGTCAAGGATCAGCACGTCGGGATTGTGAATGATGGCTTGCGCGAGGCCGACGCGCTGGCGGTAGCCTTTGGAAAGCTTCCCGATCAGCTTGCTGCGCACGTCGGCGATGGCGCAGCGGTTCATCACTTCGTCGACCCGGCCGTTCACGGCCTGGGAAGCGATGCCCTTCAGCCGGGCGACAAACTTCAGATATTCGACAACCTCCATTTCCGGGTAAACCGGAGGCGTCTCGGGTAAATATCCGATGCGCTTCTTCACCTCCATGGGGTGCTCGAGCACATCGAACCCGGCAACGCTCGCGCTGCCGGCGCTGGGCGGGAGAAAACAGGTCAGCACCCGCATCGTCGTGGTCTTCCCGGCGCCATTCGGCCCTAGAAATCCCACGATCTGGCCCTTTTCGACTTCGAAAGAAATGTTGTCTACAGCGACAGTTCGAGCATATCGCTTGGTCAGACCTTCGACTTTAATCATGTTGGTATCCCAGACAAAACAGACGCGGTCGTTGCCATTTGGGTACGCGCGAGAACTCTAAAGTGAATTCCGCAACGGTTTACCGGTTGAACTTTTATGATAGAGACGGAAATCGAGTGTTGTCAAATGAAAGGGTAGATCCACGGAAAAGCGTGCCAGTCAGCCCCGTAATTCCCGGTAAGCCCATTGAATTCAAATCCCGCATGCGCCAATGGAGCCGGGCGGCCTGGGGCTTGGCCCTCCTGTTGGTGAGTTTGCCGGTAGCGAGCCGCCTCCTGCTGGGCGCCTGGGGTTTTCCGGAGGCCGGTGAACTGGCGGCACTCTGTTTTATGGCCGGTCTGTATCTGGAGGTTCTCGGCCGCCGCCGCTGGCGCACTCTGCGCGACGACGCCGAGGCCCTGGAGCGCGCGCTGGCGCTGGCCGCCCAAGGCCGCACCGAAGAAGCGATTGCTCGACTCACCCGGGCTCTCCGAGTAAGCCCGCGGCTGTGGCAGGCCTACCAGTACCGCGGGCAGCTGCGGCTCCGCCAACCGGAGTCCTGGGAAGCCGCGTTGTCGGATTTCGGCGAAGCGATCCGGATCGCGCCGCGGGAGTCCCAGTTATACGCGTTGCGCAGCCAGGCCTTCGTCGTGCTCGGCGACGAGGAATCGGCGCGCCGGGATTCGGAAACCGCGCGGGCGCTCGACGCTGGTGAGGCTGGCGACTAATGGCTGATTGTATACTGGCGTTTCAGAAACCCATGACGGCGCAATCCATTGATCCCACGCTCCACTCCCTTGACTCATGGCTTCAGGCTGGCCGCGACGCGCGGCGCCACGCGCTCGAGGTGCTGCCGGCCTGCATTCGGGCGCTCGATGCTCCGATTCATGCATGGGTCACAGTGGCCCCTCAGCCGCAAACCGGTGACGGAACGCTGGCCGGCATTCCTTTCGCTGTGAAAGATATCATTGAGACCGAAGGCCTGCCCACCGAATATGGCTCGGCCTTGTACCAGGGCCGGCGGGAGACCGGGGACGCCGTCATTGTCCGGTTATTGCGAGGCGCGGGCGCGATCGTCCTGGGGAAAACCGAGACGGCCGCCTTCGCGTACAAAACGCCCGCTGTGACGCGCAATCCACGCAATCTGGAGCATACGCCCGGCGGCAGTTCGAGCGGCTCGGCAGCCGCGGTCGCGGCCGGCATGATTCCGCTGGCGCTTGGCACCCAGACCCTCGGTTCGGTGCTGCGCCCGGCTTCCTATTGCGGCATTACCGGCTTCAAACCCACGCACGGCCTGTTTTCGATGCAAGGCGTGCTCAGCATGGCGCCAAGTCTGGATACGCTCGGGTTCTTCACGGACACGCCGCAGGATATGGTCCGGCTTTGGGAGGCGCTGGCGCAGCCGCACGGCGCCGAAGAAGATTTCGCGTTCGGCGTCCCGGAGCCGCTGCCCGAGCTGGAGCCGGCGATGACTGAAGCGCTGAAGCGTGCGGTGGCGGCGCTGCGCGGCCGCGGCCTCGAAGTTCGCGGCCTGCCCATCACCGCGATGCTGGACCGGCTGGCCGAAGAAACGCGCGTGGTGATGTTTTACGAAGGGGCGCGTTCGCACGAAGCACGATATCGGCAATACGGCGATCAGCTTCAGGATCTCGCGGAGCTGGTGCGAGACGGCTTGCAGATCGCCGAGGCCCGGTATCGCGAGGCGCTCGCGTTCATCGCGGAAAGCCACCGCCGGATAGCCGAGTGCTATGAAACGACACCCGTCATTCTGGCGCCGGCCGCGACCGGTCCGGCGCCGCAAGGCTTGGCGTCTACCGGCGATCCACGAGCGAATTCCCCCTGGACGGCGCTGGGCACGCCGGCCCTCTCGATCCCCATGCCGGTATCCGGCTTGCCGCTCGGCCTGCAACTTACAGCCGCGCGCGGTCAGGATGCGCGCGTGCTGCACGCCGCGCGGCGTGTCGCCCGCTTGCTCTGAGCCGGCTCAACGCGGATTCACTTGGCTTCGGCGGGCGTCGACGTGGCAGGACCCTGCCCCACAATCTCGAGCACGCATTCCACGTCTTTGGCGCCGTCGTAGTGAATCTGCTTGGCGTAATGCGTCACGTAGCTGCCGGCGGGCACGGGCACCGTACTATCGGGATCATATTTCGTCCCCGTGCCGACCCACCAGGTCCCCGAAAGCACAGTTATGTACCGGTCGTTCGGGTGAAAATGCGGACGGCTCATATGATGCGGTGTCCACTTGTTCAGGTAAACGTACAGCCCCGGTTTGGACGGATCGCCGACGAGGTTTGCCACCTCCGCGCCGCTGCCGTTGGATTTCCATTTGATCTGATTGGGCATCTGGATCATGATCGCGGCCGGATTGAGGTCAGCAATGCCGACGGACCCCAGCCAAACGAACAGGACAGCTCCCAAACCGATGCGAGACAGGCGCCGCAGCGCCCGAGACGTAGACATGCTTCCCTCCTCTGTGCTCGAGGCACACGGGGCCTCGGGGCCCTACATATCCTACCAGCGATTTTCGCGAGGGGGAATCGCTCTAATGGGCCTCCACCACCGGGAGGGCTAGCAGGCCTTTGGCTTGCAGACCGGACAGGGCCAACCCGTAGCGGCCGCGGATGCCGGTTTTTTCGAAAATATGGCGGAGATGGATTTTTACGGTGCCGGTTCGGATGCCAAGCATCACGGCGATGTCCTTGTTCTTCATCCCGCGCTCCACCAGCTCCATCACCTGTAGTTCACGCGCGGTCAGGCAGGCTCGCGCCAGGCGGGCGGGCCTGTTCTTAGCAAGCAGCACACCGGGCTCGACCCAGGTTTCCCCGGCGCAGGCGGCACTGAGGCATTCCAGCAGGCTTTCGATCGGTGCTGTCTTGCGGATCACGCCTCGGGCTCCGGCCTGTAAGAAACGCAAGGCCTCCGCCTCGGGCACCGAGACTCCCCATACCACCACCGCGGTGCGGAAATGCTCGTCGCGAAGAACTTTCAGGCTTTCCATGAGGGCCGAAATGCCGAAATTTCGGTCCACCAGCAGCAGAGACGGCGCCGCAGTCCGAACGATCTGCAGGGCTCGGTCCAAAGAGGTCTCAGTCGCGCTGACACTCCAGATACCGGAGGCTGCCAACACGCTCCGCACTCCCGCGATCGCCACCGGCTCGGCGTCGCACACTAACACCGTGTACACTACCAACTCCTCGGGCGCCTCCAACGGCGCTTCCGATACCTCTATCGGCCAAGTCTTCCGATTACTTTAGTTCCGCCTTGCCGCACGGCTTCTCAATCTTGTTTACCGCGCACCGGCCTCAGCGGATGGCCACCGTGCCCAGCGCATATTCGGCTAGGTCGATCCAGCGATGATTCAAAGTGTTTTGCACCAACACCGCCCGCTCCGCCCGGAACCGCCGAGGTCCCTGGTACTCCCGCCAGCGGCGCACCGCCGTTTCCCGTAAACCGGCGACTTCCGCCTGCGAGATTTCCTGGGCCAGCGTCAGGTGCGGATGGTAATCAAAAGGCTCGATGAAGTCCAGCACACTCCGATTCATGGCCGTATGCATGCGGCGCAGCTCCGAAGCTCCCGCGCCCAGTTCAATGTAGACCACATCGGTTACCGGAAAGGTGTCGATATCGGTCAGTTCAATCTCAAACGGGTTCCAGGCATCCGTCAGGAGCCGAACCTGGTTGGAAGCCACGGTCCAGTCCACGCGCAGAGGACGGGGCGGCAGTACGCTGACATGGGCGTGAGGATTATCATGCGGCACCAGTTCCCGGCGCAGGCCGTCCAGAAAACGCCCCAGCGGATCCGGAACGTAAATTACGAGCGCAAAAAGGTTTAGGCGTTCTTCCAACGGAATATGGGAGTGCGCCCCCGATTGGTCGGAACTCATGCTTTCTCTATGGTAACCATTTTGTGGATTTTGCACCGGACCACCCCCTGCGGTCCGACTCACCTGTTACCCTCAGTATGATGTCAAGCAGCCGCAATTCGAATCCGCTGGTTACCCCGCAATTCCGGATTCCGTTCGATCAGATCCGCGCGACCGACGTAGAGCCGGCCATCGCCGCCCTATTGGCGGATGCCCGCCAGCAGTTGGAATCGCTGGCCGCCAACCCGGCGGAGCGCAATTTCGAGAACACCATGCAAGCGCTCGACCGGCTGACCGAGCCCCTCGATTTCGCAATGGCGGTAGTGCGGCACCTGGAGGCGGTCGCGACCTACCCGGAATTCCGAGCGGCGTACAACGCGGTGCAACCCGAGACCAGCGCCTTCTATTCCAAAATTCCGCTGCACGCCGAACTATGGCACGCCATCAAATCTTACGCGGCGACCCCAGAAGCCGCGGCTCTGGCCGGGGAGCGGCGGCGTTTTCTGCACAAGACGATGGACACCTTCCGGCGGCACGGCGCCGATCTGGATCCGGCCGGTAAAAAGCGCCTGGAGGAGATCGACATCGAGCTCGCCCAGCTCACCACGACGTTCAGCGAGCACGTGCTCGATGCCACGAATGCGTTCGAGCTCATCCTCACCGATGAGCGGCAACTGGCCGGGTTGCCGCCTACGGCGGTCGCCTCCGCGCGCGAAAGCGCGGCGCGCCGCCAGAAGGAAGGCTGGCGCTTCACCCTGCAGGCGCCCGACTACTTCGCCGTAATGACCTATCTCGACGACGTGTCGATTCGGCGCAGCATTTACCACGCCTACGCGGTCCGCGCGGCGGCCGACCCCTGGGACAACCGGGGGCTGATCGGGCGTATCCTCGAACTGCGGCGCGAAAAGGCGCGACTGCTCGGATTCCGCGACTTTGCCGACCTGGTGCTGGAAGACCGGATGGCGCACAACGGCGCGCAGGCTCTGGGTTTCCTGGAAGACCTCAAGGCCAAAACCGAAGGGCGCTTCCGGAAGGAAAACCAGGAGCTGCTGGAATTTCGCCGCTCGCTGGAGGGCCTGGCTGCTCCGGAGTTGCAACCGTGGGACGTGGCATATTACGCCGAAAAGCAGCGCGCCGCTCTGTATGCCTTCGATGAGGAGGCGCTGCGCCCGTATTTTTCGCTCGATCGTGTGGTGACCGGCTTGTTCGAATTGACGGGCCGCCTGTACGGGATTCGGGTCACGGAGCGGCCCGGCGTTCCCACCTGGGACCCGCACGCGCGTTACTACGACGTGCACGACCGCGACGGCACGTTCCTGGGCGGCTTTTACGCCGATTGGTATCCGCGCGACAACAAGCGGGGCGGTGCATGGATGGACGCTCTCGTCACGGGGGGGCCGCGACCGGACGGGTTCCGCCCGCATCTCGGCCTGATCTGCGGAAACCTGACGCCCCCGGTCGGCGGCAGGCCGGCCTTGCTGACCCACCGCGAAGTCGAAACCATCTTTCATGAGTTCGGCCATCTGCTGCACCACCTGTTGAGCAGCGTGGAGATCCGCACCCTGGCCGGCACGAACGTGGCGTGGGATTTCGTCGAACTGCCTTCGCAAATCATGGAGAACTGGTGCTGGGAGCGGGAAGCGCTCGACCTGTTCGCGCGGCACTGGGAAACCGGAGCGCCCGTGCCGGAAGACCTGTTTCAAAAAATGAGAAGAGCGCGAACCTTCCGTGCCGCCAACAATCAGATGCGCCAGCTTGGCTTCGGATTTCTCGACCTGCTGCTGCATGTGCGCTACGACGCGGCAGCCGATGGCGATCCG